>Ga0265327_10000536_pt1 | contig 65055 bp, 56 predicted proteins | sample 41621metaG_FD_202089 | JGI IMG/M metagenome (GOLD analysis project Ga0265327, IMG submission 202089) | Rhizosphere microbial communities from Carex aquatilis grown in University of Washington, Seatle, WA, United States - 4-16-21 metaG | ecosystem: Host-associated > Plants > Roots > Rhizosphere...
CCGTGAACATGATGGAACTCATCAACAACATCGCCAAGGCTCACTCGGGTCTGTCGGTGTTCGCTGGTGTGGGCGAGCGTACCCGTGAAGGTAACGACTTCTATCACGAAATGGCCGACTCTGGCGTCGTGAACCTGGAGAGCCTGGGCGAGTCCAAGGTCGCCATGGTTTACGGTCAGATGAACGAGCCCCCAGGAAACCGTCTGCGCGTCGCGCTGACCGGCCTGACCATCGCCGAGTCCTTCCGTGACGAAGGCAAGGACGTGCTGTTCTTCGTGGACAACATCTACCGCTACACACTGGCCGGTACCGAAGTGTCCGCGCTGCTGGGTCGTATGCCTTCCGCCGTGGGTTACCAACCTACGCTGGCCGAAGAAATGGGCCGTCTGCAAGAGCGCATCACCTCGACCAAGATTGGTTCGATCACCTCCATCCAGGCCGTTTACGTCCCTGCGGATGACTTGACCGACCCGTCTCCTGCGACGACTTTCGCTCACTTGGACTCCACCGTCGTGCTGTCTCGTGACATCGCCTCGCTGGGTATCTACCCCGCCGTGGACCCGCTGGACTCGACCTCGCGTCAGCTGGACCCGAACGTGGTGGGCGAAGAGCACTACCAAGTGGCCCGTGGCGTGCAAAACACGCTGCAGCGCTACAAGGAACTGCGCGACATCATCGCGATTCTGGGTATGGACGAACTGGCTCCCGAGGACAAGCTCCTGGTTGCCCGCGCTCGTAAGATCCAGCGTTTCCTGTCGCAGCCTTTCCACGTGGCCGAAGTGTTCACGGGCTCGCCTGGCAAGTACGTGCCCCTGAAGGAAACCATCCGTGGTTTCAAGATGATTGTGAACGGCGAGTGCGATGCACTGCCTGAGCAAGCCTTCTACATGGTCGGCACCATCGACGAAGCCTTCGAAAAAGCTAAGAAAGCCTGATCACCGGCGCCATAGCGCGCCATGCGGCGTTGCCGTGCTCGCCATAGCTTCCGCTATGTCTGTGCGCGGCGCCTTGCCTGGCACGCTATCGCTTGGTGCTTAGTCTTTCTTACACGCTCTCGTAGCGTAAGGAACAAAGCATGTCCACCATTCACGTTGATGTTGTCTCCGCCGAAGAGTCGATCTTTTCGGGTGAAGCGACGTTGGTGTCCCTGCCCGGTGAAGTGGGCGAGCTCGGCATCCTGCCCAAGCACGCTCCGCTGATCACCCGGATCAAGCCGGGCGCCGTGCGTATCCAGCGCGCTGACAACAAGGAAGAAGAGTTTGTCTTCGTGGCCGGCGGCATTCTGGAAGTGCAGCCTGGTTGCGTGACCGTTCTGGCCGACACAGCCATCCGCGGCAAGGACCTGGACGAGGCCAAGGCCAATGAGGCCAAGCGCCTGGCTGAAGAAGCCGTTCAGAACGCCAAGGGCGAGCTGGATCTGGCCAAGGCCCAAAGCGAGCTGGCCGTCATGGTGGCTCAGCTGGCTGCCATTGCCCGTCTGCGCAAGAAGTAATCAACAAACATCCCAAGCCCAGGGCTCATGCAAATGGGCCCGGCTTGCAAAAGCCCGCCGCTCACGCTGCGGGCTTTTTTCATTCAGGGATGTTCCGTTGCGGCCGGGGCTTGCGTCAGCGCCTGCTGGCGGACCTGCGCCGGGGTGAGGCCCGTCCAGCGCCGCACCGCCCGGTGGAAGGGGCTCACCTCGGTGTAGCCGCAGGCCTGGGCGATCTCGCCAATGGCTTGTGATGTGTCCCGCAGCAGCCGCAAGGCGCGCTCGCGTCGCACTTCCTCGATCAGGTCCTTGAAGCTCAGGCCCTGGTCGGACACGCGCTTTTGAAGCTGCCGTGGGGTGGTCGGGGCCTGGTCGCTGGTGTCCGCATGCAGGGCCTGGCTGACCGCCTCCAGGCTCAGGTCCAGCCCCTGGCCCATGCGTTCAGACAGCACGATCCTGGCCCGCATCAACAGTGCATCACCCTGGGGTTGGCTGGCCAGTTGCTGCGCTGTGCGGGCCTGCATGAGCGCGTGCATGGCCGGGTCGGCGTTCGGGTTGAGCCAGGCCAGCCAGTCGGCGGGCATCAGCTCGCGGCAGTCTGGCGTGTCATAGCGAACGGCGCTGCCAATGAAGCGGTCGAAGGCGTCGGCCCGGCTTGGGCGCGGCGCGGGGATGTCGATGCGCACGGGCACCAGATCGCGCCCGGAGACCCAGCGCGCAAAGCCCAGTCGCGCACCCAGCAACAGCCACCAGAAACGGGCGTCCCGGGGCAGGGGTGTGTCCACCGCTTCGTGCCGCACTTCGATCAGGCCTTTGGCGACGCGGTGGCGCGCCAGCAATTCGTCGCACAGCAAGGTCTGGAAGCGCTCGTACATCAGCAGGCCATCCTCGCCCAGCGGGCTGCTCATCAGCGCGTAGCCCAGGCTGCCCAGATGCAGCGGCCGTACTGCTTGCGCGGCCTGCATCAGCACCAAGGGATCACCCGTCAGGCGGCAGGCGACTTCAATGGCGCGGCACAGCGCCACCACGGGCACACGTGTGTGTTCGGGGGCCTCGTCCACCTTCAGGCCCAGGGCGTCCCAGACGGGGGCTGCCGACAGGCCTCGGGCGCTCACGGCATCGGGCAGCACCCGCACGAAGGTGGCTTGTATCCCTTTGACAGGGGCATCCTGGATCGGTCGGGCGGCGCTCATGGTTTGTCTGGTGTGCTGCGGTCAAGCGGGCAGGGTCTGGGGTCAATGATTCTGGGGGCGCCCAGGGCCATCATGGCTTCAGTTGAACTCCGGCTTGAACACAGCATGAAGGCCTCTTCCATGAGAAACGATGATACGGCGTCGAGCCAGCCTCACGGTGCGCACGATGTACCACGCCAGCCACCGACCCGCCTGGGCGCCGACCTGAAGGCCTCCCGGCAGATGGCCAGCCGCCTGCGCCTGCTGGTCAAAGGCAACCCCGAGCCGGACAAGCAGGCCTGGGCCACCATGGGGCAGGCCTTGTGGGAGGGCGACAAGCTGGCCGATGAGCTGGTGGCGTGGATGCACGAGTTCGGCATGGCGCGCGCCTGGCCCCTGTTCGAGCGGGCCTTGAGTGCGCCGCGTGATCTCTCCGGCAGCACGCCGGCTCCTTTGCGTCAATTCGTTTGCCGCACCGCGGGCTGGCCGGACTGGGTGCGCGAAGACCTGATGTGTGAAGGCGCGCAGGCACTGCGCAGCACGGGCCTGCACGGCATGATGGTCCTGCGTGACGCGGGGCTCATGGCGGGCTACCAGGCCTCGGCCATCAACCAGACGCTGGTGATGACGGGCTCTTTGCACAAGGGCGCGCAGCGGCGCGTGGCAGAGACCACCTCGTGGTGGCTGGCTTGCACCGAAGAGGGTGGCATGGCGCCGGGCGGCCCAGGCTTCATGATGACCTTGCGGGTGCGGGTGATGCATGCGCTGGTGCGCCATCAACTGAGCCAATCGCCGAAATGGGATGCGGCCAGCCTGGGCTTGCCCGTCAACCAGCTGGACATGCAAGCCACCTACCTGGCGTTCAGCGTGGTGCAGCTGCTGTCCTTGAAGACCACGGGGGTGTGGCTGTCCGGCCGCGAGTCGGCTGCTGTCATGCACCTGTGGCGCTACATCGGCTGGCTCATGGGCGTGGACGAGCGCTACCTGTGCGAAGACGAGCAGCAGGGGCGCACCTTGCTTTATCAGAACGTGCTCAGCCAGGCTCCCGCGGATGAGACCAGCGTGATGCTGGGGCAGGCTTTGATGGATGAGCCCCTGCAGCGTCTCTATCCCAATATGGCAGGCCTGCGTGGGCGCTTCAACAAGGCCCGCCACCTCAGCCTGGTGCGGTGGTTCGTGGGCGCCAAGGGCATGCGGGCGCTGGGTTTGCCCGCCACGCTGCCCTGGTATCCCTTGCTGGTGGGTGGGCCCTTCTTGCTGCGCTCGCTGGTGTTGCACGCCGTGCCGGGCTTGATGCCGGTGTGGCGCCGCTGGGCGGGGCAGCGTCAGCGCGACTACCTGAAGGTGCTGATGGGGGCGCATGGTTCACCACATCTGACCGGTGGCGCACACCCCGCGAAAAGGCAGGCAAGCTAGACTGTAGGGCTCCAAACCCTGAGTTTGTTCCCGAAAGCCCACGCCTATGTCCACCGCGCGCAAGGCCGCCGTTCAAGCGAAAAGCAAGAAGCCGGCAGCCAAACCCAAGACCACACCGTTGACCATCCAGGACTATCTGCAAAAGATCCTGACCAGCAAGGTGTACGACGTGGCCATTGAAAGCCCGCTGGACGAGGCCCGCAGCCTGTCGCGCCGCCTGGGCCACAAGGTTTTCCTCAAGCGCGAGGACCAGCAGCCCGTGTTCAGCTTCAAGCTGCGCGGGGCCTACAACAAGATGGCGCAGCTCAGCCGTGCGCACCTGGCCAAGGGCGTGATCTGCGCGTCGGCCGGCAACCACGCACAAGGCGTGGCCATGGGCGCACGCCGCCTGGGCTGCCAGGCCACCATCGTGATGCCGACCACCACGCCGCAGGTCAAGATCGACGCGGTGCGCTATTTCGGTGGGGACAACGTGCAGATCGTCCTGCACGGCGAGAGCTATTCGGACTCCGCGCTGTATGCCAAGGAGCTGGAGCGCAAGAAGGGCATGACCTTCGTGCACCCCTTTGACGACCCCGATGTGATCGCCGGCCAGGGCACCGTGGCCATGGAGATCCTGCGCCAGCACAGCGGCCCCATCGATGCGGTGTTCGTGGCCATCGGTGGCGGCGGCCTGATCAGCGGTGTGGCCGCCTACATCAAGGCCGTGCGCCCCGAGATCAAGGTCATCGGTGTGCAGATGAGTGACTCCGACGCCATGGTGCGCTCGGTCAAGGCGGGCAAGCGCATCACCTTGCCTGAGGTCGGCCTGTTCTCTGATGGCACGGCCGTCAAGCTGGTGGGCGAAGAAACCATGCGCCTGACCAAGGCCCTGGTGGACGACTTCGTGATCGTCAGCACCGACGAGGTGTGCGCGGCCATCAAGGACATCTACCAGGACACGCGCTCCATCGTCGAGCCCGCCGGTGCACAAGGCGTGGCCGCGATCAAGCAGTACGCCGAGCGGCATGGCGGCCAGGGCAAGACCTACATTGCCATCAACTGCGGCGCCAACATGAACTTCGACCGGCTGCGCTTTGTGGCCGAGCGCGCCGAAGTGGGTGAGCAACGCGAAGCGCTGCTGGCCGTGAGCATCCCGGAGGAGCGCGGTTCATTCAAGCGCTTTTGCGAGACCATCGGGCCGCGCAGCGTCACCGAGTTCAACTACCGGATCTCTGACGAGAAGCAGGCCCATGTGTTCGTGGGCCTGACGACCAGCGAAAAGGGCGAATCCAAGAAGATCGCCAAGCTGTTTGAAAAGCAGGGCTTCCAGACGGTGGACCTGACGCATGACGAGCTGGCCAAGACGCACATCCGCCACATGGTGGGGGGGCGCTCTTCGCTGGCCGAGGGTGAGCGCCTCTACAGCTTCATCTTCCCGGAGCGCCCGGGCGCCTTGATGACCTTCCTGACCAGCTTGCCGCCGGGCTGGAACATCAGCCTGTTCCATTACCGCAACCAGGGCGCCGACTACGGGCGCATTCTGGTGGGGCTGCAGGTGCCCAAGTCCGAAACGAAGGCGATCAATCCCTTCCTGGATCGACTGGGCTACATCTACGTGGACGAGACCCGCAACCCGGTCTACCGCCTGTTCCTGCGCTGAGGGTTCAGCGAGACATGCCGGGGGGCGGCATGCCACCAGAGGTCGGTGGGGCGCCACCCGGTGTCGGGCCGCCTTCGGGGCTGCTCAGGCGGCCAACGGCGCCAGGCATGCCGCCGGGCGGCGGGGGCGGCACGCCACCTGGGGCGTGAGTCAGCGCATTGCCTGTGGTGCTGAAGCCGCTGACCGGCGGCAGGGCGCCAGTCAGTGGGGGCGGCAGCAGGGGCAGATCCAGGGTGGTGGTGACCGGGCCGTCAGCGGTCCCGATGGACGCGCCGCGTTGCGTGAGCGACTTCAGCACCAGATCGCCTTCGATGCTTGCACCGATGCGGAAAGCCTTGGGCGGTTTGCCATCAATGGACAGCAGCGCAACGCCACCGGCATCACCTTCGTGACGCGGCGCCACCACACCCAGCAGCTTGAGGCGGCTGGCCAGCGCGGATGCGGCGGACGGGTCTACCGCCGGGCCGGAGGCCTTCACCGGGCCGCTCAGCAGGCGGTGCAGGTCACCTTGCGCGCCGCTGTCCAGCGACACGGGTGTCGCATTGGCGGGCACACCGGTCGGGCGAGCCAACCAGCGCAGGCCCCAGTACGCCAGACTGGCCGCGACAGCGGCCCAAATGATGAGGGCGAAGATGCGTGATGCCATGATCCGGCCATTATGATGGGTGTTCGACGCACCGTGGCCCTGAAAAGTGGCCTTTGAACCTCGGGTTCATCCCGCATCAAGGCGCCCTGGTCCTCGTGCATGCTTGCGCCCTCGCAGCACCGTGCGGAACCAAGGCAAGGGTTTCGGTGTCTGATTGAAAAGATCGTTTTCGGAAATGGACATGAAGATGTTTGCGCGTACCCCTCAGCGTGCCCGGGAGGCCGTCAAAGCCGTGCAGCGTGGTTTCACGCTGATCGAGCTGATGGTCGTGCTGGTGATCATCGGTTTGCTGGCCGCCCTGATCGTGCCCAACGTGCTGGACCGGGCCGATGACGCCCGCGTGACCGCTGCCAAGACCGACGTCAGCAACCTGATGCAGGCGCTCAAGCTTTACAAGCTCGACAACCAGCGCTTCCCGACGGCCGAACAAGGCCTGCAGGCCCTGGTGACCAAGCCCACCGTGTCACCCATTCCGCCCAACTGGAAGCCCTACCTGGAAAAGTTGCCCAATGACCCGTGGGGCCACACTTATCAGTACGTCAACCCCGGCGTGAAGGGGGCTGTGGATGTGTTCAGCTTCGGTGCGGATGGCCAGGCCGGTGGCGAAGCCCGCGATGCCGATATCGGCTCCTGGCAGTAAGGCGCGCCGCGCACGCGGCTTCACCTTGCTGGAGTTGATGGTGGTCGTGGCCATGATCGCGATCACCACCGCGGTGGTGGCCTTTGCCATTCCCGATCCCTCTTCGACCCGCCTGGAGCGCGAGGCCGCGCGCCTGATCGCCTTGCTGGAGTCGGCCCGCACCCAGGCGCGTGCTGGCGCCATGACCGTCTTGTGGGTGCCTCAGCCCAACGGCCCCGAGGCAGACTACCAGTTCCTGGGCCTGCCACCCGCGTTGATGCCACCGCTCAAGTGGCTGGAGTCCGACGTCAAGGCCGAGGTCGTGGGGGGGCGCAGCATCGTGCTGGGGCCTGAACCCGTGATCGGCGCGCAAAGCGTGATCCTTCGGGTGGAAGACAAGCAGATCATCGTGGGCACGGATGGGCTCAGCCCCTTCGCCGTGATCACGGGCAACGAGGCCGAGGAAGACGCGGCCGGCCAGGTAGCCGGTCCAACAGGGGAGGTGGCCAATGCGCCGGCTCGCTGATCAGGCCGTTCGTGGCATGACCCTCATCGAGGTCCTGGTGGCGCTGGCCATCGTGGCCATCACCCTGTCGGCCGGCATCAAGGCTGCGGGTGGGCTGACGCTCAACGCCCAGCGCATGAGCGACCTGACCCTGGCACAGTGGTGCGCCGAAAACCAGATCACCGCCCTCAAGCTGTCCAGGATCTACCCGCCCGTGGGCGACAGTGATTTCAGCTGCCAGCAACTGGGCCGCACCTTCCCGGGCCACATGACCGTGCGCCCGACGCCCAATCTGAACTTCCGGCGCGTGGACGCCCAGGTGATGGACGAAGAGCGTCAGCCCATCGTCAAGTTGTCCACGGTGTTGCCGCGCTTCTGATGAACCAGCCCCTCTTCATGCCCCGTCTGCAGCGCGGTTTCACCCTCATCGAGGTGCTGGTGTCCCTGCTCATCCTGGCGGTCCTGTCTGCCACCGCCTGGAAGGGCATGGACAGCATCAGCACGGCCCGCCAGGTGGCCGATGGCAACCTCAAGCAGACCCTGCGCCTGCAGTCGGTGATCACGCAGTTCGAGGCGGACATGGGTCAGGTCATGGACATGCAGATCGTCGATGGGATGCAGTTCGATGGTGCCCACCTGCGACTGACCCGCCGCAGCGGCGAGGGCCTGCAGGTGGTGACCTGGTATGTGCAGAGCAACCGCCTGCTGCGCTGGGCCAGCCCGGTGACCACGAAGGTGGGCGAGTTGCAGCGCTACTGGCTGAGTTCCTACCAGTTGCAAGGGCGTGAGCCCGGCACCTTGACGGCGCTGAAAGGTGTGGAGCGCTGGCAGGTGTATTGTTTCCGGGGCGGCTCGATGAGCAGTTGCCAGTCCACCGGCGACGTCGTCAAGGCGGTGGGGGCGGCTCAAAGTGTGGCAACAGCGGGCGCTGGGGCCGCGATCAGCCAGCGTCAGTCGCTGCCCAATGCCGTGCGTTGTCAGGTGACGCTGGGCGAGGGCAGTGGCTTTGCCGGCACCTTGACCCGCGATGTCGTGCTGGCGCCCCAGCTGCAGGCCAACTGATCGAGGAAGGCCGGATCATCATGCTCGACAAGCCTGTTCTCCTTTCCCTTGCCCGCCACCCTGGTCGATCGCGGCAGCGCGGTGCCGCCTTGTTGATGGCCATGGTCATCGTCACGCTGGTATCCACGCTGGCGGCGTCCATGGTCTGGCAGCAATGGCGCGCCGTGCAGGTCGAGAGCGCCGAGCGGGTGCGCTCGCAGTCCGCCTGGGTGCTCAGCGGGGCGCTGGACTGGGCGCGGCTCATCCTGCGCGAAGACGGCAAGAACGAGCAGGTGGATCACCTGGGCGAGGTCTGGGCCATGCCGCTGGCCGAGGCGCGCTTGTCCACCTTCCTGGCGGCAGATGGCAACAACAACAGTGCCGCCGATTCGGATGATTCCCCCGAGGCCTTCCTGTCAGGCAAGGTCGAGGATGCCCATGCCAAGTACAACCTGCGGCACCTGGTGGAAGGCGTTGCAGTCAATGATGACCAGGTCAAGGTATTCAAGCGCTTGCTGGAGTTCCTGAGCCTGCCCCCGTCCCTGGCCGATGGCATTGCCGCCTCGATGGCCAAGGCGGCCCTGGCCGAGGCCTCGTATGTCAGCAATGACCCGGCCGTGCTGGAGAAGCTCGGAGGTGAAACCGGGCGGGCCCAGGCGCCCCTGATGCCGCAAAGTTTCGATCAGTTGTTGTGGTTGGGGCTGGACGCGGGTACGCTGGAAAAATTGCGGCCCTATGTCACCTTGTTGCCGACGGCTGGCACGCTGGTGAACATCAACACGGCGCCCAAGGAGGTGATCGCTGCGGTGGTGGATGGCCTGGATCTGGCGCGCGCGGCGCGGCTGGTGCAGGCCCGGCAGCGCAAACCGTTCAAGGCACTGCCGGGCGATCTCATTGATGTGCTGGGGCAGTCTCAACCGCAGTGGAACACCAGCCGGCTGGATTTCAAATCCGAATATTTTGAAGTCAAAGGCCGCCTGCGCTATGAAGACAACGTCATCGAGCAGCGTCACCTGGTGCAGCGCCAGTCGGGCGGCTCTGACGTGCTGGTGCTACAGCAGTCGCGTTTTTCGGGGCTGGACCGTGGCGCAGAGGGCGCGACGCCCCCATGATGGGAGGCATTCTTTACTCTCAAAGCAGGTATCAATCCTTAAACGGGCGCTATTCCCGCGCTCCTACAATGCCGGGGCATCTATGCTGGATGCTGAAATATTCTGAATATCTGACCGTCTGGGCATGAGCATTCTCATCATTCAACTGCCGGCGCGCACGCGTCTGAGCGCCGACGTGACCGCGTCGGAGGCCGGGGCTGCGCCTGCGTCGCCCGGGCCGAAGGAGTACAGCTATGTGCTCAGCATCGACGGCATGTCGGCCACACGGCAGGGGCGTTGCACGGCGCCGATGTTGCCCAAGGCGGACAGTGTGGTGGCCGTCATGGCCCCGACCGACCTGAGCTGGCACCGCCTGAACCTGCCCAAGGCGCCGGCGGGCCGCCTGCGTGCCGCCTTGGCCAGCATGCTGGAAGATGCCCTGCTCGAAGACCCGGAGAACATGCACCTGGCCGTGGCCCCGATGGCCAAGGCCGGCCAGCCGACCTGGATCGCAGCGTGCGACCACACCGGGCTGACCAGCCAGCTGATGGCCCTGGAAAAGGCCAAGATCCGCGTGGAGCGCGTGGTGCCCAGCGTGGCGCCGGACGAGCCACCTTCGGCCTACTTCCATGAGTTCGGCGAAGCCGGTGCCCCGGAGGGTGCCGAGCCGGGTGCCGAGATGCTGCTGACCTGGTCCACCCCGGATGGTGTGACGACCTGGCCTGTGGCTGGCAGCCTGTCTCGCGCCTTGTTGCCGGATCCGCTGCCCATCAACGCCCGTTTCTTTGCCACCCCGCCCGTGGCCTCGCCGGCCGAACGCTGGTTGGGCCGGGCCGTGACGGTGCAAAGCCAGCCTGAGCACCTGCTGCTGGCCGCCCGCTCGATCTGGAACCTGCTGCAGTTCGAGTTAACGCCGCGCAGCAAGGGCCTGTATGCCCTGAGTGATCAATGGCGGCGCTTCATGAGCCCGCAATGGCGGCCGGCCCGCATGGGCCTGATGGCCTTGGTGGGCGCGCAGGTGCTGGGTCTCAATCTGTGGGCCTGGCAGCAAGCGCAACTGGTCAAGACCAAGCGCGCGACCATGGTGCAATTGCTCAAGCAGGCGCACCCTCAGGTTCAGGCCGTGCTGGACGCCCCCGCGCAAATGCGCCGCGAAACCGAGGCCCTGCGCGCGCAGGCGGGCCAGGCTGGTGGCAATGACCTGGAAGCCTTGATGGCGGCGGTGGCCAGCGCCTGGCCGCCCGAGCAGCCCACGGCGGGCTTGCAATACGACGGCGCCTCGCTGACCCTGATGCCGCCGGCTTCCTGGGGCCCGGCCGAGCTGGACGAGTTCCGTCGCAAGCTGGGCACGGCGGGCGTGCAGGTCGAGTCCGCCGATGGGCGCCTGACCGTGCGACGCGCCAACGGCTGATGAACGCATTGAAAGCACACAGATGAGTTCTCAAGCTTCCTCTCTACAAGCGCTGCGACAGGAGTTGCAGACCAAATGGGCGGCCATGGCCCCGCGCGAGCGCCAGATGGCCGCCATAGCGGGCTGGCTGCTGGTCGTGACGCTGCTGGTGCTCGTGGGCATCCGCCCCGCCTGGCGCACGCTGTCGGAAACCCCGGCGCAGTTGCGCGAGCTGGATGGCCAGCTCGATCAGATGCGCCGGCTGGCCGACGAGGCGCAGATGCTGCGCCAGCGTCCGCCCGTGCCTCCGGCTCAATCTGAAGCGGCGCTGCGTTCGGCCACCGAGCGGCTGGGGGCGGGTGCCAAGCTCAATTTGCAAGGCGATCGCGCCACGCTCACGCTCAACCGGGTGTCGGGTGATGCTCTGGCCACCTGGCTGGACGAGGCTCGTGGTGCCGCGCGCGCCAAGCCCACCGAAGCCGGTCTGATGCAGGTCGAGCCGGGGGTGTACTCCGGCAACATCATCCTGGCCATGGGGCCGGGCGCGGGGGGCGGCCGTTAAGGCCGGGCACACGCACATGGCTGGCATCCCCTTCCTGAACCGCCGCCCTGCATGGATGCAGGGTGCGGGCGCCTTGACCACGCGCTGGCTCGAGTCGACGATGGAGATCGCGCGCTGGGACAACATGCGCAAGGCCGGCCGACGCTGGGGCTGGTGGGGTGCAGGCCTGGGGGCGCTGGTGGGGCTGGTGGTGTATGCGCCGGCCAGCTGGCTGGCCCAGGGCGTGGTGGAGCTGTCCGGCAAGCGCCTGCTGCTGGCTGAATCGCAAGGCACGATCTGGCACGGTGATGCCGTGGCGGTGCTGACCGGCGGCCCCGGCAGCCGCGATGCGCGGGCCCTGCCTGGCCGGTTGAACTGGACCATGCGCCTGAGTGGCCTGGGGCTGCGCCTGACCTTGCAGCAAGACTGCTGCATCCCGACCCCGGTCGTGATGCAGGTGCAGTTTGGCCTGGGGCGCGTCAAGACCGATGTGCTGCTGCAAGGCGCCGGCGGTGCGGCCGGTGCAACGGCGCTGCAGACCTCAGGCGAAATCGGGCATTGGCCTGCCGCCTGGCTGGGTGGCCTGGGCACGCCCTGGAACACCCTGCAACTGGCGGGTGCGCTGCGCCTGTCGAGCCGGGATCTGTCTTTCGAGTGGGCGCAAGGGCGCCTGCGTATTTCGGGGCAGGCTGATCTGATGCTGGAGAACGTGGCTTCGCGCGTGACCACGCTGGACCGCCTGGGCTCCTACCGGCTGAACCTGGGCGGTGATGCCCAAGGCCTGCTGCAGATGCAATTGACCACGCTGGACGGCGCCTTGCAGCTGTCCGGCCAAGGGGGCGTGAGCTCCGGCGGGATGCGCTTTCGTGGCGAAGCCCGCGCCAGTGAGGCCGAACGTGGCGCATTGGACAATTTGTTGAACATCATCGGCCGCCGCGAAGGCGACCGTTCTGTCATTTCGATCGGATAAGTCATGAAGACCCATCCCCTGCTGACTCGACCCCGTGCTGGCGCACTGGCCGTGGCCCTGGCATTGACCTTCGGGCCTGGTGGCTTGCTCCCGCTCGGTCTGGCCCTGGCCGCCCCGCCAGCGCCTCGCAAGGCGGCTTCAGCCCCGACGGTCACGCTCAACTTCGTGAACGCCGAGATCGAGGGCGTGGCACGGGCCATGGCCGCGATCATCAACCGTCAGATCCTGGTCGACCCCCGCGTCAAGGGCGCCATCACGCTGTACAGCGACCAGCCGCTGACGCCGCGCGAGGCTTACCTGAACTTCCTGGCCGCCTTGCGTGGTCAAGGCTTCAGCCTGGTGGAAGTGGCGGGTCTGCTCAAGGTCGTGCCTGAAGCCGAAGCCAAGCTGCAGACCGGCACGGTCGATGTGGGCACGGTCAAGCAGTCGGGTGACCAGGTGGTCACGCAGATCTTCCGCGTGCAGTACGAGAGCGCCAACAACCTGGTGACCGTGCTGCGCCCGCTGATCAGCCCCAACAACACGATCAACGCCAATGCCTCGACCAACACCCTGGTCATCACGGACTACGCGGACAACCTCAAGCGCATCGGCCAGATGATTGCCGCGCTGGACGTGCCCACGGCCACCGACATGGAGGCCATCCCGCTGCAGTACGCGATTGCCTCCGACCTGGCGCCGGTGGTGCAGAAGCTGGCTGATGGCGGCGGCTCGACCCCGGGCGCGCCTGGTGGTGGCGCAGCCGGGCAGAGCACCATGGTGCTGTCTGACTCGCGCACCAACACGCTGATGGTGCGCGCGCCCAATGCGGCCCGCATGGCCCTGGTGCGCACCCTGATCCAACGGCTGGACCGCCCTGGTACCTCGGGCCTGGGTGGCAGCGGCATCCATGTGGTCTACCTGAGAAACGCTGATGCGGTGAAGCTGGCGCAGGTGCTGCGTGCGGCCTTCCCGGGGGCTGGCGGCAGCTCGGGTGGCGGCGCATCTGGTGGCGGTGCGAGCTCGGGTGCGAGTGGCCTGCCGACGTCCAACATGGGCGGCGCGGCGGCCAGTGGTGGCGCTTCGCAGCAGTCGACCTCTCCGGTGGGGGCCTCTGCGCAACCCTCGACAGGCGGTTTCATCCAGGCGGACCCCTCTACCAACTCCCTGATCATCACGGCCACCGACTCGCTGTACAAGCAGTTGCGCGCGGTCATCGATCAGCTGGATGGTCGCCGAGCGCAGATCTACATCGAGGCCATGATCGTGGAGGTCAGTGAGCAGAAGCTGGCTGAGGCGGGCTTCCAGTGGGCCAATGTGGCTGGCAACAACAACCTGGTCGGCGTGGGCACCAACCTGGCGGCCGGCAACATCGGTGGCTTGTTCAGCCTGGTGGGGGCGTCGCGTTCGACCGCATCCAGCCTCAAGGGCTTGAGTGTGGGCTTCGCGCACAAGATGAGCGATGGCACCTACAACCTGGGTGCCCTGGCGACCTTCCTGGAAACCAATGCCGATGCCAACATCCTGTCCAAGCCAAACATGGTGGCGCTGGACAACGAAGAAGCCAAGATTGTGGTGGGCCGCAACGTGCCTTTCGTGACCGGCCAGTACACCAATGGCGCAACCAGCAGCTCCGGCACGGTCAACCCCTTCACGACGGTGGAGCGCAAGGACGTGGGCCTGACCCTGCGTGTGCGCCCGCAGGTGGGTGAGGGCGGCACCGTGCGCATGACGGTGTTCCAGGAAAAGTCGGACGTTGAATCGCAGAACTCCGCGCAGGGCCCGACCACCACCAAGAGCTCGATCGAGACCACTGTGGTGGTGGACGATGGCCAGACGCTGGTGCTGGGTGGTTTGCTCAAGGACCAGTTCAGCAACGACGATTCGCAGGTGCCGGTGCTGGGCGACATCCCCATCCTGGGTAACCTGTTCAAGAGCCGCTCCAGGACGCGTGCCAAGACCAACCTGATGGTCTTCCTGCGCCCCGTGGTGATGCGTTCGCAAGAGGCCAGCAACGACATCACGATGGACCGCTACGACTACATGCGCCAGCGCCAGGACTCGGTCATCACGGGGGATGGCCGCGCCATTTCCATGCAGGATGGGCCGAACCTGGACCCTCTCAAGCTGAGCAACAAGCTGAGCATGCCTTCCGTGCGCCAGCCGCTGGATGACCCCAATGCGCCGGCCCCCACGGTGGTGATGCCCTCAACCTCGGGTTTTGCGCCCAAGTTGACGCCGCAAACCTCGGGCCAGCAGCCTGCGGCCACGGGCAGCAAATAAGGGATAGAAGGCCATGGCCGCACGTCACCCTCTTCCCTATGCCTTTGCCAAGGCCAATGGCATCTTGCTGGAGTGCGATGACACGCGCGCCACGCTGTGGGCCAGCTCAGCGGTGTCGCCATCGGCCTTGTCCGAGGTGATGCGCCTGTACGTGGTGCATGCCATCGAGCAGGAGCCAGCCGAGACGCTGTCGCAGCGCATTGCCACGGCTTATGCCGCGGGCGAGGGCAGCGCCGCGGCCGTGGTCGGTGAAGTCGAAAGCGCGGTGGACTTGTCGCGCATGATGCAGGACCTGCCGGCGGTGGAAGACCTGCTGGAGTCCAGCAACGACGCACCCATCATCCGGATGCTCAATGCCTTGCTGACGCAAGCGGCCAAGGATGGCGCCTCCGACATCCACATCGAGCCTTACGAGCGTTCATCGGCCGTGCGCTTCCGTGTGGACGGCACGCTGCGTGAGGTCGTGCAGCCCAACAAGGCCCTGCACGCCGCGCTGATCTCGCGCCTGAAGATCATGGCCGAGCTGGACATCTCCGAAAAGCGCCTGCCGCAAGACGGGCGCATCAGCCTGCGCATTGGCGGCCGTGCGGTGGACGTGCGGGTCTCGACCCTGCCTTCCGCCCATGGCGAGCGCGCGGTGCTGCGTCTGCTGGACAAGGGCGACGCCAACAAGTTCACGCTCGAATCGCTGGGCATGAGTGGCGATTCGCTGGACCGCTTCAAGCGCCTGCTGCGTCAGCCTCACGGCATCGTGCTGGTGACCGGCCCGACCGGCTCTGGTAAGACGACCACGCTGTATGCCGGCCTGAGCACGGTCGATTCGGCCACCACCAATGTACTGACCGTGGAAGACCCGGTCGAATACGAGCTGCCCGGCATCGGTCAGACCCAGGTCAACGCCCGCATCGAGCTGACCTTCGCCAAGGCCCTGCGCGCCATCCTGCGTCAGGACCCGGACGTCATCATGATCGGTGAAATCCGTGACCTGGAAACGGCCCAGATTGCCGTGCAGGCTTCGCTGACTGGCCACTTGGTGCTGGCCACGCTGCACACGAACGACGCACCCAGCGCCGTCACCCGCCTGACCGACATGGGCATCGAGCCCTTCCTGCTGTCCAGTTCGCTGCTGGGCGTGCTGGCCCAGCGCCTGGTGCGCAAGCTGTGCCCGCATTGCAAACGCCAGGACGGCCAGGGCAAGTGGCACCCGGTGGGGTGCAGCGAATGTGGCATGAGCGGCTACAAGGGCCGTACCGGTGTGTACGAGCTGATGGTGGCCGATGATGACATCCGCACCCTGATCCACGAGCAGGCATCGGAAGCCAAGCTCTTCGAGCGCGCCCAGCTGGGTGGCATGAAGACCATGCGCGACGACGGCGACCGTCTGGTGGCCGAAGGGGTGACCTCGCTGGAAGAAGTCCTGCGGGTCACGCGCGAATAAGCGTGAGCCAGCGCGCATAACAAGGCCATCACACCATGCCCGCCTTCCGCTTTGAAGCCCTGGACCCTGCCGGCAAGACCGTCAATGGCCTGGTCGAGGCCGACAACCCCAAGGCCGCACGCGCGCAGTTGCGCCTGCAGCAACTGGTGCCGCTCAAGGTCGAGACGGTCGTCCAAGGTACGGCGGGTGAGGGCGAGGGCCTCAACAAGCAGCTCTTCGTTCGCCGGGTGTTCAACTCATCGGATCTGGCCATCTGGACGCGGCAGTTGTCGGGCCTGGTGGTGGCCGGTCTGCCGCTGGAGCGGGCCTTGACCGCCCTGGCCGACGAAGCCGAAGACCCCCGCCAGCGCGAGCTGGTGTCGCACTTGCGGGCCGAGGTCAATGCCGGCTCGCCGTTTGCGCGGGCTTTGGCGGGCTCCCCGCGCGAGTTCGATGATGTGTACCGTGGCGTGGTGGCGGCCGGCGAGCAAAGCGGGCAGCTGGGCGGTGTGCTGGACAAGCTGGCCAATGACCTGGAAGAGCAGCAGGCGCTGAAGTCCAAGCTGATCGGCGCCACCTTGTACCCGGCCATCGTGTCGGTGTTCGCCATCGTGATCGTGATCGCTTTGCTGGTGTTCGTGGTGCCGCAGGTGGCCCAGGTGTTCTCCAGTGGCAAGCGCGCCTTGCCGGCGCTCACGCAGTTCATGCTGGGCCTGAGCGCCTTCATGCGCAACTGGGGCTGGTTGCTGGCGATCGTGCTGATCGTCGGGTTCACGGCGCTGATCTTCGCGCGCCGCAACGAGGATTTCCGCCAGAAGTTCGATGCCTTCTGGCTGGAGCTGCCCTTGATCGGCAAGCTCTCTCGCGGCTACAACGCCGCGCGCTTTGCCGGCACGCTGGCCATGCTGGCGGGCTCGGGCGTGCCCATCCTCAAAGCGCTGCAAGCCGCCGCTGAAACCCTGTCGAACCGGGCCATGCGGGCCGATGCCATGGAGGCCCTGGTGCAGGTGCGCGAAGGCGCGCCGCTGGCCTCGGCCCTGGCGGCCAAGAAGCGCTTCCCCGGTTTGCTGTCGATGTTTGCTCGCCTGGGCGAGCAGACGGGCCAGCTGCCCGTCATGTTGCAGCGCGCGGCCAATCAGCTCTCGGGCGAGGTGCAGCGCAAGGCCCTGGCCATTGCGACCGTGCTGGAGCCTTTGCTGATCGTGGTCATGGGCCTGGTCGTGATGCTCATCGTGATGTCGGTGATGATGCCGATCATGCAGATGAACACCTGGGTCAAATAAGACCCTGCTGAAGGGCTTTGAGCAAAGCCTCGGCGGGGAAGGGCTTGTGCAGCACAGGCGCCCCGCAGGCCTGCAAGGCCTTCATGGGCGCTTCGCCCGTGTCCCCCGTGATCACCACAGCCCCCAGCCCCGCATGACGCGCCCGGGCCATCTCGATGGCCTGCAGGCCAGTGCCATCGGGCAGGCGGTGATCGGTCAGCAACAGGTCGACCAGCATCACGCGTTGCAGCAACTCGTCCAGGTCTTCCAGTGAGCCGACCTGGCTGACGTGGGCTCCCCATGCACGCAACTGCTCGGTCAGGGCCGGGCGCAGGACTTCGTCGTCGTCCAGCAGGATGATGTGGCGCTCGCTCAAGGGCTTGTCGTTGGCCGATGTGGCTGGGCCCGATGCCGCCGTGCGATCAGGCGGGCTGCCCAGCACGCTGGCGCGCGCGGCCGGCACCTCGATCGAGAAGCACGAGCCCTTGCCCACGCGTGATTGCAGCAGGATGCGGCTGTCCAGCAGGCGGGTGGCGCGCTGCACGATGGCCAGGCCCAGCCCCAGGCCCTTGGCCTGGTTGCGCTCGGGGTTGGCCAGTTGCACGAAGTCTTCGAAGATGCGTTGCTGATCTTCAGGGGCGATGCCCTGGCCGCTGTCCCAGACCTGGATCAGCAGGTGCGCGCCGCGCTGGCGCACGCCCACCAGCACGCCGCCCTGTTGCGTGTAGCGCAGGGCGTTGCCGATCAGGTTGCGCACGATCTGCTCCAGCAGGATCGGGTCGCTGTAGGCCATGGCGCGGGTGGGGTGCACGCGCAACTGCAGGCCTTTGCCGTTGGCCATTTCCTGCTCGTGGGTACCGATGCGCGCCAGCATGGCGTGCAGGTCCACCACCTGCCAGTGCGGCTTGATGGCCCCCGCCTCCAGGCGGGACAGGTCCAGCAGGCCGTTGAGCAGGTTCTCCATGGCCTTCACGGCGTCGATCAGGCGCAGCGTCATGGTGTGCAGCGTGGAATCACGCAAGCGGTCACGCAAGAGGCCGGACAGCAGGCCGATGGCGGCCACGGGCTGGCGCAGGTCATGGCTGGCCGCGGCCAGGAAGTGGCCCTTGGCCGCGTTGGCCGCCACGAGGGCCTGCGTGCGCTCCTGCACCTTGGCTTCGAGCTCGATGTTGAGCTGCTCGGCGCTCTTGCCTGCTTCCACAAAGCGGTTCATCAGCACCAGGCCGTAGCTGGCCAGGGTGATGGGGGTGGCCATGGGCAGCCAATAAGTGTGCATGACCGAGACCATGCCGATCAGGCGCAGGTAGTCGTGCACGCCCGCCACCAGGGACACGGCAATGCCCAGCACCATGCCGATGGCCGCCAGCTTGCTGAAGCGTTTGTGCAGGCGCAGCAACAAGGCCAGTGTGGGCAGCATCAGGAGCAGCAGCAGCGGGTAGGTGGCCGCCCGCGCGGCTTCCAGCATGCCCTGCTGCGCGGCCAGCCCGGCCAGCAGCGGGAAGCCGATCTGCACGGCCCACAGCACTTTGGTGAACCAGGGCCAGCGCTTGCCGGCGATCGCCATGGCAAAGGCGCCCAGCAGCACCGTGGCCGTGACCTGGGCGGTCAGGTAGAGCCAGCCCGTCATGGCTTGCGACAGCGTGGGCCCGTCCACGATGTAGTAGCTGCAGTTGCGCACCGACACCACCACGCACAAGAGGCCCAGCATGCCCATGTCGAGCTCGGAGGGGCGCTGGCGCCAGATGGTGATCAGGAAGCAGGCAAAGGCCGTGGCCACGATGTTGATGGTCAGCGGCAGGGTCTGCGTCAGGAAGGCCTGCATGGTGTGGCCGGGCAGCAGCTCGTCGGTGGCGCCGATCATCGGGGCCGACATGCCGCCCATGCTGGCGTGCTGCACCTCCACCTGCAGCTGGTTGAGGCCCGGCTGCAGCAGGCTGGTGGGGAACTGCAGCAGGTAGGCCAGGGGGCGGCCCAGCGGATCGGCGTCCAGCAACTGGGCATGGATCAACTGGCCATTGACCCACACGCGGTGCTGGAAGCTCAGGCGGTCCACCCGCACGGCCCAGGTCTGTTGTTGCAGCGAGGCCGGGGCCTGCTTGAGCAGAAAGGTGGATTCGTAACGGGCCACCCCCTTGGAGGGCAGGCCCCGTGCGGCCCAGGTGTCGGGCAGGCTGACATCCTGCCAGTTGGTGCCGCCCTGGCTGGCCGTGGGCAGCATGCGGAAGCGGTGCGCGGTGAACTCGACCGCCGCGTTGCTGGCCGGCGGGATCAACCAGGGGCTGACCAGCCACACCACAAAGGTGATGGCCGACGCCACAGCGATCCAGCCGAGCAGGGCAAACAGTAAACGTTGAGCGGGGCTTCGAGCCGGCCGGTGGGCGGTCGGGTCGAGCACGACGGACGCGGTGCGCATGTCAGGGCGGGGCCTAGGGGCCATCTGGACGATGGGCTTATTGTCGCTGTTCAGCGCGCAAGTGCGTCTTTGCTCACGGATGCCCTGTGCTTCTTCGGGGCGGGCCTCTTGGCGCCGTTCGGATTCGATGATATGAATGCTTGCATCCCCCTTGTTCAAGGGCTCTGACACCTCAGTCTTTGCTGCAATGATGGGGAGAGCGTGTTGATGCCTGGAGGGCTGATATGAGCAGCTGTACTGATCTTGTTCCTGTTCAACAAGAGACCTACAAGGGGCGCATTCCCATCGCCCACATGCGACACGTCTACAAGCTTCACGAGGTGGAGAAGCGGCTGGGCAAGCTGCCGCCGCGCGAGCATGAATCCCTGCGTGCCACCTATGAACGCATGTTGGAGATGGGGCCCGAGCGCTTCCAGGTCAAGCCATCCGGCCTGCCGGCCATGGAACACCTTTACGACGAGCTGCCCAATTTCCACGAGGTGCTGGACGATCTCAAGCGCCAGCTGGCCTTGTGCAGCGACAGCCGCGATGCGCTGGAGATCACGCCCATGCTGCTCCTGGGCCCGCCCGGTGTCGGCAAGACCCACTTCGCCCGCGAGGTGGCGCAACTGCTGGGCACGGGCATGGGCTTCGTGTCCATGAGTTCGATGACGGCAGGGTGGGTGCTCTCGGGTGCCTCCAGCCAATGGAAGGGCGCCCGCCCTGGCAAGGTGTTCGAGACCCTGGTGGACGGCCAGTACGCCAACCCCGTGATGGTGGTCGACGAGATCGACAAGAGTGGCGGCGAGCACGCCTATGACCCCTTGGGCTCGCTCTACAGCCTGCTGGAGCACGACACGGCCGGGCAGTTCACCGACGAGTTCGCCGAGGTGTCGATCGACGCCAGCCAGGTGATCTGGGTGGCCACCGCCAACGACCTGCGCGGCATCCCCGACCCCATCCTCAACCGCATGAACGTCTTTGACATCGACATGCCCGATGAGGAGGCCGCGCGCAAGATCGCGTCCAAGCTGTACCGCAGCATCCGCGCCGATCACGATTGGGGTCAGCGCTTCGAGCCTGATCTGAGCGAGGCCGTGCTCGCTGAGTTGAGCCACTGCGCACCGCGTGAAATGCGCCGCGCGCTGATGATGGCATTCGGCAATGCCAAGCTCGACGGGCGTTACGCCCTGGAAGTGCGCGACCTGCCCGAGCAAGGCGGCAAGCGTCAGGCCATGGGCTTCGTGCAGTAAGCCTGCTCGGCGCTGAATCCACAGCGCCGAACACTACACTAGGCCTCTTGTGCACCTTGCCGAGAGGCCTTTGTCATGCCCGCCAGCCTGTCTGGACGATTGGTGGTCGCGATCTCCTCGCGCGCCTTGTTCGACTTTGAAGATGAGAACCGCCTGTTCGAGGGCGAGGATGACCGTGCCTACATGAAGCTGCAACTCGACAAGGTCGACGAGCCGGCCAAGCCGGGCGTGGCCTTCTCGCTGGTGCGCAAGCTGCTGGCCTTCAACACGCCGGACGAGGCCCGTGTGGAGGTGGTGATCCTGTCTCGCAACGACCCGGTCTCGGGCATGCGGGTGTTCCGCTCGGCCAAGCACTATGGCCTGCCCATCGAGCGCGGTGTGTTCACGCGCGGGCAAAGCCCCTGGCGCTATCTGCGGCCCTTGCAGGCGCACCTCTTCCTGTCGGCCAATGAAAACGATGTGCGCTCGGCCCTGGCGGCGGGCGTGCCGGCTGCGCGCGTGTTGCCACATGCCGCGCGTGCCGGTGAGGCGCACCCGAACGAAGTGCGCATTGCCTTTGACGGCGACGCCGTGTTGTTCTCGGACGAGGCCGAGCAGGTGTTCCAGAAAGGCGGGCTGGATGCCTTTCAGGCGCACGAGGTGGCCATGGCCGAGCAACCTTTGCAGGGCGGCCCTTTCAAGCCTTTGCTGATGGCCTTGCACGAGTTGCAGCAAGGCGAGTCGGCCATGCGCATCCGTACTGCGCTGGTCACGGCGCGTGGCGCACCGGCCCATGAGCGCGCCATCCGCACGCTGATGGACTGGGGCATCGAGGTGCACGAGGCCTTGTTCCTGGGTGGCTTACCCAAGGGTGAGTTCCTGCGCGAGTTCGAGCCCGATTTCTTCTTCGACGACCAGACCGGTCATGTCGAGAACGCCGCGCCCCACGTGCCATCCGGGCATGTGGCCGCCGGCATCGTCAATGTGGGAGGCCAATCATGAGCGAAGACCTGTCTGACTTCTTTGCCCTGCCGCCGTTCAAGGCCGATGAGGCGCTGGTCAAGCTGCGACGCGATCTGCGTGAGCTCAAGCCCCTGGCCGAAAAAGGCACGGGCGAGCTGGTGCGCTTCGAGTGGAAGGGCTTGCCGGTGATCGAGCTGAGCCTGCAGTCAGGTGACAAGCCCGCCCTGGCCGTGTCGCTGGCCAAAAAGCCCAGCCAGCGCCCCGATTGGCTCAAGCAGACGCTGGCATCCAGCGCCGAGGTGCGCAAGTGGCTTGACGAGCTCAAGCGCAGCCTCAAGCGTTGGGACGACGAGGACTGACCTGATCAGTCTTCCAGCAAGGCTTTGAGGTTGAGCAGGTCGGCGCGCACGAGCTCGGCATCCTGCTCGAACTGTGCCTCGCTCATGCCCTCGTGTTGATGCAACACGAAGGACACGGTGCTGCCCATCGCATGCGCCAGCACCCGCATCGTGTTCATGAATTCCTCGCCATTGGGCAGGCGCACGACGTGGTCCAGGATGCCATCGGCATTGGGCGGCGTGAACCACAGTCGCACCGGGCCTTGCTCGGTCTGCACGATCCACTCATCGCCTTCCGGCTCGATGCTGCGTGCAAAACCCGGCGCCCAATAGGGCAGGTTACGCGGGTCGGAGGCGTAGGCCATGACCGCATCGGGTTCCACAGCGATGTCGACGGTGATGTTGAGGGTGCGCATGTCAGGCAGTCTGGCTGGCGATCAGCTTCGCGTCAATGGCCGCAGCGCGCACCGAGGCCGGGCGGGACGTGACCCGCTCGATATAAGCCTGGATCACCGGTGTGGCCGGCACCAGGCCGAACTGCGTGGTCCAGCGCAAGGCCGTGCCCCACAGCACATCGGCCGCGCTGAAACGGTCGCCCAGCAGGTAAGGGCCCTTGGCCAGTTGGTCTGTCAGCGTCTTGAGCATGGTGTCGAAGTCGCCATAGGGGCAGGTGGAGGGTGGTGCCGGTTCGCGCTTCATGGCGCGGTCCACCACGGCGGGCTCGAACGAGGAGCCATAGAACACCAGCCAGCGCAGGTAGGCGCCGCGCTGTGGGTCGCCCATCTGCGGCGCCAGGCCCTTGTCGGCGTACAGGTCACCCAGGTAGATGTAGATGGCGCCCTGCTCGGTGATGAGCGTGCCCTGGTGCGACAGGGCCGGCACCTTGCCCATCGGGTTGATGGCCAGGTAAGCGGGCTGGCGTTGCTCGCCGGCTTTCAGGTTGAGCACGTGCAGCTCGTAGTCGGCACCCAGCTCTTCCAGCAGCGTGAGCGTGCCAGCCGATCGGGTCTGAGGGGCGTGGTGCAGGACCACGTGACGTTCACTGGGCATGAGGCGCTCCTGTTCTGTTGGGGTGTTGGCCAGACTCCATCGCTGTCAATCGCTGCGTTGCATCCTGGCCTTGAACAATTCGGCGATGCTGACTTCGCGTGCGCCGGGGATCACGTCGTAAGACTCGCCTGCCGCGATGGTGCCGGGCTGGCGTACCGTCAGGTAAAAGCCGCAGTAGCCGGACTGTGCCATCATCTTGACCGCCTGCTTGAAGCCCATGACGGCCTGGAACTTGTAGCAGGGCCGGCGCGGCTCGCTGATGGCCAGGGTGCAATCGGGAAACTGCAGCACATCACCCACATACACATCGCCTTCAAGCAGGCCGGTCAGGGTCAGGTTCTCGCCCAGCATGCCATGCGGCAGGGGCGCCCCCCAATCCTGCGCCTGCGCCTGGGCGCGCACCGTCTGCCAGAAAGTGTAGTGCTCGTGCGGGTAGGCGTACACCGCCTTGCTCAAGCCCCCATGCACGCTGGTGTCTGCCTGGTCGTCGCCTTGCAGGCCCAGCGGCCTGACGGCCACGCGTTGCGGGTCAGCCAGGGTGCTCACCGCGCGCTTGCCAATCGCCGTCATGATCTGGCGGCCTTCAATGGTGATGGGGCTGGGCGTGGCGACGTTGATCGACAGCAGTTGACGGGGCTGGAGGCTGGGCATGGCGGGGCCGGGGGGCAATGGCGGTGGTGACCGGGCTGTCAGTATGCCGCCGTCCCGATGAGCCCGCTTTGATGCCCCGTCAGTGCCAGGCCGACACCGTGGTCGCCATGGCCTTGAAGCCCAGCACCACAGGCTGCCCGGGCGCCCATCCCATCTTCTGGATGGACTTGCGCGTGAGCAGGGCCCAGATCGGCGCACCGGCCTTGACCTGCGAGCTGTCGGCGGCATCCAGTGCGCGGTCGAGCTCCATGCCCACGGCGCCATAGGTGCCATGCTCGCCGGCCAGCATGATCTGGGTGATGCGCCCGCGCAGGTGGTTGCTGCAACTGGTGTCGGTGGGCACCGCGCGGTGCAAGGTGACATCACGGGCCCGCACCTTCAGGCGCACCTTGCTGCCAACAGGGTGCAGGGTAGCGGGCACGGTCACGCGCTGGCCTGATACATCGACCTCGCTGAGCAGCCAGTCGATGTCATGGCGTTTGACCTCGCCTTCCAGCACGCTGCCCGCGTGCACGCCTTCCAGGAAGGTGGACAAGGACACATCGGACAGGATCTGGGCGGCCGGGCCGGCACTGGCCATGCGCCCCTCATGCAGGATGACCACCTCGTCGGCCAGGCGGATGACCTCGTTCATGCGTGGGCTCACGAGCACCACCGGCACCTTGAAACGATCGGGGACCTCGGCCAGCAACTCCAGCAGGGCTTCCTGCTCGTGGGCAGGTACCTCGCCCAAAGGGTCGTCCAGCAACAGGGCATTGGGGCCGGAGATCAAGGCGCGGCCCAGCGCCACCTTGACACGCTGGCTGACGGTCAACGCCTCGGGGCGGCGGTTGAGCAGCGAGGACAGGTCCAGCCAGCTCACCACCTTCTCGAACTCGGGTGCCCTGCGGGTGATGCCCAGCCCCTTGATGCCGTACTGCAGATTGGCCTTGACATTGAGGTGGGGGAACAGGTGCGTGTGCCCGTCCAGCCAGGTGATGCGTCGCTCGTGCGGCGGCTTGTTGACACGCGCGGCCGAGTCATACACGGCATCGGTGCCCAGCGCAATGCGCCCACCCTTGGCGGGCATCAGCCCGGCTGCAGCCTTGAGCAAGGCGCTTTTGCCCGACCCGGTGCGGCCCACCAGGGCGCAGACCTTGCCCGGCAGGACGCGGAACTGGGCGCGGATATCCAGCCCAGGTTGTTGCAGCCGCAACTCGACGCTCAGCGTGCGTGGCAGTGCTTGTTCGCTCATGTGGTCGATACGCTCAGGCCAACGGGGCGCAGGCGTGCCTGCCAGCGGCGGCGCCAGCGTTGGCGGCCCCATTCGCTGATGGCGATGGCCGCCATGGCGATCAGCAGTGAGACCAGGGCCAGATGCCAGGCCGCGTCTTCGCCATCCTGTTGATTGAGCAGGGCCTGAACCAGGGCCACGGGCGCGGTGGTGTCACCGATGTGATGGGGGCGCAAGGTGGCCGCCAGCACCAGCGTGGCACCCGACTCGCCCCAGGCGGCCGTGAGCCCCAGCGCCATGGCCGAGGCCACGGCAGGCCACACCAGCGGCAAGGTGATCGTCCACCAGCCCTGCCAGCGTGAGGCACCCAGGGTGCGGGCCACAGGTAGCAGCATGGGGTCGGTGGCCTCGAAGGCCGGGCGCAGGATGCGCACCATCAGCGGCACGGTCATCACGCTGGCGGCGATGATGGCGCCGGCGGGGTAGAAGCTCAGGCTGTAGCCCGTCCAGCTGTGCAGCCAGCCGCCATTGCCCCCGACGCCGCCCAGTCCGATGAGCAGCCCGAAGCCGATGACGGCAGGCGGCAGGCCCATGGGCAGCAGGATCAGGGTGTCGAGCACGACCTTGCCGCGCCATGCGGTACGGGCCATCACGGTGGCCAGCACCACGGCCAGCGGCGTCGAGATCAGCAAGGTGATCACGGCGACCTGCAGGCTCAATGACAGCGCTTCGAGTTCAAATGACGACACGGCTCACTCCTTCAGGACTTGCCACGCAGGGCGGGTGGACTTGATGGCGTTTTGAGCCAGGGGCCACTGCAGCCAGCTGGTCAAGAGTTTGGCGCCCGCATGGCGGGCTCTGAATGAACTGGCGATCTGGGCCTGGAGCGACAGCGTGGGGGCATCAGCCAGCCAGACCTTCAGGCGTTCGCCCTTGGGGGGCGCCTTGAGCCACTGTGCACGGGTCATCAGGCGGTAGGCCGGCGCGGTCTGGGGGGCCTTGGTGGCAGGGGCGGGCGGCAAGCCTTTGCTGGCCTGCCCTTTGCTCAGTTGATCGGCCAGTGCGGCCACAGCCGAGCCCGCGGGCGGCGGCAGCCAGCGCGCCGCGCCCGCGTTGTGGGCGGCCAAAACCTGGGCCAGTGCCCGCCCTGGATCGGCCTCGCTGCGGATGCCGGCCAGGTCATCGGTGGGGCCCAGCAGCAACACGTCGGTGCGCGCCAGGGTGACGCGGTTGTAGATCAGGCCTTGTTTGTCCAGCTCGTCGGCACGCGGGTGCGACAGGAACAGACCGGCGTCCACCTGGCCTTGCTCCAGTTGTTGGAGGACCTCGGTGGTTTCCATGGCCGACCAGCGTGCCGACCAGCCCAGGTCCTGCTTCATGGCCGTTTGCCAGCGCCCTGTCAGGCCGGTGGAGATGAACAGCGGGTCCACCCCGACCAGCGGGCTGTCTGCCCGGGCGATCACGCGCTCGCGTGCCAGCACGGCGGGGGCCGCACACAGACCCAGCGCACCGCTGAGGCTCAGTTGCAGAAAAGGGCGGCGGGCCAACTCGGGCATGGTGGGTATTGTGAAAAAAGTCGCAAAAGAGCCGTTGTGACAAGTGTGCCCGCAGCGGCCCGGCGCAACCCAAAAGGTGTGGCGCAAGATGTATCAGGATACAAAAACATGGGCGGTTCGTGACTCAAGTCTCACCCTGATATGCCGGGCTGTGGCGGCCCCCCCGGCCGAGGGGGGAACTCAAAGCCCGGTGAGTGGACTAAACTACGCGGTTCCACTGTCACGGATTGTCGGCCTCACAAGGGCCAGGGATCACACCGATAGCGGGGTGTCGATAGCTTCATAAGTTGTTGATTCATAAGCTGAATCACGCTTTTTATGGGGCTGCCGAGACCCTGTTTTTTACTTTCTGGAGCTTTTCTCATGACGACGACTGCTGCACAGGTGAACGCACCTGCCTACGTCAAAAACACCAAGTTGATCGCCTGGGTGGCCGAGATGGCCGCCCTGACGCAACCCAAGGACATCGTCTGGTGTGACGGTTCGCAAGAAGAATACGACCGCCTGTGCGCCCAGCTCGTGGCTGCCGGCTCGTTCAAGAAGCTCAACCCCGAGCTGCGCCCCAACAGCTTCCTGGCCATCACCGACCCGTCGGACGTGGCCCGCGTGGAAGACCGCACCTTCATCTGCTCCGAGCGCAAGGAAGACGCCGGCCCCACCAACAACTGGTGTGAGCCCGCTGAAATGCGCGCCAAGCTGCAAACGGCCGAAGACGCCCTGTTCAAGGGCTGCATGAAGGGCCGCACCATGTACGTGGTGCCCTTCTCGATGGGCCCCCTGGGCTCCAACATCGCCCACATCGGCGTGGAACTCTCTGACAGCGCCTACGTGGCCGTCAACATGAAGCTCATGACCCGCATGGGCAAGGGCGTGATCGACGTGCTGGGCACCGATGGCGAGTTCGTGCCTTGCATGCACACCGTGGGCGCCCCGCTGGAAGCTGGTCAGAAGGACGTGATCTGGCCTTGCAACCCCACGGTCAAGTACATCGTTCACTACCCCGCCACCCGCGAAATCTGGTCGTATGGCTCGGGCTACGGCGGCAACGCGCTGCTGGGCAAGAAGTGCTTCGCCCTGCGCATCGCCTCCACCATGGGCCGCGAGCAAGGCTGGCTGGCCGAGCACATGCTGCTCCTGGGCGTGACCAACCCCCAAGGCCAGAAGTTCCACGTGGCAGCCGCTTTCCCCAGCGCCTGTGGCAAGACCAACTTCTCCATGCTGATCCCGCCCGAGGGCTACAACGGCTGGAAGGTCACCACCATCGGTGACGACATCGCCTGGATCAAGCCCGCTGCCGACGGCAAGCTGTACGCCATCAACCCCGAAGCTGGTTACTTCGGCGTGGCCCCTGGCACCAACACGCTGACCAACCTGAACTGCATGAACTCGCTCAACCGCGACGTGATCTTCACGAACGTGGCCCTGACCGACGACGGCGATGTGTGGTGGGAAAGCATGACCGACACGCCGCCCGCTCACCTGATCGACTGGCAAGGCAAGGACTGGACGCCCCAGATCGCCAAGGAAACCGGCGCCAAGGCCGCTCACCCCAACGCCCGTTTCACGGTGGCTGCCACCAACAACCCCGCACTGGACCCCGAGTGGGACAACCCCGCTGGTGTGGCGATTGACGCCTTCATCTTCGGTGGCCGTCGCTCCACGACCGTGCCGCTGGTGACCGAGGCCCGTGACTGGACCGAAGGCGTCTACATGGCCGCCACCATGGGTTCCGAAACCACTGCCGCCGCCTTCGGCGCGCAAGGCGTGGTCCGCCGTGACCCGTTCGCCATGCTGCCCTTCATGGGCTACAACATGAGCGACTACTTCCAGCACTGGCTGAACGTGGGCGCCAAGCTGCAAGCCGCTGGCCACAAGGTGCCGCCGGTTTACTGCGTGAACTGGTTCCGCAAGGGCGCCGACGGCAAGTTCGTGTGGCCTGGCTACGGCGAAAACATGCGCGTCCTGGAATGGATCCTGGGCCGTATCGGCGGCACCGCCAAGGGCACCGAGAACGCCTTCGGCATCAGCCCGAACTACGAAGACATCAACTGGAACGGCCTGAACTTCACCAAGGACCAGTTCCAGTCCGTCATCGGCGTCGACAAGGCTGCCTGGACGCAAGAACTCAAGCTGCACGAAGAGTTGTTCACGCAACTGGCTTACCACCTGCCGGCTGAAATGCCTGCCACCAAGGCCAAGATCGAGCAGCGCCTGGCTGCCTGATGCGCTACCGCTGGCCGCGTGCCAGGTGACTGAGAAACGGCCCTTCGGGGCCGTTTTGCTTTTGGGGCGCGGGCATGGGGATGCCCCGGCCATGGTCCGTTTGCCCACGGTGCGTCAAACGTTCACATGCCTCAGATCTGTCCGATCAGCCGCGAAAGTGTGTCCGAATGCACCGTTCGGCCCACGAAGCCGTACGATTTGTCACATAACCTCGTCAAATTGGCGGGTACGGTGTCTGTGGACCGTGATTTAAAACCGGATTTTGTTGGTTCCGAGTGGCTGTACCGTGCTTGGGTGCCCATGTTTTTTTCCTGCCGGATGGTCCCTTTGGCGGGTATTTGGAGGTTCAGATGAAATTGAACGTGGTTCTTGCAGCAGCGTCGGTGCTGCTGGCCGGCGCGGCGAGTGCCGGCGTGGCGGTCTACCCCGACGACTCGCTGGGTACGCTGTCGCCCACCCCCGCGCTGTATGGCAACTTGCTGGCCACCGGCAAGGCCGCTGGGGGCAGCTTCAGCGATGACTTTTTCTTTGACCTGGCGACCCGGAGCGATGTGGTTGGCTCTGTGGGCATGTTCTTCGGCACCGTGTCTTTCAGCTCCGTGTTGATCGACGGCAATGCCCTGGCGCTGACGTCCACGCCCACCGGCTATGGCTTCAGCTTCAGCGGCCTGGGCCAGGGCGCACACACCCTGACCGTGGAAGGCCTCTTCCCCAAGGGCGGCCATGCCTATATCGGCAGCGTGTACGCCACCCCGGCCGTGCCTGAGCCCGAGTCCATGGCCATGGCCTTGGCCGGCTTGGGCGTGATGGGCATGGTGGCCCGTCGCCGTCAGCGCAACTGAGCGCGGGCTGAATGTGGTGGGGCTGCGCAGCCCCATGAAAAACGGGCTCCCTTGGGAGCCCGTTTTGTTTGACCGAACCAGCCTGGATCAGAACAGGCCAGCCTTGCCAATCAGTTGCGCAACCAGGTCAGACAGGCTGGTGGCGGGGGCCTTCACGCGGCTTTGCTCCAGCGAGCGGATCACGGCGGTCTTGCCCGAGAAGTCCAGCAGGTTGTCCACGAAGGTGCCCACATCGGCCAGCTTGGCTTCCTTGATGCCGGTGTCGCCGAAGGTCACGATGGTCAGGCAGTGCGAACCATTGATCTCGCGGTAGTTGGGCAGGAAGTAGCCCAGGTTGGGGCCGGCTGGCAGGTGCGCCACCATGGTGTTGATGTCCTGGCGCCAGCGGGCGTTCAGGGCGGCCAGGCGGGCCTCTGGTGTGGGCGCGTTCGAGATGTCGGTGTAGAACTTCTCATACGAGAAGGCCGAGTAGTTCGTGTCCTCCTGGAACATGGCGTAGCCGATGCGGTCGTTCGGGAAGATCTTGCTCAGGCCAGCGGTCATCGAGCCCAGGTTGTTGACGTCGCCCGCCTGCGGGTACTTGGTGATCAGCTCGGTGGCCAGGCCATTGGGCTCATCCAGGCCCCAGACCTGACGGATCTTGTTGTGCAGAGGCAGTGAGGGGGACTCTTCTGGCGTGCTGTTGCGCGGTGCCCAGAACAGCGGGCCCGAGTCGGCCAGCAGCGCCGCCTTGCCGGCCTTCACCGTGGTGCGCATATAGGGGAAGGTCACAGTCGAGCCCGTGCCGCCAGCAGAGAAGCCGGTCAACAGCAGCGTGTCGGGCTTGGGCAGGTTGGCGGCCATCCAGTTGGAGACGGCCTTGGCGTTGACCGCGCCACGGTGGTACCAGGCCACGGAGCCGGTGTCGTCGGTGTAGGTGGTGACCTTGTTGCCGGCGTGCACGTCACCCGTGCAGTAGGTCAGGTAGACGATGTTCCAGCTCTGGGTCTGCACCGACGTGAGCGGGTCGATGCGGGCGGTGAAGGGCGTGACCAGGCCCCAGTGCGCCTGGCGGTTCCAGTCGCTCATGTAGTTGCTGGGGATGCCGTCGGGGTTGACGGCGCCCAGCAGTGTGCCGGCCTTGTTTTCGCAGGTGCCTTTTTCCCAGCAGGCGCCGCCGCCTTCAAACATCACGACGGTCTTGCTGGTGAAGGGGGTGCGGTTGACGAAGAAGCGGTAGGGGGTGCCGTTGCCGCAAGAGGCGCCGCTGGAGGCGGGCAGCTCGACCATTTCCCACTTCAGGTAGGCAGCCTGCGCAGCGATGCTGCACAGCAGGCTGATGCCGATGGCCTTGGACGCGGCCTTGATCAGTGAATTGAGTGACATGTTGACTCCATCAACGGGTTGTTCGGACCATGTGATGAAGTCTGGAACACAGTGTTTTTTTTCTGGGGCGGGTTAGCCACTGGCTGGGCCTGCCCACCCCTAACCCAAGGGGGATGGAACTGTCAGGGTGATGACGCTTGGCGTGCAATGCGTGTCGGGTAATCCCGAGTCGTCGTTCAGGCGACAAAGGTGTCCTGCGGCATGTGCAGCGATTGCATGAACGCGGCCACGTGGCGATGGCGGACCAGGCCCACCGCCTGCCCGGACCACAAGGACATCAGATCCGGGCGGTTCTGGGCGATGGCCGCCTGCTTTAGCACGCCCGTCAGCCAGTTTTGCCAGGGGTAGGGCAGGATGTCCTCGGGGTGCGCGTCCAGGGTCGCCATCAGCTCGTTGCGCAGGCCCCGTGCCAGCCGGCCGCTGAAACCCGCGGTGAGGGCTGTCGCGGGCTTGTTGGCGTCGTGTAGCGCCTGGTGGTGTGGCGCCCCGGCGTTGGACTCTTCACAGGCCAGGAAGGCCGTGCCGATCTGTACGGCGTCGGCGCCCAGCGCCATGGCCGCGGCCACGCCTCGGGCATCGGCGATGCCACCGGCTGCGATGACGGGGATGCGCACGGCGTCGCGCACCTGGGGCAGCAGCGAGAACGTGCCCATCAGCAGGGATGTCGGTGGGCCGGTGAAGGACACGCGGTGCCCGCCTGCGTCGCTGCCCGTGGCCACGACCATGTCAACGCCCGCCTCCTCCAGCAAACGTGCTTCGTGGGGGCTGGTGGCGGCCCCCATGGTCACGATGCCAAGCGCCTTGCAGCGCGCCAGGATGCGTGCATCCGGTATCCCGAACACGAAGCTGAACACGGCCGGGCGGGCTTCGAGCACGGCTTCCAGTTGCTGCGCATAGTCGGGCCAGACCGAGGCGGGGTCTGGCTGTTGCGGCAAGGCCAGCCCCAACTCGTCGAAGAAGGGGGCCAGACGCTGCAGCGCGCGTTGCCATTGCGTCGCCGACACGGCGGGGTGTTCGGGCTCGCCCGGCAGCGGCACCCACAGGTTGAGCGCGAATGGCCGCTCGGTGGCCGTGCGCAGCGCCCTGGCCGTTTGCAGGATCTGTTCGCCGCGGAGGTGGTGCACGCCAAACGACCCCAGCCCACCGGCGGCGTTGACGGCCGCCACCAGCGCGACCGAGGAGAGGCCCCCGCCAAACGGGCCTTGAACAATGGGCAGGGCCAGGCCCAGGCGGCGGGTGACAGTGGTATCGGTATTCATGGTCGTCTGGTGTGCTTGGCGCAACGCTGGGTTCAGCTCAAGAGGCCTTCGGCCTTCATCGCAGCCTGCATGGCCGGGCGTGCCTTCACACGGGCCATGAAGGCTTGCAGCCGCGTGTGGGCGGACAGGTCCAGCTGCACGTAGGCGGCCCAGGAAGCGACCACGAAGAGGTAGGCGTCGGCGGCGGTGTAGGTGCTGCCGGTCAGGTAGTCGCGATCGGCCAGTTGCGAGGACACCCAGGCGAACTTGCTTTGTAGTTGCTTGGCGAACAGCGCCTTGGTCTCGGCTGATGCTTGCGCGTTGAACAGCGGCGAGAAGGACTTGTGCAGCTCGGAGGTGATGTAGTTCTGCCACTCCATCACGCGGTAGCGGGCCATGGTGCCGGCTGCGGGCATGAGGTCGGTGCGGCCGGCCTGGTCGCACAGGTACTGGCAGATCACCACGCCCTCGCTCAGGCGCTCGCCGTTGTCGAGCTCCAGCAGGGGCACGGCGCCCTTGGGCGTGATGTCGGCGTAGCGCTGGCCGGAGGCCGTCAGGCCCTTCTGGGTGTCGACGCGGTCCAGCTCAAAGGGGCGGCCGATGTCGACCAGCAGGGCGTGAGGGACGAGCGAGCAAGCACCGGGGCTGTAGTAGAGCTTCATGATGAGGAGGGGGCTGAGCCCCGTGTGTTGATCAGGGCTTTCAGCTTATTGATGCGCGCTCGTCACGTGAAGAGGCTATCGTTCACATGACTGATGCCTATCAGGCACAAATCAAGGAGCGAGAGGCCATGAGCCGTCAGTTTGAAGATGCCCAGCTGGGTGACATGGAGCTGTTCGTGCTGGCGGCGGACGCCGCCAGCTTTACCGTGGCGGCCGAGCGTGTGGGCATGACGCCGGGTGCGGTGAGCCGCAGCATTGCCCGCCTGGAAAAGCGCCTGGGCGTGCGGATGTTCATGCGCACTACCCGCCAGATCAGGCTGACCGATGCGGGGCGCCTGTACTTGGCGCAATGCCGCTTGATGCTGACGCAACTCGGTGAGGTCGAGCGGCAGTTGAGCCGCCAGCAGGTGCAGCCTGCCGGTGTGGTGCGCGTGAGTCTGGCCACTGGGTATGGGCGCCACCGCGTGCTGCCTTTGTTGCCCCGCTTTCGCCAGCGCCACCCGGAGATATGCCTGGAGATCCAGCTCAGCAACCGCAATGTGGACTTTGCAAAAGACCGCTTTGATCTGGCCCTGAGGGCGCGGCATCAGACGGACTCCAGCCTGGTCGCGCGCAAGCTGGAAGATGCCGAGCTGGTGGTGGTGGCCTCACCGGGTTACCTCGCGCGGGCCGGGGAGCCCCGCACGCTGGACGAGTTGCGGGCGCACGAGTGTGTGCAGTTCGTGCTGCCCCGCACCGGGCGCTGTGTGGACTGGTCCTTCCGGCAGGATGGGCAGGATGTGGAGGTCACCACGCGCGGCAGCATCACCTGCTCGGACGAGTTGGATGGGGGCGTCTACCTGGCCCGGCACGGCGGGGGGCTGTACCAGACCAGCCGCTTTCTGGTGGAGCGCGAGCTGCTCACCGGGGAGCTGGTCGAGGTGTTGGCGCCTTATGGCGGGCGTTCTCGGCCGTTTTCCATCGTGTACCCGCATGCCCGCCTGTTGCCCAAGCGGGCCCGCTTGCTGGTGGACTTCCTGATCGAGCACCTGAGCCCGGGCACGCTGGTGTGAGCGGCCTGCCCGGGCGGGGGCGATCCGAGATGGCTCACATCACCTCGGCGGGTGGCCGGCGTTGCAGCACCCCGATCGGTGGGGCCCAGCGCGCGCCCTTGGGCTTCTTGGACGTGACCAGGGTGACATCGGCCGGCTCGAACACCTCGACGTTGTGCGTGATGGGCGTGGTCAGCACGTACTGCGCGCGCGTGCTGCGCAGGAAGTGGCCGACCAGCTGGATGTTGCGCACGTCCAGGTGGGCAAAGGGTTCGTCGATGAACACGAAGCCGCCAGGGGTTTCGTCGTCCTTCATCAGGCCCACCAGCAGGATCAGGGACTTGATCACCTGCTGGCCACCGGAGGCCTCGCCGTCGTTCAGGCCGATGCTGCCCTTGCCGTCGAAGTTGAAGTGCACCCTGAGCTCGGCCTGGCGCAGGCCGGTGTCGTCACCATCCAGATGCGGCAACTCGGCGTTGACTTCCACGCCGGCCAGCTGGCCCAGCTCGATGATGTTCTTGCGGTAGCGGCGCACCGTGACCTTGAGCACATCGGTGTAGCGCTCGCGGGCGTTGTCCACGGCGATGGCCGCCGCAGCATTGCTGGCCTTGCGCTGGTTGAGCTCGTCCTCCTGGCGCAGCACGTTGGCGTTCATCAGCGTGAGCTGTTCGATCACGGTGGGGTCGGTTTCCCACTTGCCTTCGTTGAGCTCGCGCTCCACCGCTTCGGCACGCAGGCGGGCCTGGGTGGCGTTGCCGTAGTGGCCCAGCATCTCCTTGATGCGCTCGGGGCGGCGCCAGCTGCGCGGCAGTTGCAGCTTGACCTCGCGTGACATCACCGCTTGCGCGATGACGTCGTCAAAGCGGATCTGCCATTCGCGCTCGTGCTGGGCACTGCGTTGTTCGATGTGGGCCAGGCGTTCCTGCGCCTGCTTGTAGGCGTGCTGCGCATTGGTCTGCTCGACCACGGCGCGCTTGAGCTGGGCCTCGGTTTGCTGCCAGCGCTCGCCCGCTTCGGCGCGGGCCTGCTTGAGCACGGGCAACTGGCGGCGGGCCTCGGCGAACTCGGCTTCGCGCTCGGCCAGCTCGGCCGCGGCGGTGAAGCCTTGTGCGGCCTTGCGGGCGTCCTGCAGCTGGCGGTCAAAGAAGGCCTGGTCACGCACGATGCGCGTCATCTCTTCGTCGAGCTGGGCCAGGCGCTTGTCGATCGAGTCGCGGCGGGTGGCAATGGCCGAGGCGCCGAACTGGTGCTGGCTGGGGTCCACCCAGACGCTGCGGCCACCACGTGGGTCGCGGTGGTAGGCGTCTGGCGTGATCCATTCACCGCCCACCTTCACACCTTCTTCGGTGTGGGCCACGCGGCGGATGTTGCCCAGCTGGCGCAGCAACCAGTGGGGCGCGGCGGCCGAGAAGTTCAGCACGGCCAGCAGGCTGTGTTTGTCGGGCTGGGCCGGTGCGTCTTCGGCATCGGCCACCACATAGTGGCGGTAGCGCTCCTTCTCGGCCAGGGCGAGGGCCTGGGCTTCCTGCCCGGCGCGCTCGAGCACCACCACCCAGCGGCTGCCGCGCAGCACGCCTTCGGCGGCGGCGCGCCACTTTTCATCGGTGATCTCGATGATGTCGGCGATCAGGTGGTGACCAATGCCGGCTTCATCCAGCACACGGCGAAAGCGCGTGACCTCGGGTGGGGGCGGGGCCAGGCGCTGGCCCTTGAGGCCGTCCATGGCCTTCTGGGCCTCGTCGCGCTGGTCCTTCAGGCGCTGCCATTGCGTGGACAGCTTCTGCTTGTGCTCGCCCAGCTCGGCAATGCGCTGCGTGAGTTGCTGCGCGTCGCCTTCCACGCTGGCCAGGCCTTGCAGCTCGTCGGCGCGCTTGACCAGCAGCTCGACGGGGCGTTCGGCATCACGCGCTTCTTCCTGTACGCGGCGGGCGCTGCGCACTTGCGCTTCCAGCTCTTCCACGCGGGTGGCGGCATCGGTCTGGTCCTGCAGGCGTTGCAGCAGGTCGGCCTTGACCTGGCCATGCTGGCGGCGGTCGTCAGACGATTGCAGGCGTTGCTTGTGCAGCTCGCGCAGCTTGTTGGCCAGGCCCTTGCGCGTCTCGACGTTGCTCAGCACCGGCACGACTTCGGTGGCCAGGGTTTCGCGCTCCTGGCACTTGAGTTCCCACTGACGGTAGTTGTTGACGCGCGATTCGAGTTCGGCGCGCTGGGCCTTGCCGTGCGAGAGCTCGCGCTCGGCGGCTTCCACTTCCTGCGTGAGCTGCTTCTGGTGGTTGCGGGCTTCGTCGTAGCGGTCCAGCACGTCCTGGTCACCGAAGACGTCGAACACCAGCTTGAGCAGCTCCTTGGGCGAGTACTCGCACAGGCGGTCGGTCTGGCCTTGCTCCAGCGCCAGCACCTTGGCAATCGCACGGGACAGGCCCGCGCCTTCCAGGCGCTTGCGCCAGTTGTCGATGCCCAGCCAGTCCTTGTCACCACGCTCGATCAGTTGCTCGATGGACAGGTCGCCGTCGAGCATGATGTAGCGGCGAGTCCAGTCGCCGCCATTGCGGTCGATGCGGCAGGCCAGGGTCACCACGTCGGCGTACAGCAGGCAGCGTGCAAACGGCCGGTTGGAGGACTGGCGGTTGCGGGGGCGGTTGTCCACGGTGGCGCGCAGCCAGGCGCTGTCGGCGTTGGCGTGGCGGGCGTAGGTCTTGTAGTTGCGCCCGCCCGAGCAGTCCAGGCCCAGCAGGGTGCGCATGGCGTCCAGCAAGGTGGTCTTGCCCGAGCCGTTGGGGCCGGCCACGGTGATGATGGCGCCGTCCAGCGGCAGGGTCAGGCGCTGGCAGTAGTCCCAGTGCAGCAGTTCGAGGCTTTGCAGGTGAAACATCGGGGATCAGGCCTGGTCGGGGGCGGCAGAAGGGGCAGCGTCGGCATCGGCCGTGGTGTCCGCGGCGGGCGAAGCAGCGGTTGCCACAGCGCTGAAGGTGGGGGTGTCGGGCTCGGCGCTCGCGGTGGGGGGCATGGGCAAGGTGGGCTCGTGCACGGGTCCTGGCGAGCCATCTGCATCCGCATCTGCTTCATTCGTGATCTCGACGAGGTCCTCATCCGGGATCTCTTCAAGCTCTTCCTGCACCGGGTTCGTGAGCGCCAGCGGCAAGTTGCCGATCAGCTCCTTGGCCTGCATCAGCACATCTCCCAGGGCGCCTTGCAGGATGCGCGAGGCCAGTGCGTCGTAGTCCAGCAGCAGGTCCAGCAGCGGGCCTTCGACGATGTCTTCGCCCTTGCGCAAGATGAAGCCGTGGTTTTCCAGGCGGCGCAGGTTGGTGTCCAGGCGGGTTTTCTTGCCCAGTTGCACGCCAAAGTCGGCCAGCAGGGCGCGGTAGGACACCAGGGGGCTGACGCTGGCGGCCGTGGGCACGGGGCGGTCCTTGCCGAACATGTCGTTCTGCTCGTCGCCATGCTGGTTGGCGGCGCGTGCGGCCTGGCGTTCGCGCTTGGGCAGGATGATCAGCGCCCACAGGATCACCAGCAGCGAGACGGCGTCGCGCGGCAGGTCGATGTTGTTGTGGCTGTTCAGGCCCGTTTCACCGAACACGGTGGATTCGGCCGGGCGCAGCAGGGCCACGCTGACGTGGTCGGCGTACAGGTTGTCGATCAGGCGCAGGCCCACCTGGGCCAGGCGCTCTTGCGTGGCGGCCCACAGTTCGGCGTCGATCAGGGCGCGTTTGACCTTGGGGTGCTGGCGGGGCAGCCAGCGGCGCGCCAATAGTTCAGCGGCCAGCAAGGCCGCGTCATCGAGGTGTGCGCTCATGCTTGTGCTTGGTTGGATTTCTTCGAGGCACCCGGGGCCTTGCGGCGGGTGGGCGCATCCTGGGCGGGCGCGGCCGTCAGGACAATGGGGTCGCTCTCATCGAGCGGCAAGGGGATCACCTGGCCGTGTTCGTCGAACTGCGCAGGGTAGATCTCGCCGTCGCTGATCAGGGCCACGGCTTCGTCCGTGGTGCCGATGTGCGTGGGCTTGAACTGCCACTGCCAGGGCGCGCGGGCCAGGTCGCCCGTCAGGCCCTTGAGGGTCTGGGCTTGCGCATCGCCCACCAGGGGCATGAGTTGCAGGCGGTAGGCGGCCTGGGCGAAACGGCCACCGAGGATGGCGTCGCCCAAGGGTTTGCTAAAGGGCCTGATGACGGGCTTGTTGACGGGGCGCGGTGAGCCCGCGTCGCTGTCGGTTTGTTCGGCTTCGGCTTCGGCTTCGGCGCGGGCGGCGGCCTCTTCGGTGGCCAGCTCCGACCAGCGGTCCAGCAGGCTGATCAAGTTGCCCAACTCGGGCGGCAGGCTGAGCGTGTCGAGCGTGCCCATGGCGGCTTCGGCCGGCGGGGGCAGGGCGGCGCCACGTTGGGCGTCGGGCCGGTCGCGCTCGAACTCGCCTTCGGCCACGTCGACCAGGTCGTGCTGGCTGACCATCACCGGGCGCACCGGCACGGACAGGGCCTCGCCCATCAGCTCGTACAGGGCCGGATGGCGTTGCAGCCAGGCGCGCACGTCGGAGGTGGTCAGGCCGGTGGAGCCCAGGGTGACGCGCTGGCGGTCGGCCTGCTGCAGGGCGCGGGTGAACTGGCTGGCCATGGACAGCAGGCGGGCCTGCTCCTGGCCGATGGCGCGGGCCTCGCGCTCCAGGCGCGGGTCCTCGTGTTCGGCGCGGATCAGGGCGGTCAGGGCCTGGCCGGCCCGGTCCACCAGGTCGAGCGCGCGGTCAAAGCGCGGCTGGGCCAGGCGCAGGCGCGACTCCGAGCCGCTGGCAATCGCGTCCGAGAACTCGTCGTGCAGGCGTGCCAGCTGGGCGTGCAGGTGCTTGAGCTGGTTGGTGCTGACCAGGCCGAGCTGCTGGGCACCGGCCACCTGGGCCAGCAGGGCGGCCATGTCGTCGTATTCGGCGGCTGGCGGCGTGGTCAGCGGGGCCAGCAGGCCGTGCACCTGTTGCGCCAGGGGGGAGAGGTGGTAATCCTGCGGGGTGGCGTCCCAGACCAGCAGGTTGAGGTCGCGCAGGCGCTTGAGCACGTTGTCCAGCGCCTCGGGCAGCACGGCGTGGAACAGGCGGTTGACGTCGTCGCGCGACAAACGGGCCTGGGGCTGGCTGGCCAGCTCCATGAAGCACCACAGGCGCAACTGCACCAGGGCCTGGGGGCCGCTGAACAGGCCACGCAGGGCTTCCAGCAACTCCTGGCGCTGGCTCAGCGCCCAGGCCAGGGGCTGCTCGGGGGCAAATTCCGGATCTCGGAAATACGCCTCGAAGCTGGTGCTCTCGTTTTGTTCTGGAAGGGGCGCCTCGATCATGGGGGGTGATTGTGCCGGAAGGCTTGGCCCCGATTTCTTGTCGCAATAAGTTAGACGATCGGGACAAGCTCGGGTATCGTGAGCAATACACAACCGAAAGATGCCTCGTGGCCAAACCCAATTACCAGTACGAAAAACGTCAGCGCGAGCTGGAAAAGAAGAAAAAGAAGGAAGAAAAGGCTCAGCGCAAGACGCATGGCGCCCCTGTTGCCTCAGAGCAGCCTGTGGCTGAAACCCCTGAGCAACCGCCTGCCGCATGACGAAATGTGGCGCTCATGCCAGAATCGCGCCCTTTTGTGATGAAGGGGAGTGCTCGTGGATTTGAAGGTGCCCATCAAGATTGCCGATGAACTGTCTGACGAGGTCATCACCTCGACGGGCTTGCTGGACCTGGCCAGCGGTGAAATCCACCGTGTCACCTATGACGACTACGACGTCAGCGTCGAAGGCCTGCCCGTGGACAGCGAAGACTACGAGTTCACCAGCGGGATCCTGTCCAACAACGGCAAGGACGTCGAATTCGGTATCCAGGTCAACAAGACCACGGGCCAGTATTCGGTGACGCCCAACGAGTTGCTGGAGATCAAGACGCGCGCGGCAGCCCTGTTTGCCGGCCTGTCGGGCAAGGACCTGCTGGCCAGCGTCGAGGCCAAGAACGGCCGTTCAGGCAAGGCCCACTGAGGGCGTGCCGCGCCGGGCGGCCGTGTCGGGCGCCTGATTGGGCCCCATGACACGGTTGCGGCCCGTGCGCTTGGCCTCGTACAGGGCCTTGTCGGCGGTGGCAAACAGCGAGACGCGGTCCATGCCCTCCTGGGGTGTGATGCTGGCCACCCCGATGCTCACCGTCACGTGCCTTGAGGGCGAGTAGTCATGCGGCATGTCCGCCTGGCTGACCGCATGCCGGATGCGCTCGGCCAGGTTGCGTGCCTGTTCCAGCGTGCCGCCGGGCAGCAACACACCAAATTCTTCGCCCCCCAGTCGGGCCGCCAAGCCCTTGTGGGTCTGCGCGGTCTGGCTGATGAGCTCGGCCACCTGCTTGAGGCAGTCGTCGCCGGCCAGGTGCCCCTGCCTGTCGTTGTAGAGCTTGAAGTGGTCCACATCGATGATCAGCATGCCCAGGTGGCGCTGGTCCTGCAGGCACTCGCGCCAGATGCGGTCCAGGTCGTCCTCGAACTGGCGGCGGTTGCTGATGCCCGTGAGCGGGTCCACCACCGACAGCGCCTTCAGCCGCAGGCTGGCCGCGAGCAGGGCGTCGCGCTGCAGCCCGTCGATGCGCGCCAGCAGCCATTCCTTGCGTGATCCATGCTCCAGCGTGTAGGACAGGATCAGGGTGTAGGCCATGTTGTTGACGATCATGAACAGGCTGTCGCGGTACACCACGGCCTGCGTCGCGCCCTGCGGTTGCAGCAGCATGGCGGCCGCCACCGAGGCGATCACCGCCGGCAGGCAGGTGAACCAGAAGGGCTGGCGCGCCCCCACGGCCGAGAACATGGGGATCAGCATCAGGCTCACCGAGTAGCACAGCGCCGAGGTCAGGTGGCTGTGCGACACGATCCAGGTCGACACCACCGCCAGCATGGCCGTCCCCAGGCTGAAGATGCCCTCGCGCCAGAGCGGGCGGGGCGTGAAGTAGTTGAGCACCGCCATCATCAGGAGCACGCCGCTCAGCCAGGCCTGCACGTCCAGCACGGACTCCTGGATGTCCGGGAACATCGCCCGGTTGCTCAGGGCAAACACGTTGTAGGTGATCAGGCCCACCAGGGTGTTCAAGGCCAGCACCTTGCGGCGTGACTCGGCATGGTGCGCCAGGTAGGCGTCCTCCAGTGGGGCAGGAAAGCGCAGCCAGCGGGACTGGCTCTCCAGCGCCTGCTGGCAGCGCGCTTCGTCCTGCTCGGCCTCTTCCTTGTCTTCCTTGTCGATGCGGGCATCACCCTCGGGCAGGGTGTAGCGGGTGGGGGTGGCGTGGAGGGCGAGGGGGGCAAGCGGGTCCCCGTCCTGCGTCACGTGCACGCGGTTGCGCCCCAGGGCCTTGGCCTGGTAGAGCGCGCGGTCGGCGCGTGCCTGCAGCGCCTGGGCGGTGTCGCGGCCATCGGCCACCCAGTGGGCCAGCCCGGCGCTGACGGTCACGTGGTCGGCTGCGTCGGAGGCGCTGTGGGGCATGCGCACGGCGGCGATGGCGGCGCACACGGCCTGGCCGGCCTGAAGGGCCATGTCCGGGGTGTGGTCCGGCAGGATCAGGGCAAACTCTTCGCCACCCAGGCGCGCCGCCGAGCCGCCATGGATCTGGGCCTGCATGGCCAGGATGCGGGCGATGTCGATCAGGCAGGTGTCGCCCGCGGCATGGCCATAGGTGTCGTTGTAGCGCTTGAAGTGGTCCACGTCGACGGCCAGCAGGCTCAGCGGCTGCGGGCCCGCATTCGCCTTGTCGATGGCCTGTAGCAGGGTGGTGTCGAACTGGCGGCGGTTGTACAGGCCGGTGAGCGGGTCCTGGATGGACAACTGATGCAGCTGGGCAGATGTCTGCAGCAGGGCCTGCCTTTGCTGGTGCTCGACCTTGCGCAGCAACCAGTTGCGGCGCTCGCGGTGTTCAAAGGCATAGTTGGCCAGCAGTGCGAAGGCGTAGCTCAAGGCCATCAGGTGCGTCAGGCTGGTGACCATCTGGGCCTGGTAGGGCGTGTTGCCCTTGACGAGCAGGGCGTAGGTCGCAAACGAGACCAGGGCCGAGCCCAGCGACCAGTGAAAGCGCAGCCGCGCCGCGATGCAGCTGTACATGACGGGGATGGACGCCATGGCCGAATGCGTGATGGCCGTGTCGGGTTTGCTGGCCGTGGCCATCCAGGTCACCAGCAGGCTCATGGCGGTGGCCAGCAGGGCCGTGGTGAACTCGGCATGCCAGTTGCGCCTCAGGCGTGCAGGGCTGAACCAGGTGCCCAGCAGGCCCGCCATGGCCAGGGCCGTCCAGATCCAGACCAGCTGCCAGACGAAGGCCGCGATCTCGGGGGTGGCCTCGTCGACACTGCTGGAGCCGACGAGCACGCCCACGCAGCCCAGCAGGGCGCACGACACCAGCAGGCGGCGGCGGGGCTCCAGGGTGTCGGCGTCAAATTCGGCTTCCAGGGCTTTGGGGAAACGCAGGCCCAGGTGGCCGCGGGCGAGTACGGCTTCGGCCGAGTCGGGCGCGGCGGCGCGCACGGGCTCAACCGCGTCACGACGCGAGGGGTCGTCACGATGAAGTCGTACGGTCTGGTTCACAACCGCTTATCGGCAGGTGGCAAGCCAGAACTGAGTGTGGCTTGGGCCGTGGGGGAGGCCATGTGCGGGCATTTCCTGTGATCTGGCCTGAATCGGCTGGCATGGGTAATGCATCAGGCTACTAGACCCCCTCTTTGGGGTCAACGCACCCCCGAAAAAGGGTGTGTTTTTCTGGCCAAGACCTGAATTAATGCGCTTGTGCCCGTGTACTCCCCAGGGTGTAGGGCAACACGCTGTGAGATAGTGATCTGGCGTACCGGGCGGTTGTCGGCCCGGTGCAGCTGCCGCGAAAGGGGGCCCCCATGCAGTTACTCGACGAGATGCTCTCCCTGAACCTGCTGACGCCCGATCAGCACCACGAGATCGGCTCGTGGGTCAGCCATTCCAAGACCCCGGACAAGATCATGCAGATGCCCGCTCACCTGTGGCGGGCCCTGGAGATGGCCAGTCTGCTGATGGACTTCGACGTGGACCCGTCCTTGCGGCATTAGGGCTCACGGGGCTCTCGGTCAGGCTCAGTACGGATTGGTGGGGTTGAGCACCCCGGAGATGGCGTCCACGTAGTAGGGGGCCGTGCCTGTCCAGTCGCTGAGGTTGAACACGGTGTCCGAGTCTGCCAGCTTGCGCACCTCAACCGTGCTCATGCTCAGCGGTTTGCCGGGTGCGCAGACCGTCGGGGCCTGCAGTGGCCGCATGAAGTACACCGCGCTTTCGCTGATGGTGGACACATTGGTCACGCGCCGCGCCGTGTACGGCTGGTAGGCACCATTGCCCTGCACCAGCAAGGCGGCCTCGACGTCCACACCGATGCCGCGCGCGGCGCTGGCGCTCAGGATGCCGCCGGTGCAGCCCTTGGTGCCCACGGGCGCGACCAGGCGGGCCATGAAGGTGATCAGGCGCCCCATGCGGTCACGGCTGTCCAGGTGGGTGTCCAGCACGGTGTTGGCCAGCGCGGGTGAGGTGATGAATCCCCCACTCAGGCTCAGGGGTGAGGGGTCCAGCGTCACGTACTTGTTGTAGGGGTCAGCCAGCGCCTGCGCCGAGGTGATCGTGCCACGCAAGGCGCTGAAATCGAACTGACCCAGCACGGCCATGCCGGCGCTCGTGCCGCCCAAGGGCGCGTTGCGGGCCAGCAGGGCTTTGAGGCTGCGGTCCAGCTCGGTGCCCTTCCAGTAGCGGATGTAGTTGGCCTGGTCGCCGCCGGCGATGAACACCGCATCGGCGCGGGCCACCACGGCATTGACGAAGGGGTCGTTGGCCGCATCGACGCTGGGCACATTGAGCGTTTCAACCGAACTCAAGCCCAGCGAGGCGCCGCCGGTCCAGCCATCCACGGGCGGGTTGGTGGTGGACGATTGCGCGTTGCTGTAGAGGATGTAGGGGCCGTAGGTGTCGCGGGCCGAGGCCTGCAGCACCACGAAGCGGCCGCCCGAGCCCGGCTGGATGCCCGCGCGGGTGATCATCCAGCGGAACGCCGCGTCCACATCGGGGCCACCGCCCATCAGGACCAGCGAGGGCGTGCCGGGTGGCGTGGCCACGTGGACCGGCGCGTCCGGGTTGCCGGTGACGTAGTAGTCATAGGGCTTCTTGCCGGCGATGGACAGGGTGCAGACGGTGGCCAGCAGCAAGCCGAAGGCCCGGCGCGACCAGGTGCCTGTGGTGATGAGTCGGTCATTCATGATGCAGGGCTCCTGTGCGCGTTTTCATCAGGCGCAAGCGGTGGTTTCGGTCTGCAAGGGCGTGCACGACTTCACGTCAGCATTGCACGGTGGCGTGCAAACCCCTGTTGGGTCTGTGCCATTGTTGCCGAAGAGGGATGAGTCGGGTGGGCCTGTTTGAGCCAGCCGGCATCCCCATGTCCCTTTTGACGTCCTCATTTAACTCGGATCAAAACCCGGCCTCGCCCGAGATGGCGGCCCGGGTGAACAGCGCGCGTGAGCGGGCCATGCACGAGCTGCTGCCCAACGCCATGCTGTTCAGCCTGATCTGCACCCTGGGGACCGCGCTCGTGCTGCAAAGCCGCGTCCAGCATCCGGGGCTGGAGACATGGATGGTGGCGCGCATGCTGATGAGCTGCGCCCGTTTTGGGTATTCGGCCTGGTTTCTGATGCGGGCCCCGCGCCGCACAGGCAGCTCCCTGCTCGTCTACCGGGGCCTCACCGCGGCCGATGGCCTGACCTGGAGCGCCTTGGTCTGGGGGTTGACGCCGCTGGACCATCTGGAGATCGCGGTGGTGACCATCAGCGTGGTCATCGGCGTGGCCACCCTGGGTACCTTCATCCTGCATGTGGACCTGCCGTCGGTGACGGGCTTTGTCACCACCATCATGCTGCCCAATATCGGCTTCGTCCTGGCGCGTGGTGATGACCTGGGCACCTATTGCGCCGCCGCCTTTGTGGGCACCTGGGTGATCTTGCTGAACGAAGGGCGCCGCTCGAACTTGCGCATCAAGGAGTTGCTGACCTTGCGCTTTCAGAGCGAGCAGGTGGCGCAGATCCGCGACGAGGCCTTGCAGCAGGCCAAGTCCCTGAGCGAGGCCAAGAGCCGCTTTGTGGCCACCATGAGCCATGAGATGCGCACGCCGCTGCACGGCATCCTGGGCCTGACGCGCCAGCTGCGCACCAAGGCGCAGGATACGCAGAGCCTGCGTCAGCTGGACCTGATCAAGGGCTCGGGCGAGCACCTGGTCAATGTGATCAATGACATTCTGGATTTCTCCAGCATCGAAGCGGGCAAGCTGCCCATCCATGCCCAGCCCTTCAACCTGCGCACGCTGCTGCAGGAGATGGTCGAGACCTCCAAGGTGAGCGCGCACGACAAGGGCCTGAGCCTGTTCACGTCCATCGAGATGGCGCATGACGTCGATGTCATCGGGGACCCGGTGCGCATCCGGCAGGTGCTGCACAACCTGCTGGGCAACGCGATCAAGTTCACGCCCAGGGGCCATGTGCGGCTGAGCGCCCGCCACGACGTGCTGACGGGCGTGCTCACGGTGCAGGTGAGTGACACCGGCGTGGGCATCCCCGCGGCCGATGTGGCGCGCGTCTTCGAGGCGTTTCACCAGGCCGAGGGCACCTACCAGCGCCGCTTTGGCGGAACGGGCCTGGGGCTGACCATCTCGCGGGACCTGTGCCGGGCGATGGGCGGTGAGTTGCTGTGCGTCAGCGAGCTGGGCAAGGGCTCCGTGTTCAGCTTCACGCTGCCACTGCCGGTGCACCATGCGGCCTCGGCCGCGCAGGTCGCGCCCTCTGTCCGGGCACATGGCGAGCACGCGGCGCCACACGCACTGGGGCTGGAAGGGACGCCCCACGTGCTGCTGGTGGAAGACAACCCTGTCAACGCCATGATTGCCGAAGCCGAGTTGCGCGCCTTGGGGGTGAAGGTGTCCTTGCTCGACAACGGCCAGGACGCGGTCGATTGGCTGGCGCACAACCGCGTGGACCTGGTGCTGATGGACTGCGAGATGCCCGTCATGGATGGCTTCGAGGCGACGCGCCGCATCCGTGAGCACGAGCGCCAGTGCAACCAGGGGCCCGTGGGCATCATTGCCCTGACGGCCAATGGCAAGGAGGTGGTGGCCGACCGCTACCGCTCCGCCGGCATGGACGATCACCTGGCCAAACCCTATACGCCCAGTGACCTGGCACGCCTGTTGAGGCGGCATCTGCAAGGCGCGCCCAGCGGCTGGCAGGAGGAGTTGGGGGTATGAAGCGGCGGACGCTGTGGTGCGCCGTGGTGCTGGCCTCGGTCAACGCCTGGGCAGCAGGCAAGCCGGCCTCGACCGACTGGGTCCCCTCCAGAGACGGCGTCGAGGTGGTGGACGTGCATGCCCGCCAGATCTGGGCCCGTTGCGTCGAAGGCATGCAGTGGGACGGCCAGACCTGCCATGGCGAGCCCGTGCTGGCCACGCACAAGGAAGCGCTGGCCCTGGCGAGCGCGCGGCGCAAGGCTGACGGACTGGACTGGCGCCTGCCCCGGGTGACGGATCTGCGCCGCCTGGTCAATGAAACGGGCGCCAGGCGCGGCCTGTCGCAGGCGCTGTTTCCTGCCGCACCGCGCGACTGGTACTGGGCGGGCACGGCCAATGTGGACGCGTCCTCAGGCGCGGCGGCCAACCCCTACAACTACGGCACCGTCATGCGCGGGCAGGACAATACCAGCCTCAACCGCATGGCCTTTTTGAATGGCTGGGCGGTGGACATGGCCTCGGGCGACGCGCGGGGCGACATGCCCAAGCGCACGGCCCGCCTGCCTGTGAGGCTGGTGCGTCCGCAGGACTGAGTTCAGCGTCGCTCGTGCTGGTGATGGGGCTTGCGCATGTGCAGCGCGGCCTGTTTGCCTGCGTCGGTCGGGCAGGGGACACCGTTGCGCATCTCGATCCAGCCAAAAGCCTGGTAATCGGCCAGAAAACCGGGCGGCAGCAGGCGCGCCTTGTTCTGGCTGATCATGTTCAGGTAGGCCAGGAAATCCCGTTCTAGCTCCTCACCGCGTGAGGCGGGAAACGGGTGACTCGGCATGGGATTGGTGTGTTGTCTCATCACGTCCATCCGGTTGTTGCGTTGCTCCCTGACAAGCCATTTTTGTCTGGCCTCCACAGGCGCCGCGCCAACCGATCACGCTGTGCGTGTCGGTCTTGTCAACCTTGGGTGGGCGCGCTGGGGGAATTGAGTATGCACGTGCGGCAAAAAAATGCCAGTGTTTTGTGCTGCAAAAAAAGCAAGCACGAATACCGCAAGCCTGATACAGTCCGTGCATTGCTGCAATTTGCTTACCTACGCAGCCTCAATCGTCTGATCCACGATTCGACCATCACGTCGCCCCCACCGCTCGATCAGACTAGACGACCCGATAAACCGCGGTCGATCACTCCATCGGCGAGCTCACCCCCTTACGCATTGCATCGTTGACCCTGCGTTGACCTCTGGTCGCACGCACCGTCCGATTGCTCCCGCCTCGACATGCACGGTCGTTTTGCGACTTCGTGCCTTACACGTCCATAGTGAACATCACACCAGCCAACGCGCTATCGGTAGGCAAGTACCTCTTGTCTCCCCTCATCAAACTCACTGAATCTGGTCAGTACGCCGCCTCGGTTTCCGTGCGCAGCGGACGCGGATCCGGCACCCACGACCGGATCTTCCGGTTCGTGCCCTTCTTTGCCACCAGCGAAGAAGCCACGCTGTATGCACTGGCCCAGGGCCGTCGCTTCGTACGGCAAGCAATCTAAGGAAATAAGTGGCCAAAGAAGACCTGATTGAAATGCGCGGCCAGGTGGACGAAGTTCTGCCTGATGCACGCTTTCGCGTGACACTTGAAAACGGTCATGCGCTCATCGCCTACTCGGGCGGCAAGATGCGCAAGAACCGTATCCGAATTCTGGCTGGCGACAAGGTGTCCCTGGAGCTGTCTCCTTACGACCTGAGCAAGGGTCGTATCACCTTCCGCCATCTCGAAACCCGTATGAATGGCGGGCCTCCTCCCGCACGACGCAAGTTCCGTTGAACGCGCGTCTGCAGATTTCACACATTCAAATTTCTCTCTCGAAAGACTCCATCATGGAAAACAAGCTCTACGTCGGCAACCTGGCCTACTCTGTCCGCGACGACAACCTGCAACAAGAAATGTCTGCCTTCGGCAGCGTCATGTCCGCCAAGGTCATGATGGACCGTGACACCGGTCGCTCCAAGGGTTTCGGCTTTGTCGAAATGTCCTCGCCCGAAGAAGCGCAAGCCGCCATCCGTGGCCTGCACGGCAAGACCGTTGACGGTCGCGCCCTGGTCGTGAACCTGGCCCGTCCTAAGGAAGATCGTCCTTCGGGCGGCTTCGGCGGCGGCAATGGTGGCGGCGGCTACCGCGGTGGCCGCGGTTCTTACTAAAGAACCCGTGCCATACTGAGCCCATGAGCATGCAGGCCTTGATCGCTTTGTCGCATCACCACCATCACCATGGTTCGCCATGGCGCCGTGGTCGTGCCTGCACGCTCGACTTGCAAAGACCTTGAGACCTCAAGCAGCAAGTAGCTCAGACAACACCGAAGGCGCCGCAAGGCGCCTTTTTCTTTGGCTGGAACTTTTTTGGCAAGGACCCCCTTTCATGAGCCGATTCTGGAGCCCGCTGGTCAAGCAGTTGACACCGTATGTCGCAGGGGAGCAGGCCCGCCTGCCTGATCTCGTCAAGCTCAACACCAACGAGAACCCCTACGGGCCGGCGCCCGAGGTGCTGGCGGCCATCGCGCACGCCAATGCCGATGACTTGCGCCTGTATCCCGATCCGGCTGCCAGCGCCTTGCGGCGTGTGATCGCGGCGCACCATGGTGTGCAGGCCGACCAGATCTTCGTGGGCAATGGCTCTGACGAGGTGCTGGCTCATGCCTTTCACGCGCTGTTCCAGCACGGCCTGCCGGTGCTGATGCCGGATGTGAGCTACAGCTTCTACCCGGTCTACTGCCGCTTGTATGGCATCCCGCATGAGCTGGTGCCCCTCAAGGCTGACTTCTGTCTTGATGTGCAGGACTACGCGCGGCCAGCTGGACAGGTGGGCGGCGTGGTGCTGGCCAATCCCAATGCGCCAACCGGGATCGCGCTGCCCCTGGCAGACATCGAGGCCTTGCTGCGCTTGCATCCGGACCGCGTGGTGCTGGTGGACGAAGCCTATGTGGACTTTGGCGGCGAGAGTGCGGTGAGCCTGATCGCGCGGCATCCCAATCTGCTGGTGGTGCAGACCTTGTCCAAGTCCCGCGGGCTGGCGGGCTTGCGTGTGGGTTATGCCCTGGGGTCGGTCGAGCTGATCGAGGGCCTGGCCCGTGTGAAGGACTCGTTCAACTCGTATCCGCTGGACCGCCTGGCTCAGGCCGGGGCGGTGGCGTCTTTCGGGGCCGACGCCTACTTTCGTCAGACCTGCGCGCGGGTCATGCAAAGCCGCGAGCGTTTGAGCGCCGGTCTGCGCGAGCTGGGTTTTCAGGTGCTGCCCAGTGCAGCCAACTTTGTGTTTGCCACGCACCCTGGGCAGGATGCAGGCGAGCTGGCCCAACGCTTGCGCGCGCAGGCGATCCTGGTGCGGCACTTCAAGTTGCCGCGCATCGACCAGTTCCTGCGGATCTCGGTGGGGACCGAGGCCGAGTGCGGGCGTTTGCTCGGCGCACTCAACACGATCACCCGATCCAGCTAGCCCCGACCGCCCCCTGCGCCCACGATGAGGTTGAACACCTCGCGCAGCAGGAGCAACTCAGCCATGTTGCTGCCGCGCAGTTCGCTGATGGCCTTGAACACGCCGCCGTGCTCGGCGATGGCGGCTTTGGGCGCCTCGAAGGTGTCAAAGCGCAGCAGGTGGATGCGCACGGGGCCGGCGTCCGTTTGTGCCCAATGGTTGAAGTCGCCCAGGTGCAGCAACTCGGCAGGGTTCAAGCCGTAGCGATCGACCACCGCCTGTTTGACCACTTGCGCATCTTGCTCTGGCGCCATGGCCTCGGGCGGGGCCATGGGCTTGGCCGATTCGGGCAAAGCCTCGGGCCACAGCAGGGTGCTGCCGCCCCAGCGGGCAAACAACAGGGCGGTGCTGTAGCTGTCGAAGTGACAAAGGATCACGCGGTTGCGCGCCAGGATGTCTTGCGGGTTCATGTGATGGTCTCAAGGCGAAGGCCATGCCAGCTTAGCGAGCCACGGCGCGCTCGCCCCTGATACCCATGTAAATCGCTCGCTCCGCGATGAGGCCCGAGCCCCCCATTTTGAGCCAACAGCTAGGGATGGCGCCCCAGGCGTGATGGGCAGACAGTCGGGCGACACCCACTCATCAACCCCACAGGAGCGACACCATGTTTCAGGCTTATCACGGGGTCACCAGCACCCAACACCAGACCAACTTCAACAACCTGAGCGCCCAGGGCTTCCGGATGATCTCCCTGAGCGTGTATGGCGACCCGGGTGACGCGCGTTACGCGGCCGTCTGGGTGCAGCGCACGGGCTCGGCCTGGGTGGCCGTGCACGGCGTCAACAGCGAGGGGTACCAGTCCTTCTTCAACAACTGGACGGCCAAGGGCTTTGTGCCGACGCTCGTGTCGGCCACGGGCACCGCCGGCAACGCGGTGTTTGCCGCCGTGTTCGAGCAGGGCATCAGTGGCAGCTGGATGGCGCGCCACGGGGTGCCATCGGGCCCGGAGGCCAACGCGGGCACCTTTCAGCACCTCAACAAGACCGCGCACAACCAGCGCATGGCCTTGCGCTCGGTGGCCATCTACGGCACCCCGGGCGACCGCCGCTACATGGCCGTGTGGCACGCCAACCCCGGTTTCGTGAAGTGGCATGCCCACCCATCGGACACCGGCGAGAGCTACCAGGACGTCTTCAATGCCGAGGTTCAACTGCCTGGCTACCAGCTGTCGGGCTACCGGCCCTCGTATGTGGCCGTGTCGAGTGACCACATGTACTGCTCGGTCTTCAAGGACGACGTGGTAGGCCCCTGGGTGGCCCGGCACGGCATGAGCGCCGCGGACTACCAGGCCGAGTTCGACAAGCAGAAGGCCGCGGGCCTGTACCCCATCTGCGTGCAAGGCGGGGGTGTGGGCGCAGACACGCGTTACGCCGCCATCTTTGCCAAGCAGGACACGCCCATGGCGCGCCAGTGGTCGGCCACCGGCACGCCTGTACCCCATCTGGCGGCACTCGACCACGCCATGCAGACCTTCATGCAGGCGCATGGCGTGCGCGCGGCCCAACTGGCCATTGGCAAGAACGGCGTGAGCAAGTTCTCGCGCGCCTACACCTGGGCCGAGCCTGGCTACCGCATGACGCAGCCCTCTGACCGCTTCTTGCTGGCCAGTTGCAGCAAGATGTTCCTGGAAGCCGCCGTGCAGGCCTTGTACGACAGCAAGCAGTTGTCACCGGCCACCAAGGTCTACCCCTTGCTGGGGCTGACGCACCCGGCAGACCCGCGCAGCGACAACATCACCATGCAGCAACTGCTGGACCACATGGGCGGCTATGACGACACCGGCACGGGCTCGGGCTTCGACCCCACCTACAACATGCGCAAGATCGCGCTGGACATGAACCTGGGGCGCCCCGTGACCAAGCTGGACGTGGCGCGCTACATGTATGGCCGCGTGCTGGACTTTGCACCGGGCACCAACACCAAGTACTCGAACTTCGGCTACCTGCTGGCCGGGGCGGTGGTGGAGAAGGTCACGGGCAAGACCTACTTCGACTTCCTCAAGACCAGCTTGCTGCAGCCCGCGGGCATCACCGAGGTAGAGGTCTTCCCGACGCTGGCCAACAAGCGCAGCAGCCACCAGGCCATTGCCGAAGACGAAGGGCTGGGCCTGAGCCCGCTGGATTTGTCGTCCACGCGCCTGATCCCGTCTGTGTACGGTGGTGATGGCGAGATCAACGAGGTGGGGGACCCCAACGATGGCACCGGGGCGTCCGCACACGCCATGGTGCAGTTCATCCACCTGCATGCGGCCTGGGGCAATGGGCCTCGCTCGCCTGGCTCTGCGCGCTCCGGCAGCACGCCGGGTGCCTCGACCCTGGCCGCGTCCCGAAGCGACGGGGTGGACTGGGCCTACACGGTCAACACGCGGGACTGGGCGCCGGGTGTCTCACCCACGCTGGACGACCTGGGCAACAGTCTGACCCACATCCTCGATACGACAACGATCTCGTGATGACCGGAAGCGAACAGGGGCCGCCACGTTCCCGTGTCGGCCCCTGTTTCGGGTTGACTGGCTGATTGGATCAGCTGCCGTAGCGGCGCACAGGCTCGGCCGCCGTGCTGGGGCGCGCCACCTTGTGGGGCTTGGAGAAGGTCATCACGCCGTCTTCCAGCTTGCCGTTGTGCAGCTGTTCCTTGTCCATGGCGTAGTTCTGGTAGAGCTTCCAGGGGGCGCGGTCGGCGCCCTTGGGCAGGGTGGCTTCAGCGCGGGCCACATAGCCCGATGTCATGTCCAGCAGCGGGGCCGGTTGCACATTGGGGTCGCGGCGCGCCGTGGCGATGCGCGTGCCGGTCTTGTCCATGTGCTTGATCAAGCGGCACACGTACTCGGCAATCAGGTCGGCCTTGAGCGTCCACGAGGCATTGGTGTAGCCCAGCGTGTTCGAGAAGTTGGGCAGGTCGCTGAACATCAGGCCCTTGTAGGAGATGTGCTTGTTCATCTCCACGGGCTTGCCGTCCACCGACATCTGCATGCCGCCGAACAGGCGCAGGTTCAGGCCGGTGGCGGTGATGATGATGTCGGCTTCCAGCGTCTGGCCGGACTTGAGCAGGATGCCCTTGTCGACGAAGCGATCGATCTGGTCGGTCACGACCGATGCCTTGCCCTTCTTGAGCACCTTGAACAGGTCGCCATTGGGCACGGCGCACAGGCGTTGATCCCAGGGGTTGTAGGGCGGCGTGAAGTGCTTCATGTCGAAGTTCGGGCCCACCTGCATCTTCACCTGCTTGAGCAGGAACTTGCGCACGGCGTTGGGGTACTTGCGCGACAACTTGAAGATCATCTGGGTGATGAAGTTGTTGCGGGCGCGGCTGATGTTGTAGACCGTCATGTCCGGCAGGAACTTCAGCAGGAAGCGCACCATCGGGTCGAACTGAGGCACCGAGATCACATAGCTGGGCGTGCGCTGCAGCATGGTCACGTGCTGGGCCTTGTCGGTCATCGACGGGATCAGGGTGATGGCGGTGGCACCCGAGCCGATCACGACCACGCGCTTGCCGCTGTAGTCGAGGTTCTCTGGCCAGAACTGGGGGTGGATGACCTGACCCTTGAAGTCGTCACGGCCCTTGAACTCCGGCGTAAAGCCTTCTTCGTAGTTGTAGTAGCCCGAGCACATCATCAGCCAGTTGCAGGTGAGCTGCACGGTCTCGCCGCTCTTCTTCTGCACGGTCAGCGTCCACTTGGCGGTCTCGCTGTCCCAGTCTGCGGCTGCGACCTTGTGGCCGAAGCGGACCTTCTGCTGCATGCCGCCATCACGGGCGACTTCCTGGATGTAGTTGCGGATGCGGTCGCCGTCGGCGATGACCTTGGGCTCGGTCCAGGGCTTGAAGTTGTAGCCCAGGGTGTACATGTCCGAGTCGGAGCGGATGCCGGGGTAGCGGAACAGGTCCCAGGTGCCGCCGATCGTGTCGCGGCCTTCCAGGATGGCAAAACTCTTGTCCGGACACTGTTTGCTCAGGTGCCAGGCGGCGCCGATACCGGACAGGCCTGCGCCCACGATCAAGACGTCAAAGTGTTCGGACATGTCTGTTGTCTCCTGCTGGTCCAGTTGGCTACGTCTGGTTTTGTAGCCCGGTGGCTATTCAACCCGGAAGGTACTTTGTCACTGGATCACGATTGACGTGCATCAAGCGACGAAACGGTTCGGCAATGTATATCTGAAAACTGTCATTGTCAAATGGGAAGGCTGCGCGAATCGGGGGGTGTCGCGTGAAATGCCCTGTTGTCGCCATGGCTCACCATGTGACAAGTCATGCTGCGCCGCAACAATGGCGCATCTTGTTGATACAGTCGCCGGGCGGCCCGTGCCGGGCCCGCGAAACGACTGACCATGGACAAACTCAAACGCACCTTGACCTTGCGAGGATGGTTCCGGCTGATGGCCGTGAGCCTGGTGCTGGTGTTCCTGCTGGTCGAGGCGCGCCTGGTGCAACTGGAGTGGCGCCAGCTGCAGCGGGCCGAGGAGGGGCAGCAGGCCGTGGCCCGTTTGCGCCTGGCGCTGGCGGCCATGGAGATGGTGTCGCGCGAGCGGGGGCCGGCCAACAGCGCGCTGGGTGACGAGACGCCTTCGGGCAGCCCGGGGTTGCATGAGGCCTTGCTGACGGCGCGTGCACGCACTGACCAGGCCTTTGCTGACTTGCATCAGGTGCTGCAGCACGAGGCGGGCCATGCGCGCTACCAGAAGGCGCTGCTCAAGGCCGATGCCTTCCTGGGGGCGCTCAAGCAAGCGCGTCTGGCCGTGGACCGGCAGGCGGCCTTGCCCTTGTCGCAGCGCCAGCCCGAGGCCTTGCGCCAGAGCGTGCGCGGCATGGTGGAGCTGGTGCCGCTGTTGGCCCCGGCCATCACCGTGCTCACCGATGACGCCCAACTGGCCGACCCGGCGCTGGGGTCTGCCGTCTGGGCCGCGCGCCTGTCTGCCGAGCTGCGTGAATACGCGGGGCAACTGGGCTCCCTGTTCACGCCCGCCTTGAGCAGGCAACAGCGTTTCACGCCAGAAGAGCTGTCCGCCATCGAGCGTGTCAAGGGGCGCATCGAGCAGTTGCGTCACCTGCTGGATCTGCGCATGGGGCAGATGGACGAGGCCGATGCCGTGCTGGCCGCGCATGTGCTGATGGAGCGCGATTATTTCGACAAGGCCGCACGCCTGATCGACATGGTGCTGACGACCGGGCGAGACACGGGGCAGTTCGGCATGACCCCGGCAGACTTCGCTACGGCCTATGTGCCTGACATGAACTCGATCCTGGCCCTGCGCGACGCGCTGCTGGATGGCGCCGATCAGCGCTGCGCCCGCGTTCAGGCCCGTTCACAGCAATGGCTGGCGGGGGTGCTGATGACGACGTCCTTGCTGATGGGGCTGGTGCTGCTCTTGCTGCGTGTGGCCCATGAGCGCTTTGTTCGGCCCCTGTCGCAAGCGGCCGATGTCTTGCATGCCATGAGCGCAGGTGACCTGAGCCGGGCCTTGCCCAAGGCCGTGGTGGGTGATGAGTTTGCCGAAGTCTTTGGTGGCATCAATGCCTTGAAGCAGCAAAGCCAAGCGCGTGCGGCACTGGAGCTGGAGCGGGACAAGCTGATCGTCAGCCTGCGCGAGCAATCCACCACCGACTTCCTCACCGGCCTGCCCAATCGCCGCGCTTTCTTCGAGGCGGCTCAGGCGGAGCTGGCGCGTGCCAGGCGGCACGGCTTCCAGCTGGTGCTGATGCTGCTGGACGTGGACTTCTTCAAGAAGATCAATGACACCGCAGGCCATGCGGCGGGCGACCAGGCCTTGAAGGCCGTGGCCCACACGCTGCGGCACTCCAGGCGCCAGGGGGACCTGGTGGCGCGCTTGGGTGGTGAAGAGTTCGTGGTCTTGTTGACCCACTGCGAGCCGGACGACGGCTACCGCTTTGCCGAACGCCTGCGTGAGGCGCTGGCCGCTCAGGACATCGTGCTGGCTGAGGGCCAGCCCACGCTGCGCCTGACGGTGAGCGTGGGGCTGGCGGCCTCAGGGGTCCATGGCCTGGATCTGGACACGCTGCTGGCCCGCTCCGACGATGCCATGTACAAGGCCAAGCACGCCGGGCGCAACCGCACCGAGGTCGCGGGGTCAGACGCCGCCAGAACCTGAGGTCTGGATGGTGGCGGGGCGGCCGCTGTCTGCGCCGGCTTCAATGGCGCGAAAGCTGTGGCCATTGACTTCCACCCGTGTACCGGGTGCGGGCTCGGTGTTTTGCGTGAAGGTGCGCACGCTGCCGTCGTCCATGCGCACGCGCACTTCATAGACGGTGACGGTGCGCGTCTGCTTCTCGACTTCATTGCCGGCAAAACCGCCGCCAATGGCGCCCAGCACGGTCATCGCGGTCTTGCCGCTGCCCTTGCCCATCTGGTTGCCCACGACCCCACCGAGCACGCCACCGGCCACGGCACCCACGCCGCTGCCCTGACCCTTTTGCTGCACGGCACGCACGGCTTCAATCACGCCACAGTTCGCGCAGGCCACAGCCGGGCGGCCGCTGAGTTCGGGCGACATGGGTTGGGCGGTTTGTTCAGTGCCTGCGTTGTCGGCCTGATGGCGGGCTTCGCGCTTGTGGCTGCTGGTGCTGGCGTGCGTGGCCGCTTCTTTGTCGACGGGGGCTTTGCCTTGTGCCTCGGTGGCCGCTTCAGGGCCGGAGGCTTGCACCATGGCCTGTTGGGTTGCTTGCTGGGCATCGGGGGCGGGCGCCGAGGGCGAGCGCAGCATCATGCCGGCGGCCAACCCCAGGCCGACCAGGGCAATGCCGCCCCCGGCAAACAGGGCTGTGCGGGGGACTTGGACGGTGACGGCGTTGGATGGCTTGGCTTCTTCAGACATGGTCTTCTCCTGGCGCTAGAACAGCAGCGCATGTGCTTACAACGCGCGAGCATGCGCCCTGGATGTCTTGCCCAGGTGAGAAGTTGTAACCAGATTTTGTGAATGCTCGGCGTTGCCTGGTTGGCGTTGCGGGCTCAGCGGCCCAGCAGCCCCTTGGGCAGCTCGACCTCACCGCTGGACGAAAACCGCACGCCGCCAAAGCCGCTGCCCGCCAGGCGACCACGCAGCGCGTATTCGATGCGGTTGTTGCTGTTGCCACTGGCCATGCCGGCCACCTGACGCAAGACGGCCAATGCCGACACCGATACCGGCACCGAGATCAGCACCTCGCCAAAGCGCGGGATGCTGCCCTTTTCGGGGCTGACACCGCTGGCAAAGCTGTTGCCACGCACGTCCAGCTCCACCGAAATGCCGTCGTAGTCCACGGCCGCTTCGTTGGGGTTCTGCACACGCAGCTTGAGCGCCATGCGCGCCTCCATCAACTCCCCGGGCAGGGGCTCCAGCCCCACCACGTTGACGCGCACGGTCTCGGCGCCCGTCAGGCTGGCGCAGCCCGTCAAGGCCACGCTGGCGGCGGCCAGGGCAAGGTAGCGTGTGCAGCGGCGTCTGTGCAGGTTCACCATGGTTTGAATTCCGTGGGCAGGGGTGGTGTTCAGCCAATGGCGGCAAAGTCAATGAAGCCGCGCTCGACATTGGTGTCCGTCAGTTTGACATGCAAGGTCTGGCCCACCTCCAGCTCGGGCACGTGGCCCACCAGCATGCCTTCGGCGGGCGGCGTGATCAGGCGCACCCAGGTGCCACTGTCGGTGCGGCCCGTCACGATGGCATCGAAGACCTCGCCAATGCGGGACTCCAGAAACAGCGCCGCTTCGGACTTGCGCACCCGGCGCTCCACCTTGCGTGCGGCATCTTCCTGGTTGGTGCAATGCAAGGCCAGGGCCTGCAGCTCGTCGGTGGTGTACGGGGCCTTGTCGCCTTTGAGCAAGCTTTTGAGCATGCGCAGGGTGATCAAGTCGGGGTAGCGGCGGTTGGGGGCCGTGGAGTGCGTGTAGTCGCGCAGGGCCAGGCCGAAGTGGCCGATGGGCTCGTTGCTGGCGCGCTCCACCACATACTCGCCCGCGCCCATCAGCTTGACCACGATCAGCGACAGGTCGGGAAAGCGCAAGGGGTCGGCCCGATGGCGCCGCGCCAGAAAGGCCTCCAGCGCACGCGAGTCGGGTGCCTTGGGCAAGGTCTCGCCGTATTTGCCGGCCAGCTCGACCAGGCGCAGCCAGCGCTCGGGCGAGCGCACGACGCGGCGCAACGACGCGCCACCATGGCTGGCCAGGAACTTGGCGGTGCAGGTGTTGGCGGCAATCATGAACTCCTCGATCAACTGCCGCCCGCGGTTCTGGACCTGCTGGCGGATGTCCACCACGCGCTCGCCTTCAAACACCGCGCGCGGCTGAAAGGTCTCCAGCTCCAGCGAGCCTTGTGCGTGGCGCTGCTTGCGCAGGCGCTGCGCGACCTCGTCCTGCCGGCGCAGCTGGCCTTCGATCTCGGGCACGATGCGGGCGGCATCCGGCAAGGGCGTCTGGCCATCAATCCAGGCGGAGATCGCGTCATACGCGAGCTTGGCCTTGTTGCGCACCAGGCCCCGGTAGACGCTGGCCTGCGTGATGCTTGCATCGGCCGCGATGTGCATCTCGGTGACGATGGCCAGGCGGTCCGCGTCCGGGTTCAGCGAGGTCAGGTCGGTGGACAGCCGCTCGGGCAGCATCGGAAAGATCCGGGCCGAGGTGTAGACCGAGGTGGTGTTGATGCGCGCGTGCTCGTCAATGGGCGAGCCCTTGTCGACCAGGCTGTCGACGTCGGCCACGGCCACCAGGATCTTGACCGCGCCATCGGCCAGCGGCGCGCTCACGGTGAGCTGGTCCAGGTCCAGCGAATCGTCGTTGTCGATGGAGCACCAGGGCAGGGCGCGCAGATCGCGGATGAGCGGGTCCGTGTCTTGCGCGGGCCCGGTGAGGGCATCCAGCTGGCGCTGCACACTGAGCGAGAAGCTGGGCTCCAGCCCCCGCTCGGTCATGGCCTCTTCGGCAATGCGGGCCAGGTCGGTGCGATGGTGGTGGCGACGTTGTGATGAGGTCATGGGCGTCAAGCAAGGGAGACGCCCCCACTCTAACGCGCTTGTGGTGAAAAGCGCTGCACCAGGTCGTAAGCCTGCAGTGAAGCATGCCGGGTCAGCCAGCGGTAGCTCCAGGTGAAGCCGGGCCAGTTGGTGCTGTTGTGGCCCGAGGCGTCCACATACCAGCTCTTGCAGCCGTTCCACACCGTGCCCAGCAGGCGCTGCTGCACATGGGCGTTGTAGTGCGCGTAGCGCTGCGCATCGACCTCGATGGTGTCGACGCCGGTCTTGCGCATGGCCTGGATGCAGCGCAGCACATGGGCGATCTGGCTCTCCAGCATGTAGACGATGGAGTTGTGGCCCAGGTTGGTGTTGGGGCCGTACAGCATGAACAGGTTGGGAAAGCCCGGCACCGTCAGGCCCAGATAGGCTTGCGCGCCGCCTTGCCAGGCCTCGTTGAGGTCGATGCCACCGCGCCCGGTGATGCGCATGGGCGCAAGGAACTCGGTGGCGGCAAAGCCGGTGCCGAAGATGAGCGCGTCCACCGCATGGTGCTGGCCGTCGGTGGTCTCGATGCCATCGGGCGTGATGCGGCGGATGCCCTCTGTCACCAGCTCTACCTGGGGCTTGCTCATCGTGGCCAGGTATTCACTCGACAAAAGGATGCGCTTGCAGCCGATCGGATAGTCCGGTGTGAGCTTGCGGCGCAGCGCGGCATCGCGCACCTGCTGTTTGAGCAGGCGGCGAAATGGCAGGCCGGCCGCCAGGGTCATCAGGCCCTTCAAGCGCGTGAAGCCCAGCGCCCGTGATTCGTACTGCACATAGATGCGCGCGCGCAGCAGCTTCATCAGCCAGGGCAGGCGGCGGAACAGGGCCTTCTCGTTTTCGCTGTAGGCGCGATCGGGTCGCGGCAGGATGTAGGCCGGCGAGCGCTGAAAGACCTTGAGCGATGCCACCTCGTCGGCAATGGCCGGCACGAACTGGATGGCCGAGGCCCCCGTGCCGATCACGGCAACACGCTGGCCGCGCAAGGGGTAGTCGTGGTCCCATTGCGCAGAGTGGAAGCTGCGGCCCTTGAAGCTGCCCAGCCCTTCGAGCTTGGGCCACAAGGGGCGGCTGAGCTGGCCGGTGGCCGTGATCAGCAGGCGGGCCTCCAGTTGCTGGCCATCGCGCAAGGTCACCGTCCAAAGCGCACGGTACTCGTCATAGCTGGCCTGGGCCACCTCGGCGCCAAAGCGGATGTGCGGGCGCAACTGGTACTTGTCGGTGCAGTGGCGCAGGTAGTTGTGAATCTCGGCCTGGGTGGCGAACACGCGTGACCAGTTCGGGTTGGGCTCGAACGAAAACGAGTACAGGTGCGAGGGCACGTCGCAGGCCGCGCCGGGGTAGCTGTTGTCACGCCAGACGCCGCCCACATCGTGCTGTTTTTCCAGGATCACGAAGTCGCCCAGGCCCGCACGGCGCAAGGCGATGGCCATGCCGATGCCACCAAAGCCGGTGCCAACGATCAGTGCGCCCAATGGCTTGTTGCCGGAGTGAACGGGTGACGGGACCTGCATCGAACTTCCTTGCCGGGTTGAACGGGGCCGGGACGTTCCGGCGGTGCTTGATGTTGCCGCGCCGAGGGCCGGATGCAAATGACGAAATGGGCCAGGTGCTTGATGATTTGGGCCAATTGGATGGGGTTCGGGGTATGTACGGATGAGCTTTTGGGACGTCGTGCGTGGCGCCCCGCGCCCATCGATGAGCTGTGGCGGATGTGTGTACCGGTGCACGCTGGCGCGCGGGCATTGTTCACGCTATGGCGCTGCTTGGCACTTACCCTCAAGGGTAGTCGGCCCGCATCCGATATAAGGTGTAACTTTCATCCTTCAACGCGCACGCCTACATGCCTTTCCCCGGCCAGCAAGCGGGCAAACCTGCCAAACAGAACAGCCGCGGCATCTGGCGCAGCCCAGGTGACAAGCATCAGCGGCGCATCGAGCTGATGGTGCTCATCGGCTGCGCCTTCCTGATCGTGGCAGGGGGCGGGTGGGCCATTCTGTTCGCCTTGCGTGCGCAATGGCTGGCCGTGCCCATGGAGCTGTGGCTGATGGGCACGGGCATCGTGGGGGTGGTGATGACCCGCCGGCAGAACGCCCATGCGGCGGGCATGCTGGTGCTGGGCACGCTGTTCATCACGCTGATCGGCATCTGCCTGGTGATCGACGTGCCTTCGGACAAGGTGCCGCGCTCCACACACCATCTCTTGCCGTCCTTGGGGGCGGGGGCCTACCTCTTGCTGCGCGGCCGGCACAGCGTGTTGCGCCATGGCGTGCCGCTGCTCTTTTTTGCCGCCTTCGTTTTCCTGGACCTGACCCGTTTCGGCCTGGCGCCCGGTTATGTGCAGCCCGACGATGTGCGCGCCCTCAATGCCTGGGGCAACGACATCTTTGCCGTGGCCACGCTCTACATGGTCCTGCAGGTGATGCAGGCCGACGTGAATGCCCGCAATGCACTGGAGGCCGACTTCCGCACCGCCCTGATCGAAGGGCAGTTCCTGCTGCACTACCAGCCGCAGGTGCATGCCGATGGCCGGGTGATCGGTGCCGAAGCCCTGGTGCGCTGGAAGCACCCGCGCCACGGCATGGTGTCGCCAGGCGAGTTCATCCCCATGGCCGAGCAGACCGGCCTGATCCTGCCGCTGGGCGAGTGGGTGCTCAAGCAGGCGTGCACGCAATTGGCCAGCTGGGCCTTGAACCCCGCGACCGCCGCTTTGCAGCTGGCTGTGAACGTCAGTGCGCGACAGTTCCGTCAGCCGGACTTCGTCGCACAGGTACTCAGCATCGTGGACCGTTGCGGCATCGAGCCCAGCCGGCTCAAGCTGGAGCTCACCGAGAGCATGCTGGTCAACGATGTGGACGACATCATCGCCAAGATGTCGGCGCTCAAGGAGCGGGGCGTGAGCTTCTCGCTCGATGACTTCGGCACCGGCTTCTCATCGCTGTCCTACCTCAAGCGCCTGCCGCTGGACCAGCTCAAGATCGACCAGGCCTTTGTGCGCGACCTGCAGACCAACCCCAACGATGCGGCCATTGCCAGCACCGTGGTCAGCCTGGGCCAGAACCTGGGCCTGGAGGTGATCGCCGAAGGGGTGGAAACCGAAGGCCAGCGCAGCTTCCTGACCACCATCGGTTGCCATCGCTTTCAGGGCTATCTGTTCAGCAAGCCCGTGGCCATTGCCGATTTCGAGGGCTTCCTGACGCGCCAGCTTGGCGCGGAGGAGGTGTCGCTGACGCCGCAGGCTGGCAAGCCGGCCGACCCCGTCAAGGTGTGAGGCGCGGCACGCGCACCTGAGCCTTACTTGTAGAAGGCTTCGACCTTGCCCTTGAGGGTGAGCATCAGGGGCTTGCCCTTGCGGTCGACCTTCTTGCCGGCGGCGACCTTGATCCAGCCTTCGCTCACGCAGTACTCTTCAACATCGACACGCTCCTTGTCATTGAAGCGGATGCCGATGTCGTGCTTGAACACGTCAGCGTTGAAATAAGGGCTGGAGGGATCGATGGCCAGGCGGTCAGGCAGGGCGGGCGTAGGTGCGGCTTCGCTCATAGGTCTCTTCTTGTTCAGGATCGGGTTCAGCAAAAACTTGCTCAGAGCGCCATTGTCCAGGATTTGGCGGGGCTCAAGCCAGGGTCCTGGGTGGGTTGCCAGACTCCGGTGGGCCACCTCGGTGGGATTTGGTCCAGCTGTAGTCGGCGGGCAGTTCGTCGCTGACACCGGGCTTGCCCACGTGGTCGCCCAGTTCCGAATTGGTGACGATGTGGCTGTGCAGCGGCTTGCCGTCGGCGTCCTTCTCCTTGCGTTTAGCTTCAGAGAAGGCCAGCGCTTCGAGCAATTGCAGGTCATTGAAGGTGGCCACGAAAGGCTGGCCTTGGGTCAGCCAATACACAACGATGCTCATGCGGTGATCCATTTCGGGCCAGGCGAATGCCCGGCGCTGGCCGAGTTTGACACACAGGCAAGTCCGCGGCGAGATCCGCCGCCGCTTTCAGGCACGCTGTTTGCCCCTCATTGCAGAACGTGATTCACGTGGCTTTCGAGGGACCTCACCATGTCTGCTTCTTCTGTGCGCGGGGCCTGGATGCGGATGCTCCGCTGGAGCGTCGTGTTCATCTTGCCGCTGTTGGCGGTCATCGCGTTGTTGTCTGCCATCGTGCTCAACCTTGTCCATCCCTTGCTGTTGAACTGGGCGGACCGGGATCTCGATGAGCGGGCCCTGTTGCTGGGCCAGGCCATGGTCGAGCCGGTGCAGGTTGCCATCCGCACGGGCGAGCCAGCGGGCCTGACCAGCCGGCTCAACGCGCTGACACAGGACCAGCGCCTGATGGCCGTTGCCGTGTGCGACAGCCACCGGCAACTGTTCGCCTGGAGCCAGACCTATCCGGTCACCCTGGGGTGCGCGGGAGACGTCTCGCGCGACCTGGGCAAGCAGGGGCAAAACGGCGAACTGGAGGCCCATGTGAGCCAGGTCGCCTTGCCGTTGTCCGCCCTACCCAACGCCGACATGGCGCGCATGGTGGTGGTTCACAGCCGCCATGCCGCCTGGCGTCGTGGTGAGCAGACGCAGCGCTATGTGATCTGGGTGTTTGCCGCGCTGGGCTTTTGCCTGGCGGCCATGTTGCTGCTGATGGCCAACTGGAGCTGGCGATACTGGGTCAGTGGGGTGCGGCGCATCCTGCGTGAGGACCATGTGGCGCAGGGGCAGCAGCGCACCGCACCGGAAATCGAGCCCTTGCTGCCCGATCTGCGCCGGCTCCTGCGCAGCGTCCACGAGGACCGCCGCATCCTCAAGGACACCACGATCGAGTGGCGCCCCGAGACTCTCAAGCTCTTGCTGCGCGAGCATCTGTTTGGTGACGAGATGATCGTGGTCTCCAACCGCGAGCCCTACATCCACCAGCGGCAAGCCGATGGCAGCATCCGCGTGGAACGTCCGGCCAGCGGCCTGGTGACGGCCGTGGAGCCCGTGATGCGGGCCTGTTCGGGCATCTGGGTGGCGCACGGCAGCGGCTCGGCCGATGCAGATGTGGTGGATGCACGCTCGCGCATCCAGGTGCCACCGCAGTCGCACGATGGCGTGCCCGAGCCAGGCGCCTACACGCTGCGGCGCGTCTGGCTCTCGCCGCAAGAGGAGCAAGGTTATTACTTCGGCTTTGCCAACGAAGGCCTGTGGCCGCTGTGCCATATCGCCCACGAACGCCCGGTGTTTCGCGACAGCGACTGGATGCAGTACCAGGCCGTCAATGCCAAGTTTGCCGATGCCGTGGTGGCCGAGGCCCGCTCGCCCAATCCCGTCATCCTGGTGCAGGACTACCACTTCGCTTTGCTGCCCAAGCTGCTGCGCGAGCGCCTGCCGCAGGCCACCATCCTCACCTTCTGGCACATACCGTGGCCCAACGCCGAGTCCTTTGGCATCTGCCCATGGGGGCGGCACATCATCGAGGGCTTGCTGGGCAGCACCATCCTGGGGTTCCACACGCGCTATCACTGCCAGAACTTCCTGGAGTCGGTGGACCGGTTCATGGAGTCGCGCATTTCTCGCGAGGATGACTCGGTGATCTTCCAGGGGCAACGAACCAAGGTGCGTGACTACCCCATCTCCATCCACTGGACCCCACCGCCCGACAACGCCCAGGCCTTGAAGATGCAGGCCCGAAGTGCCGTGCGCCTTCGTCATGGCCTGCCCAGCGAGCACAAGCTGGGCATCGGGGTGGACCGGCTGGATTACACCAAGGGCATCGTGGAGCGCCTGCTGGCGGTCGAGCACCTGCTGGAGACCAGGCCGGAATGGGTGGGGCGCTTCACCTTCATTCAGATCGCCGCGCCAACGCGTTCCACGCTGGACGCCTACAAGCGGCTGGAGGCCAGTGTGCGTGAGCATGCTGCACGCATCAATGACCGGTTTGCCCAGGTGGCACCAGGCTCACCGCCGCCGATCATCTTGCTCATCGAGCACCACGACAGCCGGTCGGTGACGGAGCACTATCGCGCCGCCGATCTGGCCATGGTCACCAGCCTGCACGACGGCATGAACCTGGTGGCCAAGGAGTTCGTGGCCGCACGGGACACCGAAGACGGCGGCCTCATCCTCAGCCGCTTTGCCG
>Ga0265327_10000537_pt1 | contig 64937 bp, 47 predicted proteins | sample 41621metaG_FD_202089 | JGI IMG/M metagenome (GOLD analysis project Ga0265327, IMG submission 202089) | Rhizosphere microbial communities from Carex aquatilis grown in University of Washington, Seatle, WA, United States - 4-16-21 metaG | ecosystem: Host-associated > Plants > Roots > Rhizosphere...
TAACTTCAAAAAATAATAACGATTAACCTAACACTACTGTTTAAAACATTTAACCAATCATTATTGGATTAAAAAGATTGAAGAGAAATATGTTGTTCATTAAAAAAAACTTTAGGCTATACGCTAATAAAATCAGCAATGGCATTTGCCTGCAACAATTGGGTAGTTTGAAAATTACCATTATTTTATTGTTCCTTTTTATAACTCCAATTGCAAATGCGCAAGTCACTTTTTCTGCCGGCGAATTAAAAATCAGTTTGAATAAGCAAGGCAACTTATCCGGATTAACAAATACAGCAACACAAAAAAATTATTTGACTGCAGATACCATTGCACCTTTGATGACAGTGGTGAGCAACAAAATAAGGTATGTACCAACAACATCGGTTTACAATAAAGCACAAAGTAAAATTAGCCTGGAGTTTAAAGAGCCTGGTATAAGAATAGAAATTAAAGTAACCGAAAAGCCCACACATTTGGTATTGGAGGTTATAAAGGCCGAGCCTGAAAATGAAATTGAAGCCATTGTATGGGGCCCTTTTCCCACAACAATCAGCAAAACTGTGGGAGAAATTATTGGTGTAGTAAGAGATGGAACAATTGCGCTGGGTTTGCAGGTGTTGAATGTAAAAACTTTGGGCGGGGGCTATCCAAACTTCGAAGGCAGTACCTGGGCAAGGGGCATTGCAGCAATAACAACACCGTGGGGAAGCTACCTTCAAGCCTATTCTATTAACAGGGATAGAGCTAACCGCTTTGTAAATGCATGGGGCGGCGATTTTAAAAATATGCCCGTACCGCCTATAAAAGGCGAAACTGTTGTAGGCAGTAAAATTGCATTATTCTCTTGTGATGAGCCAAAAACATTAGATAGATTAGAAGTGATAGAGCTGGCTGAAAAATTACCGCACCCTACCATTAATGGTGTATGGTTTAAAAAATCACCACTTTATGGAAGGTCTTATCTTATTGCTGATTTTTCTGAAAAAGATGTAGATGAAATGATTGGCTACACAAAAAGAGCCGGGCTGATATCGTTATATCATGAAGGACCATTTAAAAGTTGGGGACATTTTGTATTGAACGAAAATCAATTTCCGAACGGAAAGGAAAGTTTTAAGAACTGCGTAGATAAAGCACATGCAGCTGGTTTGCTTTTTGGTTTTCATACGCTTACTAATTTTATTAATACTAACGATCCTTATGTAACACCTGTGCCCGATGATAGATTGAGTGTTACAGGTTCTTCAGTTTTGGTAAAGGACATTGATGCAGCCCAAAAGGAAATTGAAGTTGAGACCCCTGAATATTTTAATCAAACGGTAAATAACAATCTTCACACAGTTAAAATTGATAATGAATTAATACGGTATAAATCGATAACTGTAACGGCACCGTACACACTATTAGATTGCCAGCGGGCAGCTTTTGGAACAGTTGCTGCAAATCATAAATCTAAAACCAGGGTTGGCAAATTATTCGACCATTCGTACAATGTATTCTTTCCAAACTTTACCATGCAGCATGAAGTAGCTAAAAACCTGGCTGCGTTTATGAATGAAACCGGGGCCAACCATCTTGATTTTGATGGGCAAGAAGGTGGTATTGCAACAGGCGAAGGGGATTATGGAGCAGAAATGTTTTCGAAAGATGTGTATGATAATGTAAAACATAGTTTTATTGCCGGCACCAGCCGAAGCAGTACTTTTTACTGGCATATTGGTGCTTATTATAATTGGGGTGAGCCATGGTACGGCGGCTTTAAAGAAAGCATGCAACAATACCGCATAGACAACCAGGGTCTGTTCGACAGAAATTATATGCCACACATGCTTGGTTGGTATTTATTAACGGCAAATACTACACTGCCAGAAATGGAATGGATGCTGGCCCGTGCTGCTGGTTATAATGCGGGCTTTGCCATGGTAGCTTCTCCAAAGGCTTTACGCACCAATCCGTTAACTCCTCAACTTTTAGATGCTATACATGAATGGGAAGCAGCAAGAACAGGAAACGCATTTAATAAAATGCAACAAGATGATTTAAAAAACCCTGCCAATGAATTTCATTTGGAAAAGTTGAGCGATAACAAATGGAATTTATACCAATATGCTACTTCTGCCATATTTACCAAAGAAAAAATTGATAAACAACCCGGCGAGCCAACACAAACCGTGTGGAATTTTAACCAGGGCTGGAAAGAACAACCGCTTCAATTTTTGCTGAATGTTAAAGGTAAAGAAGGTGGTGTAAAAGATGTAAAAATTGAAATTGATAATTATGCAGCAATAAACCTGCCCATTACATTAGACGCAGGCGAAAGCATAATTTTCAACGGAACTGCTATTGTACTTGTTTATGATAAATTAGGCAAGCCAAAAGATAAATTGCAACTTCCTGCATTGCAACCCAACCTTTCGCAAGGAGCTCATAGCATTAGTATTGATTGTTCTTTTATTGGTGACACACCTCCAAAAATAGAAATGACTTTTAGAGGCTTGAATAAAAAAGAAACGATAGAAAAAAAATAGTAAAAATTATTGACGGCAAATAATTTTTTGCATTCACTGCATAATCATAACAAAAGCACTTTGCGATGATTTACCGCAAATCAAAATCTTTATTCAATATACGATGTCTCCAAAAATCCTGCAATCTTTTCCAGCACCGCATAAATATCGAATGGTTTTTCAATAAAATCATCAGCCTTAAAATCTTTATAATATTTCAGCAGTGCAGGGCTTGCCGACATTAAGATAATGGGTATGGATTTATAAGGAGGGGAAAATTTTATATCAATACACAACTGCCTGCCATCATGGCCGTTAAGAATGATATCAAGTAATATAATATCTGGTGCAACAAGATCAAGCTGCTTATAAATGGAAGTTTGTAAAGACCCTGCATGTACCTGGTGCCCGTGCATATGAAGAAAGGTAGAAAGAATCTCTACTACTTCAGCTGAATCGTCTATAATCATTATTCTTGCCATAATATATACATTAATGGCTGGAAAGGTATTAAGGGTAGTGCTACTTCTCCCTAAAAAACAGGGGGATATTAAATTACAATAATAAAGCCAGTAATGCAATTTTATTGGGTAGAAATTTTTCTAATCTTTAATTAACATTATAAATTATCGAGCAAGTTCTTTTTTATCATACTATTAACGTACATTAAAAATTAGTCATAGTTGTGTAAAATAAATTTATTGCCAGGCGTACGAATATTTAGATATTTTTTCGATAAAAAAAAGGAATATTTTCGAATTAACTTCATGCTGTGCATATAATGTGCAGGTAAGCGTAACAGCTATAATTTATAACAGTAATTTTATTGCAAGTATAAGTTTAAGCAATCAGGAAAAGTTAATATTGTATAACTCAGCCATATTTTTGAATTTCAAAAATATGGGTATGATGGCTCGCTGGTAAAGCAATATGCAAACATTGATGCCGGCAAATTGCAATATGATTTATCTGGTTTAAGTAATGATAGCTACGCCATAAGATTGATAAAGAAGAGCGGCGAATCAACAGTACAGAATGTGATGCTGATTAAATAGAACTATCTTAATTCATTAAAAGGGAAACACCAATGTTCCCTTTTTTATTAGAAATACAGGGAGTAAAATTTTGCCGCATTGTAAAGCGTTTGTAAACGTTGTTGCAAAACGATTACCACACACATAATTTTATCTTTAAAAACACCAAAGCTTCGTAAATTGTAATTTCAAAACCTTATAACTAATGAGTACAATTTTTAAACGAGTGCTGGTTGCTTCATCGGCAATTGCTGTATTAAGTTTTATTCCACCCACAGGAACATTCAAAAGAAAATTCATTGACCCTGCCAATATGGACCTTTCGGTAAAGCCAGGGGATAATTTCTTTTTATATGCCAATGGCAATTGGGTAAAGAACAATCCTATTCCTGCCTCTAAAACAAGATGGGGAAGCTTTGGCATTTTGGCCGAGCAAAACTCCCAACGGGTGCATGAATTACTGCAAGATGCAGCCACCAACAAATCGCTGGATGCCAAATTTAAAAAGCTGGGTGATTTTTTTGCCAGTGGTATGGATACCGTAGCAATAGAAAAACTGGGGTACCAGCCCATTAAAAAGGATTTAGACAGAATAGGCAATATAAAAACTGCAGGCGATGTGGTAAATGAAATGATTTATGAAAGGGTGAATGGTGTAGGGGGGGAGATTGTAGGTATTTCTGTTAGGCCCGACACAAAGAATGTAACCAAATACATTCCGCAGATAGGACAGGGTGGTATTACCTTGCCAGACAGGGATTATTATTTGAAGAACGATGGCCGTAATACAAATATCCGCAAAGAGTTTGTGGCCAACATCGGCAATCTTTTTCAGCTTACTGGCGTTGGTGCAGCTGATGCTTCAAAAAAAGCAGATGCTGTTTTGCAGCTGGAAACTGCCATTGCCAAAGCTCAAATGAGCCGTGTAGAAATGCGTGACCCTTACAAAGTGTACAACAAATTTGGATGGGCATCTCTTTCAGCCACTACGCCATTGTTAGATTGGAAAAGCATTGCAGAAAAATTGAGGGTAACCAACACCGATAGTGTAATAGTTTCTAACCCTGCTTTTTTAGTATCGATGAACGGGTTATTAAATACTGTTTCAGTTGACGACTGGAAAACCTATATGCAATGGCATGTACTTGAAAGTGCAGCGCCTTTTTTAAGCAGCGCTTTTGTACAACAGAATTTTAAATTCAGCCAGGTACTTTCGGGGCAAAAAGAAATGACCCCACGCTGGCAAAGGGTGAGCAACATGATTGATAATACCATGGGCGATTTGTTAGGCGAACTGTATGTAAAAAAATATTTTACCGCCGAAGCAAAACAACGCATGCTGGATATGGTAAATAACCTGCAGCAAACATTTGCCGACCGCATAAAAAAACTGGACTGGATGAGTGCTGAAACAAAAGTGAAGGCGCTTGAAAAACTAAATGCCTTCACCAAAAAAATTGGCTATACCGATAAATGGAGAGATTATTCCAGCGTTACTATCTCTGCCAAAGATTACCTGGGTAACCGCCGCAATTTGGCAATATGGGCGTACAATGAAATGATTGGGCATATTGGTAAACCCGTTGATAAAAAAGAATGGCGTTTTACACCGCCAACGGTAAATGCATCCTATAATCCGTCTAACAACGATATCACATTTCCGGCAGGCATACTCGAATTTCCCTTCTTTGATTTTGAAGCTGATGATGCAGTAAATTACGGTGCTATCGGCGTAGTTATAGGTCACGAAATGACACATGGCTTTGATGACCAGGGAAGGCAGTTTGCTTATGACGGCAACCTGAAAGACTGGTGGACAAAAGAAGATGCCGATAAATTTAAAGCCAAGGCTAACGAAGTGGTAGAACAATACAATGGCTTTACCGTATTGGATACCATGCATGTAAATGGCAAACTAACATTAGGTGAAAACCTTGCCGACCTGGGTGGATTAAATATTGCTTACGAAGCATTAACCAAAACCAAACAGTTTAAAGAAGGCAAAGCGATTGACGGGTTTACGCCTGCACAACGTTTCTTTTTAGGCTTTGCACAAGTATGGCGGGAAAATATTGCGCCTGAAGATGCTGCATCAAGAATTGTGGTTGACCCACATTCACCAGCGGTGCATCGTGTAAATGGCCCTATTACAAATATGGATCAATGGTATGATGCATTCAACATTCAGCCAACCGATAAAATGTATAAACCAAAAGATAAGCGGACGCGGATTTGGTAAGAAATATATGCTGGCATAATAATCTTTTAAAAACCACCTGCAATTGCAGGTGGTTTTATTTTGCTTCTTCAGCAATAGTGAAGGAAGTCAAGTCTCCAAGACTTCTTCTTTCATTAACATTAAGTATGAATTTTTACAACTAATTTTACGATAACGGTCTAAAAGAAATTATAATAGCTATAAAAATAAATTGACTGCAAATATTGAATTATAATGAAAAGAATCCTTGCTATATTTTTTATCTCTTGTACATTATTTTCTTGCTCAAAAAGTAGTGGAGGTGGAGGCAGCAGCCCATCGCCGGTACCTGTACCAACGCCAACGCCTACCCCAACAATACCTGCTGGTTTTGTAAAGGGCGCCGATATAAGCTGGATAACACAAATGGAAGCCTCGAGTATAAAATTTTATACCAGTGCAGGCGCAGCAACAGAAGGCATGGCATTGTTGAAATCACTTGGCGTAAATACCATTCGCCTTCGTGTGTGGGTAAACCCGGCGCCTGCATGGAACAATGCAGCGGATGTGGTTGCAAAAGCTGTACGGGCAAAAAATTTGGGGCTTCGCATTATGATTGATTTTCATTACAGCGATACCTGGGCCGACCCCGGTAATCAAACTAAACCAGCAGCCTGGGCTGCACAGGATTTTGCTACTTTAAAAACTTCATTGGCTAATCATACAAATGATGTATTGAATCAATTAAAAACCGCAGGTGTAACGCCCGAGTGGGTGCAGATAGGCAACGAAACCAATGACGGTATGCTGTGGCCCGATGGCAAGGCATCGACAAACATGGCCAATTTTACGCAACTGGTTAATGCTGGATATGATGCAGTGAAATCCGTTTTTGCATCTGCCAAAGTAATTGTACATCTTTCCAACGGTTATGATAATAGTTTGTTTCGCTGGATGTTTGATGGCTTAAAAACCAATGGCGGAAAATATGATGTTATTGGTATGTCTTTGTATCCCACTGCCGCTAACTGGAATACTTTAAATACACAATGCCTTGCCAACATGAATGATATAGTAAGCCGCTATGGTAAAGAAGTAATGGTGGTAGAAGTTGGGATGAGCTGGACTAATGCTTCAGATTGCAATTTGTTTTTAACTGACTTAATAAATAAAACTGTGTCTGTATCTGGCAGTAAAGGATTGGGAGTGATGTATTGGGAACCTGAAGCTTATAATAACTGGCAGGGGTATTCGCTGGGTGCTTTTGATAATTCGGGAAAACCAACAACAGCTTTAAACGCTTTTCAGTAGAAGGGGTTGGTTAAATAAAAATGTTCCAACAGGGCCCTTCGGGCAATTACAATTTGATATTATCCTTTTTTTTGATGATTTTGGCCGAAAAAAACAAAGAAGCCGTGATAACCATTATCAATATTGCGGTACTCCAAAAGCCAAATGTAAAAGTGGCTCTTGTACTGCTATTGCTGAAAAGAAGCGAAATGATGATTAAATTGAATAAAAAGGAAAGTTTGGCCACAGCGATATATTTTATCTATACCTACTAATAATAATGCCAAATTTTTTATAGTGGTATTAAATTAATGTTGCCCTCATAAATGTTTCTGTTTTTTCTTGTTGTGGAAGATTTTACACGGCCTATTCCACATTTTTTTGAAAAGCATAAAATAATTCATAATTAGAAACTTCATTTTATATTTGCAGCGGCGGCCTGATTTTGTAGGCTTCCAGCGTTTTTTTCATTGCCCGATAGTATAACGGTAGTACCGCAGATTCTGATTCTGCTTGTCTTGGTTCGAATCCAGGTCGGGTAACCTCGTTAAAAGAAAGTTAAAATAACTTTCTTTTTTTTTGTCCTCTCAAACCCTTTCCTGTATTGAGTTTCATGGAATAAAATTTTTTGTTAATTTTTACTCTTTTATGAAAATGATATTTCCTAAAAACTTCAATCGAACCAAAAAAGGCTTTATAACCCATTGATTAACAGAAAATTCCAAATGCATTCTTGGTTTTTTCAAAAAAATCCAGCTCGGGTGACCGAGTTGGATTCGAACCACATATAAAACATTGTAAAATAACTTGTTAGAGATTTATTATCTAGTAAAATAGTATAAATTCAACTGAAATTTTCAGATAAATTGTCCTATTCATTTTTAAGGAGTATTATTTATTTGTTTCTTGGATTTTACATTCTTTCAAATGCGTCTTTGCGTTAAGGATAGCTACGCAGCATCCCTTAAGAAAATTATTAAAGTCCATATCATATGCGAAGAATGAATATTTAAATGTGAAAACTTAAAATTGTTCAAGAGCATTTTATTATACGATTTTCTAAAAAACTGCATCACTTTATCTTTACATAAAATCAATAATTAATCAACAGCTCGATATCAGCCAGAGCTTTTACAAGCACTGTTATTTCTTCTGCTGTTTTTTCACAAATGATGACAGGTCTTTCCAAACCATAAGCAATGCGAAATGATCTTTTAAATATCAGGCCATCATTTTGAGATTCCCAGTTGTGATTCGGTTCCAAAATGGCGGATAAAAAAGCGCTGCGGTTTTTTATCTCCAGCGCAGTTATGAACTTATCCAAATCAGTAAACAGTTTTGAAGCTTCTTCAATCTTATCTGATAGCCCTATTTGCTTTTTTGAATTCGCTTCGATTGAATACCCAAGCAATTTTATTTTAGCTTCCAAGTCATGTTTTATGTTCTTATAATCCTCAAATTCGAAATGCCCATCAAGCAACAAATTCTTTGCTTTGTGTATGCGGTCGGTAAACAATTCTATGGATTGAATTTCACGGATCCTTTTTACGTTGAGGGATTTGTTCTGGTTCTCGTAATTGAAACGTATCTGTGTCTTAAATCTATCAAAATATTCGGGTAGTGGTTTAAGTTCCTTTAGCTTCAAAATAAACCTATCGTACATCACTTCAGCCCGCCTGCGATGTTTACACATTGTCTTGCAGTGATAATAAAAATATTTTGAACGTCTTCCAGAGGATGCACTCGCAGTAAGCATTTTGCCACATTTCGGACAGGAAATAAATCCCTTTAATAGAAATTTTGAGTTGCGGATATTCTTGTTAGAAGGTTCAGTATTTTTTTCCTTCCTGAAGAATAACTCCTGCACCATGTTAAATGTGGGTGTTGAAACAATAGGTTTATGTAAACCCAAGACAGTATAAGAAGACCCACTTTGTATATCAGTAATCTTTATGCATCCTGTATATATGGGATTTTGAAGCAACTGCCAGAAATTACTCCTGCATCCTTTCATCCCTTCTTTGATAGTAAACTTATATGCATCAGCAATATTGCATCTAAGGTTGGCCAACTGGTGAAACGCCAATCTGATGATCGAGGCTTCAGGTTCTCTTGGTATAATGATTTTAGTTCCGTCCTCCAGACAATGACCTTTGTAACCAACTGGAACAACACCAAGGCATCGGCCCTTTTCTCTTGCTTTCTGCATTCCAATTTTTGTGTTCAAACCTCGTCGGGCATTTTCAACTTCAGGAATCGCCAGGTAAAAAGCAAACATCATCTTGTTTTCAGGAATACATAGATTGAGCGGTTGCTCTATGGCCTGCGGTTCCACTCCTAATGTTGTAAGCTGTTTGATCACATAATACGCATCGCCTGTATTTCTGCTGAATCTGTCCCACCTCGTAAAGAGAAGAAGGTCCGGTCTTGTTTTGGAATTTTCTATTTCCAACATCAGCTTTCTCCATTCAGGCCTGTTGAAGGTTTTTGCAGAATGGTCCTCTACAAAGATTTTAATGATTTCGATGTTTTGCAATTGGCAGTATTGCTGCAAAACATCTTTTTGTGTTTTTAAAGAACCACCACGTGTGGCTTGTTCTTCTGTGCTTACCCTTGTGTAAAGGATAGCTTGCTTTCTTGTTGTGTTTGTATTTATCATTTTTGATTAAAATTTAATCAAATGATGACGAATTAAATATCTATTAGTTTTATAAACTGAAAATTACTAGACAGCTTTGTATGACAGTAAATATTTTCAACTTGGTTGGTATTTTCCTATATAAGGAAATTGGCTATCTGACGAAACTAAAATTATCAGTATTAGTATCATATTTAATCCAGACAAAATTGAAGCCATTCCTTTTTGATGGATGTTTAATTTGAAACTCATTAGTCCCTGTGGATTTAACCAAATTGTTTCTGTGTCGTTGCACCAAAATCAATAGATGATAAGACAGTAATGCAGTATAAACAAACTTTTTTGACCATTCATCGAAAGATAAATGTGGAATCTCATGCGCTTTATTTTGATAATTTAGTAACCAAATCCTTTTATTATTATTTATGTTATCGAATGAAAAATCTGAATGGGCAAATGCATTCCTAAGTTGGGAATGAAATCCTTTTGTAATTATATCACCCAAAGGATTATTATTGGCTACAAGTACATTTCTGGTTTTCAGTCGTATAAAATCATGCTTGCCCATAAGGGGCATATTTACATCCCAAACATATTGTTCTCCGTTGCTGTACTTTGCTAACCGATAAAGCTTTTTTAAGAAAGTGCCAGCTTCCCATGCATGGCTATAGACCATTAATTCCATATACATTCGCTGCTCGTTGTCATCTGTAGCCAGTTGATTTTTTGGAAAAGAATAAAACTGAGTTAAAAACTCTGTCATAAATCTTAATCTTGTTGCATCAGTGTACCTTCCCATTCTGTCATCAATTACATAAGGACTTCTTTTGGCTGCTTGTGTATCCATATCTTTTTTATACTCACCATCAGCAAGAAAAAGGGCATAATCATTTTGATTGAATTCTCGAAGTTCGTCTAGCGTGTGATTAATGGCATCTGTGATTTCCTGCTCAATATTTGCAAATTCTATAAGTGTAATCAAGATGCAACATTTTAAATATTGATACTAATGATGTTTAATATTCTGAATTATTAAAAGAAAATTACTTTTTGAAGAATAAGGCGAAAAGTAAAATTAAAAAAGAGTACAAAAAAATTGTGGAAATTGCTCTTTTATAATATGCTTGAGCCATAGTGGCACAACTGCTCTGGTATTGCGGCATTTTCTTCTAGTTGAATTAATTACATAGTTTCCATAGCTTGCATAAAAAGTAACAGTACTAAAATTATGATTGGAAAAAAGCAACGTGAATTTTTTTCTAGAAATTACATTCAACTATTCACGGCTATTATTTTATTGCCATTCTATGCAAACGCACAAAAGGCGGTAGTGTTAGATTCAGATAGAAACCAGCATATTTTTTCATACAATGAAATTGAATTCTTTGAAGATAAAGAGGGTAAATTAAATATTGAATCGGTAAGTGATAGTTCTTTTAGTAAAAATTTTGTTAGTAATACCGAGTTTATTCCCAAAACGTATCATTACAAAAGTACTTACTGGTACAGGATAAAAATAAGGAACCAGCAGGCGACAAAAGGAAAGTGGATATTGGAATTTTATGACCAAACCATTGATCATATTGAGTTCTATATGCGTGATAAGGATAGTAAAATGGTCAGGACGGATTATGGCGCTAATCTTCCATTCGAAAAAAGATTGTTTTATCATAAGAACTTTGCTATTAGCCTTGATGAGGATGCTACAGGAGACCATGTCTACTACTTTGCCCTTCAATCTCAACAGCCGATTAATGTAATGCTTGTACTAAAGCAAATTAGCTGGTTTGTACAGTATGGATTGAAGGAGTATTTTTTTTCGGGGATATTTTATGGAATGGTACTTGTTTTTTGCCTGTACAATCTGGTAATGTTTTTTGCTATCAGGCAACGTAAATATCTGTACTATATATTGTATAACCTAAGCATTGGTTTTTTTGAAATGAGTTCTAATGGCTTTGCATTTCAGTATTTATGGCCCAATGCCCCTGCCTGGAACGAAATTGCATTTGGCGTCTCATTATACGTGGCCAGTATTTGCTCCCTATTGTTCACAAGGGATTTTTTATTGCTTCCTACAAGGGCGCCTTTGCTCAATAAAATTATTCAATGGCTTATTGCCCTGCGCACCCTGTTTTTTTTGTACTGCATTTTTATCAACCATCATTGGTTCAATTACAAGTTCATTGACGCTGTGCCATTAATTACAGCTTTTTATTCGGGTATTTTTATCTTACGCAAAGGTTATTATCCTGCAAGGTTTTTCGTGGCAGGCTACTTTTTCCTGGTTTTAGGTTTTTTAATCCGCGTACTAAAAGCAGTAGCATCTTATAATTTGCCCCTGGGGCCACTAAATTTTTACAGCCTCAGTTTCTGTTTTCTTATGGAAATGCTGTTTGTGTCGTTTGCCATTGGCGACCAAGTAAGATGGTTAAAGAAAAAGAAAGACCTGGCGCAAAAAAGGGTGATAAAAGAAATGCACCTGAACCAGGAGTTAAAGGAGAACCTGAATAAGGAATTGCAAATACAGGTAGCAGAACGTACCAAAGAGGTGGTAGAAAAATCAGCCTTAATTGAACAGCAGAATGAGGAACTGGTTTCAGTAAATGAGTTGCTAAAGCATCAGGCGGAGGAAATTTTGCGGATGAATGACATTTTAGAAGTAGATAATCAAGAACTGAAGGTTAATATTAAAAAAGTTACTCAGGCAAGAGTAATGTCGGCAGATTTAAGCTTTGAAGAGTTTTCTAAAATTTATCCTGATGATGACACCTGCTTTAAATTTTTGGCGGAACTTAAGGGGCAGGATGAATTTGAATGTCGCAAGTGCGGTAACACCAGTTTCTTCAACGGCCATCTTCCGTACAGCAGGCGTTGTTCCAAATGTGCTTATGAGGAATCTGTTACTACCAATACTATTTTCAAAAATGCACATATCCCTTTAAACAAGGCTTTCTATATTGTTTATATAGTATATGCTACCAAGGCAAAAATATCATCCTACAAGCTCTCCGAAATCCTATCCATCAGGCAAAGTACCTGCTGGTCTTACAGCAGCAAAGTGAAAAAAATGATGGAAGAAAGGAAGAAGAAACTGCAAAATGCAGGCGAAAAAGGATGGAGCAAACTGGTTTTGGAATAAATTTTCAAAAAATCTTCCTGTTTTTAAAGCGTATTACGTCATTGCAAAATGCCGGGGGTAAGTTATTGTTGCCAATTGATAATCAAGCTCAATTCTAAAAAAACTACTGCGGCTAAAGCGTATTAAAAATTTTATAATGATTTGTAAATCAATTAATTACGAAAAAATTATTTGCTTTTTAAAATAATTTCAATCAATTTTACATTGGCTTTTACTTACTACCGATTTTAAAATTGCTATACATGAAACGATTTGCTACATCAGGCCAACTATTTACTGTTTGCAATATTAAAATGGCGTACGCCTCAATACACAACAATTAATAAAAACCATGAAGGGAAAGCGCTTAATCATTTCAAGTGTGCTGATTTTAATAAGCGGTTGGGTATGCGCTCAATCTGCATTGATTGCAAATATTCCATCTCGTACTTGCACAAGCCTGGATGGCAAATGGCAGTATATTGTTGATCCGTATGAAACAGGCTTTTATGATTACCGTTATCAGGAACGTGCTGAAAACGACCGGGAAGCTTATTGGAACACTGATGTGCCGGATAATCCTCTGGATAGAAAGGAGCACGGCTATGTAGACAAATATAGCATCAATGTGCCGGGAGACTGGAACTCGCAGGATCCAAAATTTTTGTACTATGAAGGAACCATCTGGTACAAAAAATCATTTGACTATAAAAAACAAAATGCTTCCAATAAACTTTACCTCTATTTTGGAGCAGTTAATTATCGTGCAGATGTTTATCTGAACGGGAAAAAATTAGGGATGCATATTGGTGGGTTTACACCTTTTAATTTTGAAATACCGGATGCTTTTTTAAAAACGAGCGGAAATTTTTTGGTGGTTAAGGTAGATAATAAAAGGTATGCCGATGAAGTGCCTACATTAAATACGGATTGGTGGAATTACGGAGGTATCACAAGAGCCGTGAAGTTGGTGGAACTTCCTGGTGCTGATGCCATCCAGGATTATCAACTTCAGTTAAAACCAAAATATGATGATCATCATAAGGAAATAGAAGGCTGGATAAAATTAAACAATGCCTCGGAAAACGAAAAAATAACGGTTGAAATTCCTGAACTGAAAATAAAACAATCCTTCACTGCAAAAGATGGTGTGGCTGCTGTTAACATTCCGTTGGAGTCTGTTCAGCTTTGGTCGCCGCAAACGCCTAAACGTTATACGGTAATCCTGAAAAGCCAAACTGATAAAGTGGAAGAAAAAATTGGGTTACGTACAATCGAGGTAAAAGGAAAACAGTTGCTGCTGAACGGGCAACCGGTTTTTTTGCGAGGCATCAGTATTCATGGAGAGATACCCCAGGAGAAAAGAAGGGCATACAGCCAAAAAGATGCAGTGCAACTGCTTGGCTGGGCCAGGGAGTTGGGTTGTAACATGGTTAGGCTGGCACATTATCCCCATGATGAAAGTATGACCCGCTTGGCAGATTCTCTGGGCATTATGGTATGGTCGGAAATACCGGTGTACTGGACGATTGATTTTGCCAGCAGCCCCGTATTGGAAAAAGCCAAAAAACAGCTCAATGAAATGATTGACCGTGATCATAACAGGGCAAGCGTTATTATTTGGTCTGTAGGTAATGAAACACCGGTAAGCCCTGTACGAACAAATTTTATGAAAACTTTATTGGAAACTGCAAAGGCTAGCGATTCTACCAGGCTGGTATCTGCAGCACTTGAAGTAGATTATCAGTCGGGCGACAAACTCCATAATATTGACGATCCGCTGGGCGAATATGTAGATGTTGTTGCCTTTAATGAATACCTGGGTTGGTATGGCGCTGGCACACCCGAAACTTGCCGCACAACAAATTGGGCTACCAAATACAATAAACCTGTTTTTATTAGCGAAACCGGTGCAGAAGGATTGGGAGGTTTTCATGCAGATTCATTAACAAGATGGAGTGAAGAATTTCAGGAATGGTATTATAAGGAACAGGTGGCAATGCTTAAAAGGATGCCCGATAATTTTATTGGTATATCACCATGGATACTTGCCGATTTCCGTTCACCACGCCGCAACAATCCAATATACCAGCAAGGTTGGAACAACAAAGGCCTGATAGACCAAAAAGGAAATAAGAAGAAAGCTTTTTTCATCCTCAGAAATTATTACAAACAACTTCAAAACAAACATGACTAATTGATGAAGCAGGTAAAAAACTATTTTGTATTGTTCTTTTTTGCAGTTGTGTATTCCATCACATGCGGGGCACAGGTAAGTAAATTTATAACTGTAAAAGGCAGGGATATTATTGGTGCCGATGGCAAACCCTTTTTGATAAAAGGTACTAATCTGGGCAACTGGCTGGTGCCAGAAGGGTATATGTTTAAATTTAAAAACACCAACTCACCCGGTAGAATAGCCGAAGTAATTGCACAGTTGATTGGCCCTGAAGCAGCAACTGAATTCTGGAAAAAGTATTTAGACACTTATATTACCCAAAAAGACATTCATTTTCTTAAAAGTATTGGTGTCAATTCCATTCGGATACCTTTTAACTACCGGTTATTTACAAACGAAGATTACTTGGGCGCCAATGATTCCAGCCGTGGCTTTACTATGCTGGATAGAGTTATTGATTGGTGTAAAAAAGAAAATGTGTTTGTTATACTGGATATGCATTGTGCCCCGGGTGGACAAACAGGTGACAATATTGATGACAGCTATGGGTATCCCTTCCTGTTCCAAAGTCAGTCATGCCAGGATAAGGCGCTCCATATTTGGAAGAAGATTGCCAAAAGATACAGCAAAGAAACCATCGTAATTGGCTACGATTTATTGAACGAGCCCGTGGCCCATTATTTTGATACCAATGAATTAAATCCGCTGGTGGAACCTTTTTACAAAACGCTGGTGGCCGAAATCAGGAAAGTGGACAAAAACCATATCATGTTTTTAGGAGGTGCACAATGGAATACCAACTTTAAAATTTTTGGTGCACCATTCGATTCAAAACTGGTATATACTTTCCATAAATATGGCGATCAACCCAATCTTGGTTCCATACAACGCTTTATCGATTTTAGAGACAAGTATAATGTACCTATTTATATTGGCGAAACCGGTGAAAATACAGACGAGTGGATCGGCACATTTAGAAAATTGTTGGAGGCAAATAACATTGGCTGGCATTTTTGGCCCTACAAAAAAATAGATAGCCCAAAGAATATTATGTCCGTTAAAGTGCCTGCCCTGTACGATTCATTGATACATTATGCAGAGAGCCCCAAAATAAACTATAAGGACATCAGGAGCCTGGCACCTAAAAACAGGGAAGAAATAAAACAGTTGTTGAATGCCTTGCTGAACAATTGCCTGTTTGATAATTGCCAACCCAATCTTGGTTATATACAGGCATTGGGATTTGATTTTAAGAAAGAAAAAGATGAAAAAATAAGTACAGGTTTTTCTAAGCGAAAAAAAGTGCAATATATAAATGATGTAAAATAAAACAAAGAGCGGCACCTGATTATTTACAATGATTGAGTACTGCTTTCAACCAATAATTAACTTAAAACTTGTGAAATGAAAAAGAAACGAACATGTTTATGGAAGTTTGTTTGCTCGCTGGCTTCCTTCTTGCTCATCGTGATGCAGCTCTCGGCCCAGGACACCAAAATTATTTCTGGTACGGTGAGAAATAAACAAGACAGCACAGTAATGAAAGGCGTAAATGTTTATATAAAACATAGTACAGCCGCTGCCACTCAAACAGACGATATGGGCAGATTTAAAATTAAAATTCCTGTCAATACCACAACACTTATTTTTTCCAACGTAGGTATGGAAAAAAAAGAAATCGCTGTTAAAGATGCCACTGAGCTGACTGTATATCTTGTTCCGGAAGCACAGTCTCTTAACGATGTTGTAGTGGTGGGTTATGGATCACAAAAGAAAAATTTAGTTACTGTTGCCATTTCATCAATCAGCCAGCGGGACCTGGAAACACCTGGTATTATGCGTGCAGACCAAGCTATTCAAGGCAGGGTACCGGGTGTTACGGTAATGCAAAACAGTGGCCAGCCCGGCTCGGGCGTAAGCATACGCATACGTGGTGCTGGCACAAACGGCTCCAATGATCCGTTATATATCGTTGACGGGTACCCTGTTGGCGATCTGGAGTCAATTAACCCGCAGGATATTGAAACGATGGAAATATTAAAAGATGCCGCCGCTGCGGCAATCTATGGGTCACGTGGTGCCAATGGTGTTATCATCGTTACAACCAAAAAAGGTAAAGCAGGTAAAACAAAGATTGGGTATGAATATTATTACGGCATTCAAAATGCACGTAAATACCTTGATGTACTGGATGCTACGCAGTATGCACGTATTGTAAACGAATCGTATTTTAATTCTAACCTGCCCATGCCATTTTCAGAAGAAGATGTGGCAAAAATGGGCAAAGGAACCGACTGGCAAAGAGAGATCGCTTATTTGAATGCGCCCATGCAAAGCCACCAGTTGTCTATGTCAAGCGGAACTGATAAATCAAGCATCAACGCTTCCTTTTCATATTATGATCAGGATGGCACAATTGCAAAAGATAAATCTAATTTTAAAAGATATACCGCAAGGATAAATGCGGAACAGAAATATTTGAACGGCAACTTTATCGCAGGGCAGAATATAACGGTAACGCAGGTAAACAGGGCATCTATTGCTTCTAACAGTGTTAATGCAGGGCCAATATTGGGTGCTATAAATATGGATCCTGTAACGCAGGTAATGAACGATAATAAAACCTTTGGTATATCACGATACGTAGCACAGGAAATTGTAAACCCGGTAGCAAGATTATATTATAGCAACGGAGGGTCTGGTTATACACGACTAAACGGCAACGCATACGGAGAATTGAAACTATTGCGTGATTTTAAACTTAAATCTACAGTTGCTTATACTATTGAGTACGATGAATCGCACAGTTATCAACCTATTTATTATTTAAACGCTACCAACTATACCCTCACTTCAGGGGCGGCAAAAGCTATTGCAATAAACAACTGGTTGAATTTTGAAAATACATTGACCTATAAAAAATCGATTCAGCAACACAACTTTACCGCACTTGTTGGTAATACCGTCAATACCGGAAACGGTACTGATGTATCGGGAAGCAAGAATGGATTATTGTACGATGATCCCGCTCATGCATACCTGAACCTTGCAAAAGACAACACCAGTGCATCGGCAGGGGGCGGCGCCTGGCATTCTGGTTTGATTTCCTATTTTGGAAGGATCAACTACGATTATGCCGGCAAATATTTACTTACCGCTTCTTACAGGGCGGATGGATCTTACAAATTTGGCCCGGCTAATAAGTTTGGTTATTTCCCTTCTGTTTCTGTAGGCTGGAATGTAAATAAAGAAGATTTTTTTCAGCATCTCAAAGGAATCAATTCTTTAAAATTAAGGGCAAGTTGGGGCCAGGTAGGAAGCGATAATATTGGTGAATACCGTTATGTTTCCACCATTAGTACAACCGCAATGAATTATTATTTCGGCAGCGGAAGTACGCAGTATATAGGTGCATCACCCAGCAGTATCTCCAATCCCGACCTGAAATGGGAAACTTCTGAACAAGCCGATATTGGTATTGATGCCGTTTTTCTAAAAAACTTTACTACTACCTTGGATGTGTATTCGAAAACAACAAAAGGATTGTTGGTTACCATACCGGCTCCGTTATTAATTGGTAACAGGCCGCCGGATGGTAATGCAGGCAATGTAAATAACAGAGGTATAGAATTATCTCTTGGTTACCGTAATAACATAGGAAAATTATTTTATGACGTAACCATCAATGGCGCTTACAACGAAAACAAAGTGACTTATGTGGGCAACTCTTTAGGGTTTATTTCCGGTGCTTCTGCCAATAATCAAATGACAAGTGTTACTAGGATGCAGGCAGGGTTTCCATTAGGATACTTTTGGTTATACACAACAGATGGTATTTTTCAAACACAAGCCGAAGTAAACAGTTATAAGAGCAAAGGTGGCGTGGCGATACAACCCAATGCTGTTCCCGGCGATATCCGCTACAAGGATATTAATGGTGATGGAAAGATAGATAACAACGACCGTTCAATGGTTGGTTCGCCGCATCCCAAATACAATTTTGGTGTAAACATTTCATTGAAATATAAAAATTTCGACTTCAATGTTTTTGCTTATGGGTTGGCAGGCAATAAAATATTCAATGCAACACGCCGATGGGATTTGCCTACCGCCAACTACCAAACAACCGTGTTGGAAAGATGGCATGGCGAAGGTACTTCCAATAGCTATCCCCGTGTATCTACAGGAGATCTGAATGGCAACTTTTCTAATCCATCAACTTTCTTTTTGGAAGACGGTAGTTTTATACGTCTTAAAAATGTATCACTTGGTTATACCGTTAAAAGCCTGAAAAAACTAAAAATGCTCAGCAGCCTGAGGCTCTATGTAACAGGAACAAATTTATTGGTACTTACTAAATATACAGGACTAGATCCTGAAATAGCTGGTGCTGCTTTAGGGCTGGGTATTGATAACGGACTTTACCCTCAACCAAGAACGGTGACTTTTGGGGCATCTGTTGCATTTTAATTTTAAAACTTTTCAATTATGAAAATGATAAATATTCAAACAAAAATCATTGCAGTTGTTATAGCTTTTTGTTTATTCGGTTGTAAGAAAAAAATTGACCTTGGCCCTATTACTTCCAATGTGGAAAGCACTTTTTACCAAACGCAGGAGGATTGTTTTCAGGGGCTTACTGCTGCTTACGGCGTGTTGCTTTGGGATGCACCACAAAGTAACGCCAATATATATGCGCCGGGTACACCCAATGCAAGTTATCAAAATGCACCTTTCAATTTAATTAGCGAGGTGCTGGGCGACCGTTGTTTTGCTGGTGGTGCGTCTGCTACAGATGTACCAGGTATAATAAGGGTTGACAGGGGTGTTATAAGAACAGATGATCCAACGCCTGCTGCTTTGTGGTATAAATATTATACAGGCATCAATCGTTGCAACCTGTTATTGGAAAAAATGCCTGCAGTTTCTTTCACCGATAGTACTTTAAAGTTAAGGTATGCTGCAGAGTGCAAATTTTTGAGGGCCTACTATTATTTTGACCTTGTAAGGTTGTTTGGTAATATCCCCTTGATCATACATACACTTGCTCCATCCGAATACCAGCAAAAACAAAGTGCTCCCGATGCCGTATATACGCAGATTGCTAAAGATTTAACTGATGCAATGGCCGTGTTGCCACGCTATAAAAATGTGGCGCAATCAGAATTAGGCAGGGCTACATCGGATGCTGCAAGGGGCTTGTTGATGAGGGCATGGTTGTACTATACCGGCTACTATCAAAAAACAGAGATACCTGGTGTAACTGCTGCACAGATTATTGCAATTGCAGATGAGTTGATCAATAACAGCGGCCACGATTTATTGCCGAATTATGCTGATGTATTCCAGTCGCTTACGCCTTCTACTGCTTTCGTAAATAATCATAAAGAGTCCGTTTTTGAAATTCAATATTCATCATTGGCATTTGGAGGAAGTTACAGCTATCGGGAATTGGCCAATGGAAATCTGGCAACAATGATTTGGTCTGCAAGGGTTACCAATACGGCTGTGTATGCAGCAGGTTGGTCCTTTGCGCCAATCGATAGTGCCTTTTATAATCAGTTTGATAATACCGATAAACGTAAGGCAGTAACTTTCTTTGTTCCTAAAAACTTGTCTGTTTCTTATACAGCGGGCTATCAGGATATGGGTATTTTTCCAAACAAATGGATTGCTTTAACCGCAAACAACTCTTCCAAAGGCGATCCCAAATTAAATTATCCCAATCACTTTATTGCTATCCGTTTCTCCGATGTGTTGTTGATGGCTGCCGAACTTCATTTGTTACATGGAGGCAACGCTGCAACTGCACAGCAGTACTACGACCGGGTTGCTAAACGTGCCCGCCCAACAGGGTATGCAACACCGGCAGTATCACTGGATGTTATCTATAAGGAACGTGACCTTGAGCTGGCACTTGAAGGTGTGCGGTACTGGGATTTATTGCGCCGTGGATTGGATTATGCAAAAGCAAGGATCAATGTAAACAGGGGTGAACCATTGATCAGCAATTTTAATGAGGCTGCAAAAGGCTTGTTTCCCATACCTGGTTCGGAACTCATCAATACCAATAATAGTTTGGTGCAAAACCCCGGTTATTAATTAACGCTGTTTGATAAATGCAAATACAAAAACAATTAGAGTATGAAAAATAAATCAATAATAATACTGCTTGCGTTGGGAGCCGGATTTTTTTCCTGCACCAAAGATCCTAAAGATTTGGAAGCACCCATTCCTAAAAAGGAAGTGAACATTATTGTACAGTCAACAGATACTGCAAATGTTTATCGGTTCATCAATGCACAAATTGGAAGAACTGCAACTGCTAACTGGGATTTGGGCAATAGCGTTACTGCTACAGGCGATACAGTGTATGGCAGGTATCCTTTTGGCGGAACCTACAATATTACATTAACCATCTTCAATGGCATTACTGCTGTAATAGATACTGCAAAACTTTTTCTGCCTCACGATAATGTGGCATTGGATTCGGTGTACACCTGTCTTACCGGCGGCTATGATTCTACCAATGGAAAAATTTGGGTAATAGATAGTACAAGAAAAAATGCTGATGGTACACCCGACTTTCCGGTTAAAATAATTAATACCGGCAGCAACACGCCAAAAGATTATAGTGGTACCGGCCTGTATAACAGTAGCTGGACATTCTGGTTAGCTGGCAACAAAATGATTTATGACAACAAAGGATATTCATTGTGCCATAGTTCAAGGCTTTCAGAAATAAGCTTGTATGGCACCTTCACTCAAACTGGTACGGTAGGCGGCGATCCTTATGGAACATTTGTTCCAAAAGTTGTACCTCAGCAATCCTGGACTATGACCATCAGAAACGGCGTTCATTATCTGCAGATGCAGAATGGAGGCCTGGTGCTATTTTACCGCGGCTGTGCAGAAGGAATAGAATATCAAATTTCGTCCATTAATAAAAATGAAATGGTACTTACACATTTTGAAACAACACCCGCAGCTAGGGCTGCTGCTGGATGGAGTGATAAATATTATTTGGTAAGAAAAGGATATATAAGATAAATATTGATTGCGCTAAAAATTTATTACCTAAAAAATTTATTTATGAAAAAAATAATTTTGTTATGCTGCATTATTACTATTTGGTTGCTGGCTTGTAAAAAGAGCGACGACACAGGTAGTTCTAACAGCAGGTTTGAAATACTGACCAACACATCTTCGGTTCATGGAAACCTTGTCACCAATATTGCATTGACAGATTCCAACTATTTTATACTGGCCTATAAAAATGCAGGAGCTAATACAAGCGCTGCAGTAAGTGCCGATACGGTGAACGGTATTTATTTGGTGGCTACCACCGTTACCATGAACGGAACGGCTGTTGTAAATATAAAGATGGGAGGAAAACCGGTTACAGATGGAACGTTTCTGTTAAGTGTAAAAATAAAAATAAACGGTACTGAATATCTCTGTACTAAAGAATTTTATGTAGACGAACCCAATTATACAGCTATTACATTAACCATCGCAGATACGGCTTACTACAATATACTTGCTGCAACTGATGTACCTTTTAAGATAACACCAAAGACAACCACATTTACATTGGCCTTGCCTGCTCATCTTACTGCTGTAATTACCAATGTTTCCGGAACCGACAGGCTACTAACTGTTACGCCTGACGCACAGTTTGCCAAAGGCGATATTGTGATAACCGCCACATTCATGAACTTGCCCACCATTGTTAAAACACTGCATTTTACTGCCTTTGCTGCGGGAGATGGAACGGGTGCAAAACCTTTTGAAATTCCCGATTCTGTTAGGCTTAACAGAATTCAATTTGCGCTGGATCAAAACTATAAGTTGACAGCAGATATTTTACAAACAACTGGTGTTGCTAGTGCTGCTGTTTTTAAAGGCGTGCTAGACGGTAATGGAAAAAAGATATCCAATTGTGTAATCAATGCCGCCACCACCAACCAGGTGGGTTATTTTAGTGACGTGGCTGCAGGCGCTACCGTTAAAAACTTAACGTTTACTAATATTACTGTTACTGGCCAGGATTATATCGGCGTGGTTGCAGGTGCAAACCACGGTACTATCACCAACGTAACAACAACCGGCACCGTAAAGGGCCGAACCTATATAGGCGGTATTACTGGTAATAATTTTGGTACGATAACTTCCTGCGATATATCCAACATGAATGTAACCGGCGATAATAATTTGGGCAGTCTTGCAGGAAATGTAAATACAGGTTCATCAGAAGCTTCCAATACAGTACTAACGGTGCCGAACACCTTTTTAACAGAAGTGTACAGCGTTACTGCAGCCAAAACCATCGACGTTCCTTTTACTCCATCCGATGGTATCGTTACTGTATTGTCAGCACCAGCAAATATGACAGCGGCAACAGTGGCAGGCCAGCAAAAAGTTAACCTTACTCCTTTGGCTGGCTTTATATTCGGCGACCTTAAGCTAAACCTTCAGAAAAACAAACTGGTGGTACCACGTACCATCACCATTTATTTTAAGGCGCAGGGTGCCGTGTTTGCCGGTGGCGATGGCTCGGTGGGAAATCCTTATCTTATTCCAACTGCTCCTGCATTGGATTCTGTAAGGCTCGACCCATCCAAGTACTATAAAATAATAGCGGATATAACGTTGACCAATAACTGGACACCTATACCAGCTTTTAGTGGGTCGTTAGATGGCCAGGGTTATAAGGTAACAGGTATGACCATCAATACTACTACCGCCAACGATGGTTTTATCAATACCAATACAGGCACCATTAAAAACATACAATTCCTAAATGTCAATTGTACCACCAGCGCAGCTTTTGGAGTAATAGCAGGAAAAAATAACGGCGGTACCTTACAAAATTTAACGGTTAGTGGAACTGTTACCTCTACCAACACAGGCGATGTATTGGGTGGAATAACAGGCGAACTGGCCACTGCCGGCAAAGTAACCCAATGCTATACCAAACTAACGATAACCAGTACCAGCGGTATGGTGGGTGGTATTGTGGGCAGGTTAACAACTTCTGCAGCAGGACAGGCAGAAATATCTTATTGCACTTCTGCGGGCAGCATCAATATTACTGCTGCAAAAAACAGGGTTGGAGGTATTTTAGGCAGAGCTGAAGGAACGATTGTGGGAGGTGGAATTGTAAAAAATTGTCAATCATTAATGGCCATCAGTTCATCAGGCGCCAGTGCAGGTTCGGCTAATGGTATGGGTGGTATTTTTGGGGCAGATCAAAATGCAGGTATTGTTCCATTAGACCAATGCATGTTCAACGGTTCTATTGTAACAGGGTTTTCTTTAGGTGGTATAGCCGGTGTAGGTTCTACCATTACAAATTGTATTGTTGCCGGCACAACTGCAACACCTGTATTACTAAGCAGTAATGGAAGTTCACCTGCTACCGGCACTGTAGGTGGCATTGCGGGTACCAACAAAGTAAGCTTGGTCAACTGTGTAGTAAAAAATACTTCGGTAAGGGCTACTGTATCTTTGGCTACCTTACCTTTAGGCGGTATCGTAAGCACCTACCAAAATGGAGGCTACACAAAAAATTCCGTAGTTATCAATTCCTCCATCGAAGGGGCAACTACAACACCTACTTCGGCCAACGCATATCGTATAGCCGGTACCGCAGGAAATGCACCAGGCGTTAATTCATCTAATTATGCAGGACCTAATGTAACGGCGCAATACAGAACGCTGACTGCCCCTTTTGTGGAAGACGCCAATGGGCTGGACGGGTTGCTGAACCCTACCCTTAACCAAAGTTTTTTACAAGGGCTTGGTTTTGATTTTACTAATATCTGGAAGCTGGATACAGATGGTTATCCCACGTTAAAAAATGCGGGATACAATGGCAATTTGCCAATACCTCAATAAAGCAGTTGGATTATTTATTTAATAACTGAAAAAAAGATTATGAAAAATTCAATTATAATAGCAGCCATTATCAGTATTACACTGTTTGGCTGTGCCAAGAGCAATGTGTACGTTCCCTCAAAATCGGAACCAATAACTTATGTAGTAAATGGTAAGAAAGGAGTAGGGTTCAACACATCAACCAGTAGCGGTACCTGGTGGGGTAATACTATCAATTTACAAAGCCACTGGTTTTATACCTGGGGTAATTCTGTACCATTGGAACAGGCTCCGCAGAACTGTGAATTTGAGCCGATGTTTTGGGGTAAGACAAGTGTAACAGCAGATAATATTGCCTATGTAAACCAACTAAAGGCACAGGGCAGGGCTCATTATATCTTAGGCTTTAATGAGCCTGACCTGTCCGATCAATCCAACATGAGTGTACATGATGCACTGGCGCTATGGCCGCAACTGGAGTCGATGGGACTTCCACTTGGCAGCCCCGCAGCTTCATGGCCTACACGGCAATGGATATACGATTTTATGGATTCGGCTATTCTTCAGGGTAAAAGGGTTGATTTTATTTGTGTACACATGTATGTGGGAACAGATGATAATGCGTTCATTCAGGTACTACAGGATTTATACAATAAATACAAAAAGCCCATCTGGATAACTGAATTTGCTACCGTAGCCAATAATGCTGTTACAGTGGCAGATAATCCATATAGCACAGCAACGGTGCTTGCGTTCATGCAAAGATTGCTGCCAAAATTGGAGGCATTGCCTTTTGTACAACGTTATTCCTGGTTTTCGGCATCAACAACCAGTGCCAGATTGTGGTCTTCTGCATTGGTGGACAAATTCGGTAACCTTACCGACCTCGGGCAATGGTATGCCAATTACAAACCAAATACACTGATTAAGCGATAAGGTTTAAATGAATGGGTGACGTGGTTGAAACGGTAGCTAAATGTACGCTCAAAAAAATGCCGAACACGCTGCAGTTAAATTGTGCAATTAATATTGGACACACATAACGAACTATAAAAAAAGAGGCGCAGATGTCTTTCTGCGCCTTCATATCGTCGGTTGAGGTTCTTATAACGGCAGGAAGATACGCATAGCAAGAAACAGGTGAATCGCAGTCTGGTTTAATATTATTTGACGACTGAGTCTAATCTCGACTACACTACAACAAAATAACAATTCTAAATTTTATTCGATTAAAGGGTTGGCAAGTTTTTTTAGATCGGAAACAAAATAGCGTGAATTAAGTCCGCAATTGCTAACACTGGTAAAGGAAAGTGAAAGCAACTTTCCTTTACTTTTTTTCTGCTGAAAGCTGGGCCGGTGTTAATACATTGCAATAGCTTCACCATTCCGCTTTCATTATTTAGTAGGTGGTAAAACTTATTGCTACATTTCTGCACAGCACATCACCTTTGAGGAGAAGACCAGAAAAATCCCCACTGGATTGCTGTATTTTTATTTTTGCCTTTTTCCACATACCGGAGTCAGCCGTTTTAATTTCACCTGTTATAGTTGTTCTATTCTCTTTTCCGCTAGCCAGAATGCTCAATGTATTCAATATTCCTTCATCAAGATATTCAAATGTTATATAACTGGTGTAATAACTTTTCTTGATTTTCTTTTTTATTGTATCAGAAATAGTAACTATTGAGGGGAGAGGCGCAAATGAGGCATCTGCAGTTTGTTTCTTGTTGTCGATTAGCAATTCATCAGCAATAACATAATTTGTACCAATAAGCCTGCTTTCCAAAACAGCAACCTGTTTTTCAGCAAGCATAAGCTGTTTAAGCGCCTCATCATATTGGGTATTGCTGATGAGCAGCGCAATTGCATCGGGGGCAATAGAAATTTTATTTGACTGCTTATTTATATTTTGTAAAAAAACTAATTTTTTCCTAAGCTGAAAAAGCCGGAGTGGTAGTTCAAGTCCTTTTTCAGACAATATTTCATTTTTAAATTGCGCAGCATTTTTAAGTGTTGTTTTCAATTCCCGGTAACCGTTTTCAATAGTTGGTTGTATCTCATGCCCTTCTGTAAAATCGCTCCAGGAAGCTATAAACATCATATCTAGCTTGTCCTTTGCTTCCATATTGTATTGCCAAAAATTGTTGTAGTATTGCCCGCTATCTCTCGGTATCAGGTAAAATATATCATGCCCCCATCCGGCACAACCGCGGTTATCCATACCCGGTACTACAAACCCTGATTGTAGTGGTACATGCACCGACGTATCTTTCCACATTACTTTATAAGAACTCATAAAGCCATTCACATCGGCTGGTGTACCATAAAAGTTCCATGATGGATATTTTTTTTCTGCAGCATGTAACCGTGGCGGTATCCAGGCAGTAGGCGACATGCCATAACGAATCCATTGATTAAACTCGTCCTTTGTTGGCGGCGGCTCATAAACATCATTTACAAGCTTGCCCCATAGTTCAAAACGTTTTAATGCTACCGGAAATTTAATACCACGAGGCAGCTTAAGATTACCATCAATTATATACTGTTTATATTCTTCATTAGTGATGCCTCCACCAAAAAGATAAAATACAGGCATTCCTTTAACTATTGGAGCAGTAGGGCCTGTAAATACGCTATCAATCAGGTATTGAAAGCAGTATTGAAATTGCTTTGTCTTATCGGCACGGGTTTTTATTTCAGGATGGATTTTTGTTATCCAATCATAATACAACCACCTGTCACACCAATTAACGCCAATCTCAAAATTGTACTTGCCGGCAACCTGCTGAAAAGCTTTCAAATGCTTGTTAGATTCATGTTCTGGAAATCCCCATTCTATAAAAAATCCATCAATACCGGCTGCTTTGGCTGTTAATATTTGATATTCTATATAATCAGGGTCCAAATCAGATTGCACCCCGGTAAGCGGATAATCTGTAGCGGCTATATCATTGCGGCCATTTTCTAAAATATTGTCTGCATTGTAGCATAATACTTTTACAGGGCTTTCACTATTGGTTACTTGCCTGTAGTAACTCCACCTGCCTAATACACCGTCGTGTTCTCGTGTGTAGCGTGTGCCGTGATAATCTGCATACACTTTCTTCCCATTGCCTGATGGTTGTGCTATAACAGTTACGGGTAAAAGCCATGCCACTGCAATGAGCAACTTTGTTATCTTGGCAATAAAACTATTTGTGGTGTACTGTTGCATCTGTTAACCTTTACATCTTATTTTAATGGCACTTAATAAAGTTTCTCCTTTTAAAGCTGTAAAATCAATGGTAATTCCTTTGCCTTGTTCCGTTGATATTATAAAAGTTTTATCAACAGCGGTAACAGCGCCGTAGGTATGCAGCAAATCAAGTGCGCTAATCTTTTCGCATCCATTAATGGAAACAGAAAATACGTTATTATCTTTTGTATTGTTTGCATTAAAACCGAGGTCATTTATTATAAACGTATTGTTTGCGCCAGGTTCGGCAAAGCCAAGCGTAACTTCATATTCCCCATCGGGCACATCAAACTTATATGCTTTAAGCCCTTTACGTGCAGTTTGGTATAAAGGAATATTGCGAGTACCTTTTATTTCTACCTGAATGCCGATTCTTTCTGGAAAGCTTCGCTGTATAGTTCCTTCAACATAACCCCAACTGCCAGGCGTATATGCTTTATCGGGCACCCAGGTAAAACCAGACTGGTCATCTGTAAAGTAACAGTTGCTGCCCACATTTATGCCTAATTCAAAACCAGTTGCTATCTTTTTTAACACCACAGGTTTTAAATCGAAAGAGATGTTTAGGTAATCTTTTAAAATCTTACCATCTTTTTCACCGATAACCTCCACTGTATTATTGCCGTTTTTAAAAGGCAACTGCCATACTGCTGCATTATTTACAACCTCACGGTAACCTATACTCGTATCATTCATAAATAACTGCACCCCGGAAAGGTTAGTATATATTTTTACTGGTTGTGTAACAGTAGTATCACCAGCTACATTGGCAATTCCTGTTCTGCTAAGCCATTCACGAGAAGCGATATACAATACCGGGTCTTGCCGGAGTGCCGCCTTATAATAATAGTAAATATCTTTAGGCGTGCGGTTTGCAAATACCAATCCTTTGTTATTGATATGCGGCATGGATTCTTCACGGTTGGCCGAACCAAAATCTATAAAATTCCAAACTACACTACCAGCTATATAGCTTCTGTTTTTAATCATCGGCAGCATAGCTTCATGATACTGCTGCATATATTCTACGCTAAAATCGAAACAGGTTGGCGCCAAGCTATGCAATCTTGTGTCTGAACCGGCGCCATATTCGGATATGACATTTGTACGGTCAGGATGATTTTTATGCTGCTCATCTATAACTGTCCCAAACAAAGACACATCGCCTTCGTACCAGCCCTGGTATAAATTCCAGCCTAGTACATCGGGTATTGAAGACAAGCCAATACTGTCGTAAACAGGGCTATTATGCTGGGCTGCAAATGTTAGCCTTAAAGAATCTTCCTGATGTGCAATGGCATCTAATTTCATTTCCAACCTACGGGTTGCTTCCATATAACGGGGGCGTAATGGCTCCGGTATCTTTCTTAGTGTTCCCAACATAATCTCGTTCATATAACCCCACAGTATAACCGAAGAGTGATTATAATACTGGCGAATCATTTCCCGTAATGAGTATTCCGTGTTTTGGTAAAATTCTTTTGTATCCGAAATCATATCAACCACGGGTATTTCAATTGATGTAAGGATACCAACCCTGTCACATTCTTCTACTATTGTTTCATCTTGTGGGTAATGGGAAATCCTTAAAAAATTGGCACCCATTTCTTTTATCAAACGTATATCGCGGTGGTGCTGCTGATTGTTCAATGCACTTCCCAATCCAATTTGGTCTTGATGGCAGGCAACACCTAATAGCTTATAGGGTTTGCCATTGAGCGAAAAACCCAAAGAAGGGTCGAAGTGAAACCAACGAAAGCCTAGTGGGTTTTCAATGGCATCTAATACTTTGCCTGAAACAGCATCTACAAGCTGTGTTTTTACCGTATAAAGCGATGGTGTTTCCGGGCTCCAAAGCAAAGGTGTTGGTATGGCTAGATGGTTAAGAAGAAAATCTTTTTTTGAGTTACCCGCCACAGAAAATGACTGTTCGATTTTACTGATTATTTTTCCTGCTGGGGTTGCAACAGAATTGATAATTATTATTTTTTTTGTAATGTGAAAATCATTGGCAAAAGTTCCTTTTACCGCAACAGTGGCTTCTTTTTCAGAAACCGCAGGCGTTTGTACAAACACGCCCTTCGATGCCATATTCTCCATATCGAAATGCAGCGGGCTTGTTGCAATTAACCATACATTTCTGTACAAGCCACCAAATAAAGTAAAGTCGCCTGATAGCGGTGCTATTTGCTGTTGGCTATTATCTACCCGTACCGCAATAGTCAACGCATTGTTGGTTATACAAAAAGATGAAATGTCTACCACAAAAGCCGTGTAACCGCCCTGGTGATGGCCAACAAGTTTGCCGTTTACAAATACAGTTGCGCTTAGTAATGCAGCACCAAATTTGAGGTACACTTTTTTGTTGAGCATCGAATCGGAAACCTTCAGCTTGCGCCTATACCACCCTACGCCCCTGTAATAATCTTTTGTTTCATAACCGTCTTTTGCATTCCATGTATGCGGCAGATTGATTTGTTCCCAAGCAGCATCATTGAAACTGGGGTCAGCAGCGTTGGGCATATCGCCTTTATAAAATCTCCAGCCATCATTAATGCTTTCTATTTGCCGCTGGGCTAAAGATTTGAACCCACAGAAAATGAGTATAAAAAATAAAATTATTTTTGGGCGATACATTGGGACTGTTTAATTTTTTACTCAAAAAAGCACCGATACTTTTTCTCCTGTATAAACAATATTCTTTTCAATATCGGTTCCTGCAATACATATTTTAAAATTTCTTTTGGGCAGCATACCAATAAATTTTCCTTTTCGTGAAAGAATGGCCAAAGTTTTTTTGTGCTCATTCCATTGAAAACCGATTAGCGAATAGGCTCCTTTTTCGTAATTATAATTATCGCCTTCATCTTCATACAAAGTGAATGCGGCATTTTTACCGGGATAAACTTTAATAGTGAGTGCTTTGAAATTCTTTATGGAAGAATACTGTGCAGCAGCAGCAATGGGGATAATAGAACCGGCCTTTACAAATACCGGCATTTGCGAAAGCGCCATTTGTTGTTGCAGTTCGCTGCCTCCAATAATTTTTTTATCAGTCCAAAAATCAAACCAAACACCTTTAGGTAAATAAGTACTTACCCCAACCTTGCTTTGGGCGTTGAATAAATTTTCTTTTTCTATTGTTATTGAATCTGTAACTGGTTTTATTAAGAACCTTGTACCAAACATGTATTCATCTCCGGTAGTTTGTGCAATTGTATCTGCCGGATAGTCCATAAGTAAAGGACGCATCAGGCTGTTTCCATCATGAGTAACTTGCCATGAAGTAGAATAGATGTAGGGTTGTAATTGATAACGTAACCGTATGTATTTTTCAGCTATATCAAAAGCAGGAGTTCCTCTATCACCCAATTGATAGATTTCTCTTGCAGTATTTGTGCCATGCGAACGCATCATGGCCGTGAAGACGGAAAATTGTAACCAACGTAGGTAAAGTTCTTTGTATCTTATATCGTGTATCCCTTCGGGATATTTTCTTGCAGAAAAAAATCCGCCAATATCAGAATTCCAATACGGCATTCCTGATAAAGAAAGATTAAGTGCAGCAGGTATTTGAGCCTTCAATACATCCCAACTGGCGGTTATATCTCCCGACCATAATACGTTGCCGGTGCTTTGCTGGCCGGCAAATGCCGACCTTGTTAAAATCAATACCCGTTTATCTTGTGATGTCGTTTGTCGCTGGCCGTTATAAACTGCTTTTACTGTTTCATAGGGGAACAGGTTTCCTACGCTCTTAAAACTCCCTGCATAAGTTTTTACATTATCAACACTAGTCAGCAGGTCTTTAACGGAAATCTCATGCTCGTTGTTTTTTTGAGTGTTGCCTGTTACTTCCTTTTGTACCGGTTCGGTTGCATCTAACCACCAGCCATCAATCCCTTTGGAATAAAGCTGCTGTTGCATATAATTCCAGTATAACTTTTTGGCTTCAGGGTTAAAGGCGTCATACACTTTAATGCTATCGCTAACAGGGTAAGTGTAAAAGTTCAACAGCATCTTCTTTCGATCCAATTCTTTGTAAATAGTTGTTTTTGCGCCAAACGAAGGCCATACGGAAATCATCAGTTTGGCATTCATTTGATGAATAGAATCAATAGCCGCAACAGGGTTTGGAAAAAGTGGGTTGGCAAATTCAACAGCATTCCAATTTAAATTATCGCTACCCCAATATTGCCAGTCTTGTACCACTGCATCCAGCGGCACTTGCAGCTCCCTGTATTTTTTTACCACATTTACCAATTCGTATTGGCTGCGATAACGTTCTTTACTTTGAATATAACCAAAGCTCCATAAAGGCAGCATTGGTACTTCACCTGTCAAAGCTCGATATTGTTTAATGATTGCATCAGCATTTTTACCAGCAATAAAATAATAATCAATGCAAGCGCCAATCTCGGAAGTAAGCGTTCCTCCATTCGGCACAGGGTTGTAGTTGGTTAGCGAATAATTGTCCCAATAAATACCATAACCCTTGCTGGATTGAAAAAAGGGAATAGCAATATTCATATTGCGCTGGCGCAACAACAGCTTTTCATTACGCTGATCAAACTTTCCATTTTGTTGCTGGCCAAAGCCATAAATTTTTTCATTGGCACCAAATGAAAATCCCTGCATAATCTTCCATGACAATAATCCGTCATCATCTGTTTTAGAAAACAATGTTGTGCTAGGTAACTCAGCAGCCAGTACAACACCGGATGAGGAGAGAAACTGTATGCAATTGGTTTGTTCATTATAAACCACCTGCAGCGATTTATTTTTTGCCCGCCATAATTTATTGCTATGCGATAAGAAAATTTTTTCAGTGCGTATATTCAATCCTTCTTTTACTACTTTGCTTTTTTTTTCTGGATCAGCCGCTGTTGGATATTTACAAACCTTTACAATAGCATCTCCAATAAATGTTACGTTTGTGGTAATGCCATTTGTGGTAACACTAAATCCATTCACTGTTTTTGTTTGCGAAAACAGTGAATGGTTATAGCATAGGAATAATAATAGACAACTGCAGCACTTAAAAGATTTCATTTTAAAATACTAATTAATATCCTGTATTGTTAGGCGCTAAATTTGAGTTGGTCTGTATTTCCGTTAGTGGTACTGGAAACAATACCCTAAATGTTTCGGGGCCGCTGCCATCAGACCGTATTTTATATTTTTTAAAATATGCTGTAAGTACTGGTATCAGTTGATTTTGGCGCAGAAGGTCAAACCAGCGATGTCCTTCCATGTTCAATTCTACTCTGCGTTCTTTTAATATTTTGGTTGCTAAATCTGCCTGGTCAATGTAAGTGAGTGGCAGCAAGCCAGCTCTTGCACGCACTTTTGTTACCTGTGGGTTAGCAAGATCAGGCTGATTATTGCCGTTTAATGCTTCTGCATACATCAGTAAAATATCTGCATAGCGATAAACGATCCAATCATTATTAGCATCTAATGCCAAACTTCCACCAGGGGTTAAATATTTTTTGGTATATATTTTTACACTGGTTCCGGTTCCTGTTGAATCAATGGAGGCCGATTTGCGTTTATCTCCTGTTTCAAAAGCATCTCTTAAATCTGTATGAACAAGATTTCCCGAATAGGCAGTGCCAACAGTTAGTACATTGTCTGAACCAATTGGCATAAAGATATTATTGAACGGGCTGCCAATTATTGGCGTGTAACCTGCAGCGTAACGTACTGAAAATATAATTTCCTTATTCATTTCATTTGAAGAAAGAAATACATCTCCGTAATTTGGCAGTAGGCCTACGTTAAAGCCTGCCTCGTTTGAAACAATCTCATTTAATTTTGTAGCCGCATCAGCATACTTACCTTGGGTCAATAACACTTCTCCCCATAAAGCAATTACTGCTGCTTTTGTAACATGCCCGGCATTGGCGTTAGTTTGAGCGTAATAGTTAGGTAAGCCGGCTGCATAAGCATCCGAAAGGTCGGTAATGATTTGAGTATAAATATCGGCTACTTCGCTACGGCCACTTACATAAGCGTCTGCCGGTGCATCAAAGGGTGCAGTTACCAAGGGAACTTTGCCCCATATCCTCACCATATTGAAATAGCTTAACGCCCTGATGAATTTTGCTTCGGCTACTATCCTTGTCTTTCCTGCCGCACCCATTGGCACATTATCTGCATTTTTAATTACGCTGTTGGCTCTGCCAATGGTAAGGTAGTGGGCAATCCAATGCGAACGGACAAGTTGATCTGTAGCGTCAATATTTAAAGGGTCCCAGTTGGGAACAGAAGTAATTAAAGAAAATGAATTGTCTGTAGCCACATCGCCTACCAGGTAATTACCACTGCTGCTGGTGCCACCTGAGCCATATACTTTCTGTAAGGCATTATAAGTTCCGTTAAGGGCAGCCGCAAGACTTGCAGAGTCCTTATAATAACCATCCGAAAATACAAGAGATGGATTTGATGTGTCAAGAAAAGATTTTTTACAACCCAGCAGAGATGCTATTAGGAATATTGCAAGGAATACTATTTTTCTGATATTCATAAAAATACTTTTTAAGTGCGTAAATTAGAAACGAACATTTAAACCAACAATAACGGTACGGGCTAGGGGATAAGCGCCCTGGTCAATACCAAGGCGGTCACTATCTTCTCCACCATACATATTCACATCAGGGTTATAGCCTGGATACTTGGTGAAGGCGAACAGGTTTTGTCCGGAAACATATAAACGGGCAGTTTTGCTTCCTTTTTTACCAAAAATAATTTTTGTAAAATCGTACCCGAGGGTAATATTGGCTACACGAAGATAGCTGGCGCTATATAGGTTATAAGTGGAGAACTGAGCCAATGGAGCCGGGTTACTAACACCCGACCATGCTTTGGCCTTGGGTACCCAGCCGTTGCCGGGATTAGCTTCTGATCTCCAACGGTCAGTGGCATAGCTAAAAGCGTTATCGCCACCCAAAAAAGTATTGGAGTATCTTACTACTGCATTGGCAATATTGCCTCCATAAACGCCTTGCAGTACAATGTTCAAATCAAATCCTGCATACCTGAAATTATTGGTAAGGCCATAAATAAATTTAGGATGAGGGGTTCCTATTTTTACTATATCATTTACATCTATTACGCCATCTCCATTCTCATCACTGTATTTTATATCGCCTACGCCTGAAGGTTGGGCACCTGTCCATTTAGGGCTTTTAGCAAGGTCATCAGCATTCATATACACCCCTATTTGTTTCATGCCGTAAAAATCACCTACAGAACCACCTACCACATCCCTGATGCTATTTTGATAACCGGCAACACCTAAAATATTGTTGTAGATTGTTTGGCCACTCAGCAATGAAAGTATTTTGTTCTTATTAAAAGAAATATTGAATGAGGTATTCCATTTAAAAGCGCCTACGGTATTCTGTGAGTTCACCGCAAATTCAAAACCTCTGTTTTGTATTGAGCCTACATTTTGTTTTATTGTAGTAGCAAATCCAACAAGGCCAGGAAGGTTTGCAGTTAATAATAAATTTTTTGTTGTACGTGAATAATAGTCGGCAACAACCTGAATTCTGTTATTCAATAATCCCATATCAATACCCAAATCGGTTTGGTCATTGGTTTCCCAGGTAAGGTCTGCTAAATTAAAAGTGCTTTGTCCAAAGCCGGGTGTAATTGTTCCCTGTGCATTACCAAAAACATAATTTGCTGTTCCCATTTGCCCTTGCCAGCTAAAGTCGCCGATATTATAATTACCGGTACGCCCCCAGCTTGCTCTTAACTTTAGTGACTTAATAATGTTTGATGAAAATATATCCTGAAGGATTTGTTCTTTATCTACAAGCCAGGCTGCAGATGCGGATGGAAAGGTGGCAAATCGGTTATTGGAACCAAAGCGAGAAGAACCATCCCTGCGTATTGCAGCAGAAAGTAAATATTTATGGCTATAGTCATACTGCACACGGCCAAAAGTGGATATCAATGTATTTTCTCCATAGGGCAATACAGTTCCGTTAAGTAAAGTGGTATTGGAAGGGTACATCACTGTTTGATTAGTGGCTGTTCCCGCTTTGGAAAAAATTGCGATGTTTTCTGATTCAGTTTTTTGAGACGCATATCCAACAATAACATTAAGATTGTGTACGCTATTAAAAACAGTGGAATAGTCAGCGGTATTTTCCCATACCCAGTTATAACGATTTCCTTTTGATAGGGCGCTTTGTATATTACCAGTAATAGGATTGGATAAATTGGCCAACGTGTTATTATCATACGCCAATGTTGCAGGAATTGCCCATAAACGGCTATTGGACCAATACTCGCCACCAAAGCTTGTTTTTAATTTAAGCCCTTTAATTGGTTCTGCTTGCAAATAGGTGTTTCCAATAACTTTAAAAGATTTGTTTTATCCTTGTACAAATCTAAAATTTGTACTGGATTATAATGCTGCCCGTTGAAGGCAAGCAATGACCCAAGGTTGCCCGGAGAAACTGTTGGCCAATTATATACAGATGCGTAGTCGCCATTTGCAAGATGTACAGGAACTACCGGTGGCATAAGTAACGCTAACGTTATGGGAGAGCCGATGGAAGGTGATGGGTTTTGCCCAAAATTGGTTGTAAATGTAGCGCTGTTCACAGCTCCCTGCGCTGGTTGTACATCGGTTACTGAATAAGAGGGCGCCAGGTTTACACCCATCTTCAACCAGGGTTTTAAATCTACATCTACTTTTGAGCGAAAACTAAACCGGTCGTACCCGGTATTTTTTAATATACCATCCTGGTTGATGTAGTTTGCCGATATAAAATAATTCACTTTATCGCTTGCACCCGAAGCAGAAATTTGATAGTTTGAAGTAGAAGCAGTTTTGAATATCTGGTCCTGCCAATCGGTGTATGTTAGCGAATCTCTGTTGTTAAAAATAGCCGGCACTGTTCTACCTGCATTTACAAAAGCATCGTTTACATAATCAATATATTGGTCTTTATTGAGTAGTTTAATTTTTTTGCTTACTTCTTGTGTGCCATGATAAACATCAACATTAAATTTAGGAATACCCTTGGTACCTTTTTTTGTAGTTACTAATACAACGCCGTTGCCACCCCTGGAGCCGTACATTGCAGCCGAAGCAGCATCCTTTAATACATCTATGCTTTGAATGTCCGACGGATTGATTTGGTTAAAACTGCTAGGGTCGCTTAACGGCACTCCATCCACAACATATAACGGAGCGTTACCTGCGCCCAAAGAACCCATGCCACGTACTTTTATTTGCGGAGCATCACCTGGAGCTGCGGTTCCCTGCTGAATATTAACACCACTCATAGTTCCCTGAAGCGCTGTTAAAGCGTTGGTAACCGGTTTGTCTGCAATATCTCTTGCAGATACAGAAGCTATCGAATTAGAAACAGTGAGCCTTGATGCTGTACCATAAGCTATCACTACCACATCGTCCATCCTGCGGATACTCGGTTTTAATTCTACATCCAATGTAAAAACTGTTCCGGCTTTTAAATTATAACCCGAAAAAGTTTGTGATTCATAACCAACATTGGAAAAAGTAAAACTGTAAGGGCCACCCGAAGGTACATTGGCCGTAAATACACCCGAAGAATCTGATTTTGTGCCCGACGTGAAATTTGTTTTGGCATTTCTTATCAGTACCGATGCACCAATCAATGGTAGATTGTTCTCGCCATGTATAATACCCTTGACTATACTTGCCTGGGCATTAACTTTTGAAGGGTTAAAAAATGGGGTTGAAAGTAAAAGGGCAATAATAATACCCTTAAAATTTAGTAGTCTAAATTTCATACAGCATGCATTTTTGTTTTTAAAGATAATAAGATGCCCTTTACCAGTTTCCTGGTAACCACCCGCCCAAGGCGAATGCAGCCGCTTATAATTTGTTATTTATTTAGTAATGGTGAAAGAAGTATTATTTTTAATAACCTTCAGATTATTAATCAAGCCTATTCGTTTTAAAATTGTTTCCAGTGATTGTGTCCTTTCATATTTTCCGGTGAAATACACATTCTTTACATCCTCTTCTTTGTACACTATCGTAACATTATATAGTGCCGAAAGCTGATTAAGTGTTTGTGATAATGACTGGTTGTTGAACATGTACCACGAACCTTTTTCATTTTCAGGTAGCATTGGGTCATCTAAAAATTTCTCCTCGTTAATGGCCTGTTCTGGTAACGCATCTTTTTTGAAACTCTTATTTTTAGACACCTCATTCTTTCCGTAAACAAATTCATCTCCAGGTAATAAGTAAACCTCTTTTTTCATTTTTAGGCTTGTGGTATCAAGTGGTTTTACTACCACTTTTCCTTCGTAAAGCCGCACAATAATTTGCTTAGCTGCTCTGTATGCTGTTACAGTAAATTCTGTGCCCACCGCTGTTGTTGAAATTTCTTTACTAATCACCTTAAAAGGATGTGAATGGTCTTTAAATACTTTAAAATAAGCTTTGCCAATCAATTGTATATTTCTATTATCACGAAAAGGTTCATTATACGTCAATTCACTGCTATCTGCCAAAATTACTAATGAACTATCGGATAACTGTATTCGCTTTTCTTTTCCGCTATAGTTAACTTGGCGTTGTTCTCCTTTCAACTGTGCAACTTCACTGTTCTTATCAACGCCTTTATCTTTGCCATTATTCCACAAAAGAACACACATGATTATAAACGCTACCGAAGCAGCAACAGCGATAAGGCGATATATTTTCTTTCTTTTATAACCTATCGAAATTACAGTTGCTCCCACATTTGATGCATCAGCGCCATATAATTTCGATTCCTGAATTTTATCTTTTAATTCCTGAAGAATCTTTTCTCCAATCGTTTCATCAACATGAACTTGCGAATGCTCATCCAATAAATCCTTGTCGATTTTTGAAGCAAGGAATAACTGGCACTCGGGATGCTTAAGCATTGTTGCCAACAACTTTCGCTCTTCTTCACTTAAATTACCGCTTAAGTGCTTATTAATTAATTGATCAAAATGTTCAATCATGTTGTTGTTTAATAGTCCATCCTTATACAAGACACAGTATTTAAAAGAAAGTACTAGTCAATTGTAAAATATTTTTTTCCAAGCAGTACCAAAATCAGAATAATTGGTTGCACATTATTGTCTGTTAAATAATCCCGGATTGACTGGATTGCTTTTGTCATGTGGTTTTTAACCGTAGAAACAGTAATGCCCATTTCGCTGGCAATTTCATCGTATTTTTTTCCTTGATTTCGGCTGAGTTGATAGGCTGCTTTTTGTTGGGGAGTGAGCATTTCAATGGCTTGATTAAGTAATATGACCGACTCCTTATAAGATAACTGCTTTTCAGGTTGCAGGTATTCTTCTTCCACCTCTTCGCCATTTTCAATACTTACATGAAATACTTTGTTGCGAAGAGAATTGATAATTAAATTTCGTGCAGCCACATGCAGGTAAGGCTTAAATTCTTTTACATGGCCAAGGTTATTTCTGTTAATCCAGATTTTCAAAAATACTTCTTGCACAATATCCCGTGATATTTCAGATGATTTAGTGTATTTAACAGCGAGAAAATAAATATTTTTCCAATAGCGGCCATAAAGTTCCGCAAAGGCCTCCTCATTCTCTTCTTGTAGAAAATGAAGCAAATCAGCATCACTCAAAGCAGTATATTGCATAAATCGTCAACCTTACGTATAAAAGATAGTATTAGCTGGGGCTACAATTTTAAACTATGTTTAGTAGAATTTAATTCTGCAATAAAGTTATTGTTATTTTGATAAAAACGCCCTTGATTAATTAAAACAGATAAAAAGTAGCGTGAAAAATACCTGTCATACTTAACTAATAATAGAAGTTATTTTTAAAAACTAAAGCTAGGTATCTAAAAGATTAGCAAGTCTTTTCAAATCAGGAATAAGTTTTTTTGTAAATTGTAAACTCGGGTAACTGTTTTTAAAGGAAAGTTAAACCAACTTTCCCCTTTCGATTGAAACCCTCTTTAAAAATATACAGCTAAAGGATAAGCTTTTTAAACTATTATAAAGTAAGCTATTTAAATCAATCCTATTTTTATAGCCTTGCCTATTAAGGTAGCAGTGTTTTTTACTTCAAATTTTTCTAATAAACTTTTGCGGTGGGTATTTACTGTGGGGATGCTGATAAAAAGCTTTTCCGACATTTCTGCATTGGTAAAGCCTTCGGCAATTAATTGCAACACTTCTTTCTCACGCCTGGTTATCATCGGTTGCTCCGTTCTGGATTCTTTCAATGAATGAGCCGCTTCGATACTGAAATAAGTGTCGCCTTTCAATACAAAACTTATAGCTTCCAGGAGTTCATTTTTTGTGGCGTTTTTCAATACATATCCGGATGCACCATTATCCATCATATTGCGGATAACGGCCTGCTGGTTAAACGTACTAAGGCCCAATACCAACACTGCTGGGTATAATTGTTTTACAGCTTTACACAACTCTGTCCCATTCATATCCGGCAGGTTTACATCCATCAATATGATATCGGGTTGCTGTTGTTTTAAAAAACTCAAACAGGATACAGCATTGGTAGCATGCCCCAGCCATTCGATATCTTTTTCAGTATACAGTAAAGAGCGTATGCCCTCTATTACCATATAATGATCGTCCACTATAAAAATACCTGCTTTCATTAAGTCGTAATTTCTATCATTACAGATGTGCCTTTACCGGCTAAAGATTGTATATCAACCCTTCCTTTTAAAAATTCTACACGATTTTTAATACTCTGCCAGCCTATTCCTCCCGGTTGTTCCAGTATGCTGGTGTCAAAACCTTTTCCATCATCTTCAACAGTAACAGCCAGTAATTTTTCTTGTGCAGATTGGTGCAACTGCACTAGTATATTTTTTGCCTGAGCATGTTTAATGGTATTGTTCACCAGTTCCTGCACAATGCGGTAAATAGTCACGGCTGTAGTTTGATCTATTTCCGCTTTCTGTACACCAACAGACTGGTAATTTATGTGTATAGCGCCGCTCCTGTCTATGTCGCCGCAAAATTCTTTCAAGGCTGTATCCAATCCATATTTTATCAATATCTCCGGCATCATGTTGTGGGCTACACGGCGCATTTCCCTTATAGAACTGTCGAGCATATCAATGCTGCGTTCAAATGCCTGGGCATTGTCAGGCGTCATTATTAAATTTCCTTTCATATTACTTAATGAAAATTTTATACCACTTAGCATACCACCTAATCCATCGTGCAGGTCTTTGGCAAGGCGGGTGCGTTCCTGCTCTTCGCCTTTAAGTACTGCTTCTGTAGCGGTGAGTTGTTTTTCTGTTTCCAGTTCATCTATTTTGGATTGTTGTAGTTTTTGTCTGTTCCTGTAATTGCGGTAACCCAATAGAATGATCAGCAGCAATGCGATAGAACCACCGATAAGTACATAATTCAGAATGCTTTTTTCCTTTAATTCTGTCTTTTGTAATTTTATCTGTGCTTCTTTTTTTTCTGTCTCATATTTTGTTTCCAAATCTTCGGTATAAAAATTTAACTCTTTAACATTTTCCGCAGTTACCACCGAATCATATTTATAAGAATAACTCATACCTTCTTTTATTTTGCCCTGCATATAATTTAATACAGCATAATCCTGGTATAGGTTTTCCAATGGATCCGGATTATTATTTCTTAGCGTGATACTGATACCACTATCCAGTTCAACTTTTGCCAAATCAAATTTTCGTTGCGCCATGAAATTTAATGCCAACGCATTATGTATATCAGCAATGGTTTTATCATCAGGAAAATCTTTACTATACTTTGCTAATTCAGTAGCATAATTTTGCAGGGATCTTGTATCCCCGGTTTTAAAATAATCATTACAAAGATTGACAAGTGCAAAATTAATATTCACCACATCTTCTTCTTCTTTGGCCAATTCTAATTGCCGTTTATTGGCTGCGATGCCGCTGTCCAACATATTCAAACTAGAGTAGCCGCCGGATAAATTGTTCAACCCCATCATAACCGCAAATGAATTGTTGAATTGCTTTCCGTAGTCAATTGCTTTTTTTGCGTAGGCAATGCACTTGTCATACTGCTTCAGGTTGAAATAGGTATTAGAGGCGGTAAGATTTCGAACAGGAAAGCTGGCGCTGTCCTTTGTTCTTTCAGAAATATCCAGGCATTTTAGAATACAATCGATTGCAGATTTATATTGGCCAAAGTGATTATACACCGCTGCAAGGTTATTATAAGTTTTGGCAAGCAGTTTCATATCATTTTGTTTTTCCGCAATCTCTTTATTGTTTAAAGCATAGTACAGCGCTTTTTTATAATCGTTGTTGTAATAATAATATTCGGCAAAGCCAACGTTTATAAAGAAATCAAATTTATCTGTCTTGAGCTTTTGGGCAAGGTCATTGGAAAGATTCAAATAATAAAGTGAGCTGTCGAAATTACTGGAGCTATATATTTTCTGGATCAATAAAATCAATCTGATCTTTGAAGTATCTTCTTTAGCCGTTTTTAGCAAGTGCAGCAAACTGTCTTTCTTAGCGGGTGCCTGCGCAACTCCGTTAGTAGTAATAATCAAAAATCCAAAAAAACATAATAATAACTTCTTCATATGGGAAGTTTTGAACGATTTAATTATTGCAAAATAAGCATTCATCCTGTTTTTTTTCTATCATTCTTTTTAATGATTTTTTGAATTGCAATTATAAAATCATCTTTTTTAATGATTGTGCCGCCTGAATGCCCTAATTACTTTTACAGCATAAATATTTTAATTATGAAAAAAATTATTTTCGTCTCATTGTGCATTTGTTATACTGCTGTATTAAATGCACAGATCCAGAAATCTAAAAACAATACAGGAAATACTCCTCAAACAACTAACACCAGTACCGCAACAGTTAACGATGCCGATTATTTTTTAGCGGTTGCAAAAATATCTATCAAAACCGGAAAAGATAATAAAGAAAAGGGTTCTGCAGTAATTTTAAGGGTATATCCAGCCTCTGGCACCGATAACTATCGCAGAGGTTATTGCCAGGAAAATTTTAAGGATGAATTAAAAATATGGAACACGGATAATTTTACACTGCCAAGGGCCGCAAATTTTGATCAAAACTTCAATAGTCTTGCCAATTACAGACAAACGGGTATCATGGTAGATATCAATTACAACACCATGGGCAACGGGCCACTTTGCCTGCTGGATGCCTGGAAGATAGAAGATATAACTGTTACCCTTGAGTTTAAAAATAAAAATGGAGATTCGCACCCAACAATGGGTACAAAGATCCTTTCTTTTTCAAACTCCAACATGTACCTCGATTACAAAAAGTGGCAATTGTATTGTAAGACAGATCAGTACTTTAATACACTTACACCAACCATCACTAACAGGCCGCAATAAAATAATATAAGAATATGAAAAAGATAATTCTTATTGCAATGAATATTTTTCTTGTTGCTTCGGCTTTTGCTCAAAAGCAGGTCTTTGATGTATTGAACTATGCCATACCAAAAGGATGGGATAAAACAGCAATGTCAGCAGGCATACAGCTCTCTGCCAAAAATGATGGTAAAGGAAATTATGCAACTGCTATTATTTTAAGTTCGGTAGCAACCACGGCATCGGCACAAGAAAACTTTAATAACACTTGGGAGCAATTGGTAAAAGGTACGGTATCAGTTTCCGGCCAACCAACCATGCAGGAGCCTGCTATTGAAAAAGGGTGGAACATTGTTTCGGGGCAAGGTAGCTATACGGAAGGCACCAGTAAAGGATCGGTAACGCAGATAACCGCAACAGGAAACGGTAAAATGGCGAATGTGATAATAATGACCAATACTGATAAATATCAAAACGAAATACTGGGTTTTATAAAAAGCCTGGACTTAAACGAAACGGCAACTGCACAAAAACCTGCTACTGAAAATCCGGCTTTGACAACAAATGCTATAACGGGTTCTGGAAGCAAAAATATTTATTCAATAACAGTTCCGCCTACATGGAGTTTGAATAACGGTGGAAATACTTTAACGTTAGAAAAAAATACTGTTACAGGAAAAAGGATTGTTGAGTTTATGAGTATGGTAAGGTCATCTGGTAGTTTAGAAAAAGATATGGAGCATATTTTCTTTGAAGTGTTTGATGGTTGGAGTTTGTATAACGCTTCTAGTAACCAGTTATTCGAAAAAGGAAATCATGAAAAAGGCGTTACCTGCCAGGGCCTGCCTTATTATATGTTGAGCAATAGTATAACTAAAAAAGGGGGAGATGTAATAAAAGCTACTGTGCTGCTTATACAGGTGGGAGGAAATGTAGCTATTATTAATTCGGCTGATAACATATTGGGCAGCGAATCAGAACAGGCTTTGAACTTTCTTTTATTCACTTTAAAAATAAATGGTGCTGCCGAAAAAAATGTGGATTATAAAAAGCAAATAATAGGTACATGGGCGTCGAGTAGTGGTCTGTATGGTAATAGTTTAAATGCTGCTACCAGCTACACTGCAGAAGGAAAGTGTTATGTGTTAGTACAATCTTCTTATACTGTTGGATATGATTATTATAATGACCTGATCAAGAGTAAAAAATTTAAAAGCGAGGGTACATTTGCATTCAAGGGGAATGTATTGGAGAGAAAAACGGGTTCAGTTGCAGGGGCAAAATACTTTACAAGATTTTATGCAAGAAAATATGGTAATAATGAATGGAGCGATGTAATGGCTTTATATCTGTATGATTATGATAAGAACAAAATAGAAACGCTCGTTCCTTTTCAAAAAATTTGATTACAATGATAGATTTCAACAATGAAAAAAATACATCTCCTTATTCTTCTTTCACTTCTCTTACACTTTGTGCCTGTCAAAGCGCAAAGCGATCAGGAACTCAACCGTGACTCTGTAATCGGATGGCAATATGTAAATCCTATAAATCCAAAGGCTATTTATAAACCCGTAAAAGGCCTATATGCAGGCGGGGCCTATTCTGCATGGCAACAGCAGGCATCGGATTTATTGCTAAGCTGTATACAACAATCCTATCTGCCCCGTGGCTTAGTGATGCGTTCCATTGCAAAGAACGATGAACGCTGGTATGTAAATGATTATAGCCCGCTGCATAGTTATGGTATCAATTTGCTGGGCTATTCTGCTCATTTTGTCAATGGCAAAATTGACCTCAAGTGCTGTGAACAGGGCCTGAAATTAATTGCAGGGTTTAATGATTTTCCGGGCGTGGCTATCAAAAAATTTAATCCCGGAGGGTTGTATTTCTTTGCCGAGGAGGCGCAGTTCAGCAGTGGCGATGATGATGCACAATTATCAAAAGAAGGGATAGATAAAAAAATTCAGCCCAATCTATATAACTATCGTACCTACTTAGATCATTATCACGATGCTGGCCAGCAGATGTTTAAAGTTGGCGTGGTGGTTTCCAAAAATGGAGACTGGCCCTTTAAACCCGTGCTGGTAAAGGATGCCGTTGCATACATTCAGCAACAATTGGCCGCTTATCCCGCTATCCTTCAAAAAAATCCTTACTCGGCAGAACCTGTAAGAAAAGCTTTGGAAAGATTAAAGCCTTATTACAATGAAGTGGTAAAACTAAATGCAAATTATAATTACAGCCAAGCTATCAATGATGGTAACGACCATTACTTGCTAAACCCAGAGGCCATCATAAACGGAAATCCTAATAGTATAACATTTCCTGAATACAGCATCCTTGTTAGCGCCACGCAACAAACCATCGACCAATCAAAAACAGATAACCCGCTTTGGGTGTATTTTAATTTTACACCATTGAATAGGGCGATAGTAGGAAACCCTGCAAAATTTGATACAAAATTTGGTACCGATATATCGCATATGCTGTATGCTCTGTTGAACAATTTTAATTTTGATTATGTAGCCAGGTGGCTTGCGCAGCCTGATGCAAGAAAGAGTATGGCTTATACGCCCGTAAAAGCGCCGGCAAAATCTACGGGCAATATATTTTCAGCGCCTGCAATGGTTTCGGCAACAGCATCTGCAAAAAATAAAGACCCTTATACTATTTTGTACGATGATTTTACCGGTTATGCCGATGGAACACTGTCTGCAAAAGGATGGCACACTTATGGACACAACGGGCATGATTTTGCAAATGCATCGGTAAGCACAGTGGATGGACAATCCGGCAAATGGATTTCTGTACCGCAGGATTTTAGTTTCTACCCCAATTTTAATAAACCGCTTGGCGCCAGTTTTACCGTGAACTATGATGTGTATTTTGGAAAAAATGTAAAAAACCAAAGAACGCCTCTTTACTTCAGGATAGATACGGAAGACCCGAAGAAAACAATTGATTTGCACGATATAAACAGGGAAGGCTTCCAATTTTCATTAGCCATGAATGGCGAAACCGAAACAAGCAAACGTTACATGAGTGTTGAATACAAAGAAACGTACACTAATACCAGGATACCCACTGCCAAAGCAGGCGATGTAGCACATGTAGCAATTTCCGTGAACGGCGCTGCAATAGCTGTTTCTGTAAATGGCAAAGAACTAATGCATGATGATAATGCAATCCCTGCGGGAAAATCTTTTAAAAGATACGCCTGGTATTGCAGCGAACCGGGTGTGTATTTCAGTAATGTGTATGTAAAAAGTGGCAGCCCTGTGCAAAATACTATTCCGCAGGAGCCGCAATTTGCCGGAGTGGTAAAAGACAAAAAATCCACAACACCCGATGCTGCTACATTTGAAACATCGGACTATGCATTTAAACCATTAGAAAAAATAGATAACATGCCGCCGATAAGTTATCCTGCAGGGTTTAAAAGCGCTACCCCCATTCCGTCACCCGCAGAAGGAAGCAATAAAGCAGTGGCAACCTTACCCGCATTCAAAGCCCCTGCTCGTTCTGCAGTATTAGATGCAATACCTAATGCTGTGTTAAGTAATACTGCATTTAAAAAATTAATTGGTGATTTAAAAAATACTGTTTCCACAAAATTGAATACAGACAATGTAAATAAGATAGACGATTATCTTAAAGCAAAAAAAATCACTACAGCAAAAACAATTGCTGCAGAAGCTATTGGCGCATGGCTAAATGCTAAACCAACTGCAGCTTTGTATTTATTCTGCAAAGCCATGCAGGCCGACTACAATGACATGAACACGGCCAACAACCTGGCGTCGCTGTTGAATGCTTATGGTTATGCTGAAAAAGCGATTCCTGTTTTGCAGTATGTGAATGGTAAAATCAATAACAACCCGGATGTATTGTCCAATATAGCAACTGCTTATTATAACCTTGGCGATATGAACAATGCTGCTTTGTTTGCAGATAAAAGCATTGCAAAAGACAGTTTGAACGCTAACGGAAATAAAGTGACCGCTTTTGTACACCTGAATAAAGCATCACAAACCAATAACAAAGCTGAAGCCGATAACGCCATTGGCTGTTTAAAACAGTCCCTCAAATCACACTATGATAATGAAGCAGCTGAATTATTAAATAAAATTGAAGGCAACCATCAAAAGCAAAACGATTTTGCGAATACTAATTTTAAAGAATTTCCCATGCTTCGTCGGCTGGAGTTACCCGCCATGCCCGAAGACCTGGCGCAGGCAAGATCTTTCAATGAATTTTTAGCAAAAGAAAAAAGCAGTTTATCCCAAACAATTGAAAGTATTAATAACGCAAAACGTAAACTGCCCGAAGCAGATATGAAGCTGGCTATGGCCAACATCAATCAAAACAAAGCACAGGCTATGATGATGTTGAAAGCAGCGGATATTGTAAACCAAAGTGTGCTTTGGTATACGAAGATGAAAAGCGACCTTGAGCAAATTTTTAAACAGGATAAAACAACATTAACAACCGCCTACAATAAAAAGATAAATGCGATTACCAAAAAATATAATGCGCAGTTGGATAAATTAGAAGGCGGCGAAGGCAAGGGAGATGAAGAGGAAGAAATGGAGCGTTTGAAAAAAGCCCGTTGTGAAGAATACAATAAAGAAAGTCAACAATATCTTTCTGATGTGGCGAAACTCACCAATAAGTTTGCCCAAAAAAGCGAACTGGTGAGCCGTACCTATTTCAGGGATTATGCCAACTGGATGCCGGTTCAAATGAATGATAATAGTAACCGTTATTTTCTGGATGCACAGGCAAAATATATTACTGATGTAAATAAGATCTTATCGTTGTACACTATTGTAGAGCCCTGCATTTATCCATCTCAGCCATCAAAAGAAGACAAGAAGCCATCCAAACCCAAGCAATGGGAAGAAGATTATTGCGCCAGCTTCAAAGGGAGCTTAGGCGTAGGGCCAGCAAAAATAAATTTCAATTGTAACTCCATGAGCATATCCGGTGGCGAAGGTTTTGTGGGTGAATTGGGCCTTAACTTTAATGAGAATGGTACGTTTAAAGAAGCAACCATTGGTGCAGGCATAGGAGTAGAAGCGTATATCGGCAATAAAGATATTACAGCAGTATCTGCAGGCGCATCGGCACTCGAATTTATCACCATAGGTGCAGGCTCCAATGGTAGCGTACAGGTAACAGACTGGGGTATTACAGCCGGTGTTTCTGCCGGCGGCAATATCGGTGCGGTGGGTGGTGAAGCCAATATTGCATCAACAAATATTTCTGTGAATGGGGGTGTAAGCGCAGGTGGTTATATAACAAATGTATTGGGGTTGAACACGCCATAGAATCATCTTTTTTAATGATTGACCGGCTTGTAAACGAAAACTATTTTTACGAAATAAAAAAATGATCATGAAAAAAATAATCACCATCTTGAGCGCCATGCTTATTGTAGCGGGGCTTAAAGCACAAAAAACAACTGTACAAAAAGAAACAGTAAAACCTGTGGCTGACACATTGGTTAAAAAAGTAAATGCTATCAATAACAATGCAGCAACGCCTGCATTGAAAAAAACTCAAAAAGGTGCACAAATGGCTCCTGCCATTAAATATGCACCTGCAATGAAGAAAGCAAAAAAAGCTACACTTGAGCAATAATTGTTCGCATGTTTTTTAAACAAAAGATCGATAAAGCCGCACATGTAGAAATAAAACATAGTTCAGTACATGGGCGTGGAGTATTTGCAACTACCCTTATCAGTAAGGGGGCTTTAATTGAAAGCGCCCCTGCTGTTTTTTTATCTTATGAAGAAAAAGAATTGATAAAGCACAGCCCTTTATTTAATTATTATTTTCTCATCAACAATGCAACTCATCCTGCCGTGTTCGGATTTGGGAATAGTGCGTTTTACAATCATTCATCATCCGCTAATTGTTTTTATACCTTTTCTGTTCAGCGAAATATCATCAGGTTTTATGCCTATAGAAAAATCATAAAAGGCGAAGAAATCACGATCAATTATAACGGGCAGCCCGATGATGATCAACCAGTTTATTTCCCTGACAATGATTGACAACAAGAGACTATATATAAAAGAAGTACGGGGCAAAGGGCGAGGCGTTTTTTGCAGGGACCTTATTGCGGCAGGTGATACGATTGAGATTTGCCCGGTGATTGTGATACCTGCTGTTCATAAAGATATAATTGAAAATACAAAACTTGGTGATTACAGCTTCTATTTCAATAAAGAAGAAAATACACTTTCATTGGTAATGGGGTTTGGCTCCATGTATAATTATGCAAAGTATGCCAATGCATTTTATATGCTTGACAGGGAAAATAGAGTGATGAAATATACTGCACTGGGAATGATAACTCCGCATACTGAAATAACAATTAATTATAGTGGAGAACAAGGCTATGATTATAGTAAATGGTTTACGGACAGGGGAATTATACCTGCCTGAAAATAAAAAATCATCATTTTTAATGATTGCATTGCCTTACTACCCTTGCTATTTTTACAATACAAAATTATGATTATGAAAAAAGTACTCGTTTTATTCCTCTTTATTGCAGGTGCAATGATGGTAAATGCTCAAAAAACAATAACCCTCCCAACATCAAAAATAGAAATGACCGGCAAACTTTCAACCACAGATTTAACCATTAGTATTGATAAAATCGATGATGTTTTCAATCCTGCATATACTACTGTCAGCCCCAGATATGACGTTCATTATACTGTTACAAACATTGGCACGGAAGATATAAGTGGATTGCTCATTGGTCTTCAGGCTAATTTTTACAAATCAGATGGAACACAAATTTTAGGTAACACAAATTTTGGTTTAGCGGGCCCAATAGCAGAGCAAAACGAAGTTAGGGTTATAAAGCCCGGTGCAAAAGTTCAGCGTATAGTTAGTGTGTATCCTCAACAACCGCTATACTTCAATGCTTCCTATAAATTAGTCATTGTTGCAGATAATCAAAATAAAATCGCAGAATCTAATGAAAGCAACAACACTGCCGAGCGTGTAATAGTGCCTCATTCAGATTATCCTGAAACTGATTATTTTCTTACCAAAGTAACACTCACCATACAAACCGGCAACGACAATAAAGAGGCAAAAAATTCAGACGTTAATTTTTATTTCAGAACGGGAGACGGCATAAAAAATTACTGGCATGTTAATTATAATAATGAAATTAAAATCAATTCTACCACAACTATTTCAATAAATAACGAAGGCACTTCAAGTGAAGGAATTACAAACTATACTGCCAATAACACTCTGCAGTATTATAAGCAACACGGATTTATCACGGACATCATTTACGATAATTTAATTAAAACTGATGCATGGAAAATTAACAGTGTATCTGTAACGCTTCAATTTAAAACTAAAAATGGCGTATCCAGCCCAACTTATGGAACAAAAACAGTCAATTTTTCTAATGCAAATGGTTTACTTGGATTTAGAGTAGGAGATAGTCCTTTTTCCAACCAATATCAAAAGCGTGCTTTAAGGCTATATTCCTGTTATAATTGCATCTCCAGTCACATGATAGATGCAATGCCGAGCGGTTCCCTTGTTGCTAACTTCACTACTGTAGAAAGCATTTTACAATAGTTAAAATAAAAAATAACAACAATGAAAATATCTATCCTCTTAACCGCAGGTGTAGCTTTAGCAATGAATGGATTTGCACAGAAAAAAACTTATGATATTGCAACTTTTACTGCACCCGTTGGCTGGACGGAAAAGCAAGACGAAGGCGGTATCTCATACTCCAAAATTGATGGTGCAAGCTGGGCGCAAATAGCCATTTATCAACATCGTACAAGCGATGGGGATATCAATACAGATTTTGATAAAGACTGGAATGAATTGGTTGCTGCAAACAAAACTATTGCTGCTCCTGAAAAAACAAAAGCGCAAAAGGAAAAAAGCTGGACAGTAATGAGCGGTAGCGGTGTATGGCAATATAATGGTGCAAATGTGGCCAGCATACTAACCGTTTATACAAACAACAAAATTTGTATAGCTATATTATGCAATGCAACCGCACAGCCTTATTTAAAAGAATATAAAGATCTGATAGGTTTACTTAATTTGAATGCCAATAATATTCCCCGTGCTGCTAACACAGCTACATCAACCGATAAAAATACTAATGCTGTTGTGGGTTTATGGTGCGATAATACGCTCGAAACCACTGGAAATTATGTTAATGGATTTCCACAATATACCGCCGGTTATATGCGGAGCGAATATGCTTTTTATGCTGATGGCACTTATTTGTTTAGGCGCAAAAATTGGCAAACTACAATGAAGGAAATTTTATTTGTTTATGAAACCGGAACATATTCAGTAAATGGCAACCAGCTTACCATCAGCCCTAAACAGGGAAAAGGTGGATGGTGGAGCAAACAGGGGCAGCGTGCTGATTTATGGGGAAGTTTTCTAAAAGCCTCCGATTATAAAATGGAAAAGAAAATCTATTCTTTCGAAATAAAATATTTTTCAGGCTCAAATAATTACAGCCTTATCATCAAACCCAATAACAGCAATAAGCCACAAGATGAAACCAGCTTTAGCAAATATGAAGATGGAAAATCAATAATAGATAATCCACCGGGGTTAAAAACGAGCGCAAAAAATTAAGGTGATTATTCAAAAACATAAACGTTTAGCTATGAAATACTTATTCTTGCTTTTACTGATAACGGTTAGCAGTATTGCATTTTGCCAAAAACCTTCCAAAGAACAAATGGAAGCTGATAAAAAGCGATACGCAGAAGCTGTGAAAAAGCTGAATGAAAAAACATCTAGTATGGATCCTGCCGCAAAAAGACGGTATGACAGTTTGCTCAATAGTATGGGCGTAGGGCAAAAAATGAATGATGCAATGAGCCAGGTAAATAGCAACCAGTCAGCAACAAAAGTTAATGTTACAAATGGTATTGTTCCTGCAAAAAATACCAAAGCCATTGCTGCAATTGCGGCTACACCTTCCAGTGCAAGTATGAATGCATTTATCGGCAATACAGGAAATGCAACTTTTGCTGCAGTGCTTCCTGCTGCAAAAAATAAAGCCAACGATATTTATAAAGACCTGAAACAAAAAGGAGCAACTATCGATGAAATGGGCAATGCGGCTGCAGCGTTGTGGGTGGGTGGCCGTACGCAAATAGCATTGAGTTTAATGGCGCAGGTATGTAAAGACGATGCTAATAACACCGACAACTTAAATAACTATGCAGCGATGCTAACGATGATGGGTACACCGGAACTGGCGATCCCCATTCTCAATAACCTTAATGGCCGATTTAAAAAAAATAGTACCATACTCAATAACCTCGGCCAGGCATGGTTTGCCCTAGGCGATGCAGATAAAGCACAAAAATATTTAGATACTACACTTGCCATTTCAGCAGCACATGCACAAGCAAACGAAACCATGTGTATGATCGCCGAAGGCAAAGGCAATAAAACAGCAGCCACTGCCGCAGCAAAAACTGCTTTTAAACAAGGGTATAGTAACACAAGAGCAGGCCTGTTAAAAAACTTAGGCTACACTCCGGGTACTGGTGATTACAATAATTTTCCCCCAGCTAATAAAAGCGATGACCTATTGAACCTTGGTAATTTTTCGCCTATAGAATTTCCAAAGTCATATGCGGCTATGAAAATGTATGAACAGCAGTGGAAACAATTCAGTCAAACTATTGATCAGGCAATTAAACCCTTGCAAAAACTTACTGACGAGTCGAATAAGCAAATGGCCAAGCGTTTGGAGGAGCAGCAAAAGCAGTTTATGAATGCGATGAACAAAACATTGGCTGATCCTGGTTCAGTAAGCCAAAGTAGCGCTATGCAAATTGTTGGCGCACCCATGTTTTCGGAAAAAATGAATGCCAAAGAGAAAATAGTGCTTCAAAACCTTCAGCTAAAAAAGGATAGGGTACTGCAAAAAATGGCAGATTTTGCAAAAGGAGATGGGGCCACTTACAAAAAAGTGTATGACGCAACCTTGAAAAAGATTAACGAAAGATGGAAGAACGTGGGAGAGGGTGGAACAGAAAATAACGAAGTGCTTTGCAACGAATCTATAAAAGCAGTAGACATTTACCTAAGTGCATACAATACAAAGGCTGAGGAATTGTACAAAGAATATTTGGTGGCACAAAAGCAGTTTTTGAATGAAATGGCTTATTTATCATTGTATACTACTTACCCTGAATTGCTTGCCGGTATTAACGCTGGACTAAAACAACAATGGTTAAAAGAGCTGGCCTTTAAAGCCGAAGTGCTCCAGGTGACCTACGGCTGTGAAGGTCCTGGTAAAATAAAAGAAGGTAAGCTTACCGAATTTAAAGACCCTAATTGTACTATCAATAGCGAATTTGGAAGTACAAAGTTCGGTTTCACGATGACGCTTACCTGCAGTGGCTTAACTACCACCTTTAATGCAGGGGTTATCAGCGGTACTTTAAACCAGGATTTGGACCATGCAGGTTTTGGTGATTCTTTTAAGAATTGTACGGTTAGTATCGGACCAAAGGTAAGTGCCGGTGGTAAATTGGGGCCATTACAGGCAAGTGTAAGCGCAGGTGTGGGTGCGGATATTGAAATTGACAGAACCGGTGTAACCGATGTGGTGATGACAGGAGGTGTGGAGGCAGCTGCCGGTGTTGGCGGTGTTGGTGCAAGCGCAGGTATGGAAGGAAGAATGAGTTTAAATACAGGCGCAGGTTCATTAAATGGTACCGGAATTTTTAAATAATTATAAACAGAATATTTTATGACCCGATTTTTTTTCAGTCTATGTCTCTGTGTTTTTTTTTGCAGCAGCTACGCACAAATAAAAACATCAAAAGAAGCATTTCAAAAAATACAACCCTTAAAAAAGGCTAATGCTTTTTTAAATGCAAAAGCAGCTTTTGAACTATACAAAAAAACAACAAAAACACTTGATGCGGCAGCTGCAATACCTGTGGGCACACCTGCAGTATGCACTTTTACCTGGCCACAGATGAAAGACGGGGATAATACCCTTTACTTCAATGGGCCAATCCCTTACCTGAGCAATGAAATAATACGCCTTACCAGCGGATCTGTAATAGTACAAATTCCAAACTGCCAGGCAGCAGGTTTTTATCTGTTACAAATCAATGGCACTTTTGTAAATACCGGCAATATCGAGATGAAAGTAATCAACTATGTTGGAGAGAATGGATATCCTCAGCCCGTAACTTCTTCATCTATGGCAGTATCAGCGCTTCAGCCAACAACCTTTGTAATTGGAGTGAACCTGGCAAAGGGGGTAAATGGATTACTTATCAGCAGTCCGAGTACATCCCAGTATAATGCATGGTATTTCCAGTCATTAAAAATTCAGCCGCTGCAATAATCTATTAAACTATACAACATGAAAAAATTATTTTCTCTTTCCGTTCTGATCATGCTCTTGTGCCTCCATACATTTGGCCAGGACCGCAGTTTTGGAAAATTTTTAGGCAGCATCAATGCTGTAAAATTTAATGGTAGCTCCACTTATAAGGGTTACGAAAAACAGGTTGAAATTATTGAAGTAAGTACCAATGGACAAAATAGAAACACCACAGTCAATTTCAAATTTTCACCTTGCCCGGCCAGTGCCGATTTTTTGGCACATGTGCAATCGGGTAAAAGTATATCCAAAGGTGAAATAACTGTAATTGAAAAACCCAGCGCAACGGCTGGTATTAACAAGATAAAGTATAAAATATATTTTGAAGATGCTGCTGCTGTTTCCTGTAACGAGAGCAGCGCCTGTACCAACGTAACGGCAACAACAGTGTCCATCAAACCACAAAGAATTTGCTGGGTCTATTATAACTATGACGCAGCCGGAAAACTACTTAACAGTACTACCAACGGTTTTGATGCAAAAACCGGACAGGCATGGACTGTAACTCCTCCTAATTTTTAAGCAACTAAAATAGTATACCACATCATGAAACAGTTTTTGATAATCTTAGTTGTTGTGTTTGTAAATACTGCAGCTTTTTCGCAGGGGATAAAAAAAATAACTGACCCATTAACGCCCTGTGGTTCACGTGCAGATGTAGACGCTATGCCTGGTATTTATACCGACCACAACAATACAAAATATGGCTTTAGTTTAAAAGGCACACCCGCCGAAAAAGCTACGATGATGAAAAACCTCATCGGAGTAGAAAAACTGGAAGAAGCAAGCCGTAAGGATTTTAAATTGTTGGGATGTGCGGCCAGGGTAAGTTTTGCCAGGCCGGGCAACAGCAATTACGGTAAAAATGTTTATGCCAGCTATGGCTACAGCATGAGCGCATATGCTTTTGTTTGCAATGTTAACCAACACGCCAGCAAAATAGTAGATGAATACAGAACCGCTTTAAGGGTTGACTTCAATCCTTCTATAATGCCCGGTGGCGTACATGCTGTAGGTACGGGTGAATTCAATATGAAAAATGGGAATCCGTTGTACGAAATTCCTGTAGAAGCAAAAGCGGGCGCCAATTTTGAAAAAGACAAAAGCAACAATCCCAGCCATGTATCACAATATATTTCAGAAGCAACCTTTATGGTTGCCCGCTCTGATAACTATAAAGATTTTCATAGCGATTTTTTAAAACTCAACAATGGTAATGGCTATGTTGAGCACTGGGAAATGGGGGGCAGGTATGATACTCACGGACCTAATTCCTATCAATGGATAGATCGCCGTTATTTTATCACCAAGCCGGGAGTACCTTTACTCGTACCTGTTAGCCGCAAGCAATACCTGCTGGATATGTTGGAATATTTTGAAATAGAGAAAGCCAATTTTGAATATGACAATGCAGAAAAAATTAAAGCAATCGGAAATAATACGGCTGACTATGCAAAAAGAAATCTGGCCGCTCTGGAAGCCGATAAATTGGCTTACCCTAAGATATATGAAGCAAAAAAAGCAAAACTGAATGATCTGCTTGCTAAACAAAAACCAGAATGGTTACAAAAACCGGCTGTTGTAGATCAGGATAAATTGCTAAAAGATGCAAATAAAATTTTGGAAGCTTTGGGTAAGTTTTATGATGCAGAAGGAGAATATAAATGTGCCCTATATGTTTTAAACCCTGCCTATTTTACATCCAACAATGGCCAGGCTGCAAAGCCTTTGTTTATGGAAGTACAGTTTCGGTACGAAATCACTAAAGATTATGGCTACTCTTCAAGGTTGTTCAATAATTGGGAGCAGCATTTTGATATTGAGGCGTTGAGAAAAATGATAGAATGATCATTGAAAAATCTTCTTTTTTAATGATACCATGGAATGAGGCAGGCATTTAGTTTTACAGTAATGGTTCTTAAAAATATTTCTATGAAAAAAATAATTCTTTTCAAAATCATAGTTGCGCTGTTACTGGTACAATATGGTTATGCCCAGGATTGCAAAACCAATGCGGATGTAGATGCTATGCCCGGAAAATATTTGACTGCAGCTGAATGCCCCTGGCCCGCTGTAAGAGCTGGATACTTTAATAAAATGTCTGGCACCGCAGATAAAGCAATAGCAAAACAGCTGTTGGCTAAAATAGAAAAGATAGAACAACAAAGCCATGCAGGTTTTGATCTCACCGGTGGTAATTGGGAGAATTATTATTCTACAGAAGGGTATGGATATTTTGATAATGCCAAACTTGGCCAATATACTTTTCAATCTGCACTGTATGAATTTTTTTGTGCTAAAGGAAAATCAATGCGCAACAGTGAGTATAGTACCGTGTTACGGATATACGTAAACGCAATTCCATTGAATACACTGGAGCGTTTTTTACGCAATACGTTTGGCAGCAGCATGGGTGAGTACGATTTTGGCTTTCAATATGCAGACTGGAAAAATCATAAGCCCGCTGATGTGCAGGCACAACTGATTCCGCTGTTTACCTATATGGGTTGCAACAGCCCGTTGCTTATAGATGCAATCAACTCTGGTAATAATTTTTTCCAGGATACACCTGAAAAAGATATAAAGCCTAATAACCGCAGCAATTACATTTATCGTTATTGGTTTGTAAAGAAAAACAACCTGCCTGTGTTGCTGCCTGTAAGCCGCAAAGAATACCTGCAAAGCCTGGTGGAATATTACGAAAGAGAAAAATTATACTTTCCAAAGTTGATTACAAAATTGACCACTGAGCATGCTAATGGTGTAAAGCAATACAGCAATTGGGAAACTGATGTGGCGGATAAAATTGCTGTTGTAAAAAAAGTTTTAAGCGAACACAACGAAGAATGGCTGGCTGCTCCTGCAATAATAAACCGTATTGAAGATGCAGCACTAACGTATAAAAATAAATTAATGGAAAGAACAAACTACAACCGTTTCTGGAAATTTTACGGCGGAGAAAATAAAAGCGAATCACTTTATAAATACAACCCGGAGTATTTCAAAAACTCACCATCAGGTTTGGCAAAGCCTCAAATTGTCAGCATTTCTTTTCGTTACGTTACCATGCCATCATCGCTTAGGTTGTTAGATAACTTTACAAAAAAGTTTGATTTTAATGCAGTAAAAAAAATGCAGGAATAAACTGTGCTGCCAGATTCAATCCTAGTAAGTTTGAAGGCTGTTAAACATAACAAAATCATGTAGACATCCCTGTAGATTTAGACTAAATAACTACGTAAGGATATCATAAAATGAGTTATTAGCAAATCTTTTCCCCTGAAATATTTGCAAGCCTCCTCAAATCAGGTATAAAATGGTTTGTAAATTGTCCAACTCGCTTAACTTCTTTGGACAAACCGATTTTTTTATTGGTTTGTCCATTTTTATTTTTGCTGAAACCCTCGTCCAGACTGTATATCAGCCGAACAGCCTCGTTGAGACGGGCGGTTCGAAAATTAAATCCATCAAAAGTCAGTTTTTCAGGATAAATCGAACCAATGATATCTCTTTTGGTTTTGTTATCTGACTCTTCGTATAGTTTATCAATATTACAAAGTGTTGACAGCGCTTTATTTAGCATGGGTTCGATATTTGTACAATCCGCCGTCGCTGCGATTAATTTTGATTCCAGATTTGAAATTCTTAATTCGTAATCAGATTTTATTTGTCGGTATTCTGTTGGTTCAATATCGGCTGACAACAATAATTTACGGGCATTTAGAAGCTCAAAATTTGCTTTTTCCAGCGCTTCCTTTATAACCTTTACGTCGTCCCTTTGTTCTTTTGATTTTAACCGGTATTCATCCTGAAGCAATAATTTATAAATTTCTGCCATTCCTGGACGGGGAACGAATTTTCTTAATTCCCGTGAAAATAATTGATTTGCATTTTCAGCTTTAAACCTGGTGCCGCAGGTAGAGTTGCAGTGATAATAATTATACTTTGCACTTCTGCCTTTTGAAGCACTTGCAGTAAGCAGTTTTCCGCACTTGGGACAAATCAAATAACCTCTTAGTTGAAAAATTTCTTTAGCATCTAATTTTGTCCGGTATGTTTTTTTCTTTCCATCCAGAAAATCCTGTACTTCATAAAAAAGCGCTTCTGAAATCATGGGTTCATGTAAACCTTGAACATGTCTTGCACCTTCTTCTTTGTAGGCTGTAAGATAAATCCTGCCGCAGTAAACAGGATTGCGAAGCAGGTACCAGAAATTAGCCCGGCAGCATCTGATCCCTTTTTTATATGCTTTAACCTTTATGACTGTATAGTTTTTTATCTTTTATGTAATCCTTATAATTAACATAGCACTTTTGGTGATCACTATAGCCGTTATGCTGCAGTGCTATAAAAGGATCACAAACAATAAATTTCCCCTTACCTGCCAGTGCTCTGTCGAGGTTTTGTTGTTCATCTGCTGCCAGAAATACCGAATAAAACTTTTGATGGATCCGGTAAATGGTTAGGCCTGCAAAATCAGTTACGCTGTGATCTGATTGAAGGTTGCCATAATAGATGCTGCCCAGGTACAGGTCATAATCTGCGGGTATATGTTGGAGGAAATAATCATAAGCGCCCTGATCTGTAAAATAAATATCGTCTTCTGCGATGGTAATGTAAGGAAGCGATTCCCTTTGTGCATACTGAACAATCTGTTTATGGGCCTGGGAAATACCTCGTTTTGGGTTTTCCGGGTCAGGAATTCCCGGCCAGAGGCATACGCTGATACATTGCTTCTTCAGTTCCCTCTCCAGTAATGCCATCCTGTCCTTACGGTGATTCAGGTGTATAATATGCAATGACTCGGCCATGAGCAAAGATAAGCACCCGGTATTTTATTTTTTATTTCTCATTTCGCATTTTGCGAAATGAGAAATAAGGTTTACCTTTACCACATGAGAAAGCATAACGGAATGCGTCCACAGGATGTAGCGATATTATTAAAAATTCTTGCATTGGATAACAGGGAGTTTAATCAGATGCAATTAGCCGGATCTTTGTCGATCAGCCTCTCTGAAATCTCGGAATCCCTCAACAGGAGCCAGGTAGCCGGGCTCATTGATTTTGAGAAAAAAAGAGTGAACCGGCAGAACCTGATGGAATTTCTCGAACATGGTGTCCGTTATGTATTTCCGCAACAGCTGGGAACCATGGTCAGAGGGATGCCTACTGCCCATTCACATCCCTTTATGAAGCAGCGCATTCCCAGTGAAGTGAATTATGTCTGGCCTGATGTGAATGGAGAAGTGCTGGGGCTTGCGGTGGAACCTTTTTACAGCAAACAGCCGTTGGCTGCAAAAGAGGATGCGCAATGGTATAAACTGCTGGCATTGGTGGATGTGACAAGAGTGGGAAAGGTCAGGGAAATCAGGATTGCCATAGAGGCATTAAAAACTTATATATTGAATTATGAACAGCAGTATTAATGTTGCAAGGATTAAAGCAGTCCATCATGATCTGGGAGAACTCCGGGATAAAGTAGTTTATGTAGGTGGGTCCACTGTATCTTTTTATGCAGATCGACCGGTCTATGAAATCAGGGTGACTGACGATATAGATGTGATCATTGAAATACTCCACTATAATGACCGGATCGGACTAGAAAACAAATTACGTGCAATGGGATTTGAAAATGATATCGAATCAGGAATCATCTGCCGTTATAAGACAAGAGGGGTGGTGGTGGATATTATGCCGACTGACGATCCATCCATCGGGTTTTCCAATAAATGGTATCCGGATGGTTTTATCGCCGCCGTCGATCATACAATTGATGCATTTCACAGGATTAAAATATTGACAGCTCCTTATTTTCTCGCGACTAAACTGGAAGCTTTCAAGGGACGGGGTCAGGGAGATGGCAGAACCAGTCAGGATTTTGAGGATATTGTTTTTGTGCTGGAAAACAGACAAACCATTTGGGAGGAACTGAAGCACTGTGATGGAAAGCTGAAAGCATACCTTATCGAAGAGTTTACCGCTTTATTGAAACATGCCTATTTGTATGAATGGATAGATGCCCACGTGGAAAGAAATTCACCGCCACAAACGAACCTTATCCTGGCTGCTTTGAGAAAATTCTGTCAGCAGGAATGAACAGCATCAGTTTGAATCAGAATTCCGGCACTTTTCACTTTATGACTTTAAAAGAGGGTACAACTAAATTAATATACATATTTTTTTAGTACAGGGATCCATCCTATTTTCTGAATACAGGCAACCTGAAGTTCACTCATATCGGGCGCCGGCAATGGCGTACTTCATTAAAAGGGTACTTGTTTTTAATCAGCCTGTTTAAGACATTTATGTCAGCCAATTGTAAATAATTTTAAGACATATCCCCATTTTTGCTGGCTTAAAAATTGTATCGCTTTTTGGTAAATCATCATTATGCCCGAATTACCTGACGTTGAAGTTTTTGCAAGGAACCTGGACAAAATATTTGCCCGTAAAAAAATTACAGCGGTTAAAATAATAAATGGTAAAAAATTAAAAGATACCCCGGCTGAATGGAGGAAGGCACTGGTGGGCAGAACTCTCAGGCGCATATACCGGTCAGGAAAGGAAATACGTTTTGAATTTACAGGCGGTGTTTTGACGGGGCTGCATCTGATGCTTACCGGCGACCTGTTTGTTTTTGAAAAAATCAATGAACATCATTCTGCCATTGCGGAATTTTATTTTACAGGAGGCAAAAACCTTGCACTCACTGACAGAATGGGAAATGCCAATATAAAACTGCATCCTGTAGATAAGCCTGGCGTAGATGCTCTTTCAAAAGAACTGAATTTTAATTACCTTAAACAAGCGTTGCAAAGGAAAACGACTATAAAGAAACTGTTAATCGACCAAAATATAATACGGGGTATTGGTAACAGTTACTCCGATGAAATTTTATGGGAGGCACGTATTTCACCCTATTCCATTGCAAAGGAAATACCTGATGCAAAAATAAAAGAACTGGTAAGGGTGATCAAAAGAATCCTGAAGAACGGGATAAAGCAGATTTATAAAAACTATAAGGGTAAGATAAATGTGGAGGTAAAGGAATTTTTAAAGATTCATACCAAATCAGCCTCCCAAAGCCCGACTGGTAAACCCATCCTTATCGATCAAAAAGGCATGATGAAAACTTATTACACCAAAGAGCAAAAGCTGTATAGCTGATCTCTTAATAAATTACCCGTTTTACTTTAACCGGAAGGGACGGCAAAGTTTATCTTGCCTATTTTTTGACCGATGCAGGCAAGACTTACCTCTCCGGGTAAACGCAGGAATGCGGGGCCATACCCCCTGTCAAAAGGGAATGGTATTTGAACAGGGCATATCTTCTTTTATAAGGATCATGGCGTGATCCGGGTAAGAAAATACCGTTTCCGGGGTATTGCAAACCCGCCTGATTAGCGGCATCTTTAACCTTTAAACGACTATCATGAAAATATTCCTGCTGATCTTGCTTTTGCCTTTGTTTGTTACCGCACAAACTGCCCCAGACAAACCTTTACCCAAAGGGGTCAGTAAGAAACTGGCCAAAAAGGTATTCAGGTACCTGGGTGAAAGGGCAGCAGCCGGGGATGCAGGGGATTCAGTTGCCTGCAGGGAGTTATCGGAATTTTATGACCAGGATCTTCTGCGGCATTTTGACTATAGCTGGAACTGGCTGTACAGCCTTGAAACAGGAATAGCATGGTTGTACAAAGGTGTAAAAGCGGGTAGCGCAGAGTGTGGCTTCAGGCTGGGCCAGGAGTTCAGCAATAAATTACAGTATAGTACAAATAAGCAGCGGGATAAGGATTCTGCGATGTATTATTACCAGTTTGCAGCCGATAAGGGCCATGTAAGGGGCATGATAAGCCTGGCAGAAAAATACGACCGCCGGGATATACACGCCATCTACTGGTTCAGGCAGGCCGCTGCAAAAGGTAGCAGTGAAGCGGCGCAGGAAGTGGCCGATATCATTACCGGGCTCGATGACCCTTTTACAAAAGGCTATGCCGCCTATAAGAATAACGATATGGATCTGGCCATGAAACTTTGGAAGATAGACTACAAGGTGAACAAAAACGCCAATGCCGCTTTTAACGTAGGGATTTTGTATCAGCTCAAAGGCAGGGATATGACCGACAACTGGGCATGGGGATGGTTTGACAATGCCTGCGAACTGGGCATGGAAGAAGGCTGCATGATGTCGGCCAAAATTTTTACAGAGGAAGGCCGCTGGAGTATGGCGGTGGAACGCTGGACAAAAGCAGCAAAACTGGGTAATACAAAAGCAGCAGAGTATATCAAACAAACCAATGCCAGTCTTGCTGCACAGCAGGCGGAGCATGACGCTTACTGGGCGGAGTACACTAAAAGGGTGAATGCCGCCATCAACAACGGAACTTATGTAAATCCGTACGCAATAAGTAGTAACAGTAAGGCAAACCCGACGATCAATTATTACCAGGTGCCCAAAAAGACAGCTGCCGAAAACGACCAGATCATGTACGATAAAATGCATCAGGAACAGGCGCTCCGGGAAAAGGCTTACCGGGAAAAATGGGGCAATTAAAGAACAGGAAGCCCGGTATTTGTTTGCTGTAATATCTTTATATCACAGGGTTTTTCAATGACTGCTTCAGGATGCCTATCAGTTCAGTTTTTTGCACTACACCGCTTTGTCTCCACAGGATTTTACCTTTTTGGAACAGGATCAGAGTTGGTACGCCCTGCACCTGGTAGGCTATCGCAGCCTGCGGGCTTTTGTCAACATCAACTTTTATGATGGTAAGGGTATCGCCCAGTTCCTGCTTGACTTGTTTCAAAATGGGGGGCATCATTCTGCAGGGGCCGCACCACTCTGCAAAAAAATCCACCAGTACAGCTTTGTCGGATTGTATGGTCTCATGGAATGTCATATCGTGGATGTTTATTCGGATGATTCAGCTAACAAGTCAAATCGGCAAGTTTGCTGCGGTTTTTATCAACAATTCAATTTTATGCGCACTACTTTACTGCGTGCAACGCCGGTTGATTTCCTTCTGTGTCTTTGAAGACCGCAATCATCCCGGCCGGAATTTCAGTTTTATTCATAACAATCTTTCCTCCGGCTGGCACAATACGATCGATCACTTTTTGAATGGAAGGATAAGCATTCAAATAAATAAGCGGGCCGCTTGATGAGGGCTTTACTCGTTTTGCCTTTACAAGACATCCGGATAGAATTCCAGATTTTGCCATGATTGTGCCGGGCTTTCGGGGAAAGAAAACAGTCTGCTCCTCAGGATTGTTATCCGGCATTGTTTCCATCTTAATGTCAAGTATTGTTTCATAAAACTTCCTAGCCCTTTGCATGTTGGAAACAGGTATTTCAAACCACGTCAATGCGTTGCTGTCAGCGCTTAGTTTCTTCATCATAACATTATTTTAAATACTGAAAGTAAAAGAAAAACAAAATTTAAGCCAATTACCAGGCAAAAAGTCAAACAGTAGCTGACATGAAGGGTGTTAGAATTTAAATTGTTATTAATAATTTTTGTAGCTACATTAATTTTCAAACTACTCTTTTCCAAGCGCCATTTTTCATTGCTATGATATTGCCAAATACGGTCTAATACTTATTAGCTTCGGTATTTGTAAACAGAGATCATAACTTTAATTCACTAAAAGAAGATGATGGCAAAAAGCAAATTAATACGCATGGATAATGTCGGCATTGTGGTAGAGTCCCTCGATGAGACCATCGCTTTTTTCGCAGAGCTTGGCCTGAAATTGGAAGGGCGGGCCGTAATAGAAGGAGAATGGGCCCCTGTTTTCCTCACTTTTTATTTTTTAAAAATTCAATGCAGTCCCAGTAAGGGTTTGAGCTGTTTTTTTTTGATTTTTTGGGTGCCGATGTGGGTTAAATTATCTTTATGGAATGTTTATTCGTAAGAAAAATAACCCCAATGGTTCTATAACCATTCAAGTTGTAGATAAAAGTTCGGGTTCTTATCGGGTTATACAAAATTTTGGTGTAGCTAAAACGAATACTGAACAAGAAAAGAAGATA
>Ga0265327_10000538_pt1 | contig 64869 bp, 47 predicted proteins | sample 41621metaG_FD_202089 | JGI IMG/M metagenome (GOLD analysis project Ga0265327, IMG submission 202089) | Rhizosphere microbial communities from Carex aquatilis grown in University of Washington, Seatle, WA, United States - 4-16-21 metaG | ecosystem: Host-associated > Plants > Roots > Rhizosphere...
GCCGACGTTGCCGCGCTGGCGGGGCAGGCAATCCGCAATGCGTTGAAACTGGCGCTCGGTTAGTTCCATTTGTCCAACAAGGATGCCGCAAACCCACCAATTGTCAATTAGTGTTAACAGGCCCTAGTAGGCCTGCTGCCCCTGATTACTGTTGAGTCGGGCTTGGCGCTGGTTCAAGGCTTGACCCAAGGCATGACCACTGGGTTGTCAGCCTTAAAGGCGGTAGCAGTCGGACTTGCCCCGGCTTGCGTATTTACGACGGGAATTGTTTGGTACAACGAGAATCGCTGGGAGCGTATTATCACCGTCACCATTCTCTTCTGGTTATCGAGTATTGTGCCGATTTATCAACTTTTAGCGATCATTAACAGGGGTCCCGGTTTACCCGTTTGGGTTGTCATTGCCTATTCGCTGGTCTTTATCGTTTCATGCCTGTTCATCATCAGTCATCTGCTTGAGGCAAATGCCCTGACTTATCGCCTCCGTACACAAGAACTCAGCGAAAGCTGGAATATAAGATGACGAACCCGTGGTTTGTATCTGGCCCCTGCTCAAAAAAAGTTTGAAGCAAATTTACCGGACGGCCATCGAACGCCAGTCCAAAACCTTCAACTGCACCGATGTCCGTCCGTTGTAATCGTTTAGCGACGGTGCAAACGCCAGGTCAAATTTCCCCACCGGCAACGAGCCGTTACCGGCGTTCCACCACACGGCCTCGTGCGTGACGCGGCCATCGGTCACCCACATTTTGACGTGCTGTTTGTTTGCCCCCATGCGGCACAATGGTTTTTTATGGGTCAGTCCACGGGCGCAAAATTGATAGGCCGGATTGCCCATGCCGTTGGGTTTGAGCCGGTCCAGTTCCGCCAGCGAATCAAAATTCACCTCGTCCAAACCAATTTCGGCATCGAGACGCAGTGGCGGCTGCAAATCTTCCGGCTGCAAACTCCGGCGGGCGATGGCATTCAGCCGCTCGCGCAATAATTCAATCTTCTCCGGCAGCACGCTCAAGCCGGCGGCCATGGCGTGGCCGCCGTGGCGCAGCAACAAGTCATCGCATTCGCGCAAGGCGGCGGCCAGGTCAAAGCCCGCAATGCTGCGGCCCGAACCGCGCATCTGGCCGTTCTCACCGCCAATAATCAGCGTGGGCCGGTAAAATTCCTGCAACACGCGCGAGGCCACAATGCCTACCACGCCGATGTGCCAGAGCAACTGGCCCTCGACCACCACAAAATCCTTCTGCGCGTCAAACTTCGCGCGCACCACGCCGATGACTTCCTCCACCATGCTCTTTTCTATCTTCTGCCGTTCCCGGTTGCGGGCATCGAGATTTTGCGCCAGCGGCAGCGCGTCCTCCACCGTTTCCGCGAGCAGCAGATGCAACGATTCCTCCGCCGTCTCCAGCCGGCCCGCAGCGTTCAAGCGCGGCGCGAGCTGGAAACCGACGTCGTGCGTGCCCAGCTTTTCCGGCGATTGCGCCACCTGCTTCAAGGCCATGAGCCCGGGACGCTGTGTCGTATTCAGTTTTTCCAAACCGGCCGTAACGAGAATGCGATTCTCGCCGGTGAGCGGCACGAGATCGGCAATGGTGCCCAGCGCCACCAAATCCAACAGCGGCTTCAAATCAAAGTCTTGCGCGCCCGGCAACCCCGTCTCGCGGCCGCGCTTGAGCAGCGCATGCGCCAGTTTAAAGGCCAGGCCGGCGGAACAAAGTTCCTGAAAATGTTTTGCGCCGGCTGCTGCATCCGCCGCCAGCGAAAGTTGCGGGTTCACCAGTGCCACCGCCTTGGGCGCGGGCGAAGATACCTGGTGATGGTCCAGCACAATCACTTCCACGCCGCGCCCGCCAAGCCAGTCGATGGTTTCCACCGCCGTGGAACCGCAGTCCACCGCCAGCAATAATTTGACAGGATATTTCTTGAGGCAATTTTCCACGCCATCGCGGCTCAAGCCATAGCCTTCGTCCATGCGGTTGGGCAGATAGGCGTCCGCCCGCCAGCCCAGCGAACGCAAAACTTCCAGCAGCAAGGTGGTCGAGGTCACACCGTCCACGTCGTAATCGCCAAAAATAACCAGTGCCTCGCCTAATTCACGGGCGCGCAACAACCGCTCCACGGCGGTGCCCATGTTCGGCAGCAGAAACGGGTCGGCCAGGTTTTTGAGGCGTGGCGCGAGAAAATTTTCCATCGTGGCCGGCTCGCTAAAGCCGCGGTTGACGAGGCATTGGGCGAGCAACGGGGAAATCTTTTGCGCGGCCGCGAGTGTTCCTACAAGCAGCGGCTGGGATGGCGCAATGGTCCAGCGGAATTTCATGTTCAAGCCGGTTGCTTTACCCGGCAGCGGCGTTCTTTTCCCGCCGCGTGGCCGCCAGGGACAAGCCAATGGCAACCGTTAGAATCAAGGCCACCACCAGCAACGAGATGCCGGTGGGAATTTTAAACTGAAACCATTGCGGCGGATGGTCGTGCGGGTCCAGCAACATTTTGACGCCCACAAACACCAGCACCACCGACAGGCCTGATTTTAAATAACGGAACCGGCTCATGGCCCCGGCCAGCAAAAAGTACAATGACCGCAAACCGAGGATGGCAAAAATATTGGACGTAAAAACGATGAAGGCCTTTTCCGTAACGGCAAAAACAGCGGGGATGGAATCCACGGCAAAAATCAGGTCGGTTGTCTCCACCAGCAACAGCACCAGCATCAACGGCGTGAGTGCGAGCGAACCATTGACGCGGGTCAGGAATTTCTGGCCGTCCATCGACGGGGCAACCGGAAACAGCCGGCGGGCAAAACGGATCACGGGATTTTTTTCCGGTTCTACCTGTTCCGGCCGGGAGAAAATCATCTTGGCACCGGTAAAAACGAGGAACACGCCAAAGACATAAAGCAGCCACTTAAAATGCTGCACCAACGCAGCCCCCACCCCAATCATCATCCCGCGCATGACGAACGCACCCAGAATGCCCCAGACCAGCACGCGACGCTGCAACGGCGGCGGCACTTGAAACGCGGTGAAAATGAGGGCAATGACCAGGATGTTGTCGAGCGAGAGCGAGAGCTCAATGAGGTAACCGGTCACGAACTCCGTGGATTCCTCGCGGCCGCGCCAAAATACCAGCAGGCCGGCAAACAACATCGCCAGCACAAACCAGACAAGGCTCCAGAGCAGCGCCTCGGAAAAGGTGACGGCACTGGGGCGGCGCCGGAACGCCCCCATGTCCACGGATACACAAACCAGGACAAACAGGATGAAACCCGCCCAATGCCAGGCTGTTATTTCAATCATGACGGATTTACGATTTACGATTTGCACCCCAACTGCAAATTCAATCGCAAACCGCGAACCGTAAATCGTGAGAGATTAGACCTTGGCCGTTTGCGTGTTTTGCATCGCCACCTGCGAACCACTGCCGATGCTCGGGCGTTCGCCCTTGTGCCATTTGAGCACAATCAAGCTCGCGATATAGATGGACGAATAAGTGCCAACAACGATGCCGATCAGGAAGGTCAACGCAAAGTCGTTAATGACGCCGCCGCCCCAGATGTACAAGCAGAGCGTGGCAATCAACACCGTGCCACTGGTGATGATGGTACGGCTCAGCGTCTGGTTCAACGCCTGGTTAATGACTTCACGGAACGAGCCGCGCATACCCAGCTTCAGGTCTTCACGGATACGGTCGAAGATGACGATCTTGTCGTTGATCGAGAAACCAATGATGGTCAATACCGCAGCGACCACCGTGGCATTGAACAGATGGCTGGAGCCCGGAATGGCCGTGGCAATACAGTAGGCGCCCACGGCGAACAGCACGTCATGCAACACCGCAATGACGGCCGCCACGGCAAATGAGAATTCATAACGCAGCGCCACGTAAACCAGGATGCCGAACATGGCCATCAAGGAGGCAATCACAGCCGACTGGGTGATTTCAGCGCCCAACGTCGCGCCAACCTGCTGGTGGCTGACCGGCACAAACTTCGCCTGCGGAAACTTTGATACAATCGCCGCTTCCACTTTTTTGCCTGAATCAATCGAGGTGGTCAACCGCAAGGTCTCCACGTTGTCGCCCCTCTGGTACTGAATTTGGGCGTCACTTTCACCCATCGGCTGCAGGGCAGAGCGGATGTCTTTTTCATCCACCCGTTGTGCAAAGCTGAACGTGGTGCTGTCGCCGCCGCGGAAATCGATACCAAACATCTTCTTGCCCTGGCTGATGCCGAAGCCCAGCGCGGCAATCGTGAAGATGGTCGTGGCCATCGCCAGGGGCATCGCCAGTTTCATGAAATCAATTTTTGCACTGCGGATGATGTGCATCATGGGCATCGACTTGATGATGTTCCGCTCGGTCAGGAAGTTGAAGATGAGACGGGTCACCACCAGCGCGGTGAACAAGCTCGCAGCCACACCAATGGTGAGCGTGACACCGAAACCTTTGATTTCGCCGGTGCCCTTCCAAATCAGGATGATGGAGGAAATCAGCGTGGTAACGTGCGAGTCGAAAATGGTGCCGAAGGCGCGGGCATAACCGGCGTCGATGGCGCCGCGCAGTGATTTGCCCTTGGCCAGTTCTTCCCGAATACGTTCGTAAATCAGCACGTTGGCGTCGACCGCCATACCCACGGTGAGCACACCGCCCGCGATGCCAGGCAGGGTGAACGTGGTGCCGATGGAACACATAACGCCCAACAGGATGATGACGTTCGTAATGAGCGCCACGTTGGCCGCCAGACCGGCAATCAAGTAATACACCAGCATGAACGCGGAGACGAAGGCCACACCGGCAATGGCGGCCTTGATACCGCTATGAATGGCGTCCGTACCCAGCGTTGCGCCGACATCGGTGGACGAAACAATTTTCAAAGGCGCGCGCAGGGGATTTTGCAAAATGTTGGCAATGCTCAGCGCCTGCTCAGGGGTGTAGGAGCCGGAGATTTGGCCGCTTTTGCTGATTTCAGATTTGATGGACGGGGCGGTTTGCAATTCACCGTCCAAGATGACGGCCAGTTGGCGGCCAATATTGTCGCGGGTGGTCTGGCCAAACCGGATAGCCGCTTCATCCGTCAGGGTGAAGTCAATTTCGGGATTACCGAGGTTATCGCGATTGACGTGCGCGCCTTCAATGATGTCGCCCGCGAGATTGTTTTCGGGCTTTTTCTTGACGACGTAGGGAATGATGGTGGTCTTGTTATCTTTCCCTTGCGAAATTTCTTTGAGCACCTCATAGCCCGGAGGAATCGGGTCGCCGTTGCGAATGATTTCGGCGCTGTTATCCGCCACCAGGCGAAACTCCAAATAAGCCGACTTCGAGAGGGTGTCGATTGCCTCTTGACGGGCAGATTCGGACAAGCCGGGCAACTGCACCAAAATGCGGTTCTCACCAGCCGATTGGATGATGGGTTCGGCCACACCAAAGCGGTCAATACGCTTGCGGATGACTTCAATCGCCTGGGAAAGCGCGCCATTCACATCCACGCTGTTGGTGATGGTTTCAAGCTTGCCCTGGCTGTTGGTGATGGTCTGGACGCTTCCCAGCTTGGATGTATCCATTTCCATCAAGAACGAGGTGCCGCCTTGCAAATCGATGCCCAGCTTGATTTTACCGGAGGAATCCCGCTGCAAGCGGTTCAAGATATAGGTGTTGGGATGAAGCTGGTTGGCGGCAGCTACGGCGTATTCCGGAAAATACTTGGCCAATTCATTGGTGCCGACGGCGCTTTGCAGGGCGGCAAATTCATTGGTGCCGGCCTTCTGCAAGGCATCTGTCTGGCTCACGATGGACTTGAAGGTGGCATCCTGATTCTGCGCGCGCCGCGAGAATTCCTGCACCAAATCGCGCGAGGTGGGTGGGTATACTTCAAACAACGCCCAGAGAATGATGACGATGACGAGGATGAAACGGCCCAAGTTGTTATTCTTATTCATGGCAAATCAGGAGACGGTCGGGGTGGTGGCGTCGTCGGGAATGATTTCAGTAACGGACGCCTTGGTAACTTCAAACTTCGCATCGGCGGAACGAATCGAAACGGACTTGTCCTTGACGGTGATCACCGTCCCGATGATGCCGGCGGCGGTCACAACCTTGTCGCCGGATTTTAAAGCGGAAATCAATTTGGCCTGCTCTTTGGCACGTTTCTGCTGCGGCCGGAGAATGATGACGTAGAAAACGACCACCATCAAAACGATGGGGAGAATCGTCATCATCGGATTTTGCTGCGGGCTGCCATTTTGGCCGCTGCCCGATGGGGGCGCAGACAACGCTAACAAGCCACTAAAACAGTTTACGTGCATAATTAGAAAAACGGTCGTGTAGTTTAGGCAGGCGACGGCCAAAGGCAAGATTTATTGGCCGGAGTTTCGGCGCACAAAATGCACATTCTCATCGGCCAATCCGCAACCAACCCCTCCTGGCGACCGGGATTTTCGCACGATTTGTGCGGACAATCTTGCATTTAACATTCGTTAAAGCCCTGCCCCCACCCTCGTTAAACGTTCGCCACAAACAATTTATTATCCGGTTTTGCGACCAAGCACTTGCAATCGGCAGCCACGCGGGCAACTGTATTATCATGAGGTTGGTGATTATTTCAAACCGGTTGCCGTTCACGGTTTCTTTCAAGGACAATACGCCACAATTCAAGCCCAGTGCCGGCGGATTGACGACGGGGCTTTGGAGTTATTTGGACCGGCCACTGGCCGAGGGTGCGGAGCGGCCGGATTATCTCTGGATGGGCTGGCCCGGCATCAGTGTGCCGCCGGAACACGAAGCCGGCGTGCGTACCCATGGCGAAAAATTCAAATCCGCCCCCGTGTTTCTGCCCGAGGAGAGCATGGACCGCTTTTACCTGGGCTTTTGCAATAAAACCATCTGGCCGTTGTTCCATTATTTTCCCACGCTCACCCGTTACGACGAGGGCTACTGGCAGGAATACCAAAATGTAAACCGGGTTTTTGGCGAAGCCGTCGTCAAAGCGTTGCAGCCGGACGACGTTCTATGGATTCATGATTATCATCTCATGTTGCTGCCGAAACTCGTGCGCGAAAAATTTCCTGAAATGCCCATCGGTTTCTTCCTGCACATCCCGTTTCCGTCCTGGGAAATTTTTCGGATGCTGCCGCGCGCGTGGCGTGAAGAAATGATCGAAGGCTTGCTCGGCTCGAGCGTGATTGGCTTTCACACCCACGATTACGTGCGCTATTTCCTCACCTCCGTACTGCGCACTTCCGGCTACGAACATCAACTGGGCAGCCTGGCCTTGCGCGACCGGGTGGTAAAGGTGGATACGTTTCCCATGGGCGTGGAGTTTGACCGCTTCAACGCTGCGGCCGCTTCCAAGGAAACGGCCGTGCAGGTGGATGAATTACGCGCCAAGTGCGTGGGCCAGAAGGTGATTTTTTCGGTGGACCGCCTGGATTACACCAAGGGCCTCATCAACCGGCTCCTGGGCTACGAGTTGTTCCTGAAAAACAATCCGCAATGGCATGGCAAAGTGGTGTTCATCATCTCGGTAGCGCCCTCGCGCATTGGTGTGGATAGTTATCAATCCATGAAATTGGAAGTGGAACAAACGGTTGGTCGCATCGTCGGCGATTTCGGGAATGTCCACTGGACCCCGCTCGTTTACCAGTTTCGCAACCTCACCTTTGAGGAAATCGTGCCGCTCTACCGCCTGTGCGATGTGGCGTTGATTACGCCGTTGCGGGATGGCATGAATCTGGTGGCGAAGGAATTCATGGCTTCGCGCCCGGACCAAACCGGCGTGCTGATCTTGAGCGAAATGGCAGGTGCCGCCAAGGAAATGGGCGAGGCCATCATCATTAATCCATTTCATCTCGAAGATTTTGCCCGTGCGCTGGAACAGGCCTTGGTCATGCCGATGGAGGAACAAATCCGGCGCAACCAGCTTTTGCAGGAACGGCTGCGCCGCTACAACGTGGTGCGCTGGGCGGATGACTTTGTGCAGGCGCTGTTGTCCACGCAAAAAAGTGAAGCCGCGCGCCGCGCACGTTTGCTGGGCGGCAAGGCGTACACCGGCATTGTGCAGCAATATCGCTCCGCCACCCGGCGCGCGTTTTTGCTGGATTACGATGGCACGCTCGTGCCGTTTGCCTCGGAACCCAAACTCGCACGCCCTGATCCGGAATTGATCGAACTGCTGACCATGCTCGGCTCCGACCCTGCCAACCAGGTGACCATTATCAGCGGACGCCAGCGCGCCCCCCTGGAAGAATGGTTCGGCAACCTGCCCATTTCATTGATTGCCGAGCACGGCGCGTGGCTGCGCCAAAAAGGAACCGACTGGCGCGTTATCAAATCCATGACCGCCGACTGGAAGGAACGCGTGCGGCCCATTCTCCAGCTTTACGTAGACCGCCTGCCTGGCGCGTTGCTCGAGGAAAAGGATTTTTCGCTCGCGTGGCATTATCGCCGCGCCGACCCGGAACAAGCCTCGCTCCGCGCGAAGGAACTCGTGGATGACCTGGCCGGTTTCACCCGCAACATTGACGTGCAGGTGTTTGAAGGCAACAAAGTGATTGAGCTGCGCAACTCCGGCGTCAATAAAGGCACCGCTGCGCTGGAATGGCTCGTCGGCCAGACGCCCGAGTTTATCCTGGGCATTGGCGATGATTGGACGGATGAGGATTTGTTTCGCAGCCTGCCACCGGGTGCAATTTCCGTGCGCGTGGGCGTGGCCAACACGGCGGCACGATATTATTTGAGCAACCACACGGCGGTGCGACGGCTGTTGCGTGAACTGGCCAGCCCGCAGGTTCAGTCATGAAATGGAATGATTACTTCACTGGCCGGTGGCGCTCATGGGCAGCGTTGGCCGCCTGCCTGTTCGCGGCTCCATGGGCGGGCGCGCAAAACATTCCTGTCACCGATAATTTATGGCGGCTTACGGCGCAGGAAGACACCGATGGCGACGAGAAAATCACCGTACACGACCACACCACGCCATATATTATACAGGATGGCGAAGGCCGGGCATTGCGCACCTTGACAAATTGTTATCAAATGTCCGTGTTGCTTCAGGACCTAAAGCAGGCGAATGACGAACATTTAAAAACCATACGCATGGATAATCTGCAAATCGACGAGTCCGCCGTGGACCGCACCCACCGGTTCATCAAGGAATATTTCTGGAACGCCCTGACCCGCCGCATCGACCTCAAACATCTCAACCAGGTCGTGCGCGACCCCAAATCCAAGGCAAAATACGATTACCTCTACGTGCCAACCGCCGATGAAACGGCGATCAAATATTTTCGCGACATCGAAAATTCCAGCGCCGGCCGCCATCGTTCGCCCGCGCTCAAGGTGGTACTGCTGCCCTCGCCAGATAAAATCACCGGCGCATTCATCCGCAACCTGGACGGCGCGCACGGATTGTTGAGCCTCAAACTGGAACTGAACGCCAGCGGCGAACCTGTTTGCGGCGTGCCCTATGTGGTGCCCGGCGGCCGTTTCAACGAGCTTTACGCCTGGGACAGTTATTTTACAATTTTAGGTTTGTTGGAAGATGGCCGCATGGACCTCGCCCGTGGCACCGCGGACAATTTGCTGTATGAAGTGCAATATTACGGAAAAGTTCCCAACGCCAACCGCACGTACTATCTCACCCGCTCGCAACCGCCCTTTCTCACCAGCATCATCCGCGAGGTCTTTGAGCGGGATAAAACCAGCAAGACCAACCGCGCCTGGCTCGCTTCGGCCTTGCAGACCATCGTGGGCGAATATCAAAACGTCTGGCTGGGTAAAGACCGGCTCGTCAAAATCGGGCAATACGAACTCAGCCGCTATTACGACGAGGGCGAAGGCCCCTGCCCCGAGGTTGAGCCGGGACATTACGACGACAAAATTGAGCCGTGGCTGACACAGATTAAACCCGCCAATCCGGATATACCGCTGACGCCCTATCGTTTTCTAAACGAATATTTGTACTGCGATCAATATGCCGGGCTGATGGCGGACGGCCTGACGTTGCGCGATTTTTTTAAACATGACCGCGCCGACCGCGAATCCGGCCACGACACCACCCATCGCTTCGATGATCGTACCGCCGACTTTGTAACGGTGGATTTAAATTCGCTCCTCTACAAATATGAAACTGATTTTGCGGAGCTGATTGAGCGCGAGTTCGGCGGCGATTTGCCCATGCTGGGCGAGCCCTATCGCAGTGCCGCTTCGTGGCGGCAACGCGCCGCCGCGCGCAAGGCCGCCATGCTGGCGTTGATGTGGGATGAGCAACGCGGCTTTTTCTTCGACTATGATTTTGCGCGGCAGAAGCGTTCCGCGTATATCAGCGCCACCGGTTTTTGGCCGTTATGGGCCAGGCTGTTGGATGCCAGCCAGCCGGAAGAATTGAACCGCGCCAAACGGGTGGCGGCCTATGGTTGCGAAAAATTGGAACAAGCAGCCGGTCTTTCGGCCACGGCCAGGGAATCCGTGGCAGCCGCGCATCGCCAGGATCAACGCCAGTGGGATTATCCCTACGGCTGGGCACCGCACCAAATGCTGGCCTGGCAGGGCTTGAAAAATTACGGCCTGGAAACAGACGCCGCCCGGCTGGCTTATCGCTGGCTCTACACCATTGTCCGAAACGCCCACGATTATAACGGCACCATCCCTGAAAAATTCAACGCAGTCACCGGCTCGCATGAGGTGTTTGCAGAATATGGCAATGTGGGCACCAAGTTCACCTACATCGCCACCGAAGGGTTCGGCTGGATGAACGCCTCGCTCGAGGTAGGCTTAAATTTTCTCACCCCCACGCAACTGGGTGCGTTGCACCGGCTGGAACCGCCGCCCGGCTGGGTGAAATAATTCGGACCCAGTCATAAATTGCGGTCGCGGCGGTTAAAAGAGCCGGTCGTTGGCACCCTTCCCTATCAAAAAATATTTCGTTTGCGATTGACCAGCGTCATAAGTTCTGTCGAAATGATAGAACATCATTTTGTTGTTAGATGCCGAGAACTCCAGTCAGAAACGGAAATGGCGCGCCACGCAATGGCGCGAGCAAATACGACGCCCACCACAAGGTTCTGTCGCAAACATACGGTGCGTTTGCGGACTTGCGCCGCGAGCTGTCCGACTCCAAGACCACGGTCTGCGAGCGCGAGGACATCCTGAAAAGTTTTGCCATCTGCCCGGATTCCCAGCGCGCGTGGTTGCTGCTGGAAGATTATTTTGAGCGCCTCTCGCTCTCGCGCCGCGATTTCCCCGCCAATGACTGGTGGCCCAAAATGCTCGTTGCCCAGGGCAAATCCCGCCTGGAAGAACTGGCGTTTTTGTTTCTCCGCGCCAAACGCTCCGTCCCCCCTGAATTGCAGCCGCACGCCAGCCTGGAACGCTTTGCCCGCGCCGAGGAAGCCGAACAGGAACTGCGCCTCGTGCGTGAACTGGAAAACTGGCTCGCGCCCGCCACCCCGCTCCATCTCGATACGCCCCGCGCCACCTTGCGCGTGGTCTGCCAGCCGCAACCCGACGAACAGGAGCCCTCGCGCTTCCGGCTCGCCGTGCAATTTCTTCTGCTCCGTCCGCGCACCGGTGAAAAAGCCCGTTCGTTGCACGACCTCGTGGACCTCGTGGTGCGTGCCGCGCACGAACAGGAATTGTTCACGCCCTGGGACTGGGAATTTATCCAGTGGATTTACGACACCCACCGCGAACACGCCAGCAACGAAACCACGCTGCTGCTCTCCGATGCAGAACTGCTGCAATGGCTCGCCCGCTGGGGCCACACCAAGCGGCTCGAATCCGCCGCCAACAATCTTCCGCTGTATTTTCACGGCCACGTCGTGGCCCTGGCCCCGCATCTCGAAAACGGCGACAAGGAACTGTCGTTCACGCATCGCATCGCCCTGCCGGATGGCAATTATCATTGCGTCAGTAACGCGCGCTTCTTTAACCGCCAGTCGCCCGTGGCCCTGTTGGGTAACGAATTTTTCCTCCTGCGCAACGCCCCGCCCAATGGCGTGCTGAAACATCTCGCGCAACGGCCGTCCGTGCCCGTGCGCCGTTTGAGCCATCGCCTGCTCCTGCACTTGCGCAAGACGCAGTCCAACCACGGCGTGGATTGGGAGCAACTCTGCGTGGCGCATCCGGCCGCGCCACAGTTTGTTTTTGAATTGCTCGAAGACACGGTGTTGTTGCGCCTGATGGCGCATAGTTTTCGCGACAAGAGCACCTGGGTCTGGTCGGGCCATGAATGGACGCCGCATAACCGCGTCATCAAAGCCGGTGAAAAGCCGGAAATCCTGGATGACCCGCGCCTGGACCCCGCCGTGCAATGGCTGCGCAAATTGGATTGGTTCATGCAGGAGCCCGGTTTGTGGGTGGGCGATGCCAATGAAAATTTCCTCGGCTCACTCGCGGAAGCCTGGGCCAGCAAGCCCAAGGACGCTGAATTTCTCGGCAACGCTTCCTTCCACCGCCTGTTTCTGACGCCGCGCGCGCTGAAACCCCGCTTGGTTGTCAAAGGCAGCGGCATTGACTGGCTGGCCGTCTCCGCCGAATGGGAAGCGGAAGGCATGAAACTTTCCAAGGCCGACCTCGACCGTCTGGCCGCCGCCACGAGCCGCTTTGTCAAACTGCCCAACGCCGGCTGGGTGGAACTTGATACCCATGCCGTGCAAACCGCGCACGAGGCCATGGCTGACATGGGCGTGGACGGTTTGATTGCCGTGCCGCAAAAAGTCGGCATGGAACACGTCGCGCATTTGGGCGAAGAAGAATTTACCCGCTTTGCGGATACGCCCGAGGCGCAAGCCTTGCGCAGCCGCGTGCGCGATTTCAAGGGCGTGCCCAGCGCGGCCCTGCCCAAGGCGCTCTCGGCCGAATTGCGTCCTTACCAAAAGGACGGCTTCGATTTCCTGGCGCACTTGGTGGAGGTCAGGCTCGGCGGCATTTTGGCCGACGACATGGGCTTGGGCAAAACGCTCCAAACTTTGACGTGGCTCGCGTGGCTCAAGGAACGGCATCTCAAGAACCCGAAACCGTCCCTGGTTATTTGTCCAGCCTCCGTGCTGCACAACTGGCGGCGCGAGGCGGAGAAATTTACGCCGGACATGAAGGTGCTCGTGCTGGAAAGCGGCGCGGCCCGCCACAATTTGCGCAAGCAAATCCCGCAGCACGACATCATCGTCACCAATTACGCGCTGTTGCGCCGTGATTTGGAGGAGTTCCACAAGTTCTCGTTCCGCGCGGTCATTTTGGACGAGGCCCAGTTCATCAAGAACCCCGGCGCACAGGTGACGCAATCAGTCAAACAATTGAAGTGCGAACATAAGATTGCGCTCACGGGTACGCCGCTGGAAAACCGTTTGCTCGATTTGTGGAGCATCGTGGATTTCATCCAGCCGGGTTACCTCGGCAACCAGGAACATTTTTTGGAGACGTACGAACCGCGCGGCGAAAATGCGGAGTCCGAGCAGCGCATCGCGCGCCGGCGGTTGTCGGCCAAGCTGCGCCCGCTCTTGCTGCGCCGCTTGAAAAAGCACGTGGCGAAGGATTTGCCCGACCGTATCGAGGAACGCCGCGATTGTCCGTTGGGCGATGAACAGCGCAAGCTGTACCTCGCGGAACTGCGCCGCAGCCGCGACCAGGTGATGAAAGCCGTCGAGACGCAGGGCTTGAACAAGTCCAAGATGCACGTGCTCGCCGCGCTCACGCGCCTGCGCCAGATTTGCTGCCATCCCTCGCTCGTGGGCAGCGATACCGCCAGCGGCAAGACCGATACTTTATTCGAATTGCTCGATACCTTGGTGGCCGATGGCCAGAAGGTGCTCGTCTTCTCGCAGTTCGTGCAGATGCTGCAATTGCTGGAGAAGGAATGCCTCGCTCGCGGCATCCATACGCACATGCTCACGGGCCAGACCAAGGACCGCCAGTCCGTGGTTACCGAATTCCAGAAGGAAACGGGCGCGTGCGTGTTCCTGCTGAGCTTGCGCGCCGCCGGCACGGGATTGAATTTGACCAACGCCAGCTATGTGGTGCTCTATGACCCGTGGTGGAACCCCGCAGTGGAAGCGCAAGCCATCGACCGCTCGCATCGTATCGGCCAGACGCAAACCGTGAACGCCTACCGGCTCATTGCGCCCGGCACGGTCGAGGAAAAAATCTGGGAACTGCAACAGAGCAAGGCCAAGACCATTGCCGATGTGCTCGGCGAAGAAGGCTTTGCCCGCAGCCTCACGGCCACGGATTTGGAATACCTGTTCTCGGAAGATTAGAACGTGTTCTCAACGGCGGTGTGGACAAACTCCCCACCGCCTGGATTGCTTCAGGCTACACGTGTTTTTTTACCGCCCATCGCGTAAGTAATCCACGCAAAAAGACCGCCGGCTAACAACCCCAAGGTGCCGCCAGCGAATATTCCTATGACAATATCTTGCACCTTGTTTGGTCTTACCGGCATCTTGCCTGGCTCTGCCCGGTCAACGATTTGAACCAAAATTTTAGGTGTCTTTATCTCCAATTTTTGGTCCTCGATTTTTCCAAATAATGATTTGTGGGCGTCCAACAGATAGCCCAGATCGCGTTCCTTCGGCGAAATCATGCCAGCGGTCGTATTGGTGTTGATTTTGGCTGGGGAATTAGCGGCAACTTCAGTTTGTAACTGTTGGATTTCCAACTCCTGTTGCGCATATTGTTGCTGCATGTATGCCAGTTTTTTGGCGGCCAGTTCACCCCGTGAATCATTGCGATAATCGCCATAACATTGGGCAACTGCATTGGCCAAATCAGCCGCCTCCACCGCGTCATCCGAGTACACCGTGATGGCAATGAGTTGGGTATTACGAATGGGAGCCAATTGGAGCCGCTGTTTCAGTATTTGAGAGCTTTCCGAAGACTTGAGAGCTTCACCGTTAAAATATTTTTTACCCCAGGCCTCGTTCAGATGCAGTCTGTCTATCACCGGATTAAGGACGACCGGTGATTGAATGATTTCAAACGTGGTTTGAATAAAATAAGGATCGTAGTTCGCCGTGCCGGAATTGGTTTGCACGTCAGGTTCCACCTTGATGCGCGCCGTGCTGGCATAGCTTTCCGGCAAAATGAAGGTGATTAGGGTGGCCATGACGACCGTCAGGAGAAACACCACAACGAAGGTCGTGCCAAAGACGATTTTGGGTGCGGTTCCGATGGCTGATATACCGGTAATTTTTTCACTCATAGTTTTCGTTTCTCTGAAGGCGGCAATTCGTTCGATGATGGACGTGCTCGCCACGTCCGGCAGGGTGCGCAGCCAGAGCAACAGCAGGCCCCAGTTGCGCGCCTCGTTCCAGGCATCGCGGCATTGATCGCGAAACAATTGCGCCATCTCCCGGCCATATGCCGTGCGATGCCGGCGCGGATAAGCCAGCAACAGGCGTTGATAAATGGCCTGCGACACGCGGAATTGTTCCGGCATGGCTTCCGGATTCACGAGCACCCTCCCGGCAGCAATGATTGCGCGGTTTTGCCAATCAACTTTTTCCCGCGCGCAACATTTACAATCTCAGCATAACGCCGGGCTTCCGCCCGTACCACCTCTTCGCCCACGCCCGTAAGCCGGTAATAACGGCGGCGTTCATCATCCAGATGCGGGTCCGGCCGCTCATCGCACTCCTCAATAAGCTGCGCCGCCAGCAACCGTTTGATGGTGCCGTATAACGTGCCCGGCCCCATTTTAATGCGGCCCTCCGTGCTCGCCGTCACTTCCTGCATGATGGCGTAGCCGTGACGCTCACCATCCGCCAGCGCCAGTAAAACGTGAAACACAGCCGGCGTAAGCGGCAACATGCTGGCAGGATCAATTTGAGGTTTTACCATTTTAATGGATATATCTGCTGCGGATATATTAACTCAAAGCTCATTTCTGTCAAGCACCGGGGAAACTGTTAAAAGCGGGAGGCCGTCGAACTTACTTCAGCCGTTGTTTAAATTCCGTACAGGCCTTGGCAATGTCCGGCGCGTTGAGGATGGCGGACACGACGCATATCCGCGTGGCACCCGCTTCGAGCACGGCATCGAGCGTTTGCAAATTCACGCCGCCGATGGCGAACCACGGCACCGTGGCATGGGCCGCCGCCCAGCGCACGTATTCCAGCGTCACTGGTTTGGCGGTGGGCTTGGTGCCCGTGGCATAAACCGGGCCGATGGCCACGTAATCCGCCCCCGCCTCCAGCGCGCGTTGCGCCTGCGCGGGCGCATGCGTGGAGAGACCGATGAGCAATTTTGAACCGGGCTGTTTCAACTCGGAAACGTGCTGGTGGCCGGCCTCAAAAAAATCTTCCTGCCCCAGATGACAAACATCCGCGCCCACGGCCCGCGCGATTTCCAAATGATCGTTGATGACCAGTCCCACTCCGGCGCGGCGCGTGACGGGCAAAATCTTTTCCGCCATGGCCCGGATTTCGTCGGCTGCGGATGTCTTGGCTCGAAGTTGAATCAAATCGCTGCCGCCATCGCAAAGCTGTTGCGCCACCAACTCCGGCGCGCGGCCATGTAGATAGGCCGTATCCACGAATGTGTAAAGTTTGCAATCAGCGAGCGGTTTCATGAAACAGAATTGAACAGTAATGCAGCGAAGAAACAAAGCCCAACCAACAAAAACGGCGGCGGAAAATTTTCCGCCGCCGCCCTGATTTGCCGGTAATTATTTATTGGCGGCGAGGTAGCCGAAACGCTTCTTGAATTCTTCGGGCGTCATATTGACGACCGCGCCGAGCTTGGCCAGTTGTTTGGCGTCCTCGAAATCTTCGCGTTCAAGGCGGATCATGTAGGCCTGCGCGCATTCAAAGGCTTCGCCGTCCACATTCACCCGGCGGTTCTGCATGCGGCCGGTCTTGGGATCGAGCATCTGGTCAAACGGCAGCGGATTCATCCGGCCATCCACAAAGCTGATGATGGCACCGTATTTTTCGGCCTCGGGCGAGCGGAGAAACTTCACCGCCGCGTAACCCAGGTCGCGGGTATATTCGGCGTCAAACGGAATCGGGTCGGCACAACGCAGTTCGTAGCCAAGGTCTTTGTCGATGAAGGTCATCTTGATGCCGAGCTTTTCCAGGCGCTGGGTCAGGAGCTCCTTCATCAGGCGGCCAAATTCAATTTCGCCGAGGCGCAAATGGCCGTGGTCATCGCGAACAACTTTGCCGAAACGTTCCAACTGGCCTTCCGGCAACGCCGCGAGCAGGCCTTTTTCACCGAGCGATTCGATCAATCCTTCGGCGAGCACCACGAGACCGTATTGCGAGCCTTCCGCTTTGCGCTTGATGATGGAGCCAATGATGATGTCGCATACTTCATCCACGGTAACGGGACGTCCGCGAAATTCTTCAGAGATGATCGAGAGCGTGGCGGCCGAGGCCTTGGCAATGCCCAACGCGAGATGGCCCGCCGCACGGCCCATGCTGATGATGATATACCAGCGCGAAGTCGTGCGCGCATCTTCCATCAAATTACGGACGAGTTGCACGCCATAATGACGCGCGGTTTCGTAACCGAACGTGGGCGTGGAACCGGGCAACGGCAGGTCGTTGTCAATGGTCTTGGGTACATGAGCGACTTTGATTTTGCCGCCGCTGCGCTTGGCCACGTGGCTGGCGGAAAACGCGGTGTCATCGCCGCCGATGGTTACCAGCGCGGTCACGCCAAGCTTTTCGAGCACGCTGAAGACATTCTTCATCTGCTCTTCGGACTTGGTCGGATTGGTGCGCGCCGTACCAAGGATGGAACCACCCTTGATATGGATGTCCTTCACGTCCCGGATGGACAACGGTTTGGCCTGCGTGGTATCGCCTTGGGCGAGGTATTTGAAGCCGTCGCGGAAGCCGATGACTTCGTAGCCCTGGTTGATGCCTTCGATAGTGGCCGCCGAAATCACGCCGTTGAGTCCGGGTGCCGGGCCGCCGCCTACCAAGATACCGAGTCTGCCTTTAGTGCTCATGTTTTGAAATAATCAGTTGATGGCTATAAAGGTATGTATTCTGCCTGCCGGGCTGAAAAATTCAATTCCATTCTTGCCACAATAACACCACAATTTGCGCCTTGAGCATGAACCGAGCTGTATTTCTGGACCGCGACGGCACGCTGATCGCGGAAAAAAATTATTTGCACCGGCCCGAGGACGTCGAGATTTTCCCCGGCGCCGGCCCGGCCTTGAAAAAATTGGCAGACGCTGGTTTCAAGCTGATTATCGTCACCAACCAATCAGGCATCGGACGCGGCTATTTCACCATGGCGGACGCCGAACGCGTTAACGAACGCGTTGCCGCCGATTTCGCCCGCGACGGCGTACACTTCGAGAAAACCTATATCGCCCCCGAAGCGCCCGACCAGCCGAGCCGTGGCCGTAAACCCTCGCCGCAGTTCCTATTTGATGCCCGCGACGAATTTGGCCTGGACCTCGCGCAATGTTTTATGGTGGGCGACAAGCTGATTGACCTCGAATGCGGCTGGAACGCCGGCGTAAAAAAAAGCATTCTCGTGCGTACTGGTTACGGTTCCAAAACCGTGCAGGAATCCGCCGGCGAAATCACCCGAGCCGCGGTCGTGGACGGCATATCGGACATGGCGGATTGGATTTTGAATTTGAAATAAGGACGCTCGCAGCGCCGGCTCAACTCATTCGTAAAATAGATTTATGTGCGGCATCATCGGCTACGTTGGCAAAAAAGCGGCCTCACCCATCCTGCTGGAAGGACTGCGCCGGCTGGAATATCGCGGCTACGACAGCGCGGGCGTGGCGGTGTTGCACGATGCGGACCTGTTGCTGCGCAAAAAGAAGGGCAAGATTGACGAGGGCCTGGCACGCCTGCTGCATTCTGAACCAGTCGAAGGCACTTTGGGCATCGGCCATACCCGCTGGGCCACGCACGGGGTGCCGGCAGATGCAAATTCCCACCCGCACCTCGATGCCGCCGGCAAAATCGCCGTCGTACATAACGGGGTCATTGAAAATTTTGACGCGCTGAAACAACGCCTGCTCAAGTCCGGCCACAAATTTCTCTCCACCACTGATACGGAAGTGCTCGCGCATTTAATTGGCGATTATTACGCCAAACGCCGGGACAAATCCGCCACCGCCCTCACGCAAGCCGTTTGTGAAGCGCTACGCGAAGTCATTGGCACCTATGGCCTGGCGGTTATTTGCCCGGATTTCCCGGATACCATTGTCGTTGCGCGGCGCGGCTCACCCATCATCATTGGCATCGGCAAGGACGAAAACTTTGTGGCCAGCGACGCCAACGCCATTGTGGCGCACACAAAAAAGGTGGTTTACCTGAACGACTACGACGTGGCCACCATCACGCCGGAACGTTTTGACGTGCTCAATCTGGGCACGGACACGGCCGATGTCCAAATCAGCAACCTGGAATTTTCACACGAAGACGCGGCGCGCGGCAAACACGCGCACTTCATGCTCAAGGAAATCTGGGAGCAACCGCAGACCGTGCTGAACGCCTTGCGCGGACGCATCGATTACGAGGGCGCCACGGCCAAGTTCGGCGGCTTGAACATGACTGCCGCCGAGTTGCGCGGCATTGACCGCATCGTGATCGCCGCCAGCGGCACGAGCTGGCATGCGGCGCTCGTGGGCGAATATCTCATCGAGGAACTCGCGCAAATCCCCGTGGAAGTGGAGTTCGCGCACGAATTTTGTTACCGCAACTGTCCGCTCGAAAAAAACACCGTGCTGCTGGTGCTGTCGCAATCCGGCGAAACCGCCGACACGCTGGCGGCTTTGCGCGAAGCCAAGCGCCGTGGCCATCGCGCGCTGGCCATCGTCAACGTGGTGGGCAGCACCATTGCGCGCGAAGCCGATGGCGGCATCTACATGCACGCCGGGCCGGAAATTGGCGTGGCCTCCACCAAAGCTTTCGTTTCCACCCTCACCGTGCTCACGTTGCTGGCCATTCATTTGGGCCGGCTGCGACAACTCTCGGCCAATCGTGCCCGTGAAATTTTGCGCGCCCTGGAAGCCTTGCCTAGTCAAATCGAGAAAATTCTCGCCCAAAACACCACGCTCAAAGCCCTCGCCAAAAAATACGCGCAGGCGGAAGACTTCTTCTTTCTGGGACGCGGCTATACATTTCCGATTGCCCTCGAAGGCGCGCTGAAGTTAAAGGAAATTTCCTACATCCACGCCGAGGGCTATTCCGCCGCCGAGATGAAGCACGGGCCCATTGCTTTAATCGACGCCAAAACGCCAACCGTTTTTCTCGTGCCCCAAGACGCGATGCACGACAAAACCATGGCCAACCTGGCCATGATCCGCGCGCGCAAAGGTCCCATCATCGCGCTGGCCACCGCCGGCGACAAAGCCATCAAAAAAACGGCCAATGACGTCATTTACCTGCCCGCAACACTCGATCTCTTGAACCCGATTCTCACGAGCGTGCCCCTGCAATTATTTGCTTATCACATCGCCGTCGCACGCGGCTGCGACGTGGATAAACCCCGCAACCTCGCCAAAAGCGTGACGGTGGAATAACCCGTATTGTCCAATCACGGAGTTTTTAGAGGCAGTTGAAGAACAATCAATTCGGAAGCGGCACTGGTATATTCCTCAAAATCCGTCACGTTCGTGGTCAGACACTTTTTAAAATTATCCACCGCCGCCATTTTATCATTTTCGATCAGGTGTTTCGATCCGATATAGAAATACGCTTCGCAATGTTGATCTTTTGAAGTTTTAAGATCCGGGTCATCGGCGGCTTTGAGAAAATCACCTTCTGATGATTGGCCGGTCAGAAAACGACCGATCTGCAAAGGCCAGTCGTTGGTTTTTTGAACCGCACGGCGTTCCAGATAAGCCATCAATTCACTAGTGGCAGCTTCTTTTTCGCCCAAGCGTGCCCGGACAAGCCAGATGCGGAAATAGGAGTAGTCTTGATTGACGGAGCCGAGTTCGCATGACTTGCGAAATTCTGCCAGGGCGTTGGTGAACCGACGTGCATTGTAGTCAACACATCCCTGACTGTGATAGTCATCGCCGGTTTGGAGAATGAGCGCTTCAGGGATGGGCGCGGTGCTCGCAGCAGGAAAAGTCATTGGTGAACCAAACGGCACCATGCCGGGCGGCCCCGGTCTTTCGCCATGTTTTCCACCCGCCGCTTCCAACAAGGCAACAGCGGCTTGATGTTGCAGGCGATTGATGCTGATAGAAAAAGGCGGACCAATTGGCAAGTGCAGGTCGGCACTTCTCATCAGGGGAAATGGTGGCGGACCAACCATTCTGCTTGCCATATCAAGCGGGGTTACGCCTGCGGAATTGGTGGCGTTAACAGACGCGCCCGCTTTGAGCAAAATCGCGATCACATTCACCTGGCCGCCCAGGGCAGCCAGATGCAAGGCCGTGTTTCCTCCGGCCATAAATGTCTGGGCCGCGAATTCAAAGCCCGTGCGGGCCGGAGCCGATTTTGCAGGCAGGGCGGCTTCATTGCAATCGACCTTGTGTTTGAGGAGCAGCTCGAGAACATTCGTGGCGCCCCTGAATGCTGCGATATGAAGCGGTGTAAATCCAAAATTATCGGCGGCCGCCAATTTGGCATGCCGTTGAACAAGCAACTGTGCGGTATTGGTCTGGTCATAGGCTGCGGCCGCATGCAGCAGCGACCTGCCACTGGACTGGCTTTGAAAATTGGGGGACACGCCTTTATCCAACAACCAGCTCAACGTCTTTACCCGGCCGCAGGCCGCAGCGATTTCCGCCACCGAGACGCCGGCGGCGTTGCCGGCAAATATCGATGACTCATGCTTGTCAATCAGTGCTGCCGCCGTTTCGGTGTCATCGCAGAAGACAGCGTCAAAGATGTTCTTCGTCGCCCCGTGCCTGAGGAGCAGTGCAGCTACGTCATCATGGTGATGTACGAGGGCAATGCCCAGTGGCGAAAGACCTGCTGGATCCGGCGTCGTCAGATCAGCACCAGCAGCCAGCAGGATTTCGGCGGCGGAAACATTCCCATTGGCTGCCGCCAACCGGAGCGCCGAACCGTCGCGGACCAGCGGGGGCTGTTGGGTGATTGATTTTTGCAACGCCTGCGTGCGGCCCATGAGGACGGCTGAAGCCGGATCCCAGCGAGCTCCTTGCGCGTCGAGAAAATCAACTATGTTGGTACGCCGGGCTTGGGCGGCAGCCAATAATGGCGTTTGTCCGAACTGATTGGTTTGGTTTAGCAAATCGGGTGAGGATTTCAAAATCGCAGCCACCGATTCCTGCTTGCCTTCGCGAATGGCCTGAAAGATGTCCGTATCTGCGTTAAACGAAAAGTGGCTGAAGGGGTTGGTGGAGTGGACGGCCAGTTGACGAGGTGTTTCTCCAGCGTTATTGGTGGCGTCCAGACTACAGCCTTGTTTAATCAGCCAGTCATAGACATCCCGCGTGCCGGTTCGCGCTGCGATATGCAAGGGGGTGTCGCCGTCATTGTCCCGGGCATTGACGTCCACCTTGGCCAATACGAACGTATCGCCAATACCACGGATAAAGAACATGGGGCTTTCGTTGCCAAGCGCAGCCAGATAATGGAGCGGCGTTTTACCACGGTCATCCTTTGCGGCAAGGTCCGCACCCGCCGCCACGAGCATGTCAATGCATTCCCCGGCTTCTTCCCAAGCCCATTTGCCGGTGAGAAAAAGATGCGCCGGCGTGCGCCCCTGTTTATCACGCAAATTGGGATTTGCACCGGCATCAAGCAATGCCCGCGTGGCTTCTTTGCGGAATGAAGTGTCCGCTTGGGCGAGAACGTGCAAGGGTGTCAGGCCTGCATTATCCTGGGCGTTGACGTTGGCGTTGGAACAGAGCAGCAATTGAAATGGTTCATTGACGGGCGGATTATTACCGTCCCATCCACCAATTTTATTGGCCGCCAGGTGCAGGGGCGTTTGTCCAAGATTATTCGTGGCGTTCACATTCGCGCCGCTGGCGATGAGGCTGGCCATTGACTCAACCTTGCTCACGTCTGCGAAACCTGTGCTCAAAAGATGCAGCGCCGTATTACCATTGGCGTCCCGCTCATCAACATTGCTGCCATGCGTCCCCAGCAGTTGTAAAAGCTTTCCACGATCATTATCGAAGAAGAAAACGCCACGGCCGGTTTTCCCGCTGGTGATTAGCTGCATGACCGTCTCGCCGGCGTTGTTTTTTGCGGTGACATCGGCACCGCTGGCGAGCAGAAAGCTGGCAACTTGCAGCAATGAATTCGGGCCTTGTTCATACTGCCCCACTGTCAGGTATTGCACATACAATTTTTTGTCCGGGTCTTGCCCCACCTGTGATAGCCAATTGGTCGGTGGACGGTCGTAGATTGTCAACCGGTCCTGCAAAAAGATTTGATGCAGCAATGTGTTGCCATCGAGGTCGCGCACATTCACCTTGGCACCTCGGTCCACCAGCAGTGCGGCTGCGGCAAGGTGCCCATGCAGCACGGCAACTTGCAGCGGCGTCAGCGTTAATTCGTTGCGGGCTTCCAGATTGGTTTCCGTATCCAACAACGCAGCCATTGCGCCGACGTTTCCACTGGTCGCCGCCTCATGCAAAGGCGTGGCCAGGCCGCGTTCCGGATGTGCCGCTGCCGGTGCCCTGGCCATCAATAAATGGATGCAATCGGTTTGTCTGGCTTGAATAGCGGCATCCAATGGCGTCCAACCGTTGGTGTCATGGATATCGAGTGGCGCATTTGCCGCGAGGAGAAGTTTGACGTGCTCCACCAATCCCTTCGTCGCAGCCAGGTGAAGCGGTGTCTGGCCGGCAAAATTCGTTGCTGCGGGCGACGCTCCGGCCTCAAGCCAGAACGAGGTGAACAGCGGCTGGTCATTGATCACGGCCCAATGCAGGGGCGTCTGGCCGTCACGGTCACGCACCTCAACTACCTTTGGGTCCGCTGCCAACAATTGAGCCACCCGGTTGGTGTCGGCCAGCGCAGTTGCGGCAAAGGCGTCGTAATCAGCACCGTTCTTGATGAGCAGGTCACGGATTTTCGTCAAATGCTCCGGGGCGAGCGCAGCCACTCTTGACGCCTGTTCTGCCTCTTGGGAACGCATGGAAGCGATAAATGAGGGGCTTGTATTAGGCCCGAAATTTTTGAGCATGCTGCTTGTTTGTTGCCATTGAGCAATGGCAGAAGGTCTCGTCCGGATCGCCGCAGCTTGGGCAATGGCAAACGCCTGCAACAACGGTAATTCTCCCGGAGCATTCGTTTTGGCGGAAATCCCCGCCTTGAGCAAGGCTTCCACTGCCTCCAGTTCACCCCGTTGGGCGGCAGCCGAGAGCAATTTCTGGCCGTGTTCCGCGATGATTTTCGCCACCGACTTTCGGTTTTCGGCCGGGGTTTTCTTCCATGGCAAAGGATGCGCCGGTTTAAGCGCAGCCGGCCCGGCTCCTTCCTGGTCGAGCATCCGGGAAACCAATTTCCCGTCGCCTTGGGTGATGGCCAGTTCAATGGGCGTAACCCTGCCATAGTTGCCTTGCGGTAAAAATGGATCGGCACCGTAATCCAGCAACCACGCAGCCACTTCCGTTTGCCGGTAATTAAATGCGTAATGCAGGGCGCTTTCCCCGTTTCCGCTTTGAATATCCGGGTTTGCACCCGCTTCCAGCAGCAATTTGCAGAGATGGGTGTTTCCGTTCCAGATGGCAGCCTCCAATGCAGTAAGCCGCAAGTTGCCGGTATTCCAAGTATCATTTTGGACATTGATGTCCGCTCCATGCTTGAGCAGCAGTTCAACTATTTGGAGGGAACCATCTCCCGCAGCCACGATTATCGGCACCCGGCCATAATAAACGGCGCGTACCAGATTCGTGTCCACCTCCAACATCCGGGCTACGGTGTTCGTGTCGTTCCCATGAACCGCGTTAAAAAAGTTTTCCACCGTAAGTCCGCTGGACGGCGTTTGTGCCGAACTGATAACAGTCACCCCCCCCAAAAAAAGCCATGTGAAGATCGCCAGCGCGGTTGCAGGTGAAAAACACGCTCTGATTGCTTTCATGGGGGCATCATAGAACTCAAGCCGGGGTGGGCAAGCGAAATCTAATTTAGCTTGCCATGTCTGCATGGCCAGCTAATAGTCGGTGCATGAAAGTAATTTCAGTCCCGCTCTTTTTGGGGCTGACGGCGATTTATGCCCATTGTGCCGTTTTGCGATTGCCGGAGCCACCGCAACAATCCAAGACGTGGCATCCGGATCCGGCCATCCCCACCAACATTATTTCCGCAGCCGAAACTTTGGTCACGCAGGGATTTCCCGATCCACGCGGATGCGAGTACAGCCAGATCGAAGTGGAAGTTAGCGGTGTCTGGGACGGGAAAGCCCACCTGGAACACACACACGGCTGGGTTCTGCCAAAAAAATCCGGTACGAGCCAGTTCGCCATTTGCTGGAACGGGCTAATTTATCCGGTCGCGAAAGTTATCGCTCCCACTGACTTGCATGCGGAGGTTGCTGGTTTAATTTTTCCAGCACGCCGGCCCTATGGTTTCAGCAGAGGGTCAGCCATTGGCGAAGTAAGCTCGGTTAATTTTGCAGATGCACTCTCCACCCGCGTTTTATTGCTGCTGCGTTGCGGCGAAACGGCCACCGCCTTGGGAAACTGGTCGCCAAATCAACAAATGATGTACCGCGGAACGGCGCCGGACGGCAAGCCGGGCCAGCTTGACGATCCGTATCTGGAATTTGCCAGCGACTGGGCATGGGCTTTGTTTGACGGGATGATTTCCGCACACCAGCGCGGCGACGAGGCTCTGGCCCTGGCGACCGCCCAGCAACTCGCCGAAGTTCAGCCCAAGATCGAAGCTGAATGTGCCCGGCGCGGATTCAGGCAAGAGCCCTATTTTGATTCCCAAAGGCGGGGGCAAAACCAACCCTATCTTAATTTTCTCGACCAGTTCCCTCAAATTCTGTCTGACTTGGAACGCCGCGCAAAAGAACCCGCCAAAATCAATATCATCGAAGCAGGCATCACCAATTACCCAGACCAAGCCAAACGGATTGCCGTCTTGATTGACAACCTAGATCTGGTCAGTGCCCGGCAATGGGGTCAGCCAGGTTGGGTCAACCTTCCGGAAGATCCCATCGTATCCGCGCTCATTCAGGAAGGCGACCCCGCCGTCGAATCCTTGCTTAAATGTCTGGAGAATGACAAACGGCTAACACGTTCAGTTGGCTTTGGCCGTGACTTTTTCCGCGGGCGAACGGTTATTTCGGTTCATGCCGCCGCCAAGACCATTTTGTTGTCCATCCTTCACGCCGGATTCAACGATGACGCGCCAGAAATTCGGGCCTACTGGAATAAATATAAAGGCCTGACGCAGGAGGACCGCTGGTATGCCATTCTAAGCGATGACTCTGCCGCTGCCCGTTGGAGTGAAGCAGCCGCAAACATCGTTCAGCCAGCAAATATCCGCCGGTATCCCGGCGGCTTGAGCATTACCACACCGGTACCAACCAACGCCCCAGTGCGCATGGGTGGCGAAATATTACGCGCCAAAACAAATCCTTCCGTTACCGAATTAATGACCCGGCGCGCCCTTGAAGTTCCCACTAACAATGTCAACGCCTATGACATTTCGGCAGGCTGCCAGATGGCGATGTATCTGGCGGCTTGGGATTCAACGGCTTCATTATCGGTTACCCGTAAATTGAGTCAGCGCGCCGGCAACGTAATAAAATATTCCGGGCAGCAACTGGGTCCCGCCCTCACCAAGCTGGCATTGGTGCGAGCCAAGGCCGGTGACCCGCAGGCATTCGACGATTACGCATCATGGATTGTCACCACCACTCCTGAAGGATTGGGCATTTCCCTTTCGGAATGCCTTGAGCCGCTGCGAACGTTTGCAACCAATCAAATCCTGCAGGCCGCTGCGGAAAAAATGTTTACTGATCCCAATTCCAACTGGGGTTGTCTGCCTTGGAAGGAAATGCGCCTGGATAATCCGATTGGCTCCGACCTCGGAAACCTGCCCGCCTTCCGGCGGTTACTGGTTCGCGAATTGGGAAAAACAAACGTTTGCGGCACCTTTACCTGGCACGCACCTGGCCAGATTGTTTACACGATTACCAATTATCAAAACGGCAGCTATGGTGTGGTCACTTTTCCAACCGGGTCCCAGCCGGCTGACGGAACCGTCAGCGAGCTGCGCTGGTGCGATTGGGTTGCGTTCTCATTATCGCAGGCCAAACGCATCTCGTTCTTTAATCCTTTTGCCCCGGTTGCAGAACGAGACACGGCAATCGAAGCTGCCAGGAAACAGCTTGAGAGTCATGAACCTTAAGCCGCTTATCTCGTGGCCATCGTAATTGCAGAGAACGCTGTTCAATTATAATTTTTGATAAAAATTCTACTTCACAGTTTTCGGGTTTGCGGGGATGATGATGCCAGCGCAGCCAGCAATTAACTTTCACATCTAAAAATTATGGGCCTCATTGATTATCTTAAAACCCAGTTCCTCGAAATCATCGAGTGGCAGGACGATTCCCGCGATACGATTTCCTTCCGCTATCCCGACCAGGACAAGGAAATCAAAAACGGCGCGCAGCTCATCGTCCGCGAATCGCAAACGGCGCAATTCGTGTATCTCGGCCAGTTTGGCGATACGTTTGGCCCCGGCAAATATACGCTGACCACCGATAACATTCCGATCCTCTCCACACTCAAGGGCTGGAAATACGGGCTGCACTCGCCGTTCAAGGCCGATCTCTATTACGTCAACACGCGCCTGTTCACCGGTAATAAATGGGGCACGGCAAATCCCATCATGCTGCGCGACCAGGATTTCGGCATCGTCCGGGCGCGGGCATATGGCATTTTCGACTTCAAGGTCACGGACGTAAAGGTGTTCCTCAAGGAAGTGGCCGGTACGGACGACCATTTCCGCCTCGACGAATTTGCCGACACCATGCGCGCGCGCATTGTCAGCGTGTTCACGGATGCCCTCGCCTCCGCAAAAGTGCCCGTGCTCGACATCGCCTCGCGCTACACCGAACTCGGCGCGGCACTGCTGCCGCTCATCAATCCGCAGGTCACCACGAAATATGGCATCGAAATTTCCAGCTTCGTGGTCGAGAACGTTTCCGTGCCGCCGGAGGTGGAACAGGCAATTGACAAGCGCAGCAGCATGGCCGCGATTGGCAATCTGAATGACTACATCAAATTTCAAATGGCCGAAAGCATGGGCAAAGGCGGCGAAGGCGGCAGCATGGCCACCACCGCTGCGAGCCTCGGCGCCGGCTTGACGATGGGGCAACAAATGATGGCGGCGATGAATCAACCGCAAGCCACGCCGCCCGTGGCCGGCGGTGTCCCTCCGCCAATACCGGCAGCAGCGGCTGGCGCAATGCCTGAACTGCTCGGTTCCGCCGACGTGGCAAGAATCCTGGGCGTGAGTGAAACAGATGTGCTGGCCTCGCTGGAAAAGGGCGATATCAAGGGCAAAAAGATTGGCTCGACCTGGCGTGTGACCAAGACCGCGCTGGATGAGTTTTTGAAGTCTTAAACGGGCGTCTGAAGCAAACAAGCTGGCGCTCACAGACACGCCCTAAGACTGAAAACTGGATCTAATCATGGCTGATCAACCTCCCATCATTAACCAAGCCACCGCACAAAAGAAATTCTCGTGCCCATCGTGCGGCGGCGAAGCGCAATGGAATCCCGCCAAAAAATTGCTGGTCTGCCCCTTCTGCGGCACCACGTCGCCCGCACAGGCGGAACTTACCAGCACGGGCGATGAGCAAATTGTCGAGCACGACCTCGTGGCGGCTTTGCGCGGCATTCCCGATTCCGCACGCGGCTGGCAAGCGGCCAAGACTTCGGTCAAATGCCAGAGCTGCCAGGCCATCTCGGTCTTCGACGCCACGCGCGTCGGCCAGCGCTGCGATTTCTGCGGTTCCACCGCGCTCGTGCCCTATGAGGAAATCAAGGAGGCGTTTCGCCCGGAAAGTTTGCTGCCGATGAAGATCAGCGAAAACCAAGTGCGCGATGCCATCCGCCAATGGTATGGCAGCCGCTGGTTTGCGCCGAACAAACTCAAAAACGCCGCGCTAACCGATACCGTCAAGGGCCTTTACATTCCCTACTGGACGTTCGATGCCCAGGTTCATGCCGAGTGGACCGCCGAGAGTGGTTATTATTATTACGAGACGGAATATTACACCGACGCCGAAGGCAAACAGCAAAGCCGCCAGGTGCAGAAAGTCCGCTGGGTGCCCAGCGCCGGCGCGGTTAATCATTTCTTCGACGATGAACTCGTGCCCGCCTCGCGCGGGGTGCAGCCCGACATGCTGCGCAAGATCGAACCCTTCCCGACAACAAACGAATTGGTGCCCTACAACGCGGGTTATCTTTCGGGCTGGGTGGTGGAACGTTATCAAATCGACCTCGTCGCCGCCGCCAAAACCTCGCGCGACCAGATGGACAAAAAGATGTATGCGCTCTGCTCGGCGGAAGTCCCCGGCGATACCCAGCGCAATTTGCAAGTGGAGGACGATTATTCCGGCCAGACGTTCAAACACATTCTCACGCCGATCTGGCTGCTGACCTACAATTACGGCACGGAGAATTACCAGGTCGTCATCAATGGCTATACGGGCACCATCGCGGGCAAGTATCCCAAGAGTTGGGTAAAAATATTCTTTGCCGTGCTGGCGGGATTGGCCGCCGTCGGTTTAATCGCGCTGCTGATGAACCATCGGTGACAAAACCGTTCCACGTCGTCCGAAAGCAGCTAGAGCGTGGTTTCAAAAGGCACGCCCTGGCGCTGGACCGTCCACCGGCCCTGACCTTCATTGAATTATCCCCCTTGCTGCGTTAATTTCCCGGCATGGAAAAAAACTTGGAGGCGGTCAGCCGCAAATCTGCGACAACCACGACCGCCCCGGTTCCGTCAGCCGTCTCCGTGGCTACGGTCAAACGCTTCTTACCGTGGCTGGTGGCGGTGGCGTTTTTCATGCAGGCGCTGGACACGACCATTTTAAATACTGCCGTACCTGCCGTGGCCAGGGCGCTGGGCGTGACGCCGCTGAGCATGAAGGCCGTACTTTCGAGCTATACCCTGAGCCTGGCAGTTTTCATTCCCATCAGCGGGTGGATGGCCGACCGCTTTGGCACGCGCAACGTCTTCGCCTGGGCCATTGGCACGTTCACCTTGGGCTCGCTCCTGTGCGGCGTGTGCAACAACATCCACCTGCTCGTAGCCTGCCGCGTGTTGCAGGGCTTTGGCGGGGCCATGATGGTGCCGGTGGGACGGCTGACGCTGGTGCGGACCTTTCTCAAGTCCGAACTGGTCCGCGCGATGAGTTTTGTGGCCATCCCCGGTTTGATTGGCCCGATGCTGGGACCGGTGGCCGGCGGGTTGTTTGTGGGCTACCTCCACTGGAGAATGATTTTCTTTATTAACATACCGGTGGGCTTGCTCGGCTTGTACTTGGTGAACCGGCATCTGCCGGATTATCGCCAGGAAAAAACCCCGCCGCTGGATGTGCCGGGATTGGCGTTGTTTGGAATCGGCATCGGGTTGCTGGCTTACGTGCTGGAAGTTTTTGGCGAACACACCTTGAGCGATACAGTCATGGCCGGGTTGCTCATCATTTCAGTCATTTGTTTGGCGGGTTATGGCTTACGGGCTTCGCGCATTAAATTCCCGCTGCTCCAGCTAAAATTATTTCGCATTCGCACGTTTCGCGCGTCGGTGTCCGGCAGTTTTTTTACGCGGCTGGGCATTGGCGGCATACCATTTCTATTCCCGCTCCTTTATCAAGTTGGGCTTGGCTTTACCCCGCTACAATCCGGTTTGCTCATCATGCCGCAGGCGGTGGCGGCCATCAGCTTGAAGGTGGTGCTGCAAAAGATTTTGCGTCGCTTTGGCTACCGTCGCGTGCTGATTTTCAACACCGCCATGCTCGGCGTGATGACACTTTCGTTTGCCACCTTTGGCGCCATGACCCCGGTCTGGCTCATCGTCCTCCAGATATTTATTTTCGGAATTTTCACCTCATTGCAATACAGCAGCATGAACACGCTGGTTTATGCCGATGTCACGGAGGAGGCCACCAGCGGTGCGAGCGCCATCACGAGCACAGTGCAGCAGATGTCCATCAGTTTTGGCATCGCCACCGCATCGCTGCTTACGGCCGTCTTTGTGCCAGACCGGTTCCACACCACGCCACCTGAAATGATTGTCGGCATTCATAGGGCGTTTCTCATCCTCGGCGGCTGGACAATTATTTCAGCCCTGGTTTTCAGCACCCTCAAGAAAAACGACGGCAACGCCTTGAGCCTTCACAAGGCCATGCCTCATGCAGGGGCATAGTGGGCGAACTCATTGCCGCCCGGTTCATTTACCGCCGATTAGCGGCAAGAAATTTTGGGACTAGTACGTCATTTTAGATTTGTTTTCCTCAGCTCACACTCCATCAACCCGGTAACCGCCAAATTCATAAACCGTGCTGCGCTTGGGATTATTTCGAGCGAACAATACCGTCACCGGCTGTCCTTCCACGGCTTGCAGCCAGCTATCATGGCTCCAAACTAGAATTTCGGATTCGTATTGCTGGCCGGAGACCGGTTCATTGAAACGGTAACTGACGTAGTAGGCTGAAGATTTTCCGGTCTGCACACGTTTCTTAAGCAATTTGCCGGCAGTGGAATCTCCGTTTTTATAGAGCAGGCGCGCACGTATGGGTTTGACCCAAATTTGGTAAACGAAAATGGAGAGAACCCCGTTCCAAAAAATTGCCCAGAGGGTTACAAATCCCATTTCAGACCACGGTGAACTGCTTTCGCGCAGGGCGGCATGGTGAAGCGGGCCAAGGCCCAGGTAGTGCACCGTGACCGGCGGATTGGTCTGGCCCGGTGTTTTTTTCTGGTAGGTTTGGTACACGGACCACCCAACAGTCCCCGAGTCGAACTTGGTCTCTCCGCCGGCCTCGAAGCGGTAATTAAGAATGTAGCTGTCGCCATGCTTGGAGGAATGCGAAACTTTGGTATCGATAACCGTCGCGGGAAAATCAGTGCCAAATACATGCCATAGCAACAGAAACACCAGATAGCCGATGGCACCAATGCCAACCAGCATATGCGGCATGATGAAGAGACGCGTGAACCATAGACCGCCGCCGAGCCGGCCATGAACGCGCCGGGGCGGTGGCGGCAGCGATTTGGCTGACGTTGTAAAGCGCGGACCATTTTGCCCCCCATGCACAGATGATTCCTCGTGTTGCGCCGCCTGCTGGGCGAGCTTGATGGCATCGTAAGCTTCGCGGGCGCGTTCAGGCAAATCCAACACCGGAACCAGCGGCTGCCCGGCACCCAAACCGCCACCGATATTGCCAGACTGGGACAAGCCAAAGGGAAGTCGCGGGCCAAAGCTGATCGTGCCGCCACCGTTGCCGCGTTCCGTCAGTGTGGCCGGGGACAAAGATTGCCAGGGCAGCGACCGTACCCGGCGCGAAAAGTAACCCGTGACAATAATGAGGCGTTGGTTAGTAACCCCGTAAAAAGTGCGCGACCGCGTACGGGCCTCCACCAGAAACCGACCGAAGAGCATATATAACCCAACCGCAACGAAAGGAGCTCCCCATAGTTTGAAGAGGAGCGGAGCGCTTTGCTTAAAAACCGTGGTTTCCCAAAAAATAGCAAACCCACACCAGACCAGGCTGAAGGGGATTGCAAAAACATCAGAGATATTCAGGCGCAGCCCTTGGCGCGGCCAACCGCTCCATAGCAACTTTTCGCCAGCGGCCAGTTCGCCGTTGATTTCAGACTGCGCTTGGAAAAATTTCGGGTCCATCTGTATTAAAACACGCTGAATATGCCCACCGGCAAAACTTGTCGAGCATTTTATATGGGCCGTCGACTGCATTTGCAATGAACAACGCACCTAATGTCGGCGCGAGTTCAAAAGGGGACGGTTAAAAAGCAGTATTCGTCAATGAAATCAGACGGATTGTTTCAGCCACATGGCAGTCATTCGCTCCCAAAGTCACTTAAAACTATTCAGGCCATGGAAGGACAGGGGGACGTCATTTTACCGCAGGTGTTCGACCGCAGTGGGGCGCGAGCTTGGGGCTCGAAGCCGCCCCACTGCTCGTTCTATCTCGATGATGTTGAGCGAAATGATATTTTGGAAGAAGCGCACGAAAACACTGTCCCCTTTTGAACTCGCAGCCGTCCCCTTTTGTTCCCGCCCCGACATGAACAACGCACCTAAACAGAATTGAAATGAGGTTAACTCAAGGAACATATCCGAGCCACCGTGTTTCATTCACCTCCAACCAAGCAGCCTCGCTGACGCGGGCACTTTGAAAGTGATGACTAATCGAGAATCCGGGCGCGATACCAGAAATTGGTGCCATTGGGGGTGTCGGTAAACGTCGCGGTGCCAGTCACATTGGTCAAAACGGTAAACGGTTGCCAGACCGGTTGTGACAAATGATCTGTTTTTTCAATGAGGTAAATGCTGTTGGTCTGGCCATGCACAGCCCATACCATGGTGTTTGTCGGTCCCGTGCCGACATAGACTATGGTGCCCACTTGAAAATAGGGCAGGCCGGCCTGAAGGCTGAAACTCTCAAATCCTAGCAGGGTTTGCGGCGGCAAGTCCCCGCCACCAGCAGGCACCTGCAAGATGACAGACTTCCCGAATTTGCCGCCCGTAAACCGCACTTGTTCGTAGCTGCTGCCAAAGGTTGCATCCCAAGCGCATACTTGCAAGACAGCGTTACTTCCTGGGGCCACGTTCGCCAGCGTAAGCGTTTGCGGAACAAAGAAACCGGCATTGACGCTACTTTGGAAGGGCGTCGGCTGCCCGGCGGGACGCAACAAGTCCAGCGAAGGCCCGGCATAGAGTTGCGCCACATAGTTGCTACCATCAATTGGCGTGGTGCCATCCAGATTAAAAACCCGCGCATCAATATTGGTGACCCCGTTGAAAAAATTCTGATTCCTGAAATCAATGAGCCCACCACCGATGCCAGCGGCACTGACGGACAATACCGCCGGCAGGCTCAAAACCGAACTCGCTTGCGCACTCACCAGCACCGTGTAGGCCCCGGCATTGGTCGTCTGGATATTCGTAAACATCAAATTGGCGTTGGTGGCACCGCCTATGGCCGCGTTGTTTAGGAACCATTGGTACGTCAGCGGTTGAGGACCAGCGGCCACCACACTGAGATTGAAATAACCGCCCGCCGGCACCGTATCACCGTAGGGCTGCGAGAGGATCGATGCCGTACCCGTACCATCCACCTGTAAGGCAGCCACACTGCTGGTCACCGCGCCATAGGCATTGGTAACCACCACCTGATAGTTGCCGGCTGCGTCCGCCGTCAAGGAATTGAGGGTTAGTTGTTTCCCTGTCTGCCCAGCCATCGGTGACGTATTAAAAAACCATTGATATGATAGCTGCGCAGGGCTGGTGGCTCCCACTGAAAATGTTGCCGTCCCCCCGGCAATGCTGCTGGCGGAAACCGGCTGAGTTATAATCACCGGCGGGGTACTTACATCCACCACACTAAATGCGTCTGCGGCTGTGCCATTCAAACTCTGAAAGCTGACCCGGGACGTGGAATTACTGGCAGTTGCCGTAAAAGTATCCCAATGCCAATACCCTGAGTTTGCCACGGGGAAAAAACCGATTTGGTTGGTGTCCCATAGAACGGTCACACCTCCGGATGGTTGGCAGGCAAATTTCACCGAGTAGGTGTGACCCGGTATGGTGGAGATGTCCTGCCAAATTGTTACGCCCGGATCAAGAATGGGCCAGGTGCTTCCGTCAACTCCGCCAAGCTGGTCGACATAGCCGCTCAGACCGCCCGACCACTGCCAGTATTGCGCATCAAAGATTCCAGTCCCTTCCCAGCTGGGCTCCTGCAAAAGATTGCCCGGGACGATGTGGGGACTGGTATTCTGAGTAAGGTAATACTCGATATAATAAAGATCTCCGGTGCTGTTGGTGGGCACAGCAAATGCGATGTAATACGTTTGCCCCCCAATCACATTAACATATGCGGAGGTGGAACCTTTCACTACGAGGGTAAGCGTGTCCACTGAATTTCCCGTGTAAACAGCAACCACTACGTTGGTAGATGCGCTGCCCCTGGGAACAAAACTCACGCTGCCATACAAGGGAGCCTGCCACGCCCACCAGATGCTCTTCTGTGGAATGTTTCCCATATGGGCTGGCTCCCCTGGTTCCATCGTGGCATCGTCAATTGTTTCGGCATAAGTGCTGACGTTATTTCCATAGAGCATGGTAGCTTGGGCAAAATCGTCATTCACAGGCGCTGCCAACGCTCCCATGTAACCCATTCCAAATAGAATTCCTAAAAAGACCCGTACCATAATTGTTTTCATAATTCCTTTTCTGAAAGCCTGTCAGTTTTTCATTCCCGTTAACTCACCATCTCCAAATTCTCAATCACAACAAGTGAGCCGTCAAGATTTCCGCAAAAAATCTTCCACGTATATTTACGCAATAACAGATCACCCTTAAGGAAGATAATTTTTCAAAAATGCGGTTGCGTAGCTGAATGACTACACGTAATATGTAGCCACATAGCTACATCATGAATTTAAGACGCGACGTTTTCCAGGCCATCGCCGACCCGACCCGCCGGGCCATCCTGCTCTTGGTGGCCTCGCAATCAATGACGGCCGGTGCCATAGCCTCAAACTTTGATTCGGCCCGGCCGACCGTTTCACGGCATTTGCAAATACTCACCGAGTGCGAATTGCTTGAGCAACAGCATATCGGCCGGGAAATTTACTATCACATCAACGCCCAAAAGATGAAAACCGTCGCCGATTTCATTGAGCCATTCCGCAAAATGTGGGATGACCGGTTTAACAAACTGGAAACCATCATGAAAAACTATAAACCCAGGAAATAAACTGCCATGGAACCAAAGACCAAGATTCATGCCGAAGACGGTAAATAGAAAATAGTAATTACCAGGGAATTCGAACTGCCGTTGGAGTTGCTTTTTAAGGCGTATGTAGAGCCCGAGATCGTCGAGCAATGGATGGGAACGAAGGTGCTCAAACTCGAAAATAAAAAGCACGGCGGTTATCAATTTGAAACCACCGATCCCAAGGGAAACAAGCACCAGTTCAATGGCGCAATCCATGATTTCATCCCGGACCAGAAAATCATCCGGATATTTGAAATGGAAAACACGCCCTTTGGCGTGCAGCTTGAAGTCCTGGAATTTTTAAAGCTCACGGACGACACGAGCCGGCTGAACATGCACGTGATCTACGAATCAGCCGCGCAACGAGACCAGCTACTAAAGCTGCCCTTTGCTCAGGGCATTAATTGGGCGCATAACCGGTTGCAAGACATTGCCAGCAAACTGAAATAATCCACTTTCACGATCTCATGAGCCAAGACCTCAAGCGTTCAATCGTTCGCTGGATTCACATCATTCTGGGCATCCCAATCATCGGTTACATTTACAGTCCGTTCAAGGAACTTCCCCATTACGCCCCGGTGGTGCGGTACGTCGCCGTGCCGGTGATTGTACTTTCGGGATTATGGATGTGGAAAGGCCATGCCCTGCGGCGGCTGGTTTCGAAATAACAAAACTTTCCTGAAAAGGATTACAGCCTGATCATGGCGTCAGGCTGGAGCGGCATAATCATCCTGATCAGACAGCCGCCGGCCTGGGTAGCGTCACCAAAAATTCCGAGCCCGCACCCTCCTGGCTAACGACACTCACCTGGCCGTGGTGTGCTTCCACCACGGCCTTGACCAAACTTAAGCCCAAGCCGAGACCGTGCTGCGAACGGCTTTTATCGCCCCGGTAAAGGCGGGTCCAAATTTTCTTCTGTTCCTCCTCTGCAATGCCAATGCCGGTATCGCGAAAGGAAACCACCGCCCGGCCCGTCTCTTCGCGAACAGTAATGGCCACATTGCCGTTGGCGGGCGTGTATTTAATGGCGTTGTCCAGCAGATTGGCAAAAACCTGCCGCAGACGAATCCGATCTGCCTGCCAGAGGCAGGCCGCCGGCAAATTGGTTTGGACCGCGACTTGTTTTTCCTCGGCCACATATTCGTAAAGCTCCACCACTTCACGGACAAGCTGGCAAAGGTCCACCGATTCGGTCTGAAGCTTCATCGTACCGGCTTCAGCCGCGCTAATATCCATGAGCGTGTTGAGCATGCTCAACACGCGCTCAGATTCCTCCACACAATCGGCCAGCGCCTCGCGGGCGGCTTCGGGTTCAGCGCCAGGTTGCATGGCCAGTTCCGCCGTGCCACGCATGCGCGTGAGCGGGGTGCGCAAATCGTGGGCAACATTGTCCAGAGATTCGCGCATGGCCCGAATCAACGCCTCATTCCGTTCAAGCAATGTATTGAAGAGACGGACCAAATCGTCCAACTCATCACGCGAGCGGCGCGTGGGCACGCGGGCATCCAGCTTGCCAGTACGCAAAATTTCCTGCGCGGTCGCCACAATCTGCCGCACGGGATGCATGGTGCGGTGCGCAAACATCACGCCAGTCATGAACCCCAACAACACGGTGACCGCCCCCACGGTGATGAAAATCCGGCGCACGGGTTCGAGCACAGACTCGCGGCTGTTGCTGCTGCGGCCCACCTGCAACAGGGAATTATCCGGCAAAATGGCCGAAGCGATGACAAAATCTTTTTCCGCATTTTGCGGAATGCGAATGACCCCCACACGATGGCGGTATTCATCGAACCCGCTGGGCACATCCTTGAACGTCACCCATTCATCCGGCACCAGCACGAAGGCGACGTGGTTCCACGGGCTGACCACGCGTATGAACAAGTTTTTTTGATCGCCCTCTTCGCGCTGAATCACATGGCGCAAGTCAGACAAACCGCCATTGCTGTAAACGGCGGCAAATTCCCGGATGCGGGCCTGCAACACCTCGCGATCCTTGTTGCCGACCGCCGCCGCCAATAAATAGTAAGCCAGGGCCAGCATGCCGATGCTGCCCAGTGCAAAGACAATGGCCGACCACAGGCCGAGTCGTACTCCAATGCTGCGGCGAAGGGTTTCAACCAGCCCGGAGGACATACCCAACTCCTCTCATGGTGTGGATCAGGGTTTTGCCGGGGTCCACCTTGTTGCGCAGACGATGCACGAGCACATCCACCACATTCGTCTGCGGGTCGAAGCTGTAATCAAAAATATGCTCCAGGATCATCGTCTTGGTCACCGCCCGGTTCACCGAGCGCATGAGATATTCGAGCAGGGCAAACTCGCGCGGCTGCAATTCAATTTTTTCGTTGCCGCGCCGGACTTCACGCGTGAGCAAATCGAGCGTCAAATCGCCCACTGTCAAACGGGTGGGCTCGGCGGCCTGCGAAGCCCGGCGGATGAGCGCCTGAATGCGGGCCAGCAATTCGGAAAAGGCAAACGGCTTGGTGAGATAATCATCGGCCCCGGCCTGCAAGCCACGCACGCGGTCCTCCACCGATGCCTTGGCGCTGAGAATGAGCACGGGCACATGAACGCCTCGCGCGCGAATTTGCTGGATGAGACTCAGGCCATCGAGCTTGGGCAGCATAATGTCCACGACGGCGGCATCGTAGGCGACAGTTTGCGCCAGCGCGAGGGCCTGTTCGCCATCGGCGCGATGATCCACCGCGTAGCTGTTTTGTTTCAGCCCTTTGACAATAAACGAGGCGATCTTCTCGTCATCTTCGGCTACCAATATGCGCATGTCTTCCATAATGATTGACATAAATCCCGGCGCAAGTCGATGCGCTTGCCACCCGTAAAATATCTCCTCCTGCTGAAATAAAAACCTCCCGCATCTGAATGTGAAGATGCGGGAGGCGTGGTTTCACCGTTGGCTAACTGGCCTTGCTTTCATCCACCACAATGTAGTGGCTGCCGCCATTGGCCCAGACCCGCAGCAAGGTGTGTTTGCTGGCGGGCTTTTCCGTAAGCTTCACTGCGTCATCGGCGCTTTTCACGGCGTGATGATTAATTTCCTCGATGACATCGCCCGCCTTGAGGCCGGCCTCAGCCGAGGGTGATGCCGGGTCAACCTGCGTAATCACGGCACCGGCGACGTTGTGCGGGATGTTGAATTCACGCCGCGATTGCTGGTCCACATCCGCCACGCCAACACCGTTGAGCGTGCCGGTATCTTTGTCATTGTCCGCATTGTTTTCGGCAACTTCTTCCGTGCCCGGAAGTAATTTGACGGTGACATTCAACGTTTGCCTGGCACCGTCGCGAAGCACTTCCACCGGCACCGTGGTGCCCGGCTTGGTGTCAGCCGCCATTAACTGCAACCGATGACTGTCGGCAATCGGTTTGCCGTTGAATTGCAGCACCACGTCGCCAGCCTTGATGCCAGCCTTCGCCGCCGGGCTGTCAGGCACTACATCCCCAACCAACGCGCCATGCGCTTCCTTGAGGTTGAATTCGCTGGCCAGTGCCGGCGTCATGGTTTGGATGGAAACGCCGAGATAACCACGGGTAACATGACCATATTCAACCAGGCTTTGCATCACATTGCGTGCGGTGTCGGTGGGAACGGCAAAGCCCACGCCCTGGCTGCCGCCCGAGCGGCTCAAGATAGCCGTGTTGATGCCAATCAGTCGTCCATCAATGTCCACCAGCGCGCCACCGGAGTTGCCGGGGTTGATGGCGGCATCGGTCTGGATGAAATTCTCATAAGCTTCTATGCCCATGCCGCTGCGTTCCTTGGCGCTGACAATTCCCTTCGTCACCGTCTGCCCGACACCAAATGGATTGCCGACGGCGAGCACCACATCACCCACCAGCACCTTGTCGCTGTCCGCCAGGGCAACTATCGGCAGATTTTCAGCATTGATTTTCACCACGGCAATATCGCTCTTGGGATCGCGGCCAATCACCTTGGCGGTAAATTCACGGCCGTCCGTAAGCGAAACCTTCACCTCGGAAGCGCCATCCACCACATGGTTATTGGTCAGGATATAGCCATCCTTGGTGACAATAACGCCCGAGCCCACGCCGTGTTCATGCTGGGGAGCCGGCTGACCGCCGCGGCCAAACTGAAACTGCCGGCCAAAAAATTGCTGCCAGAATGGATCGTTGGAATCCGGCATCCCGGGCATGGACGCAGTTTTAACGGTGGTCGTAGTTTCAATTTTCACCACGGCTGGGGCCACTTTTTGCACCACGGGCGCAAAACTGCCCTGCGGCAGGGTATCACGCGGCACTTCTTTCTCGTCCAGCGGAACATTAATGCTCGTGCGGGTAGATTCACTGGATTTGCCCAGTTCCTCCGACCAGGCCAGCGCCGCGCTGCCGGCGATAACCACGCCCGCAAGGGTTGTAACTACGACCCGGTTGCGAATCATTGAGGATGCGTTTGCATTCATAGTTGTCATTACTTTTAGATTGTTTGGTTAAATTTGTTTCGAAGGTTTGACAGGAGCTACCATGACGGGAATGTGTCTGGAACATTACATGTTTGTAAGGAAGCCGGAGGGCGGGAAGACAAGACTGACCCGTGCGCACAAGCCACGCTTGCACCGCTTACATCACTACGGGAGGCAGAGGTTGCCGTTATTTGCCGGCCGGCGAACGGCTGGCCAGTTTTTCGCGAACGTAATCAATGTGTTCGCGCAGGCTATAGAACAGATTGGCAAAGGAGGCAGGCACTTTCATGTGCTGCACCACGTTTTCGATTTCGTTCAGGCGGGCGGTTAATTCCTCATATTTGCCCGGCGGCAATTCGTTGCCCAGTTCCCGTTCCAACACGAGCAGCTTGCGATACCAGCGATAAATCCGCAACTGGCTGCGCCAGCGGTACGCCGCCGGAATCAGCCGCAACGCGGGAATCAAAACCAAAACGATGGGGACAAATGCCACCATTACCCGGTTGGCCAGGCTGGCGAGCCAAAATGGCAGGTGCCGGTATAGAAAGGTCTTGCCGGATTTGTAATAACGCAACGCATCCGGACTGATGGTAAATTCATGAACCATCGGGGCGGGAAACTCACCCTGATTTTGAAATAAACTGGCATTTCCATGGGCCTCCCGCGCCGCTTCCAACAACAAATCCGAGATGGCTGGATGCAAGTCAGGCCGGGCCACCAACTCCACCGTGGGCGCAATGAGCCAGACGTCTTGCGAAGGCAGGTTCTTGCCAAAATCAATGGAACCCTCGGGCAACCGCAGCTTGTTCAGGAAATTAAAGCGCCGCGTATACGCATCAGCCTGCTCAAAGCTCATCAGTTGCACATCCGGCGCACGCAACAAGGTCCGCATGGTTTGCAATGAAGCGGAATCGCTCATGAGAAAAACGGCATCCACGCTTCCGGCCAGCAGGGCTTTGGCCGCCGCCTCGGCATCCAGCGATTGCAAGGTGGTGGTTCCGCCGGCAACAATGCCGTTGGTTTGCAGCAGGGCCAGCGCCAGGGCACGGGTGCCGCTGCCTTCGGCACCCACTGCCAGCCGCTTGCCATCGAGCTGGGAAAACATCCTGATCGGCGTCGGGCTACGGTAAAAAACCAGCATGGGTTCATACGAAATGCTTCCGAGCGAAATCAGGTCTGGCGCATTGGTTCCGTCCGAAATGCCGCCTTGGACAAAGCCAATGTCCACCTTGGAGGCCGGATTTTCCAGGCGCTGAAGATTTTCAAAGGAGCCTTGCGACGGAACAATTTTCAACGTCACACCGTTGCTCGCCAAAAAAGAAGCATAGCGCCTGGCATAGCGGTCAAAAGTGCTGTCGGGCGGCCCGCTGGTAATGGTAATGACCCGTGGCGGCGCCGAATGAATGAACCAAAAAATGGCGAAGCAGATGACCAGTCCAACAAACCCCACCACCGCAAGGGATAAGATGCGATTCAAACCAAAATATTCCGTGGGGATGGTAAAGATCCCTGCCGAACCAAACTTTTTTTCTGTTTTCATCACGACGCTGGTGAAAGATAACGGAAATTTTTCAGACGGCCAATCATTCATACAAATCAGGCATAATGCACGGCCGCCTCTCTCTGGAATAAAAGCGGGGCATTACCCGTTTTGAACGTGACAGCGCCTTGAAGGTCGAACTACCAATGAAAATGAACAGCCTTCGCTCTCGTGCCCGTGCCCGCCGCTGGTGGCGCCGGGATATCCGCCCCATTTTAATCATTGCCGTGGTGCTCTTCTCCATCCGCTCCTCGCTGGCGGATTGGAACGACGTGCCCTCCGGCTCCATGCAGCCAACCATTCTGGTGGGAGACCGCGTTTTTGTGAACAAGGTAGCGTATGACCTCAAGGTGCCCTTCACCACCTGGCATCTGGCCCAATGGTCGAACCCGCAACGCGGCGATGTAGTGGTGTTTTATTCCCCTCATGACGGCACCCGGCTCATCAAACGCGTCGTGGGCCTCCCAGGCGACACCGTGGAACTGCGGGAGGAACATCTCATGATCAACGGCCAACCGGTTGATTACACGCCTGCGGACCAAGGTACGGCAGCCTCTTTGCCTGTGACAGAACAGCGGGGCAGCCTGTTTGCCACGGAGAAGTTGTCTGGCCACGAGCATGCCGTCATGAGCATTCCCAGCCTGCCGGCCAAACGTACTTTCGGACCCATCCAAGTACCCCAAGGCAGCTATTTCATGATGGGCGATAATCGCGACAACAGCTTTGACTCGCGTTATTTTGGCGTGGTGGACCGCAAGGAAATCCTTGGCAAAGCAACCGGCGTGGTAATGTCACTGGACCGCAGTAATTACTGGCTCCCACGTTTCGGAAGGTTCTTCAAGCCAATGGACCCGGAACAACGGTAAACATTTCGAATTCGTGACAGCCAGTGCTGAATAGAAAAGCAAAAGGCGGGAGCAGTGATTTGCTCCCGCCTGATTCGTAAGGGTTATTTTATTTATTCGCCACCGGGCTGTTGGTATTGGGATGTGATTGAGCCCACTCTTTTATGGCCTTGGCCGTGTCATGCCCCTGGCCGTCCAGATAAGTGTTAATCTGGTTCTTGTACTTTTGGAAGATGGCGGATTTTTCCGGGGCGCTGCCGCCGTCCATCGCTTCTTCACGGGCCGACTTGAGCAATTCCATGATCTTTGCTTTCTCGGCATCCGTCAGTCCGGGCACAATCGCGCAATAGGCATCATAGGTCACCTTGACCTTGTTATAGGTCATCAGGTCCTTGATCTTGTCCACCTGATCCGGCGTAAGCGTGGCGCTTAGTTTGGTCAGGAATTGATCGTGCAACGGCTTGGATTGAAGCGCCAGTTGTTCAGCGCGGTTGGAATAGTTCACTTCCTTGCCATCCACCTTGAGGCGTGTATCAATGGCGGCGTCGCGCACCCGCAGTTCATGATATTGCGCCACCAGTATGTCATGTACCGCACTGGTCTTGGTGGCATCGGACAGGTCCAGCGCCTTGAGTATGTCCCCTACCCGGTTCTCAATGGTAGCGCTGTAAAAAGCCTCTTTTTCCGCTTCGGTGGCGGCGGGCGTGGTCAGGTTTTGAGCCATCAGCGGCTGGCTAACGGCAACGATTCCGAGTTGAAGGGCGAGAAGCGCCAGGAGTTGCTTTTTCATGGTTTCAATAGTTTATCATGGTTTGTTTCTGGATGCAAAATGATGACGGGTCACGGCAGTTTGCCGAAATAAAAACTCAATGAACCGCTGTATTCACCGGGCGTTACATTGGCCTGCCCCTGCGGACCGCCAAAACGCGCTTCTTTGAACTTGCTGCCAATCGGCGAAATGGCGTCCAAAAATCCCAGCCCGCACTGGGGCATGGGCGCAATGGCCTTGCCGACCAGGTTGGTGGGTGGAAATTCAGGATTAAACACTTGGACATACGGCACCCCGCTGCTGTTCAAAATAGTAACTGGACCTTCTTTTGTATCGAGCTGCAACCAGCGTACGCTGGCAAAGAATCCCTTGAATTCGGGATATATCCAATCCCGCCAGCCGGCGATGGTGTTGTTATAATCATTTTCCCAAACATTCAGCGTCGTGCCCCGCAACCGGTTTTTCCACACGCGGTACGGACCGTCACCCAGCCAGCGCTTGTGCGTGACCAAATTTTCCGGATAGTCGAACAACACACCGATGAAATCGTTTGTTCCTTCGGCGGTGTAGGTATATTCGCAGTTAATCCAGCCATTGCCGTTGACGCGCCAGAAAACCGACTTCAAGTCGCCATCATATTTCGCAGAGATAAATGCGTCCGGACCGTCGTCGTCAAAATGAATTTCCCGCAACGTCGCGTTGCCCACGGCCAGCCGCGGACCGTTGGTGAAGGAAAATTTCTGCGCACCGCGCTGGACGGTCAGCAACCGGCCGTTGTCTTTGCTGAAGCTCGTGGTCAAATCGCCCACCGTAATGGTAATGAGGCCGTTGGTCTCCATTGGCAACGCGTGATGCTCGGCCGGCTCTTCCGCCAGCCGCAGAGCCTCACTTAACCGCAGCGACCACACCCACGTCCACAACTCACGGCCCGAGGGATCATCCACGCGTAAGGCCAACGCATCGGCATTCTTCGAGGTTGCCTCGCTGATTTTAAACTCTCCGCGCGCACCCGGTGGAATAGCGGGCGAAGCCACCTTGCCTTCACGGAGCACAGTGAACGGCGCATTGGTCTCCAGCGGCGAGGCAAACTTGCGCAATTGCCAGGTAAATTTGCAATCTTTCGTGTCGGTGAAACTATAATGATTCTCCACGGCAAATACGCCATTTGATTCGCGGGTAATTTGAATGGGCGACCAGATTTCCCTGATGGCGTAATAGCTGCCCTCGCGCTGCCGATACGGACCCACAATGCCATCTGGCGCTTGATTGCCCACCACGTCAATTTCGCCCGTGTCTGGCCGCTTCAGGCCGTCGTCCAGCAACGCCCAGATGAAACCGCCCGCACTCAACGGATGGCTCATCATCATGTGCCAATAGTCGTCCAAGCCTGCGCCCGCACCACCATCATAGAGGCCATGCAAAAATTCCGTGGGCATATAGAGGTATTTCACCGGATCATCCGCAGCCACCAGTTCCTGGCTTTTGGAGAAATAAACCTTTTGTCCTGTCGCCGCGATTTCCGCCTTGTCGTAGGCCAGATAATGCGCCGTGTTCAGCCCGTTAAACGCCGCCCACGGATGCAGCACCCGCCGTTGTTGCGGGTCATATTGGTCAAATAACTTGTCGAGATTCGTGTTGAAGCCGCCCTCGTTGCCATTGTCCCAAAATAGAATGCAGGGATGATTCACGTCGCGCACAACCATTTCCTGCACCAGCCTCGTGCCCACCTCATCATCGTAATAATGGTGCCAGCCCGCCAGTTCATCCAAAACATAAAGCCCCATCTCATCGCACAAATCCAAAAACTGTTCATCCGGCGGATAGTGCGACATGCGCACCGCGTTCATGTTCGCATCTTTGAGCGTGTTGACGTCGAGACGTTGCACGGCTTCGCTCAGGCACCGGCCGGCATCTGGCCAGAAGGAATGCCGGTTGGCTCCCTTCAAAATGACCTTGTGACCGTTCACGTAAAGACCGTCGCCATCGCGCACTTCCATCGTGCGAAAACCGAATCGCTGGGTAACCCGGTGAATGATCTGCCCGTTTTGTTTCAGACGAAACTCCACGCGATACAGGTTAGGTGTTTCTGCCGTCCATAGCTTGGGCGAATCAACCGTGGTCTTGAGGTTGACGGGTTGTCCCGCCGCCGGCGCTGAAAAATGCGTCTGAAATGGCTGGCCAGTATCCTTGCCGTCCAAAGTTTGAATTTGTCCCTCGACCTCGTCCGCAGCCGTCACGCTATCCAGATAAACCTCGGCGGAGAAAATACCGTCGGCTTTGGCGTCAATGGCCACACGCTTGATGAATTGTTGCGGCACCGCCTCCAAATAAACTGGCCGATAAATACCGCCAAAGACCCAGTAATCGGCATTGCGCTCGGCACCGTTAATGGATTTGTTCGCCGAATGCTTGGCCACGGTTACTTCGAGCAGGTTGCTCGTGCCCGGCTTTATCAGCGAGGTGACCTCATATTTAAAACGATAAAAACCGCCCTGATGCATCGGCCCCACGGATTGCCCGTTCATCCTCGCCTCCGTGTCCGTCATGACGCCGTCAAACACCAGAAACACCCTCTTTTCCGACCATTCCGTCGGTAGGGTGAACTCGTGTTCGTAAAGTCCTTTTTCATCGAAGGCATTGGTCATGTCCTTCTGGTAATGCACGGTGCCAAAACCTTTTACATCCCACTGTGAAGGCACGGGCAGATTGGTCCAAAAACCGGAATTCGCGCCGCTCGTGCATTGAAATTTCCACGGTACCGCATCGTCCTTGCCGTGACCGGACAAAAATTGCACCACGGTTTCCTGCGCGCAGGCAAGCGGCGGCAGAAGCAAGCCCATTCCAAACACCAGCCCAAGCGAACAGATATAATTCATCACTTTGCGCAGGTTCTGCACATGGTTCAGCGGAATTAGATTTTGTGCGCTGTGTATTACCAGTTTCCCCATATCACCCTTTCAAATGCTTGCGAAAATCAGTGGGGGTCATGCCCGTATGATGCCGGAAAAAATGGCTGAAATAAAATTCGCTCGAAAAACTTAACTGCCCGGCCACGTCCTTGATGGAAAGCCGTTTGTCGGCCAGCAACAGTCGGGCCTGGTCCAGCCGCGCGCGCTGGATATGTTCATGCACGGTGCCCTGCCCCGATTTCTGAAACGCCGCGCGCAAGCCCGAATAACTGATTTTACCGACCATCGCCAGTTCGCGCGCTTTCCAATCACGCAACGGGTTGGCGGAAATGGCATTCAACACGCGCACGACCGGCACGGGCAGTTCGGACTGTGGCGAATCCAGCAGATTACGCGACACCAGCAATTTGCCCAGCAGGTTGGTAATAATGACATGAACCTGCCACTCCCAACCCGTGGGCCGCCGGCGAACCACCCGGACTAATTCACTGTACGAACGAGCCACAAACTTTAGGTCTTCCAGCGGGAATTCGGCATTCTCTTCATCCCGAAATGCCTCGTGCCAGAATTCCAAGCCGGGACCGCCAAATCGAAAACCGGCAATCGTAAGATGCCGGTTCGGCGCCGGCAAATAGGTGCGCGGCTTGGCCATGTCCACGAGCCAGACTTCCTTGCCGCGCCGGAGTTGAAAGCGTTTTGATTTATATTCCAGCTCGCCCTCGCCGGATTGCACCCAGAACAGATGCGCACCGGGTTTCTCGAAGCGCTCATGACGATCCACCTGAATGACGCGGCGCGAACCGATGGAGAACAAATGCCAGAGTAACCGACGCGCAATCGGCGTCGGGTCTACAAAGGTCAGCTTTTCAGCGTTATCGGCGGGAATCATGCCAGATTGTTACTCAAGACGGGGCTGGATGTCCACTGCGCAGGCCAGGCATAAGTACCTGGCTTGATGGTCAATAGGATGGACTCGCCGCTGTCCACCGCCAGCGTTGCCACGCCGGGCGCCAGCTCCCGCAATACCACCAGCCGCGACCAACCCATGCGCCGCACCAGTTCCGCGGCCGTGGCGCCGCCCTCGGCATACACTCGCGTGACCGGCACCTGCCGCATCACCTGCTCCGCCACACACACAATACTCTTGGCTAACTGCCTCGCGATTTCCACATCGCGAACGGACGGCAGGCCCACCGCTAAAATCACCCGCGAACTTTCTTCAAATCCAGCCACCACGCGTTGCGCCACGGCCGTAACCGCCTCCGGCGTGAATTCCGCGCCCCAGGCCAGTTCCTGTGGCAGGGTAAAGACCGGCGTTTTGCATCGTTTCATGGCCTGCACAAACTGCTTGGCCTCGTTGGTAGACGTGCCACTGATAAAAAATTCCCGTCCCGTGGCCGCGCCGAAAAACCGGTCGCTGTCCGGCGGACGCGCCACTTCACCGGTAATCAGGGCATTGAAAAATTCCGAGCCACCGGCGGGCAACACCGTTTCGTCACAATATTCCGTCCAGCCCCGCACATCCGCCGGCGTGCTGGCCTCGCCAATCACAATGGTTCCATTCGCCAGCGAACGGTCACCGTCAACCGTCCGGAGCAGAAAACTTTCGGGGGCGGCCAGCAAACGCACCACTTGCGAGTAACGGCGCGGATATTCGGGGTCGTTGGCGAATTCAGTCTTGTGAATCGGTTTGCCTTTGACGAAATAAGTGCCGTCGCGAATCGTCCTGCCCAAGGACGGATTAGCTGGCAGGAGCAACGCCTTGTTCAAGCGTAATTGCTTCATGACCGCCTCGATTTCCGGCGTCACCTGCCCGCGCAATACCGAGTCTACTTTCTTGTAAATCCATTTGGCACCCGCGGCGCGCAACATTTTGGCGGCTGCCGCCGCGCGTTTGGCTGCCTCGACCGGTTCGCAGGACCGGGAATCCGTATCCACGCATACCAAGTCCGCCCGGCCGCTGGGTTCGCCGCTGCGCACAACCTCCGCATTCAAGCCATGCCGCAGTCCAACACCGCCCAATTCGGCCGCGCCAGTCAAATCATCTGCAATGACACCTATCATATAATCTCCTGGGTTTAAAATTTCATCTGGTCCCGCCGCTGAGTTGTTCACCCGGTTCGGCAACGTTGCCGAAAAATTTGTTGCGCGCCAGATTCGCCGCCACGCGGACGGCGGAATACAGGCTTTGCGGGTCTGCCTTGCCCTGCCACGCAATGTCAAAGGCCGTGCCATGATCCACTGAGGTGCGAATGATGGGCAGGCCGAGTGTCACGTTCACGCCCGTGTCAAAGGCCAGCATCTTGAAGGGGATATGCCCCTGGTCGTGATATAACGTTACGATGGCGTCATATTTCTTGCGTACATTCAAGGTAAACGCGGCATCCGGCACCAAGGGACCATCCACTTGCAAACCACGCGCACGCGCCTGTTGCACCGCCGGTTCCACAAATTTCTCTTCCTCGTGATGACCAAAAAGACCGTGTTCGCCGGCGTGCGGGTTCAAGCCGCAAACGCCCAGACGCGGTTCGCGTTGCAAAATCCAGCGCATGGTTTCCGCCGTCAGCTCTATTACATTAAACACCCGCTCCACCGAAAGTTTTCCGGGAACCTCGTGATAACCGATGTGCGTCGTGACCATGCTCACGGTAATTTTATCCGAGTACAACATCATGCAACTCCGTTTCGCGCCCGTGAGCGCGGTGAATATCTCCGTATGGCCGGGATGTTTCACACCGGAGAGATTTAACGATTCCTTGTGGATGGGGGCCGTGACCACCCCGTGAATTTTACCAGCCAGGGCGGCCCCGATGGCCTGTTCGATGTAACGGTAACCAGCACGGCCGCAGGCGGCGGAAATTTTGCCGGGTTCAACTTCAGCGGCATCCACGCCATGGCAATCCACCATCAACGGCTCGTTAATTTCAGAAAGGCCGTTGAGTTCATCTGGCGTAACAACCGGATAATTTTTAGAAAAGTGCTGATTCGACGCAAAAGCAGGCGTTTGCCGTACCCGGCGCAAGATCGCCGCGTCACCAAACAAAACCGGCACACAACCGGCCAGCACAGCCGGATCATGCAGGGCGCGCAGGCAGATTTCCGGCCCAATTCCGGCCGGATCGCCCATCGTCAGCCCTAATATCGGTTTGGCATTCATGCTCTTCCGTTCAGCAGATGCAATTCCGTCATTTGACGGCGAATTTTATCGAGTTCCGCTTCCGAAACTTTGCGTAACGGCGGCAGCACCAGCGGCGCGCACAAGCCACGCAACGACATCGCCGCCTTCAACGCCGAGAGCGATTCATTTAGGTTGCGGCCTTTTTGATATAATGCCGCCACGGCATTCATTCGCGCCGCCAAGTTTTCCATGGCCGTCCAGTTGGATTTTTTGGCCGCGTCGCACAATTCCTGACAGACATCGGGGATCAAATTGCCAACACTCGGCACAATGCCATCCGCGCCGAGCCGCAGGCCTTTTTGCATCAAGGCACCGACGCCAATAAATACCGAAAAATCTTTTTTGCCGCCAAACCGATGGAGCATCTCCTCATGTCGTTTGGGGTTGTTCTCGGAATCTTTGATGCCAGCCAGCCGGGGATGCCCGAGCAATTGCTCCACGCCGTCGAGCGGAATGGAAACGCCTGTGGTCACCGGCATGTTATAAAGCATCAGCGGCCCTTTGACCTGGTCCAGCAATGATTTGTACCACGCGCCGAGTTTTTCAGCGGGAACCTTTTCGGAGACCGGCGGATGCGCCACCACCACATCGGCACCGGCTTGCAAAAATTCGTTGGCCTCGGAAATATCCGCCGCTCGGATATCGCCCAGGCCGGCAAATACCAACATGCGCTTGTTCACCAGGTGGACCGTTTGCTCCATCAGCCGGCGGCGGGATTCCCGCGGCACATGGGCACCTTCGCCGGTGGTACCCAGCACAAAAACACCCGTCACGCCGCCTGCCGCCTGCGCATCCAACAGCCGGGCCAGCGCCGCTTCGTCCACGGTGCCCGCACTCGTAAACGGCGTCACCAAGGGCACCACGGCACCATGATATTTTTGGCTGTTACTCATGATAAAATTTAACAGGCGGCTTCGTATATTTGGACAGCGTCAGCCTCGGTTACATCACGCACATTATTTTTGAGCAAACGTGTCACCAGCATCGCCGCCTTGGCCATGCCGGGGATGGCATCGCGCGGAATTTTTAAATCCGAAAGTTTTTGGGGAACACCGCAATCGCGTGACAGCTTTGATAAAAACTCCACGCCCTTCTCGGCCGTACCCAGGTCGGAACAATTGCGGTCAACCCCGAGCGCAACCGAAATTTCCGCATACCGCGACGGCGCAGCGGAGAAATTGAAACGCAACACATGCGGCAATAGCAGCGCGTTGGAGACGCCGTGGGCAATGTGAAATCTTCCGCCCAGCGGATAGGCCAGCGCATGCACGGCAGCGGTATTAACCGGGCCAAGACACAAACCGCCGTACAAACTGCCCAGCGCCAGTGCCGCCCGTGCGTCCAAGTCCCTGCCGTTCTGGACGGCGCGAGCAAGATTCGCCGAAATCAACCGGATGCCTTGCAGCGCGTAGACGTCCACGATGGGATGCGCAAATTTATTCGCATACGCCTCAATGCAATGCGTCAGCGCATCCAACCCCGTGGCCGCCGTGACCGCTGGCGGCACCGAGACCGTCAGCAGCGGGTCCACGAAGGCAGCATCAGGCACCAGATACGGACTGACCACGCCTTTTTTCAATTCATCCGTTTCATCGAGCAAAATCGCATTGGGCGAAACTTCCGCACCAGTGCCAGCCGTGGTTGGCAAACACACCAATGGCAATTCGCGCCCGCGTAACAGGTTGATGCCAAAAACTTCGGCGGCACTTTGCCGGCCGTTAATCAGCGCTGCCACCAGCTTGGCCACATCAATGGCACTGCCTCCGCCAATACCCAAAACTCCATCCACCTTGCCCGCCTGGGCCACGAGCAAAACTTTCTGAAACAAATCGCGCGTCGGCTCCGCGTCCACCGGCGGGGCGGAAACTATTTCGATTCCAGCCTTTTTCAACGCCTCCAAAATAGCTCCCAGCGTCGGTAAAACAGGGGTGCTGGATACCAGCAGCACGCGCTTCACGCCACGTTGCACGAGATATTCAGCGCATTGAGGCGCACAACCGTTGCCAAAAACGATGCGCGGGGGCTGAAGCAGGGTAATAGTATTCATAGGTTGGCCTCCATGGGTGCGGGTGAAACAAGGTTTCCTCCGCCGGTTAACTTTCGCTTTTCACGCCAGCCCCAGAATGTCCATTCCTGCCGCACGTTGGTGTCTGCTGGAAACAACCAACTCGCTGACCAGCCCACCACCAGCACGATAACGTGCGCGATGACACCGATCATGACATCCGGCCATGCATAATCAAAACCGAGGCTGAGCATCTTGTATTTGCCGCCGGTCACCGTGGCCCACGCCGTAAACACCAGCGCCGCCATCAGGCCAATCCACAAGCCCTGGCGGTTGGCGCGGCGGCTGAAGAAGGCCAGCAGGAACATGCCCGCCAGCCCGGCGGAAACAATCGAGGTCGCCGCGTAATACAAATTCAACGCGCTGTCGCCTTTGCGAATAATAAATGCGCCCGCAGCCACGGCAATCACGCCACAGACAGCCACAATCACCTTCGCCACGACCATCCGCTGGCGGTCGGTTGAGTCCGGACGCACCCGGCGGTAGCAATCCTCCACGGCCACAGCGGAAAGACAGTTTAAGTCTGAGGACATGGTGGACATGGCCGCCGAAAACATCGCCGCCATAAATATCCCCGCCAGTCCGGCGGGAATTTTGGTGGAGAGAAAATATGGGAACACCTGGTCTGAAATGACTTTGCCATTGGGGCCGTAGAGTTCCGGCGGCAGTGTTTCACCCGATAACTGGTAAAACGCCCACAACAGCGTGCCAACCAGCATAAATGCCACCCAAGCCGGGAGACATAGCGCCGCGCCCAGCGCCACGCCCTTGAGCGCTGCGCCGTCGGATTTGGCCACCAAGTAACGCTGCACGAGCGTCTGGTCGGCGGCATATTTTTGCAGATACCAAAACGCGCCAAAGCACAGCATCACCCAGAAATTTCCGTTTTGAGACAGGTCAAGCTTGAAGCTGCCCAGGCTGAACTTGTCGTGTTCGTTCGCCAGCCGAAATGCCGCCGGCGCGCCGCCGGGAATGCTGGACACCAAAACTCCCAGCACCACGATGACGCCCGCAATCTTCACGATGCCTTGCAATACTTCGGTCCAGATCACGGCCTCCAGCCCGCCCAGCAACGTATACGCAATCGTCACCACGCCGGCGGAAATGATTACCGCGTACGGGTCCCAGTGCGTCATGCCGCAAATCGCCATGGCCACGGTAAACAGCACAAACCCCATCTTGGAAAAATGTCCGGCCGCAAACGCCATTGCCGCGTATGCGCGCGCACCGTAACCAAAACGCTTTTCAAAATATTCATAGGCGCTCATGCCCACTGCCCGGCGGAAAAAAACAATCAACGTGGTGCCAATGACCAGCAGCACGCCGACCGCCATGAATCCCGGCACGAGATAGTTCCAGTTCGACTCGAAGGCTTTTCCCGGATAGGCGATGAACGTGACGCTGCTGATGATCGTGGCAAACACCGAAAGTCCCATCGCCCAAAAGGGCACCGAGCGACGCGCCACAAAATAGGCCTCAGTCGTGGTCTGTCGCCGGGCAAACCAAAGGCCAATGCCCGCAACCACCGCGAAATAAATCACGATGACGGCCAGGTCCAATGTGCGCAGGGCGGTCATTTCAGTTCGTTCCAGTATTTACCAGCAAGCCATTCGAAAAATTACCGGCAAATTCAAGTTTGCCAGCTTGATCCCAGCGACGCGCCGGACCATCGGCCACCAGGCCAAAAAAGCTCCGCGCTAAATCACGGGCCATTGGCCTGGTATTCCAGGTGGACTCAAATTTTTTGTGGCCATTGGCCCAGTATTGTTGCCAGACGCTGTGGTTGGTTTTCAAATCATGAGTCCAGATCCAGAGCGTGGCGCCATTTTCGGCCCAGCAAGTTTCCTTGCCGGTTTTCCGGCCAGCCTGGTAATTGACCACATGCTGGCGAACGCCGTCCTCGTAATAATCAATCTGCTGGCCGTCCAACAAATAGCGGCCATTCGGGCAAATCCGCGCTGACCATTCTGAACGCAGCTTGCCGTTCGCGTAATGCTCGGAAAAATTTTTGACGGTGCCACCGGAATTTTCCGGCGCAATGTCTGCGGCGTCGGACAAAATCCACGCCTCATTCATTTCATAGTGCAGGCACGGCTGCGTTTCCGTGGACAACACCTGAATCACCCCATTGGGTGCCTGCCGGGCAGTGACATAACCCAGCGTGCCGTTGGTGCCGCGCTCGTGATTGGGCACTTGCACCGGCAACGACTTGATGCGCCAGGTCGCCCCGTTGTCCTTGGAAAGCGCCACGAAACAGCCGTTGCCAAATTGCCAGCCGGCGGGCGGCAGGCGGTTGAGCTTGTGCAAATAGGCATCGCTCACAAAAAACAAATTCCCGTCGGCCAGCTTGATGAGCGAAGGCCGCTGCGCGCTGCCCAACGGAGGAAACGGCGACGGCGCATTGGTGGTCCAGCTTGCGCCCCAATCCGTGGAGAAATTCTGCGGCGACCAGCCATTGACCGAGGCATTCTTGCCACCGATGGAAAACAAATGCCCGTCTTCGCCCGTCGGCACCATCGTTGAGTGACGGCCACCGGTGCGCCCGGCCATTTGCTGCCAATGAATACCTTCATCCGTGCTGTGCCAGAGAAAACTCGTCTCCTTTTCCCCGTCCATGGCGAAATAGATGGAATTGTCCGATGCCCGAAACGCGCTCGTGATGGGCTGGGCCGTATAGCTGTGCGCCGGCGCAGCCAGTTGCGGCAGCGCGAGCGTCCACGTGGCGCCATTGTCCGTGGAGGTGGCCAGTTTAAAGGGCACGTAATCCGACCAGTCGCGGCCACCACCGAAGAACCAGATTTTGCCATGGTCATTCCAGAGCAAGCCGGATTGGTCATTGAAACCTTCCGTCTTAAAAAACAATTCCGGCAAATCCCATTCTTCTGAACCATAACGCAAACGCGCCACTATAAACGAAGTCTGCGGGTCGCTCTCACTTTTGCCGGGCGGCGTGCTGAAATAAATCGCCAGGGCATCGCCATTCGGCAAAATCACAAAACCGGGTGAATGATTATGGGTGTAAACCCACGGGTTCATACCCGTCATCGCGGCAAAATTGTTGGTTAAATTCTCCGGCGGAACTGGCAGGGCGAACCGCGCGGTAAAGTACGGATTGCCTGGGTTGGGCCCGTATTGAGCAGCCTTCGTCCCCTGTTTCACCACCAGGGCGCTGAACGGTGTGCTAGTGGAATCCACGGCATCCAGTGCTAATTGCCAGTGATTAGTTCCATCCGCAGCGGAGGTGTTGCTCCCCAACTGAACACCTGCAACTGCATGCACCGTGACAGTTTGGGCTGCGCCGGCCTGAAGTGATGGAATGCAAAACAAACTGGCGGACACCACCGCAACGGCGGCGGCGTGCCTGGCCAATGCAGCCGTCGCACGGTTCAAACACATCATGTTCATGGAGACAACTATATTTAACCCATTTCCGGGTTTTGAGTCATATCGAAAACGCCAAACTATTTGAGAAAAATGCCAAACACCCCGCAAGACAAAAGTTTCCGCTTGCTTCCGCGCCAACTGAAACCATGTTGTCCTCATAACATTTCCCGGAAGATCAACCGAAACGACAGCCCTGCATTTTGGGCTTGGACCCGGGCGCATTTTTTGCGGCTGAACGGACTGCATGCTTATGAACATATCAACACCAACGCTGGGCGTTATCTACGGCAACCGCGATTTTTTCCCCGACCAACTCGTCACCGAGGCGCGCGCAGATATTGCCAGGCTTTTTGCGAAATTTAACATCCGGCCAATTCAACTGGCCGAGGCCGATTCCAAGCTCGGCGGCGTAGAAACCCATGCCGACGCCCGCAAGTGCGCCGAATTATTCCGCAAACATGCCGGTGAAATCGACGGTGTGCTCGTCTGTTTGCCCAATTTCGGCGATGAAAAAGGCGTGGCGGACACCCTCAAGCTGGCCCGCCTCAATGTGCCGGTGTTAATTCAAGGTTACCCGGACGATTTGAAACAGCTTTCCCCCGCCCGCCGCCGCGACGCCTTTTGCGGCAAAATCTCGGTCTGCAACAACCTCGTGCAGGCTGGCATCAAATTTTCACTGACCAGCAAGCATGTATCGCTGCCCGCCTCGGCGAGCTTTGAAGTGGACCTGCAAAAATTCCTCGGCGTGTGCCGGGTGGTCAATGGCGTGCGCGGTGTGCGGCTCGGTGCCGTGGGCGCACGGCCCGGCGCGTTTAACACGGTGCGTTACTCGGAAAAAATCCTGGAACGCCATGGCATCAGCGTAACAACCGTTGACCTCTCGGAAATTTTGGGCAAGGCCGGCAAACTGGACGCCAATGCCGCTGCCGTGAAAGCCAAGCTCGCGGAAATCACCGGCTACGCGCCCGCCCCCGGCGTGCCGCCCGAAAAGCTCGTGCAGATGGCCAAGATGGGCGTAGTCCTGACCGATTGGATGGACGCCAATTATCTGGATGCCACCGCCATTCAATGCTGGACCTCGGTGCAGGAAAATTACGGCTGCAATGTCTGCACGCTCATGAGCATGATGAGCGAGAAATTTCTCCCCAGTGCCTGCGAAGTGGATGTTACCGGCGTGCTCACCATGTTTGCCATGCAGCTTGCCGGCAGCACGCCTGCCGCGCTGGTGGACTGGAATAATAATTATGCCGATGACGACAACAAATGCGTCCTGTTCCATTGCGGCAATTGGGCCAAGTCGTTTTTACCGGACATCAAAATCTCCAACGCCCCCATCCTCGGCAGCATTTTGGGCATCGAAAATACGTACGGCGCATTGGATGGCCGCACCCCAGCCGGGCCGCTCACCTATGGACGCATCACCACCGCCGATGCCGAGGGCAAAATTCGCGCTTACGTGGGCGAAGGCGAACTAACCAACGACCCGCTCAACACCTTCGGCAACCGCGCCGTGGCGCATGTGCCCAATTTGCAGAAGGTCATGCAACATGTCTGCCAGCAGGGCTTTGAGCATCACGTGGTCATGACGGTTTCGCGCAGCGCCGATATTTTAGCCGAGGCCTTTGGCAATTATTTCGGTTGGGAAGTGCAACATCACAAGGCCTGAGATGAAAGCCCACTTGACCGACACCCAACTCGCCCTGAAGGCCGTGCATCTGCGCAAGCGCACGCTCGAAGCCATCTTCGATGCCGGCGCAGGCCACACGGGCGGCGGGCTTTCCTGCCTGGACATCTTGAACGTGCTCTACAACCGCATTCTCAACGTCTCGCCGGAAACGTTCTCCAGTCCGCAACGCGACCGTTACGTGCAGAGCAAGGGGCATTCGGTTGAGGCGTTGTATGCCGTGCTGGCGGACCGTGGTTTTTTCCCGGAAGCCGATTTGAAAACCATCTGTCATTACGGTTCTCACTACGTGGGTCATCCCACGCGACACATTCCGGGCATTGAAATGAACACCGGCGCCTTGGGCCACGGCCTGCCCATTTGCATTGGCATGGCTCTCGCCGCCAAGCTGGATAATGCCTCGTTCCGCGTGTTTACGCTCTTGGGCGATGGCGAACTCGCCGAGGGTTCGAACTGGGAAGCCGGCCTGGCTGCCGCGCATTACAAGCTCGATAATCTCACGGCCATTATCGACCACAATACGCTTCAAATCACCGGCCACACCCGCGACGTGATGAGCAACGAACCGCTGGATGAAAAATGGCGCGCCTTCGGCTGGGCCGTAAAGGTGATTAACGGCCACGATTACGCCGCGTTGACGGATGCATTGAGCAAACCGGCGGAGACCGGCAAGCCAACCTGCGTGATTGCCAATACCACCAAGGGCAAAGGCGTCAGTTTCATGGAGAACGTCGCCAAATGGCATCATGGCGTGCCCAGCGATGCCGAACTGAAACAGGCTTTCAGCGAACTGAACGCTGCCGAAGCAAAGTTGAAAGGCGCGACACCATGACAAAAGCCCTTCATACCACCCAAGACACGGTCTCGCGCCCCTCGCCCCGCGAGGCACGAGCGGGGAGAGGGCTAGGGAGAGGGGCCGCTTTGCATGAATGGCATCACACCGTCCCGAGCGAAACCGCATTTAAACAGGCTTTCAGCGAACTGGACGCCGCCGAAGCGAAATTGAAAGGCGCGACGCCATGACAAAAGCCCTTCATACCACCCAAGGCACGGTCTCGCTCCCCTCGCCCCGCGAGGCACGAGCGGGGAGAGGGCCAGGGAGAGGGGTCGCTTTACATAAATGGCATCATGGCGTGCCCAGCGAAACCGCACTAAAACCGACTCTCAGTGAACTGGACGCCGCCGAAGCGAAATTGAAAGGCGCGACACCATGACAAAAGCCCTTCATACCACCCCAGGCGCGGTCTCGCTCCCCTCGCCCCGCGAGGCACGAGCGGGGAGAGGGCCAGGGAGAGGGGCCGCATCAAATGCCATGGCCCGTTTATTACGTCGCAATCAGACCAAGGAAGAGCAGCAGCTCTGGCAGGCGCTCAAAGCCAGCCGTTTCGCTGGTTTTAAATTTCGCCGTCAACACCGGGCTGGCCAATACTATTTGGATTTCTATTGTCCAAGCGCAAAATTGGCGGTGGAACTTGATGGCTTTCATCACGGCTTGCCGGAACAAATGCAGCAAGACGAAGCCCGGAAGGCATTTCTTGATTCTTTGGGCATAGAAGAACTCCGTTTCTGGAATCATCAATGGACCAACAACCGTGAAGGCGTGTTGTTGGAAATTTGGAATGCTTTACATGAAAGAACAGGATGCATGGCTGTCATGCGTAAAACGCAAAACCATCGGTTTGTTCCGCCAAATCCGGATCAACTGATTCGGCTGCCAACCAGACAAAAAGCATTGTGACAAAATTTAATAATCGAATCCTCCTCTCCCCAGCCCTCTCCTCCGCTCAAAACGGAGGAGAGGGGGTTGTCTTGCCACGCCTCATTTCCACTCTCATTTCACCTTGTCTCATCGCACCCCATTTCACGATGCCGCGTTCGATGGCTTTGGGAAACGTGGGGGCCGTGCATGATTTGCCTGCTTTATCTGAACCATGAGCGCGCCCGCCCCATCCCTCTTTACGCCCGCCGCCAAAGCGATGGCCGAAAAGCTCGGCCTGAAAATGGGCCGTGCCAATCTTGATGAATTTGCCGCCACCTTGGAAGAACTGGCCAAGGCAAATCCAAACATCGTGGCCGTCACCAGCGATTCACGCGGTTCCGGCAAACTGGCTCCCTTTGGCAAAGCGTTGCCCAAACAAATCGTTGAAGTCGGCATCGCCGAGCAAAATCTGGTCGGCATTACCGCCGGTTTGGCGGCGTGCGGCAAAAAATCCTTCGGCGTATCGCCCGCATGTTTCCTCACGGCGCGCTCCCTCGAACAAATCAAGAATGACATCTGTTACTCTGATGTGCCGGCGGTGCTCATCGGCATCAGTTCGGGCGTGAGCTATGGCGCGCTGGGCACCACGCATCATTCGCTGCACGACCTCGCCGTGCTGCGCGCGATCAACAACCTCACCATCGTTGTGCCGGCGGATAATCTCGAATCGCGGCAGGCCATTCTAGCCGCGGCCAAAGCCACCAAGCCCATGTTCATCCGGTTTGGCAAGGCCGCCATGTATCACTTGCATGGGCCAGAGACAAAATTTGAAACGGGCAAAGCCATTACGCTGCGCGACGGCAAAGACGTGGCTTTTATTGCCACGGGCGAAACCGTGATTCATGCGCAGCTCGCCGCCGGGCAACTGGCCGAGCGCGGTATCAGTTGCCGCGTCATCTCGCTGCACACGATCAAGCCGCTCGATACGGAAGCGATTCTGAAGGCCGGTCGCGAATGCCGCGCCGTCATCACCGTGGAGGAGCACATGGTTCATGGCGGTTTGGGCGAGGCTTGCGCTGCCGTGCTCATGCAGGCGGGCGTCGCCAAGCCATTTCGCATCGTGGGAATTCCAGATGAGGAAACTGTGCCCGGCGCACAAGCGGACATTTTCCGGCATTACGGCATTTCCATGGAAGGCCTTTGCGTAACCGCATTCCATTTGTTGCCAAGATAAACCTAAACCCAACCATTATCCGCCAACCATTATCCGCCCATGAGTTTGTTGCTTGCCATCGACCAGAGCACTTCGGCCACGAAGGCGGTGCTCTTTGATGTGCGCGGCAACGTATTGGATAAAGCTTCGCGCAGTCACCGGCAAATCTATCCCCAACCGGGCTGGGTGGAACACGACGCCGAAGAAATCTGGCGCAACGTCCAAACCGTTATCCGGGAATTAACGAAACGAAACCGGAGCAAGCTCGCGAAACTCAGCGGCGTTAGCATTGCCAATCAACGCGAGACCGTCGTTATTTTTGACCACAAAACCGGGCGGCCATTGCACCATGCCTTGGTCTGGCAAGACCGGCGCGGCGACGCCATTTGTGCCCGGCTCAACAAACAAGGCCATGAGAAAAGGGTTCGCGCCCGGACCGGTCTGAAGATTGATACATATTTTTCGGCCTCAAAAATTCGCTGGCTCATCGAAAATCAGCCCGGCCTCGCGGCTAAATTAAAGCGCGGTGACGCGCTGATTGGCACCATCGACGCCTATCTCACTTATCGTCTGACTCGCGGAAAAGTCTTTGCGTGTGACGCCACCAACGCCAGCCGCACGCTGTTGTACGACATCGGCAAGCTGCGCTGGGACGCACCACTCTGTAAAATGTTCAAAGTGCCGTTGCACGCGTTGCCGGAAGTTCGTGAAAGCGCCGTGCAGTATGGCGAAACTGATGTGGCCGGAATTTTACCGCACCCGGTTCCCATTGTTGGCGTCATGGGCGATTCACAAGCGTCGTTGTTCGCCCAGCGTTGCTATCAGCCGGGCACGGCCAAGGCGACCTTCGGCACGGGCACCAGCGTAATGCTGAACGTGGGGAATACTTTCCCCGCCTCAACTCAAAACAGTGTCACGGCCCTGGCTTGGGTCCATCGCGGGAAACCCACGTATGCCGCAGAAGGTCTGATTAATTTTTCCGCCGCCACCATCGAATGGCTCAAGAACCAACTAGGCATGCTCGATAACTTGGCTGAAGTGGAAAAACTCGCCACCGCCATCCCCGATAATGGCGGCGTGTATCTGGTTCCCGCGTTTGCCGGCTTAAGTGCGCCGTATTGGTCGCCCGAAGCACGCGCCGCCATCATCGGCATGTCGGCGCATACGCGCAAAGAGCATGTTGTCCGGGCGGCGCTGGAATCCATTGCCTATCAGATTCGCGAGGTGCTGGACATGATGCGCACGGAGGCCGGCATCAAACTGAAAAGCCTCCACGCCGACGGCGGCCCGACGCGAAATAAATTTCTCATGCAGTTCACGGCCGACCTGACGCAGACGCAAATCAAAGCCGCAGAAGTGACGGAAAGCTCCGCCTGGGGTGCGGCCCTAAACGGCTGGCTGGCGCTCGGCGTTTATAAGTCATTGGACGAACTGGCCCGGCTGCCGCAAAAACAAAGCTTGTTCCAGCCACGAATGAAACCGGCTGTCGCCACCAAATTGCATCAGGGCTGGCTGGCAGCCGTAAAACGAGTTTTGTAAACCATCAACCACGAACCGTAAAAAATTATGAAATTCAACTGGCTGAAACTGGGGCTGGCCCTGCTCATCTCCCTGGCAATCATGGCGCTCGCGCAAACGAGCTTTGCCCAGGACACGGCAAAGCCAAAAATCGCCGTGATCGTCTCCACCTTAAACAATCCGTGGTTCGTTGTGCTGGGCGAAACCGCCAAAGCCCGCGCCATTGAACTCGGTTATGACGCCACGGTCTTCGATTCGCAAAATGACACGGCCAAGGAAGCCGCGAATTTTGAAAATGTCATCGCTGGCGGGTACAAGGCGATTCTCTTCAATCCCACGGACGCCAACGGTTCCATCGCCAGCGTGCTCAAGGCCAAGGCCGCCGGCATCCCGGTGTTCTGCATTGACCGCGAAATCAATTCCACGAACGCCGCCACGTCGCAGATGTTGTCCGACAGTTATTCCGGCTGCGTGAAACTCGGCCAGTATTTTGTAAAGACCGTCGGCAAGGAGGGCGAATACGCGGAACTGCTGGGCATTGTCGGCGATAACAACACCTGGAACCGGTCGAAAGGTTTTCACAGCGTGGTGGACCGCTTTCCCGGTTTGAAAATGGTCGCGCAACAGAGCGGCGAATTTGATCGCGCCAAGGGGCTGGAAGTCATGGAATCCATTTTGCAGGCGCACCCCAACATCAAGGCCGTATTTTGCGGCAATGACGCCATGGCCATGGGCGCGTATCAAGCGCTCGTCACGGCCGGCAAGGCCGAGCAGGTGAAAGTGTTCGGCTTCGACGGCGCGGACGACGCCGTGAAGCTCATCGCCGAGGGCAAAATAACCGCCACCGGCATGCAATTTCCCAAATTGATGGCGCGGCAATCCGCCGAGTACGCCGATCAATATATCAAGGGCAAACGCGATTTCCCGCAGAAGGTTCCCGTGCCGGTGGAACTGGTCACGAAAGATAACGTGGACAAATACGGGGATTACGGGAAAAAATAATCCATGCGCGCCGCCCGTTGGCTCATTGCCATCATAGTCGCCGCTGGCATTTGCTGGTTGTTTCCGCTTTTCCATGTGGTGTCGCTCAAGACGGCCACGGCGGAAAAGACGGCCACCATCTTTAACCCGGCAACTTTTGCGGGAACATTTTGGACCAACCAATTGCTGCCCGCGCTCGCCAAAACGGTGCCGGCCCAGGTGCTGTTGCCCGCCATTCAGAAAAATTCCGCCACCGCCAGGACCAACTACGCGCGCCTGGCAGACATGAGCGGAAATTATTTCTACTTTTTGTCGGGCACGGGCCGGGTGCTGACGGCATCCGACGATGAAGTAACGCTGGCCATTACCGAGGGCAGCACCAATGCCGAAGTCTCGTTGCAAACTGGTCTCATCTTTGGCAACGCCCTGCGCGATGGCACGGGTTTGTTGAACGTAAACAACTACCCCAATTCGCAGGATTTTAACGGCATTTCGGAAGCATTAAATCATTTGGTCGAGACGCAGGTTTTGCCGGGGCTGCACGAACAAGCCAAGGTCGGCAAAGTCATTTCTTTCGCCGGATGTGCGGAGGTGGATGACGAATCCAGCGATTTAAAACCGCTCAAGGTCATTCCCATTCAGACGAAGACTCCATGAACGCCAAGGACATTTTCAAAAAACTGCAACCGCTCATCGCGCTGGTCGTGATGGTCGTGGCGCTGTCCTTGCTGTCCGACAAATTTCTGACCTTTGCCAACCAGCGGAACATTCTGCTGCAAATTTCGGTGAACCTTTGCCTCTCCATCGGCATGACTTTGATCATCCTGACGGGCGGGATTGATTTGTCCGTGGGTGCCATTCTTGCGCTGGCGGGTGCCGTGGCTGCCAGCCTGCTTAAAAGCGGGCTTACGCTCAAAGCCTTTGGCGTGGTGCTGCAATTCACGCCCTTTGGCGCAGTTGTCGCCGGCATCATCACCGGCCTCGCGCTGGGATTGTTCAACGGTGTGGTCATCACGAGGTTTAAGCTGCCGCCGTTTGTGGCCACGCTGGGCATGTTGAGCATTGGCCGCGGCCTTACCATGCTGTGGACTGGTGGCTTTCCCGTAACCGGCCTCGGCCCGAAATTTGGCAGCATCGGCGCAGGGATATTTCTGGGCGTGCCCATGCCGGTTTGGATTTCCGGTGGTTTGGTGGTGGTATTTTATGCCATTTCCCGCCGCACGGTGCTCGGTCGTTATATTTATGCCGTGGGCGGCAGCGAAAAGGCCACGGCCTTTTCGGGCATCAACGTAAATCGCGTCAAACTCTGGGTCTATGCCCTGGGCGGAGCATTGGCTGCCGTCGCTGGTCTCGTCGTCACGGCGCGGCTTGATGCCGCCGACCCCAAAGCCGGTCTCGGCTACGAACTGGACTCCATCGCTGCCGTTGTCATTGGCGGCACTTCGTTGTCGGGCGGACGCGGCTCCATTCTCGGCACCGTGCTCGGCTGCCTGATTATTGGTGTGCTCAATAACGGCCTGTTCCTGCTCGACGTCTCGCCCTTCTGGCAACAGGTCGTAAAAGGCTTTGTGATTCTTGCCGCCGTGGCCCTGGATAAAATGGGCGCGCGAACCGAAACAAAATAAGCTACGTCTTGTTGTTCCATTGGCAGCCAGCCCCACTGCCCTTAACAAAGCCCAATCTCCACCGCATCAGGAGATATGGCCTATAGATTTCGGTTCCTCGACCGGTCGCTTGTGCCAGTAATTGGCCAGCAACGAACCGCTGACATTCATCCAGACAATAAAAATGGCCGGTGCGAGACCGACGGTGCCGAGTTTGCCCATGGCGTTCGCCAAACCACTGGCCATGCCGCCGTTTTGCAGGCCGACTTCAAAGGCGATGCTGCGTGCGGAATTTTTATCCAACCCGCTGGCGCGGCTCAGAAAATAACCAAAGAAATAACCGGCGATGTTGTGCAGGAAGGACGCCACGAAAAGCAATGCGCCGATTTTCATCAGGTTGTCCCGGCCCGCCGCCGTGGTCATGGCCGTGACGTATAAAATGCCGGCAATGGCGAGCGTGGGCATGAATTGATCCAGCCACGGAAAAAACTTCGTCAGCCAGTGATAAACAACACCAATGATAAAAGCGCTCAAAAGGAAACCCACCAGCGCCAACGCCGTGAGCGCGCCGTCGGCAAACATCGTTTGCAGCCAGGCCCAACCGCCAAAGATTAGAAAGAGCATCCAAGCCACCGCCAACAATGCCAGCCCGTGGACGATCCTCGCCCCGCGCGGCGAAGCACGTTTTAGATAATCGTGAATCAATGCCGCGCCGATGGGCACGAGCACAATCTTGATGATTTCCACCATCATGCTGAAATAGCTTACCGGCACCAACGTGCCGGCCAGCAACTTCATCCAGAACGGCGTCATTAATGGCGCAATCATCGTAGTCACCGCCGTAACCGTGACGGACAGAGCCAGATTGGAACGGGCAATGTAGGCCATGACGTTGGACGCCAGCCCGCTGGAGCACGAACCGATGAGAATAATTCCGGCGGCGACCTCCGGCGGGAAATGAAAGATTTTGGTCAGCGCGAAGCCCACCATGGGCATGACGGAGAAGTGGCAAATAATTCCTAAAAAAACACCGCGAGGTGATTTGGCGACCCCGGCAAAATCATGCAGGCTCATTTGCGTGCCCATGCCGAACATCACCATCTGAATGGCCACCAGCATGACCCACTTGTTGCGCATGTCGCAACCGGCC
>Ga0265327_10000539_pt1 | contig 64832 bp, 67 predicted proteins | sample 41621metaG_FD_202089 | JGI IMG/M metagenome (GOLD analysis project Ga0265327, IMG submission 202089) | Rhizosphere microbial communities from Carex aquatilis grown in University of Washington, Seatle, WA, United States - 4-16-21 metaG | ecosystem: Host-associated > Plants > Roots > Rhizosphere...
CCGGCGAGCGGACGTGAGCCGCCGGCCGCGCTAGCGTCGCCCCTGGCGGACGGGCCGCGCGGAGGGATGCGTGAAGTACTTCATCGACACCGAGTTCATCGACCAGCCCTACACCCTGGACATGATCAGCATCGGCCTGGTGGCCGAGGACGGGCGCGAGTACTACGCCGAGAGCGACGAGGTGGACTGGTCGCGCGCCAGCCAGTGGACCCTGACCTATGTGAAGCCCCAGCTCGACGGGGTGGGCATGGCGCGCGAGAAGATCGGCTACGCCATCCGCCGCTTTTGCGAGCACGACCCCGCGCCGGAGTTCTGGGGCTATTTCCCGGCCCACGACTGGGTGGTGTTCTGCTGGCTGTTCGGGGGCATGGGCGAGCTGCCGTTCCACTTTCCCCAGCATTGCCTGGACCTGCGCCAATGGGCCCAGAGCCTGGGCGACCCGGAGCTGCCGCACCAGGCCGGCGCGCGCCACCACGCCCTGGCCGACGCCTGGTGGACGCGGGACGTGTGGGCCTTCCTGGCCGGACTGGACCCCGAGGGGGCCGCGGCCCTGGCGCGCCCCGCCCCGTGACGGGCGGCGGCGTGCTATAGGCCTGCGCAAACCCACGGCCGGCCGGGAGACCCCCATGATCCTCTATTCCGACGACACCTCGCCCTATTGCGCGCCGGTGCGGGCGGCGATCTACGCCAAGGGGCTGGGCCTGGCCATCGAGGCGCCGCCGGGCGGCGTCAAGTCCGACGAATACAAGGCCCTGTCGATCACCGGCACGATCCCGGCGCTGAAGCTGGACGACGGCTCGGTGCTGCCGGAGTCGGCGGTGATCCTGGGCTATCTGGACGAGAAGTTCCCGGACAATCCGCTGCGCCCCGCCGACGCGGAGGGCCGGGCGCGGGTGGCCCTGGTGCAGCGGCTGGCCGAGCAGGGGGTGCTGGGGCCGCTGGTGCAGCTGTTCCACGACTTCAGCGCCGGCCTGGGCGACACCGCCCGCGACAAGGCGCGCGAGGCCCTGACGGTGGGGCTGACGCGGCTGGAGGCGGTGGTCAGCGCCGAGGGCTATGCCTGCGGGCCGGACTTCACCCTGGCCGACTGCATCCTGGCGCCGGCCCTGTTCGGGGTGATCGCCTGGGCGCCCGGCCTGGGCGACCCGGAGCTGCTGACCCGCCACCACAAGCTGATCGGCTATTTCCCCAGAGCCGCCGCCCATCCCGCCATCGCCAAGGTGCTGGGCGAGCTGCAGACGGCCCTGGCGGCCAGCGGGGTCAGTCTGGGGTAGCCCCCCCTCTTCCCCCGCGAAGTGGGGGAAGTGTCGCCTAAGCGTAGCGGGCGACGATGGGGGTGCGAAACCTGGGTGAACCAGCGGGGCCGCAATCGGTCGCCGACATCGACACTGCGCCTTGGCCTGTCAGGCAAGCGCGCGTCACGGGACACTTCCCCCATCGTCGCCCGCCTCCGCTTCGCGTCGGCATTGGCGACACTTCCCCCGCAAGCGGGGGAAGAGGTGGCGGCCCTCAGGCGGCGAAGAGGGCCACGACCTCGTCGACGGCCTGGCGGACGTCGAGGTGTGAGCCGCCGGCCAGGAAGATGCGCGCGCCGGTCTTGGCGTTGTTGGAGCCGTACATGCTGCCCTCGCCCGATTCCTGGCCGACCACATGGGTCACCTGGGCGGGGCTGATCCACAGCGGCGCCCCCTTGGCGCCGGTGAACTGGACCAGCTTCATCCGGCCTCGCCGGCGACGGCGGCCGGGGCGGCGACAGGGGCCGGGGCCGGCTGGCCTTCGAGCCAGGCGTCGCCGCGCTCCCAGTGATGGATCTCGTTGCAGGCGCTGCAGCGGAAGGCGTAGCGCGCGCCCGCCCCGGCCAGCTGGGCCGGGTTCATCCAGTAGCCGGTGGGAATGGCCCGGGACTTGACCGGGCAGTTGATCAGGACGCGCGGCATCAGGAACACCCACCCAGGGCCCGACAAAGGCCCCGAGCCTCAAATGATTCAAGGATTTGCATTTCGTCATTATCGCCGATGGGGCGGAAAAAAGAAAGTAAATCCCTGATTTCGGCGGAATTGCGGAAATTCAGCGTTGGAAAAGACGCGCTCGAGAACCGCGCGAAATCAGACGAAACTTGACGCGCCGGCCGACAAATTGACCGCGGTCTGCGGCGCGATTGCCGCCGCCCCGGCCATGCGCGCCTGCCGCTACCCCGCCAGTTCGCGCTCCATGGCCTCGGCGAAGGCGATGGTGGTGTAGTCCTCAAGGTACGGACCCATGGCCTGCAGGCCGATGGGCAGGCCGCCGGCGGTGCGGCCCACGGGGAAGGCGGTGGCCGGCAGGTGGCCCAGGACCGCCATGCCCGGCCAGGCGAGCTGGTCGCCGAAGGGGGTGTCACGGCCGTCGATCTTGAGGGTGCGGGCAGCCCAGGAGAGGCCGTCGTCGTCGGCGTGCGGGAAGGCGGCGACGCCCAGGGTCGGGGCCAGGACGATGTCGAAGCTGTCGAACAGCTCGGCCCAGCGCCGGCGCACGGCCATCTGGCCGTCCTGCATGTCCATCCACTGGTGGGCGGTGACCGGCGGATCGCGCTGCTGGGGCGCGCCGCGGGACATCGCGGTCATCAGCATGCCCATGTAGAGCTGGTGGGCGGCGGCGAGGTCGGGCAGCAGGTTGCTGTCGCGCGCGACCTTGGCCCCCGCCTTGCCCAGCAGCAGGGCGACGTCGTCGATGGCCTTGAGGATCTCGCTGTCGACCTGGGCCGCCGGGTGGCGGTCGAGGATCAGCACGCGGAAGTCGGCCAGGCGCCGGCCCCGGGCGGCGGGCAGCTCGGCCCGGTAGCCGACGGCGTCGAGGCCGGCCGGCCCGGCCAGGACGTCCAGGGCCAGGCGCAGGTCGCTGGCCGTGCGGGCCATGGGGCCGATGACGCCGAGCGGCGTGCCGGTCCCGTCCACGCCGGGGGGCATGTGGCCGCGCTGGGGGATCAGGTCGTAGGACGGCTTGTGGCCATAGGTGCCGCAGAAGTGGGACGGCACCCGGATCGAGCCGCCGATGTCGGAGCCGAACTCCAGCGGCACATAGCCCGCCGCCAGGGCCGCGGCGCTGCCGCCGGAGGAGCCGCCGGGCGAGCGGGTCAGGTCGTGGGGATTGTTGGTGCGGCCGTAGACTGGATTGGCGCTCTGCCAGTCGCTGAGCATGGGCGGCACATTGGTCTTGCCCAGGATCACCGCCCCGGCGGACTTGAGGCGCTGGACGCCGACGCTGTCCTGCGGGGCGATGAAGTCCTTCCAGTGGGCCATGCCCCAGGTGGTGGGCAGGCCGCCGACGTTGTGGGCCTCCTTGACCGTCATGGGCACGCCCAGCAGGGCGCCGCGCTCGCCGCGGGCGCGGGCCGCGTCGGCCGCCTTGGCCGCCGCCCGGCCCCGCTCGAAGTCGCGCACCACCACGGCGTTGATCGCCTCGTCGCCCGCCTCGATGGCGGCGATGGCGGCGTCGGCCAGTTCCAGGGCGCTGACCTCGCCGGCGGCGACGGCCTCGGCCAGGGAGCCCGCCGTGGAGCGGGCGTAGTCGATCACCGTGGCCGTCGTCATTGGTCTCTCCCTGGCGTTTTGCCAACGAGACCAGAGGCGGCCGGCCAAGTCCAGACGCGTCAGGCGTCCTCCTGACGCGAGGCTTCAGCAGCCAGGGTCGCGCGCTCTTCGTCGGAGAGCGTTTCCGCCGAGGCGCCTTCGGCGGCGGCCTCCCCCGGCGTGACGGCGCCGCCCGGCGACGACGAGGGCGTCTTCGGGGACGGATCAGGCGGCGGCGGGTCGGGATCGGCGGTCATTGCACCCTCGATATCCGGGCGGCCGGCCAAGGCAGTGGCGCGCCAAAACCCCGTAAATCACCGTTGTTAACGGTGGGCGACCCCGGCTCGGCCGGTGGCCGGCGGTCGCCGCACGAGGCGCTCGCCCAGCTAGAGGATGAGCCCATTCGCCGATCGGTCAAGGCCGCCGCCCTCAGCCGTCCAGCTCCGGATAGTGGCGGAAGATGCCTTCCTCGTTGAAGGGGATGCGGCGGGGAGACTTCAGGTAGGCGGCGATGCGGTGGCGGCGCTCGACCTGGTCGGCCAGTTGCAGGACGGCGGGAACCTCCGGGCCCAGGGCCGCCATGGCCTTGGGAAAGGCGTACTGCAGTCCGCGCACCACCTGGAACAGCGACAGGTCGGCATAGGTGATCACCGCCCCGGCCAGGCCGCCGCCATCGGCGCCGTTGCCGGCCAGGATGCGCTCAAAGTAGCGCAGGTACTTGGGCATCCGCTCCTGGCGGAAGGCCAGGGCGCGGGCCAGGGCGGGCTGCTGCTGTTCCTCGTAGTACTGGCCGGCGGAGATCGGGTGGTGGGTGTCGTGAACCTCGGCCACCAGGTCGGCGAGGGTGAGCTGGAGCTGGTCGACCCACATGCGCCCCTCCTCCTCGTGTGGGGCAAGGTCGTGGTGGCGGCCCAGCCAGGCGAGGATGACAGCGGTCTGGGCGATGATCTTGTCTTCGGCCTTGAGCACCGGCGGGGCGAAGGGCGGCGGGGTGGCGTAGCTGAGCCAGTTGGCGAGATTGGCCTCGCCGCCGCCCTGGTCCGAGGGCAGGCGGGCGACGTCGACGTAATCGAGGCCGGCGTCTTCCAGCGCCAGGCGCACGAACTCGCCCCGCCCCTGGATGCTGGGCCAGTAGTGCAGTTCATAGGCCATCGCCGCCTGTTCTCCCGTCCCGAACGCCACGCGCGCTGATCGCGACACCCTAACGCGGCCGGAGGGCTTTCGGCGCCACGCGAAAAGGCCCATATGGGCGCCATGCGTGAAGATGGTCCCTGGGGCTTGCCCCAACAGCGTCCCGAGGCGAAGCGCCCCGTGGGCCGTTCCCTGGCCCGCGGCTTCGTGGGCCGCTGCCCGGAGTGCGGCAAGGGCCACATCTTCCAGGGCTATCTGAAGGTGCGCGACGCCTGCGAGGCGTGCGGCCACGACCTGGACCAGTATCCGTCGGACGACGGGCCGGCCTATTTCACCATCCTGATCATCGGCCACCTGGTGGTGGCGCCCCTGCTGGTGCTGTCCTTCATCTGGAAGGCGTCGCTGTGGGTGGTGGTGCCGGGCACGGTGATCCCCCTGGCGGTCATCACCCTGATGGCCCTGCCGCGCATCAAGGGGGCGGTGATCGGCATGCTCTACGCCATGCGCATCGTCCGCGAAGACAGCCTGCTGCACACCGCCGACCGGGCGGAGTAGGCGCCGGGCCCCGCCAGGGCCGACCCGGAACCGGCCCCAGGCCGCCACGTTCGATCCTTCGATCCCGTCGCCCGCGAGGCGCCGGACACCGTTGGAGGATTCGCCATGCTTGGCACAATTCTGATCGTCATCCTGATCCTGGCCCTGCTGGGCGCCCTGCCCTCATGGGGCTACAGCCGATCGTGGGGCTATTACCCCTCCGGGGGACTGGGCCTGATCCTGGTGATCGTCGTCGTCCTGGTGCTGATCGGCCGCATCTAGCTTGCCTCGGCCCGCCTGGCCGCTACCCTGACCGGCTAGTCGGGGGCGGAGCGGCGTGATGGCGGAAGTCGAGTTGGGCGTGGGGGACGCGGTCCCGGTCGAGGACGCCCCCGCCCAGACAGCGCTGTCGCCCCTGGCGCGGGTGCGCGCCATCCTGGGCGGTTCGGCGGGCAACCTGGTCGAATGGTACGACTGGTTCGCCTACGCCTCGTTCTCGCTCTACTTCGCCAAGGTGTTCTTCCCGAAGGGCGACCAGACCGCGCAGTTGCTGCAGACGGCGTCGATCTTCGCCATCGGCTTCCTGGCCCGGCCCGTGGGGGCCTGGATGATGGGGCTCTACGCCGACCGCGCCGGACGCAAGGCGGCCCTGGTGCTGTCGGTGTCGCTGATGTGCCTGGGCTCGCTGATCGTGGCGGTGGTTCCCGGCTACGGTACGATCGGGGCGCTGGCGCCGGCGATCCTGACCGTCGCCCGGCTGATCCAGGGCCTGTCGGTGGGCGGCGAATACGGGGCCAGCGCCACCTACATGTCGGAGATGGCCGGCAAGGCCAACCGCGGCTTCTGGTCGTCGTTCCAGTTCGTGACCATCATCGGCGGCCAGCTGATGGCGCTGGGCGTGCTGATCGTGCTGCAGCACGTGCTGGACAAGCCGGCGCTGGAGGCCTGGGGCTGGCGCGTGCCGTTCGTGATCGGCGCGGCCCTGGCGGTGGTGGTGTTCGCCATCCAGCGCGGGCTGCACGAGACCGTCTCCTACGAGGCGGCCAGGGCGGACGGCGACAACCGCTCGGCCACCCACAAGCTGGTCATCGACCATCCGGTGGAGACGGCGATGATCTTCGTGCTGACCTCGGCCGGCTCGCTCGCCTTCTACGCCTTCACGACCTACATGCAGAAGTTCCTGACCAACACGGCCCACTTCAGCAAGGACCAGGCGACCGAGATCAGCGCCGGCTCGCTGGTGGTCTATCTGCTGATCCATCCGCTGTTCGGCTGGATCGGCGACAAGGTCGGCCGGCGGGTGATGCTGGCGGGGGCGTTCGGCAGCCTGGCGATCCTGACCTATCCGGTGCTGACGGCCATTTCCCACGCCAGCGACGCCCTGGGCGCGTTCGCCCTGGTGACCTTGGCCCTGGTCTCCCTGACCGGGTACACGGCCGTCAACGCGGTGGTGAAGAGCGAGCTGTTCCCGGCCCACATCCGCGCCCTGGGCGTCGCCCTGCCCTACGCCCTGGCCAACGCCGTGTTCGGCGGCAGCGCCGAGTACGTGGCCTTCTGGCTGAAGGACAAGCACGTGGAGAGCTGGTTCTACATCTATGTGTCGGTGGTCTGCGCCATCGCCGCCGTCACCGCCCTGCGCATGCGCGACACCCAGAAGCACAGCCTGATCCTGGAGGATTAGGCGGGGCGGCTCCCGGCGCACCACCCATTGTCCGTCATCCTCGGGCGTCAGTCCCGAGGATCCATACGCGCGATCAGTGTGGTCGCGGAACGGCAGTGTAGCGGCGCAGGCCGCGGCTGACTTGGGCGCGCGGCGCGCCCTTCGGTACGCGCCGCCCGATCTCACGAGATCATGGGTCCCCGGGACTGACGCCCGGGGATGACGGTGGATGGGGAATTTCAGGCCTCGAGTCCCAGCGCGATCCGCTGCCTCTTCGGCAGGCGCGCGGCGACGATGGCGTGGGCCTGGCGCAGGTAGGCGAGGAGGTCGTCCGGCTCCAGCGCCTGGGCGTCGGTTAGCTGCAGCCAGCGGGCGCGGGCGAGGTAGGGGGCCGGGCGGGCGATCCCCTGTTCGGGCAGCAACTCGAAAGCCATGTCGGAGGCCTTGAAGCTGATCCCCAGGGCCCGCCCGCCGGCGACGGCGAACATCTTGCCGCCGACCTTGTAGACGTGGTCGTCGCCCCACTGGACGACGACGCTGGCCCCGGGCAGGGAAAGGCAGAAGGCCTCGATCGCCTCCAGTTCCACCCCGCGCGCCTCAGGCCTTGACGCCGACGCCGATGGGGCAGGTGACGCCGGTGCCGCCCACCCCGCAGTAGCCGTCCGGGTTCTTGGCCAGGTACTGCTGGTGATAGTCCTCGGCGTAGTAGAACGGGCCGGCCGGCAGGATCTCGGTGGAGATCTTGCCCAGGCCCGACGCGCTCAGCGCCTGCTGGTAGGCGGCCAGCGAGGCCTCGGCCTCGGCCTTCTGCGCCTCGTCGCGATAGTAGATGCCCGAGCGGTACTGGGTGCCGATGTCGTTGCCCTGGCGCATGCCCTGGGTGGGATCGTGGCCTTCCCAGAACACCTTGAGCAGGTCCTGGTAGCTGACGACCTTGGGATCATAGACCACCAGCACGGCCTCGGTGTGGCCGGTGCCGCCGGTGCAGACCTCCTGGTAGGTGGGATTGGGGGTGATCCCGGCCACATAGCCCACGGCCGTGACCCACACGCCAGGAACCTGCCAGAACTTGCGTTCCACGCCCCAGAAGCAGCCCATGGCGAATTCGGCCACCTCAAGGCCTTCCGGGAACGGACCCTTCAGGGGACGGCCGTTCACGAAATGGGTGGCGGCGGTGGGGATGGCGGCGTCGCGCCCGGGCAGGGCGGTTTCGCGCGTCGGGATCTGCAGAGTCTTCTTGAGGAACATCATCGCGGGCATCCTTCGTCGGTTGTCCCCAAGATAGGGACTTTCAAGGAAGGTTTCACGCCCGCTTGTGGGCATCGGTTCGATGCTATATTTCGCCCCTTCCGCCGCAGCGACCCTCCACGGGTGCGCCGCGTGGGGTGAGGTGGCCGAGTGGTTGAAGGCGCACGCCTGGAACGCGTGTATAGGGGAAACTCTATCGAGGGTTCGAATCCCTCTCTCACCGCCATACCGTTTCATAACGCATTGAAACGCTTGGTGTTTTTCTTGGCGAAAAGATCCTTTCCCTCATTTCTTCCCTCAGGGGCCGCGTAAGCATTTGAAGTAAAGGGGAAATTTCCGCCGCGCGCGCAGGGACCGGCATTGCGCGTCCGACGGGTTCGAATTCGCATTAGTCCGACATTTTTACGATCAAAGCCTACTTCCCGCGATCCACGAAAGAGTGGCAGCAAAGATCGTCGAGCAGGCCCCCATAAGGCATGTCGCCTGATAGGCTGACTGGTACCGTTCGCGGTCTTTTTGACCTCGCGCCCGAAGCTGGACGTCGGCCCACCCGCCCATAAGCGGGCCTCGTGGATGACTGAGAGGGGTGGATTGTGGGCGCACGTTTCCATGCCCTAAGCTGACCTTGCAGAGGGCGGAGGCGCCCATGGCGCTGAAGGCCACACTCAAAGGGCTCAACGTCGTGCGACTGATTGATCTTACGTTTCTTGTCCTTGGCCTGAACGCGCTCATAGACGGCGGTGGGGTCGTCTCGATGGACGAGGCAAAGGACCACATCAGGGAAGGCGACGTGCTGGAATGACCACCACCTTGAGGGCAGCGCCGCTCGGTCCAATCGATTCAGACGCAAAGCAGGCGGGCCGGTCATCGACCACGGCCGGACCCTGCTTTGGCCGAGGGCTATCTTAACGTAGGCTCGGCGCCTTGCCTTTGGACTGTCCAGGAGTGTGTAATGACCCGGCATGCCGCAAGCTGGACCTCACAGAACAAGCTCAATCTTCCTAGCCGACACCCAGGCCGCCTATTTCAGCAGACCCAGCCCGACCGGGCAGGTGATTACGGACAACAGGGGCGTTTGTCGGCCAGTCGTCCAAGGGGAAATGAACGCGGAGGAAGAGCACTACGGGGTCTTTGAAGGATCATCCCTCATTGCCAGTTTGACACTGTCGAGCCCCACATTGCTCAACAGCAATTGTCCCACGCTATACTGGTCGATCGGTTTGATCGAAGTCACAAACCGGTTTCAAGGTCTAGGCATAGGTCCGAAACTGCTCGACGCTGTTTTTGACATACGAAGTCAACCCTTGGCGTCAGACTTGGACCAAGATGGAGGCGGCGCGGATATGTGGCGACGATGGATCAGGAATCATCCGGGTCAAGTCGAACTATTTGATGCAACCGGCAGCCTAGGTGTCGTCGTCAATTCCAATGGTACCTACATCCCTGACCCTTGGGCGTGCCGAAATACGCGCCTCGTCCGCAAGCCTTGATTGCGGCACCACCGGACGAAACATAGACCTTGCGGCATCAGACAATGTACGGGTGTGCGTTGCCTGACTATTGGGCGGCGCTTCCGCACGCTCCTTGGGAGTGCACAGTGGCCAAAGCTCCAATTTCGAATTACCCGGGCGGATCAAAGTCGAGGGTTACAAAGGCCGGCGCAGCCGTTCGGGCGGCCGCCGAGGACATCGAGGACCTTGCGGTCATCAACGTCTGGCGTGCGGCTCACAAGCCTGTTCTGAACACCTTTCAGTCGATCCTTAGGAACCGTACTCGCGGAACTGACGTCGTTGTCGCTCAGCGCCACAAGCGGAAGCGAACCATATTCGGAAAGCTGAGGCGATATCCTGGAATGGAACTCGCCCGTATGGACGACGTCGCAGGCTGCCGATTGATATTTCCGTCCATTTCCGAGCTATACGAATTTCGTGACCGGCTCCACAAAGCTAAGTTCAATCATAAGAGAAAGAACGACGTCGATAAATACGACTATATCAAGCGCCCCAAGAATACCGGCTATCGCGGAATTCACGATGTCTACGAATATGACGTGCAGTCGGCTAGCGGGGCTGGCAGCAAGGGCCTATTGATCGAACTTCAGTACAGAACAAGCGTCCAGCATGCCTGGGCCACCGCAGTAGAAGTCATTGGCTTTATCACCGCAAGTCAACCCAAATTTCAAGAAGGCGATCAGCGATACGAAACAGCGATGCTCTTCGCGAGCGAGATCATTGCAAGAGCCCACGAAGATATGCGCGGCTTCCTGCCTGAAATGGATGACGAGGACGTCCTTCAAGCCTTCGTGAACTTAGATCATGAACTCGGTCTAATGAATCTCCTGCGTAGCCTCAATGCAGCCGATGCGGAGGTGAGCGCAAACCGCAACGTGATATTGATCTTCTCAGACACTGAAGAGCTGGAGACGCGAAGCTTTGCCAGTGCCACAGAGGCGTTACGGGTGTTGTTTGAACTTGAGCAAGCCAATCCCGGCAAGGACATCGTGTTGGTGCGAGGCGACACAACAGATGACGTGCGCATCGCCTTCCGGAACTATTTTTCGGATGCCCGAGAATTCATCCATCTTATCGAACGCGGTTGTGAAACGCTCGCCGGCTCTCGAATAATGCATATTGACGATGACGTCAAAGTGGACGGGTGACTGTCATTATCAATAGAAAGACCACCTGCCGCAGCTTACGCAGTCAATCACGGTTCCGCCCGCGCCCCGGCTTCCTTTGTGACCTTAAGACCGGTCGGTATGATCGACCCGGGAGTTCGAACTCCGCGCAGATTGATACTTCGACCGCTCTGCGCTGGGCTTCGCGGGCGCCAGGCGCTAGGGCGCGCTGCTACGCGGTGTCAGAGGGATTGTGAAGCAGCGTACGCGTAAGCAGAAGGCGTGGCGTTTCCTCGCCAAACGCCAGCGCATTCATATTTCCTAACGCGACCTTAACCATGTTGGTGCAGGATGCGACTCGCCCTAAGAGGGCAAAGCCCGGAAGCGCGCCAACGCTATCCGGGCTTCTCTGAAACCGTCGGAAAAGCGGCGGTCCCGTAGGTGGTAACAGTTCGGACCTTGCTCTGAATCGCCCAACGCGGTCAACGCTTTTCCGGCATCCATATAAGGATGTCTTTATGGCAGACTATCGCGTTGAGTGTATCACCAAACCAGACCGGCGCAGCCGAAACGAGCGCATTCAGCGGCTCGGGGGAAGCTCGCCGCACCCGTGGAATGACACCGAAGATAACGTCATCGCCGCGATCCGCGCAGGCCACACGTTCTTTACGATGGTCAACGGTCGCCGCGCTGAGGTTGAAATCGCTTTTCACGGCCTCACGCCATATCTGAAAACTACAGCAGACAGCCTCTTGGCAGACAACCTTCTCTATCTGCCTGAGTGTCGGTGAGCATACGCGGAGGCTCGGCGAAAGCCGTCGAGTCCAATGCCATGCAAGCGCTTGCTGCGCGGCCACTAACTGGCCGCGCAGCGGTACTTCAGGCGTCGCTATGGCCGACCGCAGCCATTCCCAATAGGCGTCATTGCCGGGACCCCACCACGCCTAAAATCAGTCCATCCTTTCCCTCATAAAGACAAACGCCAGATGATACCGCATGAGACAGAATAAGATGCTGTCTTTTAGAATCCAAATAGAAACAATCGACTAGATCGTCAGTTGATACACAATGAGACAAGATGAGATATAGTTCGTTTGCCTCTCTCACCGCCACACTGTCTCGGGCCTTCGGCGTCTGACCGTGTAGCGACCTCCGCCGCCGGGGCGCGGCCGCGCGGCGTCCTTGCCCGAATGTCCAACGTCCAGCCATGGCCTACCCCCTGCCCCCGAGGGCCGCGGCGGCGAGGACGGCGTCGGCGAAGGCCTGTGGGGCTTCCTGGGGGACGTTGTGGCCGATGCCGCGCAGGCGGCGGTGGGCGTAGGGGCCGGTGAAGCGCCTGGCGTAGGGACCGCCGTCGGCGGCCGCGCCGTCGAAGTCGCTGCCGATGGTCAGGGTGGGCGTGGCGATCGTGGGCGCGGCCTGCAGCCGGGCCTCGAGGGCGTCATAGGCCCGCTCGCCGTCCGCCAGGCTCTGACGCCAGCGGTAGTTGTGGATGACGATGGCGACGTGGTCGGGATTGTCGAAGGCCGCCGCGGTGCGCTCGTAGGTGGCGTCGTCAAAGCTCCAGCCTGGCGAGGCGATCTTCCAGATCAGGCGGTTGAAGTCGTGGCGGTTGCGCTCGTAGCCCAGGCGGCCGCGCTCGGTGGCGAAGTAGTACTGGTACCACCAGCCCAGCTCGGCCTGGGGCGGCAGGGGCTGCTTGTTGGCCTCCAGGTTGACGATCAGGTAGCCGCTGACCGAGACCAGCGCCCGGCATCGCTCGGGCCACAAGGCGGCCAGGATGTCGGCCGTGCGCGCGCCCCAGTCGTAGCCGGCCACCACCGCCTTTTCGATCTTCAGGGCGTCCATGAGGTTGATGATGTCGAGGGCGATGGCCGATTGCTGGCCGTTGCGGACCGTGGCGGCGGACAGGAACCGTGTCGGCCCGAAACCGCGCAGGTAGGGAACGATGACCCGAAAGCCCCGGTCGGCCAGCAGGGGGGCGACGTCGACGTAGCTGTGGATGTCGTAGGGCCAGCCGTGCAGCAGGATCACCGGCGGACCGGCGGCGGGGCCGGCCTCGGCGTAGGCGATGCCGAGGGGCCCGGCGTCGACCTGCTTCAGGGGCGCGAAGGCGGTGTGGTTGACCGGCGACGGGGTCAGGGTCTGGTCGTCCGCGCCGCCCTGGGCGAACGCTTCGCCGGCGGCGAAGGGGGCCGCGGCGAGGGTCAGGGCGGCGGCGCCGACCAGGCGGCGACGGGGCCGGTCGATGGGATCGGGGTGGCTCATGGCGTCTGCTCCGGGCCGGTCAATGGCCGCGGCGATCCAATCGTCTTCGCGAGCGGCGATCCAGTGGACGAAGGTGTCGGTTCGCGGCGGCCGGATGTCGGCCGGATGTCGGCCGGCGCGCCCGCGCGATCTTCGTCCAAGACCCGCGTTGGACGGTCGCCGCCTACATGGTGGCCGAGCAGGCTGGGGCGCCCTTGCCGGCCTGACCGGTCCCGGCGCGCCTCACGCCTGAGACGGCGGCGCGGCGGCGATCTTCTGGCTGATCTTCACCAGGTCGGCGAGGGAGCGGACCTGCATCTTCTCCATGACCCTGCCGCGGTGGGCCTTGACGGTGATCTCGCTGATGCCGAGTTCGCCGGCCACCTGCTTGTTCAAGAGGCCGGTGACCACGAGATCCATGACCTCGCGCTCGCGACGGCTGAGGGTGGCGTAGCGGGCGCTGAGCGTCTCCAGCGCGGCCTTTTCGCTGACGCTGGCGCGGCTGCGCGCGAGCGCGGCCTCGATGGCGTCCAGCAGCACCGCTTCGCCGAAGGGCTTGGTCAGGAACTCCACGGCCCCGGCCTTCATGGCGCGCACCGTCATGGGCACGTCGCCATAGCCGGTGATGAACAGGATCGGCATCTCGCTGCGCTGGTCGGCGATCATGGCCTGCAGGTCCAGGCCGCTCTGGTCGGGCAGGCTGACGTCGAGGACCAGGCAGCTTGGCCCCGGGGCCGGCGGGCAGTCCAGGAAGGCGCGCGCGGAGTCGAACGTGAGCGCCCGCCACCCCGACGTCTCGATCAGGGCTTCCAGGGATTCGCGCACGGAGACGTCGTCGTCGACGACGTACACGGTGGGAGTGACGTCCGCCATGGTCAGCCATCCCGTCGGGGGGTCGCGCATGAGTTTAGCGTCACCGATGCAGGATTGCATAGAACACTCACGCCGACCCGAGCGCGGCGCTGATGGCGTCCAGAATGCCCTTCTCGCTGAACGGCTTGAACAGGCAGGCGACGGCGCCGCGCTCCAGGACCCGGGGGCGGACTCGTTCAATGGAATGGGCGGTGATGAAGACGATGGGAATGTCGTGCCGACGTCGGCCGAGCTCGAGCTGAAGCTCCAGCCCGGACATCCCGGGCATGGCGACGTCCAGGACCAGGCACCCGGTCCGGCCCAGGCTGTCTGAGGCGAGGAACTCCTCGGCCGAGGCGAAGGGCTGCACGTCCAGCCCGAACGACCGCAACAGATCGGGCAGGGATTCGCGCACGGACTGGTCGTCGTCCACCACCGACACGAGCCTGCGTTTCACCATCTACGCGTCCTTCGGCACTGTCTTTGGCCGGGGGGTCCCGGCCTCGTGGGGTGCGGCCGCCGGGTCGGGGTCGCAGGGGATGTCGAACGAGAACGTCATGCCCGGCCCGTCGTTCGGCGTCGCCCAGATGCGGCCCTCGTGGGCCTGGATGATGGAGTGGCTGATCGACAGGCCGATGCCCATGCCGTCGGCCTTGGTGGTGTAGAAGGCGTCGAACAGGCGTCCGAGCCCCTCCGTCGGGATTCCGACGCCCGCGTCGCGGACGCTGAGCGCGACCCGGTCCGGCGCCGCGCGGGCGGTCGAGACCCACAGTTCGCGGGGCCGGTCCGCGACGTCGCTCATGGCGTCGGCGGCGTTCATCACCAGGTTCAGGATCACCTGCTGGAGCTGGACGCGATCGCCGCGCACCGGCGGCAGGTCTTCGGCGAACGCGGCGTGGGCGACCACCCGGCGGCGCTGAAGGTCACCGGCCGAGAGGGCGAGGACCTCGCGCGCGGCGGCGTTGAGGTCCAGGGGCTCCATGACGGGCGCCCGGCGTGCGAACAGGGCGCGCAGGCGCTGGATCACCTCGGAGGCGCGGTTGCCGTCGCGGATGGTGCGCTGGGCCGTGGCGCGGGCGCCGTCGAGGTTCGGCGGATCGGCGGCCAGCATGCGCAGGCAGGTGCTGGCGTTGGTGATGATGCCGGCCAGGGGCTGGTTCACCTCGTGGGCGATGGAGGCGGTCAGGGCGCCCAGGGCGGTCACCCGGGCCACGTGGGCCAGGTCGGCGCTGGCGCGGTTGAGGGCGTCCTCGGCGGCTTTGCGCTCGATGGCGATGCCGGCGATCTTGGTGAACCGGTCGATGAGCTCCTGTTCGTCGGCCGTGGGACCTTCGGGCTCGTGCCGGTAGATGGCGAAGATGCCGAGGACCTCCTGGGCGCCCGACAGGATCGGCATGGACCAGCAGGACGCCAGGCCGTACCGGGCCATCAGCCCGGGCCAGTCCGAACCTTCCCAACGCGGGTCGCGCGCCAGGTCGGCGGTGATGATCGGGACCTTGCGGATCACCGCCAGGGAACAGGGGCCATAGCCTGGGTCGATGGTCTTGCCGTCCAGGACGGCGTTGTAGGCGGGCGCCAGGCTGGGGCCGGCCCCGACCCTGAACCGGTCCCCGCCCGCGTCGACCAGCAGGATGCTGCAGTAGCAGCCGGGGACCAGGCTCTCGACCAGGTCCGAGAGGTCGCCCAGGATGGCGTTCAGTTGCAGGCCGCGCGCCACCTGTTCCAGCAGGCGCTTTTCACCGGCCAGCAGGGCCTCGGCGCGGCGGCGCTGGTCGATGTCTTCCTGCAGCAGGTACCAGACGTGGATGCGCCCGCCCGCGTCGCGCAGCGGGAAGCCGCGCGTGTGAAACCAGCGATAGACGCCGTCGGCGCGGCGCAGGCGCGCCTCGTGGTCATAGGGTTCGCCCGTCGCCACCGAGCGGCGCCAGCGGGCCATCACCTCGGACCGGTCCTCGGGATGGAAGCTGAAGCCGACCGGGCGCGCCTTGAGCTCGTCCAGGGTCCGGCCGAAATAATCCAGCATGTACTGGTTGCCGGTCTCGAGCTCACCGTCCGGCGTCATCAGGGTGACCATCGCCGGCAGGCCCTCGACGATGAACTCGAAGCGCCGTTCCTCGGCCCGAAGCGCCGCCTCGGCGCGCACGCGATCCTCGATCTCGACGTTCATGCCGCACCACCGTGTCACCTCGCCCGAGGGTTCCGGCATCGGCGCGGCGCGGAACAGGAACCAGCGGTGCTCGCCGTCGAACCGGCGCAGGCGCGCCTCGACCTCGCCCATCTGACCGGAGGCGATGATGTCAGCCCAGCGGGCCAGGAGACGGGGTCCGTCGTCGGGGTGGAGGGCGTCCTGCCACCCGCGCCCGGCAGCCTCCTGGGCGCTCAGCCCCGTGTACTCCAGCCAGCGCCTGCCGACGTGCTCCGCGGTCCCGTCGGGCCGCGCGGTCCACGCCAATCCCGGAAGGGCGTCGAGCAGGCGGCCGAGATCGATCTCCATGCCTGTCTCTCGCCGCGACCCCAGCCGGGAACGATAGGGAGACGCCGCTGGTCCCGTCGATAGGACTTTGGTGTCGGTCCGGGCGGCCGTCAAATCCCCGGCGCGCCGCACCGCCGCGCCTTCCCCTTTCAAGGTGCGTCGCCGGCGCGTGAAGCCGATCCCTCATCAAGCTTTGGTATTCAAATCCGGCCACGCCCGGGCCGGCGCCACACCGCCAATCAACGCATCCCTCCCGAGCCGTCGATACCAAAGTATCGACGACACCTTGGTACAATATGCCGCTTCTCCCCTTCGGCAATACTGGTTCTGGACACACGAAGTCTCGCCAATAGGCCGTGCTCAGCAGGAGAAGCGTCATGTCGTCAGGATCTTCGTCGACTCGCCGGGATTTTCTCGCGGCGTCCGCGACCGTCAGCGCCATCGGCCTGGCGACCGCCGCCAGCGCCGAGGCGCTGGATCTGGTGGCCGCCGCGTCCGGCGGCGGAAGCGCGGCGGCCGACGCCGCCATCCGGCCGTTCAAGTTCGAGGCCCCCGAGGCCGAACTGGCCGATCTGAAGCGCCGGATCGCGGCGACCCGCTGGCCGGAGCGGGAGACGGTGAACGACCGGACCCAAGGCGTCCAGCTCGCCACGATGCGCGCCCTCGCCGAGGCCTGGCAGTCCGACTATGACTGGCGCAAGGTCGAGGCGCGGCTGAACGGCTGGCCCCAGTTCATCACCGAGATCGACGGGCTGGACATCCACTTCATTCATGTCCGCTCCAAGCACGAACACGCCCTGCCGATGATCATCACCCACGGCTGGCCGGGCTCGGTGGTCGAGCAGCTGAAGGTGATCGACCCCCTGACCAATCCCACCGCCCACGGCGGCAGCGCCGCGGACGCCTTCGACCTGGTGATCCCGTCCCTGCCCGGCTACGGGTTCTCGGGCAAGCCGACCACGACGGGCTGGGGGCCGGAGCGCACGGCGCGCGCCTGGACGCAGCTCATGAAGCGGCTGGGCTACAGCCGCTTCGTCGCCCAGGGCGGCGACTGGGGCGACGCGATCTCCGAGCAGATGGCCCTGCAGGCGCCGCCGGAGCTGCTGGCCATCCACACCAACATGCCCGCCACCATCCCCGACGACATCGCCGCGGCCCTGGCGGGCGGAGGGGCGCCGCCGGCCGGCCTGACCCCGGACGAGCGCGGCGCCTACGAGCAGATCGACTTCTTCTACAAGCACGGCCTGGGCTACGCCCAGGAGATGGCGAACCGGCCGCAGACCCTCTACGGCATCGCCGATTCCCCCATCGGCCTTGCCGCCTGGATGCTGGACCACGACGACCGCAGCACCGGCATGATCAGCCGGGTCTTCGCCGGCCAGGCCGAGGGCCTGTCGCGCGAAGACGTGCTGGACAACATCACCCTCTATTGGCTGACCAATACGGCGGTGTCGTCGTCGCGCCTCTATTGGGAAAACAAGCTCGCCTTCTTCGCCCCCAAGCACATCAAGATACCGGTGGCGGTGAGCGTCTTCCCCGACGAGATCTACGCCTCGCCGCGCAGCTGGGCGGAAAAGGCGTTTCCCAAGCTGATCCACTTCAACCGACTGGAAAAGGGCGGCCATTTCGCCGCCTGGGAGCAGCCGGCCGCCTTCACCAGCGAGGTCCGGGACGCGTTCCGCTCGCTGCGGGCAGCCTAGGGTCCCTGCGCCCCGTCCCGCGCGCGCCCGGCCCTTGCTCGGGCCCACGCGCTGAAACCCACCGCCGCCCTCCCGGCCGCGCCGGCCCGGCGCGTTCGAAATGCTGGAGCAAGTCCATGACCATGTCGCCGCCGAGCGCTTCGTCACGGCCCGAAGCGGCGCGCGCCGCCAACGGCGGCCGGCGATCCGACCACGCCGAGGTCACGCCGAGGAGCCATCAACTGGCGAACGGCCGCGCCTTCGGCGAGCGTCGCAGACAGGCCGCGCCCTCGCCCTGGGGGGCCCCGGCGCGGCCGGGCCGGGCGGGACCGCCCCAGGAGAGCGGCCTGGCCCCCTGGAAGGCCAAGCGGCTGGCGCGCTACATCGACGAGAACCTGGGCGGCAAGATCAGCAACGAGGCGCTGGCCGGCCTCGTGGACCTGAGCGTCAGCCACCTTTCCCGGGCCTTCCGCAACACCTTTGGCGACCCGCCTCACGCCTATGTGCTGCGTCGGCGCGTGGAGCGGGCGAAGGTCCTGATGCTGGAGACGCGCGAGGCGCTGTGCCAGATCGCCATGCTCTGCGGCTTTGCCGATCAGGCCCACTTCTGCCGTCAGTTCCGCCGACACACCGGACTGAGCCCCAAGCGCTGGATGGGCCAGTAGCGCCGGCGGCGCGCCGGAAGCTTCACCGCCTTGCGTTGTCGCGTCAATTGCGCCACACGCCTGAGTTGGGCATCGCCAACAAGAGCGGATGCCGGGGGCGGAAATGACTGCGTTTCCCGACGATGAACCGGTGTCCGCGCCGCGCGGCCCGAGTGATGCCTACCTCTGGACCTGGGCGAATACACATCGCTCGCCGATCGTCATCCTGGCGCAGGACCTGACGGTGCTTTGGGAGAACGACGCCGCCAGGACGTTGTTCGATGACGCAAGGCACTTCGTGCGTTCCGGGGGCAGGATGGGTTGCGCCGACAAGGCCCAGGCGGCCAGCTTCCAGTCCTTTCTGTCCGGCCTGGCTGACGCGAGCGGCGTGTGGGCCTGCCGCGCCGAGGACGGGTCGCACCTGCTGGTCCGCGCCGACGCGTTGAGCCCATCGGGGGCCGGGCGGGCGGCCGTCCTGACCCTCTATCCCACCGGCGCCGATCGCCCCTCCGCCTGGGCGGACCTGGGCCAGGTCTTCGGCCTGACCGCGGCCGAGGCGGGGATCGCCAAGCGGCTGGTCAGCGGCGAACGCGCCGAGGCCGTGGCCGATGACCTGGGCATTTCCCTGGAAACCGTGAGAACCCACGTTCGCCGCATCTACAACAAGCTTTCAATCAGCAGCCGCGAAGAGTTGTTCTCGATGATCAGCCCCTTCCGCGTCGTCCTGTTCTAGATTCTCCCGCGAGAGCCCGCTCAGGTGCGGTCAATCTAGAATCGCGAATTCTGACCTTCTGCATTGGCAGCCGGCGGACCAATTTCACCCAGGGGCGACCTAATCAGTCACCGCAACTCGCGCCCCAGGTGAAACCATCAAACATACTCAATTTTGGGGATGCGACAGTTTGGACGCGCCCTTAGATTGAAATTAGGAAACGGTTAAGTTTCCTGCGTGTGGGGGGCGACCCTCGGCGACGCCGAGGTTTCCGCTATTGCCGAGCAGACCGAGCCCGTGCGGGGTCCCCTCGCACGTCGCGGCCTGACGCGCCCGAACATCCCCCGAATTCAGTCCACGCCATCCCTGTTGGATGGATGCGTTCGCGTATTCGGTTCGGGGTTCCGAGCCAGTTCAGCCGGGCCCCAGGGCCCAATCGACGGCCGATGTCCCGGGCGCCAGCGCGTCCTCGGGCCGGCTCAACATTGGAGACTAAGCTATGAAGATCGCTCTTGTGGCCCTTACCGCGGCCTCCCTCCTGACCGCCGCGCCGGCCTTCGCCGACCCGGCTTCGACCAGCGTCGCGATCGGCGGCACCGTCCCCGGCCTCTGCGGCACGGGCCACCAAAGTGGAAACGGCTCCCGCACCGCCGGATCGGATACCGTGACCATCAGCAACCTGGTGGACGCCAACGGCTTCCTGAGCGTGCCCGACCGCGACATCGAGTTCGACAATCTGTGGTGCAACACGCCCGCCAACCTGACGATGACGGTCACATCGCTGTCGACCACCTCCCCGGTGAGCGACCCGTCGTCGTTCGTCAATCACCTGGACATGATCGTCGGCAATGACGCCGGGGCCAAGGTCCTGCAGACCTACTTCGGCGGGGCCACCAGCGTGTCGTCGGCGGTGAACGGCGGCGTGCTGCACTACTCGATCCCTGGCGCGTTCGAGACCGGCACCGGTCAATACGCCAAGGCCTCTCTGAAGATCACCCTGCCCCAGGGCACCGTCGGCAACGACCGCCCGGTGGCGGGTGACTACAGCGGCACCGTGACGATCACGGCCGTGCCGACCAGCTGAGCCCACTGGCCGCCGATCGGCCATCTGCAGACCATGCGAGCGGGCGGCGGCGAAAGCCGTCGCCCGTTTGTTCGACGGGCGCCTGGGCCGCCGTGGTCAGGAGCCGCTCCAGCGGCGGACACGGCCCACGTCGACGTGGACGAAGTCGGAGGAGGGGTAGTAGCCGACGCCGCCGACGGCCATGGACAGGGCGACGTCGCGCACGTGGGTCAGGTCGACCCCGGGCAGGCGGATGTCGATGGCCTCGCCCTTCATGTGCAGGCTGCCGCTGGCCACCTGGCCGCTGAGCTCGTGCAGATGGGCGTTGGTCTGGGGGGACCGGTAGCCGGAGATGACCTGGAAACGCTCGCCGGTTTCCAGGCGCGCGGAGAGGCTGGTGAGGAGGTCGAGCAGCTTGGGGCTGATCTCGTGGACATCGCCGGTGCGGAAGTCGCGCAGCACGTGGTTCACGGCCTGCAGGGCGTCGGGCACATAGACGCCGTTTTCCCAATAGGCCACGTCGAGGGCCTCGCCGGTGTGCAGATTGTGGAAGCCGACCTTGCGCACGCCGCCGGGAACGTTGGCCAAAACAGGGGTGGCGGACGCAGCGCCCGCCAGGGCGGCCGCGCCAAGAAATCCGCGCCTCGACCAGGTCATGCCGCCTCCTGAACAGTCTCGATGGCGGCAAGAGTAACCCAGGGCGGCCTAATGAACCACTGCGGCGGGTTGTCCTTGCAGGGCGGCGGCCAGCTTGGCGTCCCAGCGATAGACGTCCGGGCGGGTGTTGAGCACGCCGGCGGCGTCGGCCACGGCCGTCCGGTAGATGACGAAGACCGGGGTCTGGACCGTGAGGCCGACGCGGCGGGTGGCGCCGGCGGCGATGGCCGCATCGACGTCGGCCCGGGTCCAGCCTTGCTTGCCCAGCAGCAGGGCGGCCAGCTCGCGCGGCATTTCCAGGCGCATGCAGCCGTGGCTCAGGGCGCGGCGGTCGCGCTTGAAGAGGCTGCGCGACGGGGTGTCGTGCAGATAGACGCCGAAGGGCGAGATCAGGTCGAACTTCACATAGCCCAGGGCGGCCTTGGGGCCGGGGGCCTGGATCAACTGGCCGTTCGCGATGTGAAAGCCGTTGCGCGCGAAGTAGCCGGGCGAGCGCCGCTCCTTGGGATAGAGCTCGGCGCTGGCGATGGAGGACGGCACCACCCAGGGCGGATTGAACACCACCGCCGTGGTGCGGGTCACGAAGCTGGGCGTGTGGTGGGTGGGGCTGCCGACGATGGCCCGCATGGACAGGCCCGGCCGACCGTCCTGGAAGACAGTGAGACTCTGGGCGGCGATGTCGACCTCGATGCGGTCGGCCGGCAGCGCCGCGGGCAGCCAGCGTTCGCGCTCGAGGTTGAGGTCGATGGCCGCCAGCCGGGCGGCCGCCGGCACGTCGAGCTCGGCCTGGGAGGCGGCGTCGAGGACCCCGCTGGCGGGCAGGGCGTGGCGGGCCTGGAAATCCGCAAGGACCTTGGACAGGGGCGCATCGAGGATGGCCTTGGCGTCTGGCGCCTTGGCGTCGGGGGTCTTGGCTCCGGGAGCCTTGGCTTCGGGAGCCTTGGCTTCGGGGGTCCTGGGCTCGGGCGCGCTGGCTTCGGGGACGGCGTAACCCTCGGCCGCCAGACGGGCGCGCAGGATGGCGATGCGGGGATCGGCGGCGCCCACGGCCACCTTGGGACCGGCGCCGACCAAGGGCCAACCGCCCTTGGCGACGATGTCGGCGTAGCGGACGCGGGCGGCGGCGAGGCTGACGTAGCCCGGTTGGACAGGCCGGAGGGCGGCGGCCCAGGCGGGGACGGCGCCGGCGGCCCGGGCCGTCTCGAAGGCCTTGGCGGCGTCATAGGGCGCGCGCAAAGCCCAATCGGAATCGAGCGCGCGCGGATTGGCCAGGCGGCCATGCTGGGCCTCGGCGATGCGGACGGCCGCCAGGGCGAGCATGGCCTCGGCGCCGGCTCGGGCGGTGGCGTCGGGCGCGGCGAGCGCGGCGGCGAGGGGGTCGAGATCGGCGACCGGCAGACCGTCCTGGGCCGCGGCCCGGGCGGCGGCGGCGATGGCTGCGCCGTCGACGGGGGTCAGGGGTGGCGCGGCCGCCGGCTGGGGCGACGCCTGCACGGCGGGCTGGACCGCACCTTGCTCTGCGGCCTCGGCCGCCGGGGCGGCGCAAATCAGGGTGACGCAAAGAAGCGAGGCGGCCGGCAGGGCCGACCACCGGATACTGGCGGACATGGGGGCTAGGCCGGGTGCGAGAGCATCAGCTCGGCGTGTCGCGGCAGGCCGAAGGCGCGCAGGGCGGCCGGCAGGCGCAGGGCGGCGCGGGCCGCTTCGCGCATGGATTCGAACGGCGTCGCCATTTCCGGATCGGCCTCCCAGGCCACGGCGCCGTTTGACGCCAGGCGAAGGTAGCGGCCGGGCGCGGCGCCGGACACTTCCGGGCGGGCGACGATGGCGCTGTGAGCGCTAGCGGCTTGAAGCATTTGCATGTCGAGACCTCCGAGCTTTTTGGCGAGCTTTGGGCGAGCTGTTGGAGGGATCATGCGGCCGGCGGACGCAGACGATCCATTCGGGATCATCACCTACGGGCCAGCCCTTATCAGGAATGACCCGCATCTGGCCCGGCCCGGTCAGGTTCCAGGCGGCGGCCGACGCGGGCCGCGCGACGCCATCAGGTGGAGGCCATAGGCCAGGGCGACGGTGGCGATCATGCCCAGCATCAGGGCCCAGGCCATGCCGATCGTGTAGATCGACGACACGTGCGGCGGGCCGGCGGAGGATTCATAGATCAGGTAGCCGAGCCCCGCGGCTGATACGATCGACAATATCAGACCGAGAAGCCTGCGCAGCGACATTCCCAATCCTCCCACCGCCATGGCGCGGGCCCCTGCCCCGCCGACGCGATGCCGATCCTAGGCCGCATGGCAGACCAAGCCTTGAGCGAGGTCAAGCGGGGTCGTCAGGACGGTTGATCCGGCTCAATGCGTGGACCGCCCCGACCGGCGAGGATCGGCCAAACCTGGAGAGCGACATGCCCTATTTCTCCCTCGCCGCGGTCGTCGCCGGCGCCGACGACGACGCCCAGGTCATCGACCTGACCTGCGCCCTGGCGGCGCGGCAAGGGGCGCTGGCCAAGGTCGTCAGCGCTACGCCCGTGGAGATGCCCATGCTGGCCCCTGTCGGCCTGGGCGCCGGCGGCCTGCTGTCGGCGGAAGCCTGGAAGGCGGTGGACGAGCATCGCCGCGACGTCCTGAGCCGCACGCTTCGACTGGTCGAGACGGCCACCGCCGCGCACGGCCTCACCCGCGCGGCGGCGGGGGCGCCCGCGGTCCGCATGGCGGTATCGGCGGCCACGCCCTGGCAGGCCCTGCAGCGCGAGTTGCCGCTGGCCGACCTGGTGCTGATGGCGGCCAGCAGCGCCCGCGCCGACGGTCCCTGGACGGGGCTGATGGCCGATGTGCTGATGGGCGCGCGCGCGCCCCTGCTCCTGACCCGCGGCGACGCCCCGGTCTGCGGCGGACACGTGGCCATCGCCTGGGACGGCAGCCTGGAGGCGGGACGCGCGGTGCGCGCCGCCGCGCCCCTGCTGCAGGAGGCCGCCAAGGTGACCATCCTGCAGCGGCCGGGCGACCTGGACGCCGGCAAGGATGGGGCGGCCGATCCGGAACGCCTGGGCGAGTACCTGCGCGCGGCCGGAGCGCGCGACGTCTCCATCAAGCTGATCAAGGGCGAGCCGGTGGGGCCGGCCATTCTGGAGACGGTGGCCAGCATCGGCGCCGGCGTGCTGGTGTCGGGCGCCTTTGGCCATGCCCGCCTGCGCGAGGCGGTGCTGGGCGGCGCGACCCGCGCCTTCCTGCAGGCCCGGGAAGGGCCGCATCTGTTCCTTTGCCACTAGGCGGGCGGACCCCGACGGCCCGCCGCATGAGCGCCCCTCCCCGCATCGTCACCCTGACCCTCAATCCCAGCGTCGACGTGACCTTCGCCGTCGACCGCATCGAGCCGGGGCGCAAGCTGCGCGGGCATGACCTGCGTCACGATCCGGGCGGCGGCGGCGTCAATGTGGCCCGGGTGCTGCGCCGGCTGGGCCAGCCGGTCCTGGCGGTGACGCCCGTGGGCGGCCCCACGGGCGAGCGCCTGACATCCCTGCTGAAGGCCGAGAAGGTTCCCTTCCAGGCCGTGGCCGTGCAGGGCGAGACGCGCGAGGACTTCACCGCCGTGGACGCCGCGACGGGCGAGGAATACCGCTTCGTCCTGCCCTCGGCCCGCATGAAGGCGTGCGAGTGGGACGAGGCCGTGGCCGTCGCCACCGGCGCCGCCGAGCCCGGCGGGGTCCTGGTCGCCAGCGGCAGCCTGCCCACGGGCGCCCCCGCCAACCTCTATGCGACCCTGGCGGCCACGGCGCGGAGGATGGGCGTGCGGCTGGCCCTGGACGCCAGCGGGCCAGCCCTGAAGGCGGCGCTGGCCGAAGGGGTGTGGCTGGTCAAGCCGAACCTGGACGAACTGCGCGACCTGACCGGCCTGCCCCTGGAGGACGAGCCCAGCCGGCTCGCCGCCTGCCGCGACCTGGTGCGCCAGGGCGCGACCCAATGGGTGGCGCTGTCCATGGGCTCGGCGGGGGCGCTGCTGGTATCCGGCGACCAGGCCTGGCGCGTCGCCGCGCCGATGATCACGGCCGTGAGCACCGTGGGGGCTGGCGACAGCTTCCTGGCCGGGCTGGTAGGCGCCCTGGCCGCCGAGGCGACGGCCCCCGAGGCCCTGCGCCGCGGCGTGGCGGCGGGCGCGGCGTCCCTGCAGGCCCCGGGAACACAGCTCTGCCGGCCGGCGGAGGTGGAGAAGCTGAGCCGCCGGCTCTGCGCGGAATCGATGGCGCAGGAACCGGCCTAGGGACTCAGGTCGCGAGACAGGTCCCGCCCGTCTCAGCGGTATTCGACGGCGCCCAGCAGCAGCTTGACCTGGCCCTCGCCCCACGCCGGCAGCAGCAGGCGCTGGTACGCCGCGCCGCCATGGTCGTGGGCGTAGATCGTCGGGCCCATGCCCTCGACCGCCGCTTCGGCCTGGGACCGGAGGAACTCCAGCGGCGACGGCAGGGCGACCTCGTCGATGAACCGGTCCATGAGGTCGGCCTCGACGGCGGGCGAGCGAGGCATGCGGGCCAGCTCGAGGCGATAGCGGGCCGGCTTGGCGAAGACGCCGAGGGTGAAGCTGTCGCCCACCAGCGCGCGGACCCGGTTCATGTCGATGTCGTCGGCGAACGGCATCTCGGCCTGACCCCGGCAGAGGTCCTTCCAATAGGCGAGCACGCCATCCAGGTGCGGCGGCAGCGGGGCGTCTACGGCGAAAGGTCGGCCGCGATGGGACATGGCGAGAGGACTCCAAAGTTTCGCCGCCATGCTGTCCGCGCGCGGCCCCTGTCGCCTTGACTCCGCTCAATCGCGAGGGCGCGCGATGGCGTCCGGGCGAGGTCGGCGAAGCAGGGCGGTTGATCTGGATCATGGCGGGGCCACGCCTGGACTTCCAGGATTAAACCATGGCCCGCCAACATCACTCCCCCGTGACGGCGGGCCGCCATGGGAGCGCGCCGAAATCCGGCGCGCTCCCTTTTTTGTTCAGGTCTATGATGGGGGCCGCATGTTCGTGATGAGCCTGGAGCGGCCCGGCGACCGCCTGAAGCCGCAGACACGGCCGGACCCGACGCCCGGTCCCGGCGAAATCCGCTTGCGGGTCCGCGCCTGCGGCGTCTGCCGGACGGACCTGCACGTGGTCGACGGCGACCTGGCCCAGCGCCGCAGCCCGATCGTGCCCGGCCACGAGATCGTCGGCGTGGTGGAGGCGCTGGGGCCCGGCGTCGCCGGGGTCAACATCGGCGAGCGCCTGGGCGTGCCCTGGCTGGGGCGAACCTGCGGGGTCTGCGCCTATTGCCGCGAGGGGCGCGAGAACCTTTGCGACGACCCGCAGTTCACCGGCTGGACCCGCGACGGCGGCTACGCCGACCAGGTCATCGCCGACGCCCGCTACGCCTTTCCGATCCCGGCCGGATACAGCGACGCCGAGGCGGCGCCCCTGCTGTGCGCCGGACTGATCGGATTCCGGTCCTGGCGCATGGCGTGCGGGGCCTGGCCGGTGAAGCGGCTGGGACTCTACGGCTTCGGCGCGGCGGCGCACCTGCTGGCGCAACTGGCGCGCTTCGAGGGCCAGGAGGTGTACGCCTTCACGCGCGCCGGCGACGACCAGGCCCAGGGCCTGGCGCGGACGCTGGGCTGTGTCTGGGCGGGCGGGTCGGAGGATCCGCCGCCGCACCCCCTGGATGCGGCGATCATCTTCGCCCCGGTGGGGGCCCTGGTTCCGGCGGCGCTGAGGGCGGTGCGCAAGGGCGGCACGGTGGTGTGCGGCGGCATCCACATGAGCGACATCCCCGCCATGCCCTACGCCCTGATGTGGGAGGAGCGGCGGCTGGTCTCGGTGGCCAACCTGACGCGCCAGGACGCCATCGACTATCTGCCCCGCGCCGCGGCGGCGGGAGTGAAGCCGCAGGTGACGCTCTATCCCCTGGCCGAGGCCAACCGCGCCCTGGACGACCTTAGGTCGGGCGCCTTCGCGGGCGCGGCCGTGCTGACGCCGCCGCGGGGCTGATCGGGCTGGCGGCTCAGCCGACCCAGGACGGGCTGTCGAGCCAGCGGCCGAGGTCGTGATCGGGAATCTTGGTGAGATCCTTGCCCAGCGAGCCCGTCAGGGTCTCGCCGCCGATTTCGTCCCTGAAGACGCCGAGCAGGGTCGACGGGGCCGCCAGGAACAGGCTCTCGTAGCCGCCCTCGTGGACCAGGGCCTTCGCCCGCGCCGCCACCTCGCCCATGAACGCCGCCTTGGAGTCCTTGGTGGAATCCTCCTTGCCGACCACATGACGGCCCGGCCCGGCGCTTTCGAAGCTGCGGCCGGCCGGCGCGCCGCGCGCCGCCGCGCGCGCATCGCGCAGGGCCTCGGCGTGGTCGAGCGTCTCGAGGGTGGCGTAGTCGCCCGAGGCGGGGACCCTGGCGACGAAGCGCGCCCGGCCGCCGTCGGCCAGGACGAACAGAATCTTCTTTGCTTTCACCATCTTACCGGCTCCCGGACCGTCGACCGGAAACGGCCGACATCGCATGGTCGTTCCTGCGCCGACTGTGCGCCTTGATCCGGCTCAAGGCCACCTCATCCAGCGCGGGGCGTCAGGTATGCGGGGAGGTGCGCCGCTTCAGGGCGGCCAGGTAGCGCAGGATGTGGTCGCGCTCGTCCGGGGTGCTGTAGATCGGCGGCATCTGCACGTGGCCGTGCTGGGCCACGGCCTCGAGCGCCGAACGCAGCTGCTCGGGCGAGCGGGTCTGGGCCAGGACCCGGAACGGCGGCGAGGCCGGGTCGGTGGAGCGGCCGGTCTCGCCCACGGCGTGGCAGCCGGCGCAGGCGCGGGCGACGAAGGCGTGGCCCGCATCCGCCTCGGGCCCATAGCTCACCCGCTCGGGCCGCGGCGCGGCGCAGGCGCCGAGGGCGGCCATCAGGAGAACGGCGGCAAGGACGCGCATGGGTTGGCTCCTGAACAGTCGGGCGAACGCCCCGACGCAGGGCACATCAGCACGCCCGCCGCCGCCTTGACCACCGTCAATCGCGATCCTCGCGCATCGCCCGCGCTAGACCCCCCAGCGTCGCACGAACCAGCGCTTGGCCAGGTGGGCCAGGACGGCATAGGTCACCATGAAGCCCGTGATGATCGGCCAGTAGGCCGCCGGCAGGGGCTCGAACCCCAGGGCCGCCCCGAACACGGTGTAGGGCAAGGCGACGCCCACGGCGCAGACGGCCAGGCTGGTGACGATCAGGGCGGTGCTGGCGCGGCTCTGCAGGAACGGGATGCGGGTGGTGCGGATGACGTGGATGATCAGGGTCTGGGTCAGCAGGGACTCCACGAACCAGCCGGTCTGGAAGAGATGGGGCCGGCCCCAGGCGTGGAAGACGTAGAGCATCAGGGCGAAGGTGGCGTAGTCGAAGATCGAGCTGATCGGTCCCACCACGAGGACGAAGCGCAGCAGCCGGCCGATGTCCCACTTGCGGGGGCTGAGCAGGTATTCGGCGTCTACGCGGTCGGTGGGAATGGCGGTCTGCGAGACGTCGTAGAGCATGTTGTTGGTCAGCACCTGGATCGGCGCCATGGGCAGGAACGGCAGGAAGAGGCTGGCCCCCAGGACGCTGAACATGTTGCCGAAGTTCGAGCTGGCGCCCATGCGGATGTACTTGATGATGTTGGCGAACACCCGCCGGCCCTCGAGGACGCCTTCCTGCAGCACGGCCAGGCTGCGCTCCAGGAGGATGATGTCGGCGGACTCCTTGGCGATGTCGGCGGCGTCGTCCACCGAGACACCGACGTCGGCCGCCTTGAGGGCCGGGGCGTCGTTGATGCCGTCGCCCATGAAGCCGACCACGTGGCCGGCCCTCTGCAGGGCGGTGATGACGCGGGCCTTCTGGTCGGGCGAGAGCTTGGCGAAGATGGCGACCTCCGGCGCGCGCCGGGCCAGGGCCTCGTCGTCCATGGCCGCGATGTCCGAGCCCAGGCAGACCGGCTCGAAGGCGGCGCCGACGTCGCGGCAGATCTTGCGGCAGACGATCTCGTTGTCGCCGGTGAGGATCTTCACCCCCACCCCCGCGGCGGCCAGGGCCGCGATGGCCGGGCCGGCGCTGGCCTTGGGCGGGTCGAGGAAGGCGATGTAGCCCAGCAGGGTCAGGCCGGTCTCGTCGGCGGCGCTGTAGGCGGCCTGGGGGGCGTCGAAGGTTCGGCTGGCCACCGCGACCACGCGGAAGCCGTCGGCGTTGAGGCGCGCGGCGACGTCGCGGGCGGTGGCCGCGTGGCTGGCGTCGAGCGCCCCTTCCTGGTCGCCCAGGCGATAGCGCGTGCAGCAGGCGAAGACCTCCTCCACCGCCCCCTTGCAGATCAGCAGGGGCTTGCCGTCCTTGCCCGCCACCACCACCGACAGCCGCCGGCGCTGGAAGTCGAAGGGAACCTCGTCGAGCTTGCGGTAGGCGTGGGCGTCGAGGTGGTCCTCAAGCTCGGCGTGGGCCAGGACGGCGTCGTCCATGATGTTGCGCAGGCCGCTCTGGAAGCGCGCGTTCAGATAGGCCCAGACCAGGATGGCGTCGTTGTCGTGGCCCTCGACGTCCAGATGCCGCTTGAGCACCACCCGGTTCTCGGTCAGCGTGCCGGTCTTGTCCGTACACAGAACATCCATGGCGCCGAAGTTCTGGATGGCGTTCAGGCGCTTCACGATGACCCGCTTCTTGGCCATGTCGAGCGCGCCCTGGCTCAGGTTCATGGTCACGATCATGGGCAGCATCTCGGGCGTCAGCCCCACCGCCACCGCCAGGGCGAAGAACAGGGCCTGCAGCCAGTCGCCCTTGGTCAGGCCGTTGATCAGGAAGACCAGGGGGGCCATCACCAGGATCAGCATCATCATCAGGCGCGCGACGCTGGCGATGCCGCGGTCGAAGCTGGTCTGGGGCGCCAGGCCGACGACGGCGCCAGCCAGGTGGCCGAAGGCGGTGCGCGGCCCGGTGCGCACCACCACCGCCTCGGCGAAGCCGCTGGTGACGTTGGAGCCCAGGAAGGCGAGGTTCGCGGCGCCCACCAGATCGTCGGCCGGCGCCTCGGCGGCGTCGGCATGCTTCTCGGCGGGCAGAGACTCGCCGGTCAGGGCCGACTGGTTCACGTACAGATCCTTGGACGACAGGATCCGGACGTCGGCGGGGATCATGTCGCCGGCGGCCAGGCGCACCACGTCGCCGGGGGCGAGATCGTCGATCGGCTCCGGCTCGGGCTGCGGCGCGCCGGGGCGCAGGACGGCGGCGCGCACCCGCACCATGGCCGACAGCTTGGCCGCCGCCTGGCTGGAGCGGTGCTCCTGAACGAAGCCCAGGCCGACGCTCAAGGCGACCATGGCGAAGATCACCGCCGCCGAGCGCAGGTCCCCCAGCGCCAGGGACACCGCGGCCAGGGTGACCAGAAGGAGGTTGAGCGGGTTGCGGGCGCGCCGCCAGATTTCCACCAGGATCGGCGCCCGGGCCTGGCTGACCACGCGATTGGGCCCATAGGTCTTGAGGCGGGCCGCGGATTCAGGGGCGGCCAACCCCTGGGCCGTGGTCTTCAGCCGCGCCAGCGCATCGGTCGCGGGCAGGCGCGCAATGGCCCGCAGTTCGGCGTCCGCGGGCGTCTCGCCGCCGCGCGCCGGGACTGCCGCGGCCGCGGCGGCCGTCACACCGCCTTCTCCAGGGTCCGCGTCAGGCGGCGCAGCAGGTCGGCGCGCTCCTCGTCGGACGCGGCGCTGTCGAGGTGTTCCTCGAGCTCGGTCAGCAGGCGCGCGCGGGCGTTGTGCCAGTCGAGGGCGCCCACCGACGGCGCGGCGATGCGCGCGGGGGTCGGCGCGCCGGCCTCCGTGGAGGCGGCGGTCAGGCGGAAACTCTGGTCGAGGGTCGGGATCAGGAGCTGGCCCGGCGTGAAGCCGGCGTCCTGCAGCCGGGACTTCAGCCCGTTCAGCCCTTCCGTCTCGCCGTGGGCCAGGAAGACCGAGCCGCGCACCGGCGCGCGCGCCTTGGCCCAGCGCACCAGGGCGGCCGCGTCGGCGTGGCCGGAATAGGCGTCCACCACCCGGATGCGCGCGGCGACGCGGATGTCGTCGCCCTGGATGGTCACGTGGCGCTGGCCGTCCACCAGCAGGCGCCCGAGGGTGCCAACGGCCTGGTAGCCGGAGATCAGCACCGTCGCCTCGCGCCGCCAGAGCAGCCGCTTGAGGTGCTTGCGCACCCGGCCGGCGTCGCACATGCCACTGGCGGCCATGATGATGTGCCAGCCCTTGAGCCGCTCAAGGCTGTCGCTTTCGCCCGGACTGCGCAGGAACTTGAGCCTCTGGCCCGCGTGCACCTCGGCGAAGGGATTGCGCTGGCTGGAGCGGTTCCAGCCCCGGCGCTGGAAGATCTCGGTGGCCTCGATGGCCAGGGGCGAGTCGAGAAAGATGTTGGCCTCGGGGACCTGGCCATCCTCGATGAGCGTCAGGATGTCGGCCAGCAGCTCCTGCGAGCGCTCGACGGCGAAGGCCGGGATCAGCAGGGGGCCGCCGGCGCGGCAGGCGTCGTTGAGTTCCTCGGCCAGCAGCTTGCGGCGCTCGTCAGGGGCCAGGTCGACGCGCTCGCGATCGCCATAGGTGCTCTCGATGACCAGGTGGTCGACCCCGGCGGGGCCCTGCGGGTCGGGCGCGTAGTCGCGGCCGCCGGGGCCAAGGTCGCCGGAGAACAGCAGGCGCATCGGCCCGTCGGCGGTCTCGACCGCGACCTCGATGGAGGTCGAGCCCAGGATGTGGCCGGCTTCCCAATAGGTGGCGGTGATCCCCGGGGCGACGGTGACCGGCTCGTTCAGCGAGACCTTGCGGAACTGGCGCACCACCGCGCGTCCGTCCTCGGCGGTGTAGATCGGCTGGACGGTGGCGCGGCCGCGGCGCTGGTTGCGGCGGTTGAGGTGCTCGACCTCGCTCTCCTGGATCGAGCCGGCGTCAGCCAGCATGACCTCGCACAGTTCGCGGGTGACCGTGGTGGCGTAGATCGGGCCCTCGAACCCCGCCAGCATCAGCTTGGGCAGCAGGCCCGAATGGTCGATGTGGGCGTGGGTCAGCAGCACCGCGTCCACGCCGCCGGCGTCGAAGGGGAAGGTCCCGTAGTTGAGGGCCTTGAGGGTCTTGGAGCCCTGGAACATGCCGCAGTCGATCAGCACCGTGGCGCGGTCGGTGGTCAGGCGGGCGCAGAAGCCGGTGACGCAGCCGGCGGCGCCGTGGAAGCTCAGTTGAACGCTCATCGATCCAGGTCTCCAACCAGGTCCGCCTTGAGCGCCTGGGCAAGGGTTGGGGCCAGCGCCGCGGACGGGCCCGGGTGGGCGCAGCTGTCCGTGGCGACGATCCGGGCGACGCCGGCCTCGCGCAGGGCCGACAGCGCGACGGCGTCATAGAGGCCGTGGGCGACCGCCGCCTCGACGCGGACGGCGCCGCGGGCGGCCAGGGCGACGGCCGCCGCCGCGAGGGTGGCGCCGCTGGAGCAGACGTCGTCGGCCAGGACGACCCGGCGGCCGGCGACATCGAGATCGGCCGGCACGGTCAGGGCCACCTCGCGGTCGCCGTGGCGGATCTTGCGCAAGGTGGCGTGCGGCGCGCCCAGGCGTTCGGCCAGGGCGGCGGCGCTGGGTTCGGACTCCACGTCGGGACCGACCACCACCGGCGTGTCCGCGGCGCCGTCGGCCAGGGCGGCCGCCAGGGCGTCGGCGGCCGAGAGGACCGTCGCCCGGGTCCCGAAGGCGACGGCCAGGTCGCGCGTGCGATGGAGGTGCGGGGCGACGGTGACGATGCGGTCGAACCGGGGGCCGATCAGGCCGGCGATGACGTCGCGGCTGATCGGCTGGCCCGGGCGGAAACGCGCGTCCTGGCGCAGGTAGCAGAGATAGGGGGCGACCAGGACCAGCCGCCGCACCCCGGCCCCGCGCCAGGCCTCGGCGGCCAGCAGCAGAGGCATGAGCTTTGCGTCGGGCCGGTCCAGGGAGCGATAGACGATCACCGTCTCTCCAGCGCCCGACACCGTCGGCAGGGCTTCACCGTCCGGAAAGCGGTGCAGGGCGATGGGGGCGAAGGGCGCGCCCAGGGCGTCGGCGAGGCTCTGGGCCGGCGCCGCCTCGTCCTCGAAGGCCTGGACGAGCAGCTTCACTGGTCGATCCTGTAGCCGGGATCCTCGCCCGCCGCCTCGATGGCGAAGCCGAAGTCGCTGGGTTCGAAGGCGTGGATCCGATAGAGGGGATCGCCCACCCGCACCGTGTCACCCGCCTTGACCAGCAGGTCGACGCCCGCGCCGGGATCAGTGGGGGCGCCGGAAAGCCGGGCCACCGTGGCGATCTTCAGGCAGTCGATGGCCTCCACCTTGCCGCTCCGGCGGGCGGTGACCTCGTGCGCGAGGGGGCCCAGCCGGCCGTCGATGGGCGAGGGCCCCTGGGCGGCGATGATCTGTTCGAGCTTGGCCAGGGCCGCGCCGCTGTCGAGCAGTTCGCGGGCGCGGGCCGCGCCGGAGCCGCCGGCCAGGGCCGGGTCGGACTCCAGCACCGCGCCAGCCAGCAGGATGCCCTTCTCGCGCAGGTCCTGCGGGGCGCCGGCGTCGCGACGCAGGACCGCCAGAACGTCGCGCGCTTCGAGCGCCGGTCCGACGCCGCGGCCGATGGGCTGGCCGCCGTCCGTGACCAGCACCTGCAGGTCCAGGCCCAGGCGCCGGCCGACGTATTCGAACAGCTTCTTCAGGCGCAGGGCCGCGCGGCGGTCGCGCACCTTGGCCGTGGGGCCGACGGGGATGTCGAGCACCAGATTGGTCGCGCCGGCCGCCAGCTTCTTGGACAAGATCGAGGCGACCATCTGCTCGGGCGTATCGATGGAGAGCGGCCGCTCCACCGAGATCAGCACGTCGTCGGCCGGCGACAGGTTCACCCGCCCGCCCCAGACGATGCAGCCGCCGCACCGTTCGACGACCGCCCGCATCTCCGGCTCGGTGAGGTCCACCCGGGCCAGCACCTCCATGGTGTCGGCGGTGCCGGCCGGCGAGGTGATGGCGCGCGAGGAGGTCTTGGGGATCAGCAGGCCGTGGGCCGCCACGATGGGCGCCACGATCAGCGAGGTCCGGTTGCCCGGGATGCCGCCGATGCAGTGCTTGTCGGCCACCAGATCGCGATCCCAGGTCAGGCGGTCGCCGGCCGCCACCATGGCGCGCGTCAGGTCCAGGGTCTCGTCGGCGGTCATGAAGCTGGCGCAGGCGACCAGGAAGGCGGAGATTTCGATGTCCGACCAGCGATGCTGGGCGAGGTCGCGGGCGATGGCCTCGTAGTCGGCCAGGCTGAGGCTTTCGCCGGCCACCTTGGCCTTGACCGCCTCCAGGGTCCGCAGGGGGGAGGCGGGCGAGACCTGCACCGGCTCGCCCTCGCGCACGCACAGCCGCCGGGCCAGGGGCTCCGGGATGCCCGCCTCGCCGGCCGACACCAGGGCCGGGTCGTCGCAGAGCATGGGCACGGCCAGCATCACCACCCCGCGCGCCGAGATTTCGACCTTGCGCACGCCGCGCAGACGCTCGGGCCGCAGCGCCGTGCAGTCGCGCGACAAGAGGATGACGTTCTCACGGAAGGTGTCGAGGCGCAGCGGCTTGGCCCTGAGCTTGCCGCCGGTGGACGGGCCCTGAACCCCTTCGCCAATCGGTGTCGTGTCGCCCATCGGGCCTCCCCTGGAGAGGCTGTCGCCTCAGACCGGTCGTAACGCTAGTCGCCCCGCCGCGTCGCCGAAATTCGGGACGCTTCCCTACGGTGTTCTACGGACGCGACCCTGCCGTCATTCGAAGTGCAAAGCCTCGATGGGGTTGAGCTGGGCGGCCTTGCGGGCCGGGTAGAAGCCGAAGAAGATTCCCACCGCCGCCGAGAACAGGAAGCCGCCCACGATGGCGGCCGGCGAAAGCTGGGTCGGCCAGTGGGCCACCGCCGAGATCAGCCACGACAGGCCGATGCCGACGACGATGCCGGCGACGCCGCCGGTGACGCTGAGCAGCACCGCCTCGACCAGGAACTGCAGCATCACCTGCAGCCGGCGCGCGCCGATGGCCATGCGGATGCCGATCTCGCGGGTGCGCTCGGTCACCGACACCAGCAGGATGTTCATGATCCCCACCCCTCCCACCAGCAGGGAGATGGAAGCGACGGTGGCCAGCAAGATGGCCATGGTCTGGCTGGAGCCGGCCTGGGCCTCGGCGATCTGGCTGAGGTTGCGCACCGAGAAGTCGTTGTCGCGGCCGGGCTGGATGTGGTGGCGCAGGGCCAGGGTGGCGGTGATCTGGTCGATGGCCGCGTCGACCTGCTCGGCCGAGGCGGCCTGGACATAGATCGAATTGACGTAGCCGGTCATCCGAGGGGCGATGCCGAAGGTGCTGGCGGGCGGCGGATAGTTGGCGCTGACCACGTTCTGGGACGACTGCGGCGAGGCGACGCCGATGACCTTGTTCTCGGCCGTGTGGAACGGGATCATCACCACGTCGTCCTGGTCCTGGCCAAAGCCGCTCTGGCCGCGCGAGGCGAGGAGGCCGACCACGCGCATGGGCACGCCCTTGACCATCACCGTGGCGCCGACCGGGTTCTCGTTGGGGCCGAACAGGTTCCTGACCACCGTGTCGCCAAGCAGGCAGACGGTGGCGCCCGACGCATCGTCGTCTTCGGAGATCGAGCGGCCGTCGGCGATCTGCCAGTTCAGGATGTCGACATAGCTGGGGGTGACGCCCTGGATGCTGGTGCTCCAGTTCTTGTCGCCGAACAGCACCTGGCCCGACGAGCGGTTCAGATAGCTGACCGCCGAGACCGCCCGGCCCTCGCGCTGCAGGGCCTCGGCGTCGGCGACGGTGAGGGTGGAGGCGCTGCCGAAGCCGCCCCTGGCGCCGCCGGCGGTGCGGGCGCCGGGGACCACGACCACCATGTTGGTGCCCAGGCGCTCGAGCTGTTTCTTGACCGCCGCGCTGGCGCCGTCGCCCACCGCCACCATGGCGATCAGGGCCGCCACCCCGATGAACACCCCCAGCATGGTCAGGGCCGAGCGCATGCGGTTGCGCGCCAGGGCCTGGGCGGCGGCGGAGAGGATCATGCTCAGGAACGGCAGGGTGACGCCGCCATCGGCGAGCTTCAGGGGCGTCGCGGCCTTCGGCGCGGCGGGATCCGGCGCGGGGGCGGTCGAGGGTTCGTCCGGCAGGGGCGGATTGGCCTGGTCCGAGACGATGACGCCGTCGCGCATGATGATGGTGCGGTCGGCGAAGGCGGCGATGTCGGTCTCGTGCGTCACCACCACCACGGTGACCCCCTGCTCGCGGTTGAGCTGGCGGATGACCTGCATGATCTCGTGCGAGGTCTTGGAGTCGAGGTTGCCGGTCGGCTCGTCGGCCAGGAGGATCGCCGGCCGGTTGATCAGGGCCCGGGCCAGGGCCACGCGCTGCTGCTGGCCGCCGGAAAGCTGGTTGGGCGTCGAGCGCTCACGGTCGGCGAGGCCGAGCTGGGCCAGAATATCGCGCGCCCGCTCGACGCGCTCGCGCGGCTTCATGGCCACCGCCGAACCGTAGAGCAGCGGCAGCATGACGTTCTCCAGCGCGCTGGTGCGCGGCAGGAGGTTGAAGCTCTGGAAGACGAAGCCGATCCGCTGGCTGCGGATGTGCGCCAGGGCCGGCTCGTCCAGGCCCGCCACGTCGACCCCTTCCAGCACATAGCGGCCGGCCGAGGGCGTATCGAGGCAGCCCAGGGTGTTCATCAGGGTCGACTTGCCGGAGCCGGACGAGCCCATGATGGCGACGAACTCGCCGCGGTTGATGGTCAGGTCGACGCCCCGCAGGGCCTTTACCTCCACGGAGTCCAGGCGGAACGTCCGCTCGACGCCGGAGAGCTGGATGACCGGCTCGCTGCTGGCTCCGCCGGTCATGGCCCGAAGCGGGGTTGGCCGGACGCGGCGGCGGCGCGGGGCTTGGACTGGCCGGGATGGCTGGCCGAGACGATCACCGCATCGCCGGCCTTGAGGCCGCCGCCGGTGATCTCGGCGTTGGAATCGTCGTCCAGACCGACGGTGACCGGGACCTTGCGCGGCTTGCCGGCCTCCAGCACCCAGACCTGCTGGGGCTGGGTCCCGTTGGGGCGGGCGCGGCGACCCCGGCCCTGCCCCTGCCCCTGCCCCTGACCCTGGCCGCCGCCGGTCGCGGCGTTGGCCGTGGCGGCGGGATTGAAGTGCAGCGCCTGGATCGGCACGCGCAACACATCCCGGCGCTCGGCGACGATGATGCGGGCGGTGGCCGTCATGCCGGGCTTGAGCTGCAGGTCGGGATTGTCGGCGGCGATGACCACGTCATAGGTGATCACGTTCTGGACGCTGATCGGCGCCTGGCGCACCTGCACCACCTTGCCGCGGAACACCTTGCCCGGATAGGCCTCGACGGTGAAGGTGGCGCGCGCGCCGATGGCCGCGCCGGCGATGTCCGTCTCGCTGACATTGGTGTCGACCTGCATGCGCGTCAGGTCCTTGGCGATCAGGAACAGGGTCGGGGTCTGGAAGCTGGAGGCCACCGTCTGGCCGACGGTGACGTTGCGCGAGACCACGGTGCCGTTCACCGGCGAGACGATGTCGGTGTAGTTGAGGTTGATGTTCGCCGCGTTCAGCGAGGCCTGGCTCTGGCGGATCTGGGCCCGGTCGAGCTGCACCTGGGCGGCGGCCTGGTCGCGGCTGCTGCGAACCGAGTCCAGCGTGTCCTGGGAGTTCCAGCCCTGCTGCGCCAGGGTGCGCGAGCGGCCGAGCTTGAGGTCGGCGTAGGCCAGGGTGGCGGTGTCCTTGGCCAGTTGCGCCCGCTGCGAGGCGAGGTCGGCCTCGGCCTTGGCGACCACCGTCTCATAGGGCCGGGGATCGATCTTGGCGCAGAGCTGACCCTGGCGGACCTCGGTGTTGTAGTCGCACGACAGGGCCTTGATGGTGCCGGAGACGAAGGCCCCGACCTGGACGGTGATCTCGGGATTGACGGTGCCGCTGGCGGCGATGGTGCGCCGGACCGAGCCCCGCTCGACCGGCGCGGTGACATACTTCACGGCCTTGCCGTTGCGGGCGCTCCAGAACCACAGGCCGCCGGCGATCGCCGCCACGACCAGCAGTCCGCCCGCTGCGAGAATCCAGAGTCGACGGTTCTTCATGCCGCACGTCTAGCTGCGATCGGCGCGGCCTTCCTTGACCTAGGCCAAACCGGACGTCGCGGTGCGGGAGGACGTTCAGCCGGTGCGGCGCTTCTGTTCGACGCCCAGGAAGTCCACCGCCGCGCCCTTGCGCACGGCCTTGCCCAGGGCGGCCGCGTCCCAGTTGGTCAGGCGCACCCAGCCGTGGGAGGCGGTCTTGCCGACCTTGTCCGGATCGGGCGTGCCGTGGATGCCGTAGGTATCCTTGGTCAGGTCGATCCAGGTCGAGCCGACCGGATTGTTGGGGCCCGCGGCGATGGTGAACTTGCCCCTGGACTTCGGCCCGAAGGTCAGTTTCGAGGGGTCGTAAGTGTAGGTGGGATCGGGGGCCACGGCGCGCACCGCCCAGCGACCGGAGGGCGCGGGCCGCTCGGTGCTGCCGACGGTGGCCGGAAAGACGGCTTCCAGGCGCCCGGCGGCGTCGAAGGCGCGGACCTGGTTCGCGGCTTTGTCGACCTCGATGCGGTCCACCGGCGGCAAGGGGGCGCTGGCGGTCCTCAGAACCAGGACGGCGGCGCCGGGCCGGCCGACATCGACATCGGGGTTGAGCGCCTTGAGCAGGGCCGCGTCCATGTGGAACCGCTCGGCCAGTTCCTCGGCCGGGTCGGCGTAGCCCAGGCGCTTCAGCCCCTTCATGGCCCGCATCGACGTGGGAACCTCGCCCAGGAAGGGACCGACGAGATCATCGGCGGTGACCATGTAGTCCATCGTGACCGGCGCGCCGTCCTGCGCGACCAGGGCGCGCCAGGTCTCGGCGGTCAGGGAGGGGCCGGCCGCGGCGGGGGCGGCCAGGCCGTGGGCGGCCGCGAAGGCCGTCAGCGCCCGCCGGAAGTTGCTGCCGTCACGGCCGTCGATGGCGCCCGGCGAAAACCGGGCCCGGTCGAGCAGAACCTGGGCGCGGATCAGCACCCGGGGGTCGGTTTCCAGGCCAGGGGCCAGGGCGGCTGTGTCGATGGCCTGGCCGCGGGCGGTCGCCGAGCCGGAGACCCGGGCGACGGGCGCGGCGGCAGGCGCGGACGGTCGCACCGCGATCGGCGCCAGGGAGGTCGCTCCGCCCTTCTCGCACCCGCCCAGCGCGCCGGCGGCCGCCAGGGCCGCCGCGGCGGCAAACATCCAACGAAACGCCATCACGCCAACTCCGCACCGAGACAGCACGAAGGCGCGAGCGGGAAGAGGGTTCCCGCCAGGGCCGAGGCGGCGCGTTACTTGGTGCCGTACAGCCGGTCGCCGGCGTCGCCGAGGCCGGGGACGATGTAGCCGTGGTCGTTGAGGCGCTGGTCGACGCTGGCGGTCCAGATCGGCACGTCGGGATGGTGGCCGTGGAACTTTGAGATCCCCTCCGGCGCGGCCAGCAGGCAGGCCATGCGGATCGACCGGGCGCCTACCTCCTTGAGCCGGTCGACGGCGGCGATGGCGGTGTTGCCCGTGGCCAGCATCGGGTCGACCACGATGACGATGCGCTCGTCGATCTCGGCGGGGACCTTGAAATAGTACTCCACGCACGAGAGCGTCGCCGGGTCGCGGTAGAGGCCGATGTGCGCCACGCGGGCGGCCGGGGCCAGCTCGATCATCCCGTCCAGCATGCCCAGGCCCGAGCGCAGGATGGCGGCGAACACCAGCTTCTTGCCCGACAGCACCGGTGACCGGATGGTGGCCAGCGGCGTCTCGATCTCCACCAGGTCGGTGGGCAGGTCGCGGGTGACCTCGTAGCAGATCAGGCCGCCGATCTCCTTGAGCAGTTCGCGGAAGCTCTTGGTCGAGGTGTCCTTCTTCCGCATCAAGGTCAGCTTGTGCTGGACCAGGGGGTGGTCGACGACGGTGACGCCCTTCATCTCTTGGCCTCTTCCTAGAAAACAGTGCCGTCACTGATGACGGTGATCGGCGGGCCGCCATCGGGGCGGCGTTCGCGGGCGATGCGCCGGCCGGCCGCCCAGGAGCCGCCTTCCAGCACCCGCGCCAGGGGGAAATCCTCGGCCGCCACGCCCAGGCGCTCGCGCACCAGGGGGGCCAGACGGTCCAGCAGGGCTACGGTCAGGGCCCGCCAGCCGACCACCAGCGGCCCGTCCACCGGATGGGCCCGGTCGAGGTCCGAAGGATCCTTCAGCAGCAGCACGCCGGTGTCCACGAAGAGGCCGCCGTTGCGGTATTCGGCCAGGCCCGTCAGGCCGTCGATGTCGACCACGTCCACGCCCGCCGCCTGCAGCGGCTCGATCAGGGAATAGCTCATCCACTGGGACAGCTTGTGCAGGGGCACCAGGCCGTCGGTGGGATCGTCGCGCCTGATGGCGGGATGGCGCCAGCAGTCGCCCAGGGGGACGCCGCCGAGGCTGATGCGCCCGGGCCAGATCGGGCCGAGCGCCTCCAGCAGGACTTCCAGGATCGCCGGGGCCGGCAAGCGGCCGCCCACGGCCCGCCCGGCCATGCGGTCGAAGAGATGGCCCGGCCGGCCGACCGCCTCGCCCAGGCGGCGCAGCAGGGCCGCGCGCCCCTCCAGCCCGACCAGGGGATTGACGTCCGTCACCTGGAACGCCCGCCCCAGCAGGACTGCGTCCACCCGCGCCAGGGCGTCGGCGCGCAGGGGGTCGGCGGGATCGGCCGACAGGGCGCCGGATTCGAACAGGCGCAGGGACGCCACGCCCAGCCCCTCGGACCGGCTCAGCGTCGCGCCGGTCGCCGCGTCCTCATAGCGCCAAGCGGGCCCGGCGCCGGCGTCCAGCAGGACCGAGGTGATGGCCAGGTCGAAGGCGGCGCGGCCCGTCTCCGCCGCGTCCCGGCCCGGCGAGGCCGCCAGCCGTTCCGCCCAGAGGTCCCGGCCGGCGATGGCGAAATGCCGCCACCGGGCGTGGAACGGAACCTTGAGGTCGGGATAGTTGTCCCGCACCACCTGCGCCGTGAGGTCCGCGGCGGCCGCCAGCCGGTCGAGATCGACCCGCCATTCGGCCAGCCCGTCGGCCAGGGCGATGGCCAGCATCTCGTGCGCCCGCTCGCGCACCGCGGCCGCGGACAGCAGGGCCTTCGCCGCGGCGGCGGCCGCGGGCGTTTGCGTCGTCATGCTCACCGCGGCCTCAGAATTCCTTGAGGTCCCGGCCCACCACGCGGGTCAGGTCTTCCTCCGACGGGGCGCCCTCCGGGGCGAAATAGCCGGCCGCCTTTTTGGCCTCCATCTCCACCGAGGCGTCGTCGGGGATCAGGTCGGCGGGAATCGGCACGCGCTCGCCGATCTCGATGCCGCCGGCCACCAGGGCGTCGTACTTCATGTTGGACATGGAGACGAAGCGGTCGATGCGGCGGATGCCCAGCCAGTGGATGACGTCGGGCATGAGCTGCTGGAAGCGGGCGTCCTGGACCCCGGCGACGCACTCGGTGCGCTCGAAGTAGGTGGCCGCCTGGTCGCCGCCGGGCTGGCGCTTGCGGGCATTGTAGACCAGGAACTTGGTCACTTCGCCGAGCGCCCGGCCCTCCTTGCGGTTGTAGGCGATCAGGCCCGCGCCGCCGGCCTGGGCCTGGCGCACGCACTCCTCGATGCCGTGGGTCAGGTAGGGGCGGCAGGTGCAGATGTCCGAGCCGAACACATCCGAGCCGTTGCACTCGTCGTGGACGCGGCAGGTCAGGCTGTACTTGCGGTCGCCGATGCGGGCCGGGTCGCCGAAGATGTAGAGGGTGATGCCCCCGATCGGCGGCAGGAAGACCTTGAGGTCCGGCCGCGTGACCAGCTCGGGGTACATGCCGCCGGTCTGTTCGAACAGGGTTCGGCGCAGGGATTGCTCGTCCACGCCGAAGCGGTCGGCGACGCCCGGCAGATACCAGACCGGATCGAGGGCGGCCTTGGTGACCGCCACCTCGCCGCCCATGCCACCGGCGCCCGGCTTGACGATGTCGCCGTCGATGGCCAGGCGGCCCTTGGCGATGGCCTCGTTGATCTCGGGAAGCGTCAGGCGCGCCTTGGTCACCGCGATGGTGGGGCGGATGTCGACGCCCTCGGCCAGTTCGGCGGCGAAGTCCTCGGCCACCCGGTGGCCCCAGGGATCCAGGGAGACGATCTTGCCCGCCTCGGACCACTGCGCGTGCGGACCGATCTGGGCGGCGGGATGGGTGTTGACCAGCTCCGGCCGGACCATGGGATCGAGGGCGCCGGACGAGATCGCCAGGGCGCGATAGATGGAATAGGCGCCGCCGTGGGCGCCGATGGCGTTGCGGTCGGGACCGGCGTTGCTGGTGACCACCACGGGACCGCGCTGGCGGGCGGTGGGGGCGTCCCAATGGATGGGAAAGCGGCCGGTCGATCCGCCGCCGGGATGCGACGTGAGCCGGATGTGGGATGTCCTGTTGCCGGACATGGGCGAACCAATGCCTCCAAAAAGGAAAAGGCCCCGCCGCCGTTCGCCGGCGCGGAGCCTTTGAGACGAGAGAGTGATCCTCAATGTCCAGCCTTGGCAAGCCCTTAGGGTTGAGGCGTCCGGCGGGCGGGGTCGCGGACGGGTCCGGCGCCCAATTCTTGAGCGTCGCCGAGAGGCGCGAATCCGGGCCGCGCGGCGCCCTGGACAAAGGTTGAGCGCCCCTCCTAGGGTCGGTCGTGAGCCCGCAACCGGCGCCCTCTCTCGGCCTCCTCCACCCGGCCCCGCGCCCGGCGCTTCAGCGCGCGGTCGGGGCGGCCGCCATCACGGCCAAGGCGGCGGGCGGCGCCACCCGCCTGGACCGTCTGCATCAGGACGGCTGCGCCAAGATCCGCCTGCCGGTCGACCATGCCGCGCGGGGCCTGGAGGCGGTGCTGATCAACACATCGGGTGGCCTCACCGGCGGCGACCGCATGGCCTGGCGGGCCGAGGCCGGGGCCGGCACGCGCCTGACGCTGACCACCCAGGCCTGCGAGAAGATCTACCGCGCCCGCGATGGCCGGGCCGAAGTGGCGACGACCCTGACCGTCGGCGCCGGCGCGCGCCTGGACTGGCTGCCGCAGGAGACCATCCTGTTCGACGGGGCGGCCCTGTCGCGGCGGCTGGAGGCGGACCTGGCGGCGGACGCCAGCGTGCTGGTGGTCGAGGCCGTGGTCCTGGGCCGCACGGCCATGGACGAGACCGTCCGCCAGGGCGAGCTGCGCGACCGCTGGCGCATCCGGCGCGAGGGGCGGCTGATATTCGCCGACGACCTGGCCCTGGCCGGGCCGGTGGCGGCCACGGCCGCGCTGGCGCCGCTGCTGGGCGGGGCGCGAGCCTTCGCCTCCCTGCTGCTGGCGGACGCCGACGCCGAGCGGGCGCTGGGGCCTGTCCGCGCCGCCATCGGCGACCTGGGCGGGGCCAGCGCCTTCGACGGCAAGCTGTTCGCCCGCATCCTCGCGCCCGACGGCCTGGCCCTGCGGCGGGTCATGATCCCCGCCATCGCCGCCCTGCGCGGGGGCGAACCCTGTCCGCGCGTCTGGCGCCTCTGAGACCCGGCCGATGAACCTCACCCCCCGCGAAAAGGACAAGCTGCTGGTGGCCATGGCCGCCATCGTGGCGCGCAAGCGGCTGGAGCGTGGCGTCAGGCTGAACCACCCGGAAGCCATCGCCCTGATCACCGACTTCGTGGTCGAGGGGGCCCGGGATGGCCGCAGCGTCGCCGAGTTGATGGAGGCCGGCGCCCACGTCATCACCCGCGACCAGGTCATGGAGGGCGTCCCGGAAATGATCCACGACGTCCAGGTCGAGGCCACCTTTCCGGACGGCACCAAGCTGGTCACCGTCCACCATCCGATCCGCTGAGGAGGCAGCCCCATGATCCCCGGCGAAATCATTCCCGCCGACGGCGACATCGAGCTCAACGCCGGCGCGCCGACGGTGACCCTGCTGGTGGCCAACCGCGGCGACCGGCCGATCCAGGTCGGCAGCCATTATCACTTCGCCGAGACCAACCCGGCCCTGGCCTTCGACCGCGCCGCGGCGCGGGGCATGCGCCTGGACATCGCCGCCGGCTCGGCGGTGCGCTTCGAGCCGGGGCAGAGCCGCGAGGTGAGCCTGATTCCGCTCGGCGGCGGGCGGCGGGTGTTCGGCTTTCGCGGCGACGTGATGGGGGACCTCTGACATGCCCGCCCGCCTGCCCCGCGCCGCCTATGCGGACATGTTCGGCCCCACGGTGGGCGACCGGGTGCGCCTGGCCGACACCAGTCTGTTCGCCGAGGTCGAGAAAGACTTCACCACCTATGGCGAGGAGGTGAAGTTCGGCGGCGGCAAGGTGATCCGCGACGGCATGGGCCAGTCCCAGATCTCGCGCGCCGGCGGGGCCGTGGACACGGTGATCACCAACGCCCTGATCATCGACTGGTGGGGGATCGTGAAAGCCGACGTGGGGCTGAAGGACGGCCGTATCGCCGGCATCGGCAAGGCCGGCAACCCGGACACGCAGGCCGGCGTCACCATCATCATCGGTCCGGGCACGGAGATCATCGCCGGCGAGGGCAAGATCCTCACCGCCGGGGCCATGGACTGCCACATCCACTTCATCTGCCCCCAGCAGATCGAGGAGGCCCTGATGAGCGGGGTCACCTGCATGCTGGGCGGCGGCACCGGGCCGGCCACCGGCACCAACGCCACCACGGCCACGCCCGGCCCCTGGCACCTGGCCCGGATGATCGAGGCCGCCGAGGCCTTTCCCATGAACATCGGCTTTGCCGGCAAGGGCAACGCCAGCCTGCCCGAGGGCCTGGTGGAGCAGGTTCAGGCCGGCGCCTGCGCGCTGAAGCTGCACGAGGACTGGGGGACCACGCCGGCCGCCATCGACTGCTGCCTGTCGGTCGCCGACGCCCACGACGTGCAGGTGATGATCCACACCGACACCCTGAACGAGAGCGGCTTCGTCGAGGACACCATCGCCGCCTTCAAGGGCCGCACCATCCACGCCTTCCACACCGAGGGCGCCGGCGGCGGGCACGCGCCCGACATCATCAAGGTGGCGGGCCTGGCCAACGTGATCCCGTCGTCCACCAACCCGACCCGTCCGTACACGAAGAACACCCTGGCCGAGCATCTCGACATGCTGATGGTCTGCCACCACCTGGACCCGTCGATCCCCGAGGACGTGGCCTTCGCCGAGAGCCGCATCCGGCGCGAGACCATCGCCGCCGAGGACATCCTGCACGACCTGGGGGCGTTCTCGATCATCTCCTCGGACAGCCAGGCCATGGGCCGGGTGGGCGAGGTGCTGATCCGCACCTGGCAGACGGCCGACAAGATGAAGCGCCAGCGCGGGCCCCTGGCCGACTACGGCGTCGGCGGCGACGGGGCGGCCGACAACGCCCGCATCAAGCGCTACGTCGCCAAGTACACGATCAACCCCGCCATCGCCCAGGGCATGAGCGCCCACATCGGCAGCGTCGAGGTCGGCAAGCGCGCCGACCTGGTGCTGTGGTCGCCGGCCTTCTTCGCGGTGAAGCCGGACCTGGTGCTGCTGGGCGGCTCCATCGCCGCCGCGCCCATGGGCGACCCCAACGCCTCGATCCCGACGCCGCAGCCGGTGCACTACCGACCGATGTTCGCCGCCTACGGAAAGTCGGTGACGCGCTCGTCGGTGACCTTCGTGTCCCAGGCGGCGGTCGACCTGGACCTGCGCGGGCGCCTGGGCCTCGACAAGCCGTTGCTGGCGGTGGGCAATGTCCGCGGCGGGCTCTCCAAGGCGTCGATGATCCACAACGCCGCCACGCCGGTGATCGAGGTCGATCCGGAAACCTATGTCGTCAAGGCCGACGGCGAGATCCTGACCTGCGAACCGGCCGAGGTGCTGCCCATGGCTCAGCGGTACTTCCTGTTCTGACCATGACCGAAACCATCCGCATCCTGAGGGTGATGCCCGCCGGCGACTGGGGCGGGACGGCGGCCGACGAGGCGGTGCTGGACTACGACGGCCGCCACCGCCGAAGGATCGTCATCACCGGCCGATCCGGCCAGCGCTACCTGCTGGACCTGGCCGAGGCGACGCACCTGCGCGACGGCGACGGCCTGGCGCTGCTGGGCGGCGGGGTGCTGCGCATCGCCGCCAAGCCCGAGCCCCTGATGGAAGTCCGCGCCGCCACTCCCGAAGCGCTGCTGCGCCTGGCCTGGCACATCGGCAACCGGCACCTGGCGGCCGACATCGGCGCCGAGCGCATCCTGATCCGCCGCGACCACGTCATCGGACACATGCTGGAGCACCTGGGCGCCCGGGTGAGCGAGGTGGAGGCCCCCTTCGATCCCGAAGGCGGCGCCTACCAGGACCACGGCCCACACGACCACGGGGTTCACGACCACGGGGTTCGCGACCATGGCGATCACGATCATGGCCATGATCACTGACACCCACCTGATCCGCCTGCAAACCTGGCTGTCCCCGGCCTTTCCCGTGGGGGCGTTCGGCTATTCCCACGGCCTTGAGACGGTCATCCAGGGCGGGGCGCTGCCGGACGCCGAGGCGACGGCGGCCTGGATCGCCGGCCTGGTGGAGTTCGGCTCAGGCTGGACCGACGCGGTGCTGTTCGCGGCGGCCTGGAACGCAGCCGGCGACCCCGTGGCGCTGGCTGGAGTCGCCGAGCTGGCCGCGGCCCTGCCCCCGTCCCAGGAGCGCCGGCGCGAAGCCCTGGGCCTAGGCGAGGCCTTCCTGATCGCCGCCACGGCGTGGGGACCGCCGCCGATCGCCGGCGAGGTCGCGTATCCGGTCGCGGTGGGCGCCGTCTGCGGGGCGGCCGGCATCCCCTTGAAGGCGGCCCTGGCGGCCTTCCTGCACGCCTTCGCCGCCAACCTGGTCAGCGTGGCGGTGCGGCTGGTTCCCCTGGGTCAGACCCAGGGCGTCGCCGTCATCGCCGGCCTGGAACCCCTCCTGTTGGCGACGGCCGCCCGTGCGGCGGCCTCGAGCCTGGACGACCTGGGCGCCTGCGCCCTCGCCTCCGACATCGCCGCCATGCGCCACGAGACTCTCGGATCACGGATCTTCATCTCATGACCCATGGATCTTCAAGGCATGGCCCGCTTCGCGTCGGCATCGGCGGCCCGGTCGGCTCGGGCAAGACCACCCTGGTGGAGAAGCTGTGCAAGGCCATGCGCGATCGCTGGAGCGTCGCGGTGGTGACCAATGACATCTACACCCAGGAGGACGCCCTGATCCTGGCCCGCCTGCAGGCCCTGCCCGAGGATCGCATCCTGGGGGTGGAGACGGGCGGCTGTCCGCACACGGCCATTCGCGAGGACGCCTCCATCAACCTGGCCGCGGTGGCCCAGATGAACCGCCGCCACCCGGACCTGGACGTGATCTTCATCGAGAGCGGCGGCGACAACCTGGCCGCCACCTTCTCGCCCGACCTCGCCGACCTGACGCTCTATGTGATCAGCGTCTGCCAGGGCGAGAAAATCCCCCGCAAGGGCGGCCCGGCGATCACCCGCTCGGACCTGCTGGTGGTCAACAAGACCGACCTGGCGCCCCACGTCGGCGCCGACCTCGGCGTCATGCGCGCCGACACCGCCGGGGCGCGGGGGGAGCGACCCTATGTCTTCTCCGACCTGACCCGGCTGACGGGCGTCGACGAGATCGTGGACTTCATCGCCCAGGCCGGCGGGCTTTCCGCGCCGATCAGCGGCGCCGCCTAGACTTGGCGGAGAACTGGGCGGTCGAGAACTTGACCATCGTCAATGCCTCCCGAACTCGCCAAGCCGACAGTAGTCACGCGGTCGACCGACTTAGGCTTGGCCGATGGGAGGATTCGACATGCGCTTGAACTCAGTGCTGATCGCCGGCGGCGCCGCCCTTTGCCTGGCGTGGTCGGCGGCCGCCGTCGCCCAGCCGGGTCCGGATCAGGGACGTCACGGCCATCAGGGCGGACCATCCGGGCAACAGAATCAGGGCGGCCATCAGGGTCAAGGTCAGGGCCGCCACGGCGGACGCGGCCAAGGTCAACAAGGCCAGGGTCAACAAGGCCAGGGCTATGGCCAAGGCGGTCATGGCCAGGGCGGTCAGGGCCAACACGGTCAGGGCCAGCAAGGGGCCGGCCCGTTCGGCCAGGGCGCCTTCGGTCAGGGCTCGCATGGCCGCGATCACGGCGCGCGTGGGCCGCAAGGCCTGCCGCAGCTCGGTGACTGGAACCGCGGCGCGCGCGGGCCCGACCGGGACAACGCCGGCCGCGACTGGCGGGGCCAGCATCGCGACTGGGACCAGCGCTCGCCGTGGCGCAACAACCGCGACTGGTGGCGCAGCAACCCGGGCTTCCGCCTGTTCCACGGCCCGCGCCTCGGGTTCTTCTTCTTCCCCGGCTACGGCTACATCGCCGTGCCCCACGAGTATCAGAACCACTACTGGAGCGTCGGCGAGTACCTGCCGCAATGGTTCTGGCGTTACACGGTGAGCCAGTACTGGGCCTATGGCCTGCCTGAGCCTCCCCCCGGCTGCGCCTGGATTTGGCTCGACGGCGACGTGGCCCTGGTCGACATGTCCGACGGCTACATCATCGACATGGTCTCCAACATCTGGTGACGGATGGCGGGGGCGTGGCGCGAGCCCGCCCCCGTTCGCGCCGCCAGCGGATCGGGCGGTGACGCCTTGCTTCGCCGGGTCCGCGACGCCAAGTGAGGCGCGTCATGGCCAAGCATCCCCTCGACCGTCCCGTCTGGCGCGCGCTCACGACCCGGCAATCGGCCCTGGCGCTGGGTGACGGCCGGGCCGTGCGCCTTTCGCCTGACTACGGCCTGTTCGCCGCTGCGGCGGACGCCGGCGCGGACAGTCTCGCCGCCCTGGGCGCCCTGCTGCCGGCGGACGGCGTGGTGTGGTCGGTGGAGGCCGACGCATGGCCGCCGCCGCCCGGCGGGACCATCGTACAGCGCGCCGAGGTGAACCAGATGGTGGCTGAAGCCCTCGCGCCGCCCCCGCCGGCGGCGGGCGAAGTCGTCCGGCTGTGCGAGGCCGACGCGGCCGAGATGCGGGCCCTGGCCCTGCTGACGGAGCCCGGCCCCTTCTTCGAGCGCACCCACCAGCTTGGCGACTTCATCGGCATCCGCCAGGGTGGCGTCCTGGCGGCCATGGCTGGCGAGCGTCTGCGGCCCGAGGGGTTCACCGAGGTCAGCGGGGTCTGCACCCATCCCGATCACCGCGGCCGGGGCCACGCCGCGGCCCTGACCCACGCCGTGGCGCAGGCGATCCTGGATCGCGGCGAGACCCCGTTCCTCCACGTCTACGCCGGCAACACGGCCGCCATCGCGGTCTATGAGCGGCTTGGCTTTCGTCTGCGCAAGGTCATGGCAATGCAGGTCCTGGCGCGGGCCTGAGGGGTCAGCGCGCCACGCGCCCGCGCACCCTCAGGCGGCTGACGCCGCCGTCCGGGAAGATGTTCAGCCGCACGAACCGCACCGGCCCGAGATCGGCCGTGTCTCGGAACACATGCACATGATCGGCCTGCAGCCTTGTCTCGGGCAGCAGCAGGGGCCAGCCTTCCGCCGCCGCCGCGATCTCTTCTGGCGTCCCTTCCGCCGAGGCCGAGGCCTGGATCGAGCAGCGGTCGGGGTAGTTGCCCTTGAAGTGGGCCGTGTCGACCTCGATGGTCTCGATCAGGCCGGCGGTCCCCAGCTCCAGGATCGCCCAGTCGTGGCCGGGTTCGCGCCGGCGGCGCGTCTCCCAGCCGTCGCCCATGTCGACGCCGCGGCCGGGCGCCGTGAGGTTGGCGACGCGGCCGTAGTGCTCGTCATTGGCGATGACGCCGCGCCCGCCCATCTCCATGGCCAGGAGGTCGACCACCTCGTCCGGGTCCAGCCTCGACCAGTCCACCAGCGCCCGGCCCCAGACCCTGAGGCGCGCGACGCCGCCGTCCGGATAGATGTGCAGCCGCACGTGGGTCACCGGCTCACCGGCGTCCACGGGAACGTAAATGCGGTCGTCGCCCCTGAGGTCCAGGCGGCCGGTCAGGTCGCGCCATCCGGCGTCATCACCCGGAACCTCGTCGTCCGACCGGCAGACTTCCACCATCGCGCCGGGCGGGTAGTTGCCGGTGAAGTGGCGGGTGTCGATCTCGAAGCCGGCAACCAGGCCCGGCACGCCCAGGCGCACCACGCACCAGTCATGGCCGGGGACGCGTTTGCGCCGGCTTTCCCAGCCGTCCATCCACTTGCCGTTCTCGTCGTACTTGCCGGGAATGAATACCGGCTCGGCGGGCGAGATCAGCCGGCTCTTGTCGGCGAAGAAGTCGTCGGTGGCGAAGACCACGGACGAGCCCAGGCGGGGCTGGGCCAGGTCGACATAGTGGCGGCGCAGGTCGTCGAAGTCGCTCATCGGTCGGGAAAGCCCAGGTCCTGAAGTCTGAAGCCCGCGATCCGGTGGATCTGGGCGATGGCGGTGTCGAACTCGGTTTGCGGGTCGTTGTCCAGCCGGGCGCGGAAGGCGTCCAGGATGTCGGCGCGCGTCAAGCCCTTGACCGCCACGATGAAGGGAAAGCCAAAGCGGGCGTTGTAGGTCCCGTTCAGCCGCTGGAAGGCCTCGAACTCCTCGGCCGAGCACTGGTCGAGCCCGGCGCCGGACTGCTCGCGGACCGAGGCGTCGGCCATCCGCGCGCGGCTGGCCAGCTCCGGGTGGGCGCGGATCAGGCTCAGCTTGTCGTAGTGGCCGGCGCCGTCCACCGCCGCGCGCATGGCCGCCGCCAGGGCTTCGACGTCGCCGATCGTCCCGTCCGCCACCGCCGGCCACACCGCCTCCGCCACCCACGGCGAGGCCTCGTAGACGCCGCCGTAGCGGGCCAGGAAGGCGGCGCGCGGGTCACCCGCCATGGGGGTGCCGTTCGCGCCAGTGGCGGGCGATGTCGAGGCGGCGGCAGAACCAGACGTCGGCGTGGCCCTGGGCGTAGCGGATGAAGCGCTCCAGCCCGGCCATCTTGCCGGGGCGGCCGGCGATGCGGCAGTGCAGGCCGACGGACATCATCCTGGGCCGCGTCGCCCCCTCCTCGTAGAGCACGTCGAAGGCGTCCTTGAGGTAGGAGAAGAACTGCTCGCCGGTGTTCAGCCCCGTGCCGGAGAAGCGCATGTCGTTGGCTTCCAGGGTATAGGGCACGATCAGGTGCGGCCGGCCGCCCTCCACCGTCCAGAATGGAAGATCGTCGGAATAGTCGTCGGCGTCATAGAGGAAGCCGCCCTCCTCCGCCGCCAGCCGGCGCGTGTTGGGGCTGGTGCGGCCGGTATACCAGCCCAGGGGCCGCTCGCCGGTCAGGCGCGTGTGGATCTCGATGGCGCGGGCCATGTGCTCGCGCTCGATGGCCTCGGGGACGTCCTGGTAGTTGATCCACCGCCAGCCGTGGCTGGCGATCTCGTGGCCGCCCTGCAGGAAGGCCTCGACCACGGCCGGATTGCGCTCCAGGGCCATGGCGACGCCGAACACCGTCACCGGCGTCTCATAGCGGTCGAACAGGCGCAGCAGCCGCCAGACCCCGGCGCGCGAACCGTATTCGTAGATCTGCTCCATGCTCATGTGCCGCGCACCGGGAACCGGGGCCGGATTGATCATGTCGGAGAGGAAGGTCTCGGCCCCCGCGTCGCCGTGCAGGACGCTGTTCTCGCCGCCCTCTTCGTAGTTCAGCACCATCTGGATGGCGATCCGCGCGCCGCCCGGCCAGTCGGCATGGGGCGGCGAGGGACCGTAGCCCACGAGGTCGCGCGGATAGGCGTCGCTTGTCATCGATGACCGCATAGCAGGCGGATGGGGGCGCGCAGCCTCGCAAGGCGGCGAGGAAGTTGCAATTGCCGCGACGTCGTCCGATTCTGTGCGGCTGGCGATCACGGGAGCCTCATGAGCGGCCTCACCACCCATGTCCTCGACACCATGCACGGCCGCCCGGCGGCCGGCGTCGCCGTGCGCCTGTTGCGCGGTGATGCGGTGCTGGCCCAGACCGTCACCAACGCCGATGGCCGCTGCGATGCGCCCCTGCTGACCGGCCAGGCGCTGAAGGCCGGCGCCTACCGCCTGGAATTCGCGGTCGGTCCCTATTTCCGGGCCGCGGGGGTCGCCTTGCCCGACCCGGCGTTCCTGGAGACCGTCGCCCTGGAGTTCGGCGTCGCCGACCCGGCCGCGCACTATCACGTGCCGCTGCTGGTCAGTCCCTTCGCCTACTCCACCTATCGCGGCAGCTAGCCATGGGCCGGCCGATCCGATTCCTGATGGATGGCGAGGTCCGCGACCTGGCGGACGCCGACCCGACCCTGACCGTGCTCAACTGGCTGCGCTACGACGTCCGGCGCACGGGGACCAAGGAGGGCTGCGCCGAAGGCGACTGCGGCGCCTGCACCGTGGTGCTGGCGGAACTGGACGGCGGCAAGGTGCGGTTCCGGGCGATGAACGCCTGCATCCTGTTCGTTCCGATGCTGGACGGCAAAGCCCTGTTCACGGTCGAGAGCCCGGCGCGCGACGGCGCCCTGCATCCCGTTCAGCAGGCCATGGTGGACCGGCACGGCTCGCAATGCGGGTTCTGCACGCCCGGCTTCGTGATGTCGCTCTACGCCCACCAGCGCTCGGGCGCGCCCGTCGATACGGCGAACCTCAAGGACGCCCTGGCCGGCAACCTCTGCCGTTGCACCGGCTATGGCCCGATCCTGGCGGCCGGCCAGGCCATGGGCGCCGACCCTGACGCCGCCGACCTGCCAGCCCTGGCGAAGGCTCTGGCCGCGATCCAGTCCGACGAGGCCCTGGACTTCGAGCACAAGGGCCGCCGTTTCAGCGCCCCGCGCACCCTGGCCGACTTCGCCGCCGAGGCCCAGGCGCGGCCGGACGCCCGCATCGTCGCCGGCGCCACCGACGTCGGCCTGTGGGTGACCAAGCAGCATCGCGTCCTGCCCGACATCCTGTCGATCAACGAGGTCGCCGAGCTGCGCCAAATCGAGGACCTGGGCGACGCCATCCGCATCGGCGCGGGAGTCCGCTACGTTGACGCCCACGGCCCCCTGACCGCCCTGCATCCGGAGTTCGGCGGCCTGCTGCGACGGCTCGGCGGCCTGCAGGTGCGCAACGCCGGGTCGCTGTGCGCCAACATCGCCAACGGCTCGCCCATCGGCGACACGCCGCCGGCCCTGATCGCCGCCGGCGCGACCCTGGTCCTGCGCCGGGGCGAGGAGACCCGCACCCTTCCCCTGGAGGACTATTTCCAGGCCTATGGCCGGCAGGATCGCCGGCCGGGCGAGTTCGTCGAAGCGGTAGTGGTTCCCAGGATCCCGGCCGGCCAGGTGTTCCGGGTCTTCAAGCTGTCGAAACGGTTCGACCAGGACATCTCGGCCGTCTGCGCGGCCTTCTCCCTGGCCATCGAGGGCGGCAAGGTGCGCGCGGCGCGCATCGCCTTTGGCGGCATGGCGGCGACGCCAAAGCGAGCGCCGGCCACCGAGGCGGCCCTGGTCGGCGGCCCCTGGAGCGAGGCGGCGGTCCGCGCGGCCGCGGGGTCGCTGGCCGAGGATTTCCAGCCGATCAGCGACCTTCGCGCCTCGGCCGACTACCGCCTGGCGGCAGCCCGGAACCTGCTGGTCAAGACCTTCCTGGAGTCGGATCAACCGGCCGCGCCTCGGCTGGCCGACCTTGAGCCCCTGGTCGCGGAGGCGTCGCCCCATGGCTGACACCGGCGCGCCCCTTCAGACCCTGGTCAGCGTCGCCGCCGCGGTGGGCCACGACAGCGCCGAGCGGCACGTGGCCGGCTCGGCCCTCTACATCGACGACATCCCTGAGCCGCCCGGCCTGCTGCACCTGTTCGTCGCCCAGAGCGCCCGGGCGCACGCCCGCGTCCGCACCCTGGACCTGGCCGCCGTGCGCGCCGCGCCGGGCGTGGTCGCGGTGCTGACCGCCGCCGACGTGCCGGGCAGGAACGACATCAGCCCCTTCGCCGGCGACGATCCCATGTTCGCCGACGGCGAGACGCGGTTCCGGGGTCAGCCCCTGTTCGCCGTCGCCGCCGAGACCCTGCCCAAGGCCCGCGCCGCGGCCGCCCTGGCCGTGGTCGAGTACGACGACCTGCCGGTCCTTCTCACCATCGCCGAGGCGCGGGCGGCGGACCAGGTCATCGAGCCGGCCCAGGTGATGACCCTCGGCGACGCGCCGGCCGCCATCGCCGCGGCCCCGAACCGGCTGGCGGGACGCCTCGCCGTCGGCGGCCAGGAGCACTTCTACCTCGAGGGCCAGGTGGCGCTGGTGGTTCCCGGCGAGGACGGCGATCTGCACGTCTGGTCCTCCACCCAGCACCCGACCGAGACGCAAGCCGTCATCGCCCGCACCCTGGGCTGCCGCGACAACGCCATCACCGTGGAAGTGCGGCGCATGGGCGGGGGGTTCGGGGGCAAGGAGACCCAGTCAGTCCACTACGCCGCCATTGCCGCCCTGGCCGCCCGCAAGACCGGCCGGCCAGCCAAGATCCGCCTCGACCGCGACGACGACATGGCCATGACCGGCAAGCGGCACGACTTCGAGATCGCCTGGTCGGTGGGCTTCGACGAAACGGGCCGCCTGGCCGGGGCCGAGTTCGACCTCGCCTCGCGCTGCGGCCACTCCGCCGACCTTTCCTTGGCCATCAACGATCGGGCCATGTTCCACGCCGACAACGCCTATGCGCTGCAGGCCGCGCGCATCGTCTCCCACCGCCTGCGCACCCACACCGTCTCCAACACCGCCTTCCGCGGCTTCGGCGGGCCGCAGGGCATGATGGGGATCGAGCGCGCCATGGACGCCATCGCCCTGAGCCTGGGCATGGACCCGCTGGATGTGCGCAAGGCCAATCTCTATGGCGTCGCCGGCGACCAGACCCCCTACGGTCAGATCGTCACCGACTCCGTCGCCCTGGCGCTGATGGAAGAACTGGAGGCCTCCTGCGCCTACCGCGAGCGCCGGGCGGCCATCGCCGCCTGGAACTCGGCCAACAGCGTGGTCAAGCGCGGCCTTGCCCTGACTCCGGTGAAGTTCGGCATCTCCTTCACAACCAAGCACCTGAACCAGGCCGGCGCCCTGGTGCACGTCTACACCGACGGCTCGATCCACCTGAACCATGGCGGCACGGAGATGGGCCAGGGGCTGAACATCAAGGTCGCCCAGGTGGTGGCGGACGAATTCCAGGTCCCCCTCTCGTCGGTGAAGATCACCTCGACCCGCACCGACAAGGTGCCCAACACCTCCGCCACCGCCGCTTCCTCCGGCAGCGACCTCAACGGCATGGCCGCCCAGGACGCCGCGCGACAGATCAAGGCCCGCCTGATCGCCTTCGCGGCGGAGGCGTTCAGCTGCGCCGAGCGCGATGTCGTCTTCACCCCGGAGAGGGTGCGGGCCGGGGCGGTGGAGATGAGCTTCCGCGAGCTGGTCAACCAGGCCTACCTGGCCCGCATCTCCCTGTCGGCGGCGGGCTTCTATCGCACCCCGGACATCCACTACGACCGCGCCGCCCACAAGGGCCGGCCGTTCTACTATTTCGCCTATGGCGCAGCCGCTTCGGAGGTGGCCATCGACACCCTGACCGGCGAGAGCCGCATCCTGCGGGTCGACATCCTGCACGATGTCGGCCGCTCCCTGAACCCGGCCATTGACCTGGGCCAGATCGAGGGCGGCTTCGTGCAGGGCGCCGGCTGGCTGACCACCGAGGAGCTGGTCTTCGACGCCGAGGGGCGCCTGGCGACCCATTCGCCCTCCACCTACAAGATCCCCACCGCCGGCGACCGGCCGGATGTGTTCAACATCCGCATCTGGCCGAATGGGGTGAACCGCGAGCAGACCATCCACCGCTCCAAGGCGGTGGGCGAGCCGCCCCTGATGCTGGCCATCTCGGTGTTCAGCGCCCTCACCGACGCCGTCGCCAGCGTCGGCGGCCATGCGGTCATGCCGGACCTCGACGCCCCCGCCACGCCCGAGCGCACCCTGGCCGCCGTCGAGGATGTCCGTAGGCGGACGATGACGCCATGACCGCCTGGATCCGCAGCGCATGCGCCGCCGTCCGCCGGGGGGAGCGCCTGGCCATGGTGAGCGTCATCGCCGCCCGCGGCTCGACCCCCCGCGAAGCCGGCGCGCGCATGCTGGTCTGGCCGGACCGCTTCGAGGGCACCATCGGCGGCGGCGCCCTGGAGCGCCAGGCCCTGGACCAGGCGCACCGACTGCTGGCCCAGGACGCGCGCCGCCACGCCCTGCAGGACTACCCCCTGGGCCCGATGCTGGGCCAGTGCTGCGGCGGCCACGTGCGCCTGCTGCTTGAGGTGCTCGACCGTGACAGCCAGGCCTGGCTGGTTCCCGCCGAAGCGGCCCGCGCGGGCGGCCAGCCTTTTCACCTGACGGCCAGCTTCCACGGCGCGGCGATGGCGCGCACGGTGCAGGCCGCCCCGCCCGCCGTCGCCCCCGACGGCCCCCGCGTTCCCCTGTCAGAGGTCAGGATCCTCAGCGAGATGTTCACCCCCGCCCAGCCCCGCCTGGTGATGTTCGGCGCCGGCCACATCGGCCAGGCCGTCGCCCGCGCCTTCGCCCCCCTGCCCTTCGATGTCGACTGGCTGGCCAGCCGCGAGGACCTGCGGCCGGAGGCCGGCGGCACGGCGGCGACGATCCTGTCGGAAGACGACCTGGAGGCCTGCGTCGAGGCGGCCCCGCCCGACACCCTGTTCGCCATCTTCACCCACAGCCATGAGCTGGACTACCGCCTGACCCGGGCCGCGTTGAGGAAGGGCGATTTCCGCTATCTCGGCCTGATCGGATCGCGCACCAAGCGCGCCCGCTTCGAGAGCCGGCTCAGGGACGACGGCTTCACGGACGCCGACCTGGAGCGCCTGACCTGCCCGATGGGCGTGCGCACCCTGAAGAGCAAGGCGCCGGCGGTGATCGCCGTGTCCCTGGCCGCGGAACTTCTGCACCTGACGGAGGATCCGGAGGCGTGACGTTGGCCATGGGATTTGAGTGGGGGGCCTGGGCCAATCTCGCCATCCGCTGGCTGCACCTGATCGCGGGCATCGCCTGGATCGGGTCGTCGTTCTACTTCATGTGGCTGGACAGCCACCTGAAGGCCCCGGCCGAGCGGCGGGAGGGCGTGGCCGGCGAGCTGTGGAGCGTCCACTCCGGCGGCTTCTATCACCAGATGAAGTTCATGGTCGCCCCGGCCGGCATGCCGGAAGAGCTGCATTGGTTCAAGTGGGAGGCCTACACCACCTGGATCAGCGGCTTCCTGCTGCTGGGCCTGATCTTCTACGTCGGCGCCGACCTCAACCTGGTGGACAAGGCCAAGCTCGCCCTGGCGCCTTGGCAGGCGATCGCCATCGGCCTGTCCAGCCTGGTCGCCGGCTGGCTGGTCTACGACGGCCTCTGCCGCTCGCCGATCGGCAGGAACCTCAAGCTGTTCGGGGTGGTCTGGTTCGCGGTGCTGACCGCGGCGGGCTATGGCCTGACCCGCATCTTCTCCGACCTCGGGGCCTTCATGCACGTGGGCGCGATCATCGGCACGGTGATGGCGGCCAATGTGTTCCTGATCATCATCCCCAACCAGCGGAAGGTCGTCGCCCAGATCCTGGCCGGAGCGGCGCCCGACCCCAGCCTCGGCAAGCAGGCCAAGCAGCGCTCGGTGCACAACAACTACATGACCCTGCCGGTGCTGCTGATCATGATCAGCAACCACTATCCGATGATCTTCGCCGCCCCGCTGAACTGGCTGTGGCTGGCGGCCCTGGGGATCAGCGGCTGGGCGATCCGCCACTTCTTCAACCTCAAGAACGCCGGGCGCATGCATCCCGAGGTGCTGGCCCTGGGCGCCTTCGTCTTCATCGCCGTCGCCCTGACCAACGAGAGCCTGCGGCCCAGGCCCGCCCAGGCGGCCGTACCGACCTACGCCGCCGTGCGCGCCATCGTCGACCGCCATTGCGTCATGTGCCACGCGGCCCACCCCACCCACCCTGGCTTTTCCGCCCCGCCCAGCGGCGCGGCCTACGACACCGCCGAGGGCCTCAGGAAATACGCCCCCAGGATCTACGAGCGGGCCGTCGTCACCCACTCCATGCCGCTGGGCAACGAGACCGGCATGACCGACGCCGAGCGCGCCCGGCTGGGCGCCTGGATCAAGGCCGGCGCGCACACGGAGGGTCCATGACCCGCGCCCTCACGCCCCGCCCCCTCACCGCCGCCGCCTTCGCCGCCTTCGGCGACGTCGTCGAGGCATCGGACCGGGCCGAGCAGCTCGACATCAACTACGGCCACACCGTCCGCTTCAACGACCTGGCCGCCATCGACGTGGCGGACGAAGGCGGGCGCGCCATCGTCAGCCTGTTCCGGGCCGATCCCTTGACGCCGCCCCTGCTCAAGGTCTTCGAACGCCATCCGCTGGGCAGCCAGGCCTTCGTGCCGCTCGGCGCCCACGGCTATCTGGTCGCCGTCGCGCCCGCCGGCGCCTTCGACGCGGCCGCCGTGCAGGTGTTCGTGGCCGGGCCGGACCAGGGCGTGAACTACCGCAAGGGCGTCTGGCACCACTTCCTGCTGGCTCTGCACGCGCGCAGCGACTTCCTGGTCATCGACCGGGCGGGGCCGGGCGAGAACCTGGACGAGATCCACCTGGCGCCCGCCGACCAGATCCTGGTCGTTCCATGAGCCTGAAGGCCTACCGCGCCGCCCTGCTGCACGCGCTGGACGACCCCGCCCGCACGCCGGCGGGCGAGGCGATGGTCTGGCATGGCGACGGCCTGCTGGTGGTCGACGGCGGCCATGTCGCGGCCTTCGGCGCCTATGCCGACCTCGCCCCGACCTTGCCCGAGGGCACGCCCGTCGAGGCCCTGCCCGGACGCCTGATCACGCCGGGCTTCGTGGACGCCCACACCCACTATCCCCAGACAGACGTCATGGCCGCCTGGGGCTCCCAGCTCCTGGACTGGCTCAACAACCACACCTTCCCGGCCGAGCTGGCCTTCGCCGACCGCGCCCACGCCGACGAGGCGGCGGGCTTCTTCCTCGACCAGCTCCTGCGCAACGGGACCACGAGCGCCCTGGTGTTCTGCACCGTCCACAAGACCTCGGTGGAGGCCCTGTTCGAGGCCGCCCTGGCGCGGGGCATGCGCCTGGCGGCCGGCAAGGTGCTGATGGACCGCGGCGCGCCGCCGGGTCTTCTCGACACCGTGGAGAGCGGCCGGGCCGACAGCGAGGCCTTGATCCGCGCGTGGCGAGGCCGCGGCCGGCTGGGCTACGCCGTCACGCCACGCTTCGCCGTCACCTCCACCGACGCGCAACTGGCCATGGCCGGCGAACTTGCCGCGGCCCATCCCGACGTGCTGATCCACACCCACCTGTCGGAGAACGAGGTCGAGATCAAACGGGTCGCCGAGCTCTTTCCGGACGCAGGGGACTATCTGGACGTCTATGCCCGCCATGGCCTGCTGACGGACCGTTCGGTCTTCGCCCATTGCGTTCATTCCGACGAGGCGGCCCTGCGCCGGATGGCGGCGGCCGGCGCGTCGGTCGCCTTCTGTCCGTCGTCGAACCTGCTGTTGGGCAGCGGTCTCTTCAGCCGTCGCCGGGCCTGCGCCTGCGGCGTCAACGTCGCCCTCGGCACCGACGTCGGCGCCGGCGCCAGCTTCTTCCTGCCGCAGATGATGGGCGAAGCCTACAAGGTCGGCCAGCTGCTGGACGAGACCCTGGACCCCTTGCAGGCCTTCTACATGGCCACCCTGGCCGGGGCGCGGGCGCTGAAGGCGGAGGACCGCATCGGCAATCTCCTGCCCGGAAAGGAGGCCGATTTCCTGGTCCTGGACCTGGCCGCCACGCCGCTGCTGGCGCGCCGAATCAGGGGCGCCGCGACCTGGCCCGAGACGCTCTTCGCCCTCGCCCTGCTGGCCGACGACCGGGCCGTCGAACGCACCTACCTGGCCGGACGCATGGCACATCGTCGCGGCGCAGGGCCGAGAGGCCCGGGCGCCGCGCCGGTCGAGTGAAGATTCTACCTTTGAGTGTTCTTTCCGGATTCTCGCCGCGAAATCGAGTTCTGCGACTTATGTGCAAATGCGCGGCCAAGGCGTTCGATGTCAGCATCACGCTTAGCGGGCGCATTCATCGCCACATTTGAGCCATCTTATCCCCGGCTCAACTATCACAAATAACGCCGATATCTGAAATATACATCTCCGATAGACACGACGATGAAGATATAACTGGCCGATCCACCAAAGTCTCGTGTGAATACACAAGCACTCATTGCATCTATGTTCTTTCCGAAAACGCCTGACCATCGGCCACTATCGCGATGGTAGCGCCAAAATGTCGCACTTTACCTTCTCTTAGGGGGCAGATCGGTAGATCGGCTGAGCATTCGCTGGCGTTGGCCAGCGCCTTCAGAGATCGGTTCCGCCAGTGCCCACGCCGCGGTCAAGTGTCGCCACAGTCGATTTCGGCGGTGATCTGACGATCCGCGGGATCGGTGAGGCGCACGACCAACTGCGCGGCGCCCTCGGCGGCGGAGGCGGCGTCATCGCCCGGATCGACCCGGCAGCCAGCGTCGATCTGACCTTCGTCCAGCTTCTCGAGTCTGGGCGCCGAGCGGCCGCCGAAGCCGGTCTGAGCCTTGCCCTCGCCGCGCCCGCCGAAGGCGCCCTGCTCGAAACCCTCACGCGCGGCGGCTTCGTCGAGAGCGCCGGCCAACGCGCCTTCTGGCTCGATCAATCGGGAGAAACCTGATGGCGTCCATTCTGGCCGTCGATGACAGCGCGTCTATCCGGCAGGCGATCAAGATCGCCCTGGCCGGCGAGGGCTACAGCGTCGCCGAAGCCGGTGACGGCGCCGAAGGCCTGGCCAAGGCCGGCGGCGGCGGCTTCGACCTGATCATCACCGACCTCAACATGCCGGTGATGGACGGCCTGACGATGATCCGCCAGTTGCGCACCAAGCCGGCCGGGACGGGCGTGCCGATCCTGTTCCTGACCACCGAGAGCGACGCCGACATCAAGGCCCAGGCCAAGGCGGCGGGCGCCACCGGATGGCTGACCAAGCCCTTCGACCCGCAGCAGCTGGTCCGCATCGTCAAGAAGGTGCTGGCCGCGTGAGTTCCGATCCGGTCGCGATCTTCCGCCAGGAAGCCCAGGACCTTCTGGAGCAGATCGAACAGGGCCTGCTGGACCTCGCCGGCCGGCCTGACGACCGCGACACCGTCGACGCGGTGTTCCGCGCCCTGCACACGCTCAAGGGCTCCGGGGCCATGTTCGGCTTCGACGCCCTGGCCGCCTTCACCCACCACTGCGAGAGCGCCTTCGACCGCGTCCGCAAGGGCGAGGTGGCCGCCACACCGGACCTGGTCTCGGCGGTGCTGGCCGCCCAGGACCACATGCGCGCCCTGGCCGAGGGCCGCGAGGCGCCCGGCGCCGAGGGCGAGGCCCTGCTCGCGCGCCTGCGGCGGGCCGTCGACGCCGCCGGCGCGCCCGGCGAGGCCGCCGACGCCGGCCCGGCCCTGACCACCTGGCGCATCCGCTTCAGCCTGCCGGCCGACGCCCTGGCGAACGGCACGCGCCCCCTGCCCCTGCTGGACGAACTGCGCGACCTCGGCGCGTGCCAGGTCACCGCGGTCACCGACACCATTCCGTCCCTGGACGTGCTCGTCCCCACCGAGTGCCATCTGGCCTGGGAGGTGGTGCTGACCACCGAGCACGGCCGCTCGGCGATCGAGGACGTGTTCATCTTCGTCATCGACGACATGGTGCTGGACATCGAGGCCCTCGACGCCCCGGCGCAAGACGTCGAAGCCGCCGGCGGAGAGAGCGCCGCCATCGTCTCCGAAGCGGTCGAGACCCGCGCCGAGCCCGACGGCGGCGACGCCAAGGCGGCCCGCGGCGGCGGCGAGACCGTGCGCGTGCCGGCCGAGCGCCTGGACCAGCTCATGGACCGGGTCGGCGAACTGGTCATCGCCCAGTCCCGCCTCAAGCAACTGGCCGCGGCCGGGACAGAACCCTTGCTGCGCGCCGTCTCGGAAGAGATCGAGCGCCTGGCCGCCGAGCTGCGCGACACCATGATGGTCGTACGCATGGTGCCGGTGGGCCAGCTCTTCGGCCGCTTCCGCCGCCTGATCCACGACCTGGCCCGCGACACCGGCAAGGCCATCGCCCTGACCCTGGAGGGCGAGGCCACCGAGCTGGACAAGACGGTGATCGAGCGCCTGGCCGATCCCCTGGTCCATCTGATCCGCAACGCCGCCGACCACGGGCTGGAGACGCCCGAGCAGCGCGCCGCCGCCGGCAAGCCGGCCGCCGGGACCATCGCCCTGGCCGCCCGCCAGTCGGGGGCCGAGGTGATCATCACCATCACCGACGACGGCCGCGGCATCGACCGCGCCAGGGTCCGAGCCAAGGCCGAGGAAAACGGCCTGATCACGCCGGACGCCGTGCTGAACGACCAGGAACTGCTGCAGCTTATCTTCCAGCCGGGCTTTTCCACCGCCCAGCAGGTCACCAGCCTGTCCGGACGTGGCGTCGGCATGGACGTGGTCAAGCGCACGATCGAGGGCCTGCGCGGCGCCATCGAGGTCACGAGCCACATCGGCGAAGGCTCGCAGATCGCCCTGCGCATCCCGCTGACCCTGGCGATCATCGACGGCCTGCTGGTCCGCGTCGGAGCCGCCCGCTATGTGATCCCCCTGGCCGCCGTCGAGGAATGCGTCGAGCTCAGTCTAGAGCAGGACCTGCGCTCCACCGGACGCAGCGTCATCACCCTGCGCGACCGCCTGGTGCCCTTCATCCGCCTGCGCGACCTCTTCGCCACCGGCACGGCGCCCGACCCGCACCAGAAGGTGGTCATCGTCGCCACAGGCCAGGATCGCGTCGGCCTGGTCGTCGACCAGATCCTTGGCGACCACCAGACGGTGATCAAGTCGCTGAGCCGGTTCCACGCCGATGTCGGAACCTTCTCGGGCGCCACCATCCTGGGCGACGGCGGCGTCGCCCTGATCCTGGATGTCCCTCACCTGGTGGCCGCGGGCCAGCGCCATGACGCGCAACTGCGCGCGGCCGGCTGAGGGAGGAGCCACGCATGAGCATCGCCGAAGCCGCCGACACCCTGCAGGTCCTGACCTTCGACCTGGATGGCGAGACCTTCGCCCTCGACGCCGGGGTGGTGCGCGAGGTGCTGGACGCCACGGCCGGGACACAGGTGCCGGGCGCCCCGGCCTTCGTCGACGCCGTGATCAACTTCCGGGGACGGATCATCCCCCTGGCCGACCTCAGGGTCGCCTTCGGCCTGGACCGTCGGGCCGACAACATCGACAGCCGAGTGGTCGTCATCGAGTACGACCTGGACGGCGATGCGACCCTGATCGGCCTGCGCACCGACAAGGTGCACGAGGTCACCGAGATCGCCGCCGGCGACCTGGAGGCCGCGCCGCGCGTGGGCATGCGCTGGCGCTCGGACTTCATCCGCGGCCTCGCGCGCCGGGAAGGCGACCTGATCGTCCTGCCCGACCTCGACCAGATCTTTCTCACCCGTGGCGGCGCCGTCGGCGCCGTCGTTCCCCTCGCGCCGTCCTGACCCGACGGCCGGAGCCCCGACCATGCGCCTGACCATCAAACTCAAGCTGGCGATCGCCTTCGGCGTTCTGGTGCTGCTGCTCGCCGGCGCCACCACCTTCGGCATCGTCGAACTGAACCGCCTGAACGAGGGCGAGGGCGCGCTGATCAAGGGCCCGGTGGCGCGCTTGCGCAACGCCGAGGAGATGAACATCGCCCTCCTGCAGATCGTGCAGTCCGAGAAGGCCATGGCGATCAGCGACAGCGCCCAGGATGACCTGGCCGAAGCCGCCGCCATCGACAGCCAGATCAAGGTCTTCAACGACCTGATGGAGAAGTCCGACGCCATCGCCAGCGCCGAGACCAAGTCCAAGCTGGCCTCCATCCGCGACAACTGGCAGCGGTTCCTGCCCCTCGATTCCGAGATCCGCCGCCTGGGCACGGAAAACAAGAACGCCGAGGCCGCCAAGCTGATGGCGACCACCGAAAAGCCGGTGGTCGAGGCGATCCTCCAGCACGCCAGCGACCTGATCCACACCGACCAGGAAGAGGTGAAGACGGCGGACGAGCAGGGCGATGTCGACTACGCCAACGCCCGCAACGCCCTGATCGCCGTCCTCGTGGCCTCGGTGCTGCTGGCGACGGCGGCGGGGGTGTGGATCTCGCTCAACATCAGCCGCGGCCTGACCAAGATCATGGGCCTGGCGGACGCCGTGGCCATCGGCGACCTCGATCAGGAAGTCACGGTCACCACCAACGACGAGATCAAGGACCTTGTCGACACGGTCAACCGCATGACCGCCAACCTGCGGGCCACGGCGGCCCTGGCCAACAGCGTCGCCGAGGGCGACCTGACGGTGGACGCCCGGCCGCTGTCCGACAAGGACACCCTGGGCCATTCGCTGAAGCAGATGATCGAGCGGCTGCGCAGCGTCGTGGCCGACGCCCTGTCGGCCTCCGACAACGTGTCTTCCGGCAGCCAGGAACTGTCCGCCACCTCCGAACAGATGAGCCAGGGGGCGACGGAGCAGGCTTCGGCGGCTGAGGAGGCCTCGGCGTCGATGGAGCAGATGGCGGCCAACATCAAGCAGAACGCCGACAACGCCGCCCAGACCGAGAAGATCGCCCGCCAGTCCGCCAAGGACGCCGAGGTGTCGGGTGAGGCGGTGGCCCGCGCCG
>Ga0265327_10000540_pt1 | contig 64733 bp, 51 predicted proteins | sample 41621metaG_FD_202089 | JGI IMG/M metagenome (GOLD analysis project Ga0265327, IMG submission 202089) | Rhizosphere microbial communities from Carex aquatilis grown in University of Washington, Seatle, WA, United States - 4-16-21 metaG | ecosystem: Host-associated > Plants > Roots > Rhizosphere...
GCCGGCGCCGCAGGTATCGGTGCGATTGGTCATGCGCCCCAATTTGTCGTACTGAAATGCAATCACTTGGCCCTTGGCATCGGTCTGATTTTTTAATTCGCCGGTGCTGTAATACACGTAATTCCAGGTGCCCTTGTCGGGGTCCGCCATGCTGATTTTGCGACCGACGGTATCGTAGGTAAAACTGGTGACAACGGTGCTTGGCGAACCAGGCGCCACCGGCACACTGGCGCTACCGCCACTACCGGCCACCACGGTTGTCGCCTGCAATGTACCATTCGCGTTGTACGTGTATTGCACTTGTGAACCCGTGTGATCGACCACGTGGTCTAGCTCGCCGAGCAGATTTTTAAACTCTTGTTTAGTGTGGCCGTTGGCGTCGGTATAGGTGGTCTTCAATCCCGCATATGCAACCGTACTGGACGTGCCATCGGGATACTTGGTTTGTATGACGCGACCGAGACTGCCCACAAGAGTGCCTGGGGTACTGCTATCGTAGACCGTCGTTGTGAATGGCACCGCTGAGAGACTAGTGCCCAAATAATAGGGATTGCTTCGATGCACGATACGCCCCAACGCATCGTATTCTGTAGTGCTCAAGATGTATTGCCCATTAAGCGCAAGCGCAAAAGTGCTGATCGGTCTGGCCAACCGATCATAGCAAGTACCACCGACACTCCCATCCCCTTTCTGCGTATAATCCGCTAAAGCGGTGCCGCCAGGACATAGGCCGAAGGCTATCGTCGAGTAACGCATCGTGGTTGAATAAGCCCCAGTATTACTGTACTCCAGATAGTTGCGCCCAAACGCACCGTAACGAAGTTGCATCTGCGTTCCGTTTAATCCGCTGACCACCAGCGGCTGGCCTAGATTATTACGACTCGCTACTTCCTCCACCTTCTGCTCGAGAGCATTGAAGGTCTGGTTTTTGAAACGACCTAGGCTATCGTACCCCCACCGCGTATAACGGCTGGCGAAATCTGCTCCGCTCATTGTATTTTTGCTGGGATTACCAAATTGATCGTACTCATGTTTGGTCGTCAGCGTATAGCTCGCGTTGTTAGGTTCAATAATTTCTTGCTCCAACAGCCCTCGCTGTGCGGCAACTGGGCAATCTCCACCAGTCATGCAGTAGTAATTGAATTGCGAGGATCGAGTGGTCGTGGCTTGCCCCGGGCGGCTGCTGGTCACCACGCTTTGCGTCAATCGACCCAAGCGCTGCATATCGGGATCGGAGCTGGGACCGTACGTATTCGCAGTGAGTTTAGTCGCCACGAGATTACTGCCATTCAAATCGTTGTAGGTATCGACTTGGACACTCAAGGCATTGCCATAACCATCGAATGTATTGGATGTCTTAACGAGCGACAGCAGCGGATTACCCGACGTACTGGGGTCGTAAGTCCAATCGAACGTGGCAGCCAAGACGGGTAAATAAGGTGCTGTAGAATTGCCATTACCCCAGTTCTGAAAACTCCAGAAATTGATAGCGGTGCGAATTAACTTACCGTCACTGGTGTACACCTTTGTCCCCGACGGATACCCGATGAAGGGATAATCCTGCCGATAGGTATTTTGGGTGATGATCTTGGTTTGCCAGTCTTGGGTAGTGATGGACTGGAAGCCCAACATGCCCCGCCCGCCCGCCTGGATCTTGGCCTCGCCATAGTAGTAATCGATTCGACTTGTGGCGGTGGTACTCACATTGCCGAGCGTGGCTGCACTGGTCGCCGGTGCGGTGCTAGAGACCGAGATCACCACATAAGTCGGCGCGAGAAACTCCAAGACCGGCGCATTCGGATCGCGGCCGTTAGTCTGCGACGGATAAGGCAGCGGAAAGTTACTGTTGAGCGCGGTATAGAACGACGACCAATCGGGCTCGACTTGATTGCATGGGTAATCCATAACCGTGAAATCCACGTGCAGCGCGCCGACAAAAGCCGGGCAAGGTAAGCCCTTGCCGCCGCTGCTACCAACATTCAACCGCGTGTAGTGACTCGTCGTCGCAAGGTTATCGTAGGTAATCGTAGTCGTAGCGCCGAGGCCATTGGTGATCTGGGATATGATCGGCTTGGGTGGCGTAGCGGCAGCATTGTTGTTATAGACAGTGATCGTATCGTTGGCCGAGCCGTTGATGACGACGTAGTCCGTTTGCCCGTCGCCATTCACGTCGAGGTAATAGCGTTGATCGCTGCTGGCTGTGGTGCCTATCGTGAACGGCGTACCGAAACTTTGCGTCGATTGACTCCACAACGCCACCATTCTGTTTCCAGAGTTACTGTCGACCCACAGTAAATCGGGCGAACCATCGCCATTATAATCTACCGTAGTGACCTCTGGGCTAAAGGTATGCAAGTTGTCGTTTTTAGGGGAGAATCCTGCTAAAGCAGTGCCTGTGAGGTTGGTGTTCACAAAAGTGCCGTTGCCCAAATTCAGCCGGTACCTCCAAACGTCTTGGGTATCTTTGTACAGCACATCGCTGAATCCATCTCCATTGATATCCAAGAAGCGTATGGGCTGAGTGTCCCAACTAGGAGCACTGACGCCCGCCGCTAAAATGCCCTGCGTAAGGGTGGAGGTTGCCTGTGTAGTCCCCGTAGAAAACTCCACATCGACATTGGTTGTGCAAGTTACAGAAGGCCAGTGGGGGCCCGCAGGGGCCGGAGTACAGCTGACCGGATTGCCCGTCGAATCGACCGTATAAAAATATGCAAAATCCATCCGCCCATCGCCATTGATGTCGGCGATATCAACGATCCTACCGTTGCTATATATCGTAGGAATCGGTGCAGCGGCCGAACTTGTTATAGGAAGGCTGCTGGCCGGGCCGTATTGATAATAGAGCGGCGACGATACCGGCTGGCTCGCATTAACCATCAAAAAGCTCTGAGTGTTACCTGAGACCGCATCGGTCAAACCATCCGCATTTAAATCGACAAACCACGACGGCGGCCCTAACGAGCCGAGGAGTCTTGAATAAATAACCCCCGTATTGGCATCCCCTGCATACGAATTTAGACGCCATGTGCCATCGGACTGTGGCATTGATCTATACACATACCAGGGGTTACCGGACCCAAACGTCATCGCTATATCAACGCGCCCATCCACGTTGTAATCGAGTGCTTTCAGCTGGATTGGAGATGGCTGAACAATCTCCTGCGACGTGCTGTCATTGTAAAGTCCGGGGTTCCAATGGCCCTGGCAGTCGGACAGCGCGTAGCGTTGGTAATACGTACTGCCATCGGCGGTTTCTGCCCACGCGAAATCCGGACAGCCGTCACCATTAATGTCCGCTGGAATTAGCGTTGTGATGGTTCGCCCACGTGCGGTGGCCCCTAATGAAACCGTCGATCCGGTGTTACTAAACCCAACCTGTTGACTCGTGCCGTTCCCGATTCCGGACCAGCTGAATTGCGTAGCTGGCTTGCAAACATTTCCGCCCGCCGCGCTCGTCGCACACTCCTGGATGCTCATTAACCGGCTCAGATCGTACGGAATTTGATTGCCCACACTGTCACTAAGGTTGCTGCTTTCTGTGTACACCAGATTGTACGAGCGCACTACTGCGCCCGCATTCTCAGTACTGATCTTATTGATGCGGAGCGCATTCCCTGTGAATGAATAGCCGGCGTTGTAGCCTATGCCGGTTAAGTCATTGCGCCCCTCATAATTAAAGATAATACGCGCGCCATAGTTGTCAGGCCCTGAGCTAGAACCGTAGGCATACCGAATATCGGTTATTAGCCACCCGTTGTACCAGCCGTATTGATACCAAATCGCATTGCCAACGCTGTCTTGGAATTTGCGTAATCGCCACGTCATGATGTGCGTCACAGCATCGTTATTGGCGTAAATTTTACCGACCACGTTCGGGTCGCCACCCAGCGGCGCTGCGTTGGGATCGCTAGATGCTGGTGCGTCGCCATAAAAGGAGACGGAGCCATCTTTCTTCTCGACCCTCCAATAACTCGGATGCCCGGCGCTGCCGTTAAGGGCAGTGATCCGTGCGTATGTGTCGATTTCTGTTTTGTACACCGAGCCAGGATCACCGTAGTTGCCCGACACCACAACCAAACGTTGCCCATCTAGGCAGAAACGATCTTGATTACTCCAGGTAATCGGCATCGGATTATGATCTTGCTGCTGGGTTTGCCGGCAACGTGTGATATCGGAAAGCCCACCCAGCGACCAGCCCTGACCGAGCACACCATTGCCGCCCTGACTGTTGTAGCTCAACGAAAGCTGTGGGGTTACACCGGCGGTACCCGGCGTGGCGAAAATCGGTATTTTGTAGGTCGCCGCGCCACCTTCGTCGACACGAAATATACCTTCAGTAAAACCGACCGCATCGGAACCATCTATGTCAGTTTGCGCTACATTCGGCAACACAGCGGGTATGGCATTGCCGGGAACGGCACCTGCGGTTGCTACAACCACAGTAACGGCCGCGCTATAGGGGCTGCAGCTAATTAAATTGCAGGCGCGCACTTGGAAGTTGAAGGTTCCTGCCTGACTACTCACAAGATTGGATGGCGTTGCGCCCGTATAGATGGTCGCCCAACTGCCGCCCACCAAGCGTGATTGCAGCTCATAAGTGAGTGCCACATCCACGTTACTCCAACTGACTGTGTAACTACCCGAATCATTAGTAGCAGGCGCCGTTAAACCGGTAGGTGTGGTGGGCGCTACGCCGACAGTCGTAAAGGCGGCGGTGAAAGCACTGCAACCAGTGACATTACACGATTGCACTTGATAGCTATAACTGCCGGCACCGCGCCCAGTGACGTTATAAGACGCCACACTCGGAGTGGCGATCGTCGCCCAACTGCCACTGCCAACTTTTTCTTGAAGCGTATAAGTGTTCGTGCCGGGCGTTGCCCCCCAACTGAGCGTAAATGCACCGCCGTTTGTTGCAGGACCCGAAATCGCGCCGGGCGTCGGCGGCAACACACCGACGTACGTCGTTGCGAGTCCACTGTTTGCGCCGCACCCGCTGCTATTGCAAGCTCGCACTTGGTAATCGTAAATACCAGTGGTTAATCCCGACAGCGCTGCGGTAGTGGCAGTGCCGCTATATACGGTCGACCACGCACCGCCGTTGCGTTGATCGAGCTGGTAGCTCGTTGCAGTGGCAGCGGTCGCCCACGAAGCACTATAAGCGCCGGAGCTACTGCTAGGCGGTAATGTGAGGGTCGCCGGTGGGTTCGGCGGCAATAACACCGAAATACTTTGAATGGGACTATTGGCGCTGCAACCACTCGCGTTACACGCGCGTACTTGGTACTGGTAATACCCATTGGTATTGCCGAACAAATTAGTGCCGAGCGCGTTCCCGCTGAAAATAGTTGTCCACGTACCGGAGTAATCGACACTTTGGTCCACTTGATAAGTGGTCGCGGTCGGCGAGGCTAGCCACGATAAGCTGTAAGTGCCGGTGCCACTAGTAGCGGGTGGTACCACCATCGTTGTCGGTGGTGGCGGCACCGATACTACAGTCGCAGCAACATCTGAGGAAAACGGCGCACACACATAGTACCAACATGGGTGCACTCTGAAATTGTAGGTCCCGCTTAACAGACCACTGGCTGAATACGTTGTCGTCGTGGTGGGAGTCAGCGAAGTCCAAGCACCGCCGTCGACCTGTTGCTCAAGCGTATAAAGGCCCGCGGGGGCGACAGTCGTCCAACTCATATTGAACGCGCCGGTGTTGTTCGTGGCGGGTGTCGTAATAGTAGGGACCGCGTTGTAAACGATAACGGTGATATCGTTCGTCGTCGCGCAATTAGCGCAAAGTCCAACAAAGCCGGTGTAGTAATAAACACCCGGGCTTTTACCGCCAATATTATAAGTCCGAGTGCCGGCCGCCGGCGTATAGGAAGTTTTATTCGTTGCGGTCGACTGGAGGTAAGGCGCCGTTTGCGCCTCCATCAAAGAACCTAAATCGCCACCGGTCCAGTTAACGAAGAACGTACCGTTAGCCGGATAACCGATATACACCGACTGATAGTCACCGCCCGTAATGGTCGGCGGCGCGACGACATTGACTGTAAACGTGGCTGAAGTGAACGGCGCGCACGCTAAAAAAAAGCAAGGGTGAACGCGGTAGTTGTAAGTGCCCACAGCAAGGGCTGGTGTCGTGAAAGAATTTGCACTGCCACTGTAAACCGTCGTCCATGCCCCTCCGTTGAATTGTTGCTCCAATACATAAGCATTGGAGGGCGCGACGGGCGTCCAACTGATCGGCACCGTATTGCTGTACGCGGTGGACCACGACGAGATCACCGGCAGAGTGTTATAAACCACATAGGCAACATCGTTGGTCATTGCACAGTCGTTGCAAATCCCCAGGAAGCCTGTGTAATAGTAAACACCGGAGGTTTTACCCGTCACATTGTAGGATCGACTGCCGGCCGCCGGCGAATAACTTGTTTTGTTTGTCGCACCGGTCTGAAGGTACGGTGCAGTTTGCGCCTCCAGCAAAGCCCCTACATCACCGCCACTCCAGTTAACGGTAAATGCGCCACTCGTGGAATAGATCGACTGATAATTGGTATCGGTCAATGTCGGTGGCGTAAGCACCGTAGTGGTCGCCACTGCCGATGTGAACCCTGCGGCAATTATGTTCGTAACGGGGCGTACTCGAAAATTGTAAGTGCCCGCAGCTAGCGCAGAGGTGGTATACGAGGCGGCGGTCCCGGCATAAATTTGTGTCCACGCGCCGCCGTTAAATTGTTGCTCGAGTATGTAGCTGGAGGCAGGAGCGGCCGTAGTCCAGGTGATTGGCAGTGTATTCCCCGCGTAGGCCGTGGACCATACGGTAATGACGGGAAGAGATCTATAAAGGATGACTGCGACATCGTTGGTAGAGGCAAGTCCGACAAACCCAGTGTAGTAATAAAGACCGGCTGCTTTTCCCGTTACCGTATACACGCTGCTACCAGCGGGAAGCGGGGTATAGTTTATTTTGTTAGTAGCACCGGACTGCAGGTACGGAGCCGATTGAGCCTCCAGCAAGCCCTGTAGATCACCACCGGTCCACGTAACATAAAAAGATCCGGTAGTGGAATATATCGACTGAGGGCTCCCGCCCGTCAGTGTTGGGATGGCATGCGCACTGAGCGATACCAGCAATAACAATGCGCCAACGACGACCGAGCATCGATGAAACATACTTAGAAGCGATCCGCGAAAAAAAACTCGAGCCAACCCCATCAAATGCGGACTACGCATTCAGCGTTCCTTATTTATTTTTTGTTTGGTTAATTGTTGTTCGGTACCTGCGCAGCGAAGTCACCGCGCTTTCAGTACCAATATTTGTGCAATATAATACCTGGAAAAACACATCTCGGAAGTGTATTGCATTCGACTAACACAAATTTAAAGCGAGCGATCAACTTTTAACCAGCCACGGAAATCGTCTTTACGAACGCTATCTCCACCGACCGGTACTTAACGCAAAAATCGAACGACGCGACGATTTAGCGTGACAATAAGTGCCTCGGCGAATGCTCGCTGAAGACATGTAAGGAGGGATACAAAACTGGTAACCATGCACCGTATATCGCGCTTCTGTTGACAAGCCAACGGCGCAAACCGTATGGTATTTCCCATAACTATCGACTAAAAGCGCCTCGCCAAAAGGAACTCCATGTTAAATCACCGTCGTTCAATTCGCATACTTGCGGGGATTGTGTTCGCCACTGCCGCAGCCTGGAGCAGCGCGCAAACCACTGCGACCCAATCCTCCACCCCGAGTGCCGGAATGAAAGCGCCGCCGCAGTTTCCCGCTAGCAATACGGTATTGCAAGCAGCCCTGAGCGATTACTCTCACTGCATCGATAATGCTATCGCGGCGTCGGCGGATGCACAAAGCACCACCACGGCGGACGCGGTTGCGGCCCAATGCGCAGCCCCACAGGCACAGTTAAAGCAAATGCTGCCGGCGGACGCTTACGATAAGGGCATGACAAACACCCGTCAGCGTGTGACCAGTGTGCTTGCTGCACAAAAAGCAGCGCCGGCGAGTCCTTAATTTAACTGGGGACTTTTCAGCCAATGCGATGTTTTCAGCCTATTTTTCTGTTGAGTCCTCTTGCGTGAGCCCATCAACTCCGCCGGTAGCGGTATGACTCATGACATTAGTTTGCGGGGCGGCCCCGGTTGGCGTACGCGGGCTCTCATAATGGCATCTGCTTATCTACCGCCAGCGATCGATTGGAAGACATACCGGCTCCATTGCGTTGCACTAGCGTTAGCGCTAATTTGGGGTGGCGCGATCGCTCAAAATATGTACGGCGCTCTCGGTACCACTCGTGCCGCCGCAATCAATAGCAATCCGCTAAAAACAACGGCAACAGCCGAAGCACAGCGACCAGGCTCCCTAGATGTAGCAGCGATTAGCGGATTAAATTTATTTGGGGCTATAGTTAGCGCGCCGGCCATCGACCCCGCAAACCTACCTGCGACGCAATTGAATTTGAAGTTGGCGGGTATTTTCAACAACACGCATAACGAATATTCGCGCGCACTGATCGCCGAAGAAGGCAAACCTGCCAAGCCGTATTTTATTGGCGATTCGTTACCCGGCGACGCGAAGTTGCGCAGCATCGATAACGACTTTGTGATTATTCAGCGCGGCGAGCGTTTAGAGAAATTGCCGCTGCATAACAGTACGATTGCCAGCACGGTACCGGCGAGGCACACGGTATTGCCGTCGATCGCCCTAGCGAATCCTCAGCCCTCCTCCGCACCGGCGCCACAACTACCCGCTTCCGGGGTTACGGCGCAAACGGTTTATAAAGGCCTGGAGGATAGATTGGCTGCAATTCGTCAGACACGGACGACCAATACACCGTAAAATGGCGGGCATGGCCCTCCTCACGATAATAGTCGTGGCCATACCGATACACTCCATCACACTCTATTGGCTAAGCGACATTTTGCTGGGCCGTTTTGACGCGGGAAATAGGTAAATATCGTGCCCTCACAGATGCGCCGTGCGCACGCAAAAACCGTAGCCGTAGTATTTCGCGCCTGGATAGCGGTCTGTACTATTTTGTCTGTCGAACCTAACCTGCACGCTGCCGATGCAATAGCGGGTGCTGCGGCCACTGCTAATCCGGCGCAAAATCTGTCGCCCGGCGACGACGGAGAAAAAATCACCCTTGCGCTCGAAAACGCCGACATCAAAGAGCTGATTCGCTGGGCCGCCGAACATATCAACAAAAATATTATTCTGCATCCCGACGTAAAGGGCCAGGTCACGGTGATTTCCGGCGCGCCGTTAACGCGCGAAGAAGCGTATGCGGTATTTTTATCGACATTGCGCGTCTATGGCTATGCGGTAATCAATAACAACAATGTCTTGCAGGTCGTGCCAGCCGAAGTCGCCAATCAAAATGGCGCGCCGCTGATCAATGGCGAAACCAATCGAGTGGGCTCCGGCGAAGATGTCGTCGTGCAGATCGTTAAAGTTAAAAATATTTCGGCCGCGCAGTTGGCCACGTTATTAAAACCGATGTTGCCGAATTCAGCGCTACTGACCCCCTACCCCGACAGCAATATGTTATTGATCAGCGCGCGGGCTCAGCAAATCGAAAAGCTGCGGCCGATCATTGCCCGTCTCGATCAAGGCGGCGGCACCGACATCGAAATGCTCACGCTCGAATTCGCGCGCGCAAAGGATGTCGTACAAATCGTCAATACCTTGCTGAATAAAAGCAGCGGACAGGCAGCCGCGACCACCAACTTTACGCTCACCGTCGACGAGCGCAGCAACAGCGTGCTGATGAGCGGCGATCCGATTGTGCGGCAGCAAGTACGCAGCTTGATAGAGCGTCTCGACAAACCTAAAAGTGGTCAAGGCAATACCCAAGTGGTGTTTGTACGTTTTGCTGCGGCCGAAACGCTGGCGCCGATTTTACAAGGCGTATCGTCCAGTTTTCTGAAAAGTGACAAGGATCAGGCCAGTGCCAATGTCGATCTCAAAATTGAGGTCAGTAAGGAAAATAATGCACTGATCATTACCGCACCGCCCGCTTTACAGGAAGTCATTAAGGGAGTGATCCGCGAGCTGGACGTGCGCCGACCGCAGGTGATTGTCGAAGCGGTGATCGTCGAGGTGAACGACGATATTCTTAATAATTTAGGCGTGCAGTGGAATACCGGCGCCCCCAGCGACAACGGCGTGTTTGCCGGTAGCAAAACGATGCCTGATGGCACGATTTCAGGCCTCGATGGCACCAGCCTTGGCGCCGGCTTAACCTTAGGGTTTTATCACGCGGGCGATTTGCGCGGTTTAATTCGTGCGTTGAAATCCAATACTGCGGCCAATTTGTTGTCGACACCGACCATCGTTGCGCTCGATAACGAATTAGCACAGATACTGGTGGGCTCCAACGTGCCGTTTATCACCGGCCAGTCAACCAGCGCAGCGTCGTCGACCACTACGCCGTTCCAAACCATCGAGCGTAAAGATATTGGTATTACACTGAAAGTAAAACCGCGCATCAATGACGACAGCTCCATCACCATGGATGTCGATCAAACCGTGGAAAGCATCGCCCCCAGCAATGCGAAAGCCGCCGATTTGGTCACCAACAAACGCAATATCACGACCCGCGTATTGATTGAAAACGATCAGGTTTTGGTGTTGGGCGGTCTCATCCAAAACGATGTCACCGATGCGCAGGCGAAAGTACCGGTGCTCGGCGACATGCCCGTGGTCGGCCGTCTATTTCGCAGCACCAATACCGAAGTGAAAAAGAGCAACCTGATGATCTTTATTCATCCGCGCATTCTCGCCAACGCGGCGGATGCACGCTCTTTATCGTCCGAGCGCTACGAAGGCATGCGCAGCAAGCAACAGAAGATCAATCAGGATATCGATCGAATTTTTATTCCGCAAAGCATGCCGCTATTGCCCGAATTGGCGCCTAAGCAACCCGCCGCACCGTTCGTGCCTCCCAGTGCAACCCTACAAAATACAGCGCCTATCGAGGCCGTCTCTAAGGTAGGCGAAACGCCGTCGAACACTGCACCCGACTAACGATGATGGAAGACCGCGCGCACAAAGCTCCTCTTTTACCGTATACGTTTGCCAAACGTTTTCGGTTGGTGCGCGTCGATGATAATCCGTCGAATCCAGCCCGCATCCTTATTACGGCGCAGACGCCCGCCAGCGCCCTATTTGAAGCGCGACGTTTTTTTGCCTGCCCGCTAACCTTTGAAACGGTCGACGAAAATACCCTGAATCAACAATTAGCGGCAGCCTATGAACATCAATCGGGCGCCGCCCAGCAAGCGGTGACCGCCGCTGACGACAGTATCGATCTCAATCGCCTGGCGGAATTGACGCCGATCACCGAAGACTTGTTAGAACAGAATGACGATTCGCCGATCATTCGTTTAATCAATGCGATTCTCGCTGAGGCACTGCGCGAGACCGCATCGGATATTCACATCGAAACGTTTGAAATGCGAATCGCGGTCCGCTTTCGCGTCGATGGTGTGTTGCGCAGCGTGCTGGAACCGAAGCGCGCGCTGGCGCAGCTCTTGGTATCGCGCATCAAGGTCATGGCGAAGCTCGATATCGCCGAAAAGCGACTGCCGCAGGACGGCCGCTTGTCACTGCGCATCGGCAACCGCGAAGTCGATGTACGGGTTTCTACCATTCCGACCCGGCACGGCGAACGCGTCGTAATGCGGTTGCTGGAAAAAAGTACCGATCGCATCGATCTCAGTGTATTGGGAATGGCCGAGCGCGATTTAACGACCCTGAAAAATATTCTCGCGCAGCCGCACGGCGTCATCCTGGTAACGGGCCCCACCGGCTCGGGTAAAAGCACGTCGCTGTATGCCTCGCTGTCATCGCTCAACGATGGCTCGCGCAACATCCTCACTATTGAAGATCCGATCGAATACGATATCGAGGGTATCGGTCAAACACAGGTGAATACTAAAGCCGGGATGAGCTTTGCGCGCGGCCTGCGCGCTATCCTGCGGCAAGATCCCGACATTGTTATGATCGGCGAAATTCGCGATACCGAAACCGCGGAGATCGCAATTCAGGCCAGCCTCACCGGTCACTTGGTGTTGTCCACGCTGCACACCAATACGGCGATCGGCGCGATCGCGCGTTTAATCGATATGGGGGTCGAGCCGTTTTTATTGTCCTCGAGCCTTTCCGCACTGATCGCGCAGCGTCTAGTGCGCCAATTGTGCAATGCGTGCAAAGAACCCTATGAAGCCGATGCCGCTACGTTTGCGCATCTCGATCGGCTGTTCAATAAAAATTCAACGATCGATGCAGACGCAGTAACCCCACCCCAACCGTTGCGGCTCTATCGCCCCGTCGGCTGTGAGCAATGCCATGAGCAAGGCTATCGCGGCCGCACCGGTGTTTACGAAATCGTTCCGCTCAATGAGGCCATGCGCACACTCATTCATCAGCGCGCCAGCGAGCAGGAACTGACACAATGCGCACGCCAATTCAGCACGAACATGCTGCAAGATGGTATCGAAAAAGTTAAAGCCGGTATTACCTCCCTCGATGAGCTGCTGCGGGTGATTCATGCCCACTGACACCGTTTCGGAGATTTTAATTTACAGTCGCCCAAAGACACCGTGCACTCAAGAAACTTTTGATTGGTTGATTGCTCCAGCCACTGTCGATGCGGAAAAAGAACGCGGTACCGGCCTGGAGTCTTTGCAGGCAGAATTGCAACCGGCAACGCAGGACACGCAATCATCGACGGCGAACGCAGTCAGTGCGACATTAATCCTGCCAGCGGAAGCCGCGCTAATTAAAACAATCGCCGTTCCCTCGGCCAAGCAACAGCATATTCGCGCCGCCGTACCGCATTTAATCGAGGAGTGGACGGCTGCGGAGCTTGAAGATTTACATATTGCGTTCGGCGACCGCTCAAGCGCCGGCAGCGTACCGGTAGTTGCCATCGACCGCGATGCGCTGCAGCGTTGGCTGGCTTTATCGGAAACGCCTTTCTTGCGCGCTGATCGCGTCTTTGTCGATGCACTGCTGCTGCCCGTTGCACCGCAAACGCTGACGTTGGCGCTGGATGGTGAACGCGCATTACTGCGATGGTCCGATCAGCAGGCGGGCGCAATAGAGATCAGTGCGCTGGATTGCGTGCTGGTCACTTTATTGAACCATGAAGAAATCAATACCATCGATGTCATTACGCCTTTAGCTGCCGACTGCCGCCATGCGCCGTTATTGCAAGACGTACTCCCCGCTCTTGCACGCAGCTTTAGTCTCAATATTGAATACCGGTCGATTGGTCGTACGTTGCTCGATTTCTTGGCCGAGCAGCTAGCGTCGCTGGAAAGTAGTCCGCCGCTCAATCTACGTCAGGGCGAATTCGCGCCACCCAATGAGCATTCTATTAACTGGCGTCGTTGGCGCCCGGTGGCCATCGTCGCCGGCGTCTGTTTAGCCCTGCAAATTTCTTTAAATTTGATATTGGGGCTAACACTCAATCATCAGGCCGATTCGACGCACGCCCAATCAGAAAAGCTCTACCGCGAACTCTTTCCGCAGGATAAGCGGCTGGTTAATTTGTTGCAGCAGACCCGAGCCCACTTGGATGCAGGCAGCCTGAGCGGCCACGCATCGTTTCCGGCACTATTCAGCTACCTCACTAAAGCGATCCAGAATCTGTCCAACGAACATCCTCCGCAATTGCGCGCGCTACAATACGACGCCAATACCGGCGACCTGCAAGTTGAAGTCGTCGTGGATAACATACAAACGCTGGACGATCTAAAAAAACGTCTCGGTATCGATGGCATAACTACCAAAGTACTGCACGCCGCCAATGAAAATGGCGCGCTGGTCAGCCGCATCAGTTTAATGGGGCATTGAGCGATGATGTTTCCGTTGAAAGTGCAACAAGCGAAAAAAGCTGCTTTTGCGTACTATCAAAAACTGCCCAGCCGAGAGCGCGTTATTGCTCTTTCAATTGCAGGCTTAAGTATTCTGTTATTGATCTATACGGCACTCCTTGGCCCAACCCTGTCATTCAGCCGGAATGCACGTCTGACGCTGGATAACGAGCGCGCCGCCATTGATTTTATTCAACAGCACGCCGATCAGATACGACAAATAAATGCTGCTCGCCAGGCAAAAACGGGGCAGGATACGACGCTGCTGACACTCGCGTCCAAAACAGCCGGTGAACACAAATTAATCCTGCAGCGCTATGAGCCGACCGCGGATGGCAAACTGGGATTGTGGCTATCCGAAACTGAGTTTAATACGCTGCTAATTTGGATCGATCAATTGGTGCACCAATACGATATACAAATTAATCGCATCAATATCACGCAGTCTACGAAACCTGGATTGGTGGAAGTGCAATTGACGCTTCAACAGTGATAAATGCCTAGAGCGTCTCATAATGAGATTACGAAAATGAAATCCGTTTTATTGCAGCGTTGCGCTGTCGCGATGATCGTCGCTAGCATTGGGTTTATCATTTATTGCTATGCAGATTGGTGGCTGCCGCTCGTTGATTCGCAGCAAGCTGCCAGTGTCGCCCCCTCTTCTGCCGATGCAACGGCAAAAGCGACCCCGGCCACTGCGAACACTGTCGCTCCGGCAGTCTATGCCGATTTGGAAAAACGACTGCAAGAATTACGCAAGCAGAAATAGTCGGATATCTTTATCAGTCATTGAATTCGAAAGAGCGCGCGCATTACTCGCATACGTTAGCGGCATAACCAATCGGCAAACTTAAGCTCGGCGCGAATCCGTGCCGACACGGAGCGGGCTCTACGCGCGGTGCGCGCCGGGCCAATTGAACAGCATTGTCCCGGCCTTCGGTGACGGTCCCTTTCGCGAAAAAATTAATTTTAGAATATCTCCAGCTGTTGCATACACTAATCAAGTTCGAGAAACCTCTATAGCAGTTGTATCAGTTCCTTATTGTCCTATTTTCTAATCACGCACTAGTAATCTCCGATTAATCGAGTTAATTTTTTGCCAATTTACGCACCAACAATAGGGCTCATTGTCGTGAGGTCCATTGCGTGTTGAATTGCATGTCCGATTGACCCTTTTAGTGCGATCATTTGTACCTATAGTTGACCCGTGCGTGGCGCGTCGCTTGCTCGATATTTTGCTATTTCTGCCGATTCATATGGGTCAATCTAAATTGCAATTCGTAGGTCAATCGGACATGCAATTCAACAGCGCAACACCTCAGAAAAGCTCAAAAGCTTGCATCGACCCGAAGAATATTTAATAGAGTTACTGGTCGCTGCATTGGATTACTCCGCAGCAAACCCAGATCGCTTAATTGCATTCACCCCCGAAGCATCCTCTGCCGTCACCACCTTTTTAGTAGCTGACGCCAGCTACGCATTATGCTTTGCCGACTTCCTATGCTCACGAATTTTAGAGCAGCTGGAGGACATGGAAAAATATGCAGGCGAAGAAATTTTAGTGATTGTCGAATGGTTCAATCGAATTCTTGCATCTTATCTGTCAATACCGAGTCGACTGAACAACCGGCCAGACGATTTACGCCACAGACTTCGTCAGATGCTACCTGAGTTTGTTCGCTTTAACGAAGTAATAAAGGACCCCAGCAAGTGATCAGTGACATTGCGCCAGTTTTTAAAATGCTGTTGGACACCTTGGCCAAAGCTGATTCCAAAGCATTCTCCAGAATCATCCTTGATCGCGACTTTGACATTATTGACGGTTTACTTGCCGAACAAAAAGCTCTCGCCGAAGTATTGGTGTCGTTGGATGAACAGACATCAGTTGTCAACCTACAAGCATTTGGACAAATCCTAATTGGCCGAGCTGAAGTAACAAAAGTCTGGTACGAGCACTGGCGAAATGTCATCACTGCAGAATCATCGACCGCGATTCGCGCCACAGCTGCCAGAGAAAGCGAATAATTTGAGTGCCGATGCGCCACCATCGCCTAGCTTGCGCTCCAAGACATTCACTTGATCGCAATGTCGCTGCATGCTTTTCCAATCGTAACGCCGGACGATTGGAAATGGATACGGAACAAAAAATATCCGATCACAATAGTAAAACAGTCGATTGGGTGACCGAAAAAATGTTCGCCGCGGATACCGGACTGTCAGCACGTGCATTAGAGGCACATCGTCAACGCGGCGTGCTGCCAGAGGGACTTGTCTGGCTCAAAAGTGCAATCGGCAGAATTCTTTACAGTAGGAGAGGATGGGATACATGGGTAGGAAGCCAACGGAGTTCCCTGATGGAATCTCAACAGAGTGCGATCGCATTGTCGTTCGGTTCCAGTGGAATGGCGAAAGAATCCGAGAGTCACTCTCGCTCCCGATTACACCGAAAAACATCGAGCGCGCCAGTCGTCTTCGAAGTGAAGTAATTACGCGTATTAAGTACGGTAACTTCACGCTGAACGATTTTGAGAATTATTTTCCCTCCAGTAAACGAGTTCAAGGACTTATTCAGCCCGATTATTTTGGACCGTATGCGCAGCAATGGCTCGATGCGGTGGAGGTCAGCCCCAATACCCGCCAGGAATACAAAAAGATACTCAATAAATACTGGATGCCGAGATTCGCTACGCGCCAATTGCCACTTATTGCCTATAGCGAACTACGAGGCGCCGTCAACGAGATTGCGTGGCCCACCAATAAAACTCGCAATAATGCGTTGATTCCTTTGCGAGGCATTTTCGGTATGGCGCTCGAGGATGAAATCATCGAGCGCGACCCTACTGCGAAGTTAAAAAACCTGAAACATCAGAAGCCGCCTGTCGACCCGTTCTCACGCGACGAAGCAGAGCTCATTCTTGCCAAGCTGTATGAACAGTTCCAAGGTATCGAAGCAATACATGCGGCGTATTTTGAGTTTGCTTTTTTCACGGGCATGCGGCCCAGCGAAATGCTGGCGTTGCGTTGGAACGATATCGACTCACGAGAAGGTTACGCTAGAGTCTCTAAAGCGCAGTCTAAAGGCCGCCTGAACAATCGCACAAAGATTTCCGAGGTTAGGGATGTCCGCTTGAATGAGCGCGCCCTGCACGCCCTGGAGGTCGTTAAACCTTACACCGCCGAGATAGGCGGCTGCGTTTTTCGCTCGCATCGCTACGGTGCCGAATTCAAAACAGAGAAGTCACAACGCATAATTTTTACCCGCGCGTTGAAAGCACTCGGCATCCGCCACCGTAAGGCGTACAACACACGCCACACCTACGCGACGATGCTATTGATGTCCGGCGTGAATATTAATTTTGTCGCGAGTCAGTTGGGGCATTCGCCAATTATGACGGCGACAGTTTATTCAAAATGGATTACGGGTGAAGCAGATAAAGCTGAAATGGCAAAACTAAACACGTCAGTGATGGAAGGAAAAAACGAAGAAAAAATTTCGGAAAAAAATGGAATTGGCGGGAAATTGGCGGGAACGCCACGCCGCTCTGCACAAGTGATTGAATTGAAACGGAGAAATTGGTCGGGACGGCAGGATTTGAACCTGCGACCACATGCCCCCCAGGCATGTGCGCTACCAGGCTGCGCTACGCCCCGATTTATTTATCGAACTCTTTGCATACAAGGGTTTAGTGACTTACAAACGCTTGCGGGATCCAGTGGGAAGCGACCCCTAAAGAGGGCCGCAATATTAACTCAACCGGGAGGGTTAGTGAACTAACTTCGCAAAACTTTTACGACGTCTTCCAACTCTACAATCATTTGCTTGATCAGCTCGGCGTAACCGCTTTGATCGGCATCGTCGGAGTGATCGGTCATGCGCTGACGAGCGCCGCCGATGGTGTAGCCTTGTTCGTACAGCAAGCTGCGAATCTGGCGAATCAGCAATACATCCTGGCGCTGATAATAGCGGCGATTACCCCGTCGCTTGACGGGCTTGAGCTGTGGAAATTCCTGCTCCCAGTAACGCAATACGTGCGGCTTAACACTGCACAGCTCGCTCACTTCACCGATCGTGAAATAGCGTTTCGCCGGGATCGCGGGCAACTCGTCGTTATGACTTGGTTCCAGCATACGATTCTACCCTTGCTTTCAATTTTTGACCGGGGCGAAATGTAACAACGCGTCGCGCGGAGATGGGAATCTCTTCGCCGGTCTTGGGATTGCGGCCCGGACGCTGACTTTTATCGCGCAGATCAAAGTTGCCGAAACCGGATAGTTTCACCTGCTCATTGGTTTCCAAACAGGTGCGAATCTCTTCGAAAAAAATCTCCACCAACTCCTTGGCCTCGCGCTTGTTAAGCCCGAGCTCCTCGAATAGCTTTTCGGCCATTTCCGCTTTGGTGAGCGCCGTCATTACTAATTCCTTAAGGTCGCCGCCAATCGTTCTTTTAGTGCATCGACTACGGCTTCGACAGTAGTGTTAACTTCGTCCTCGGTAAGAGTGCGCGATGAATGCTGGAACGTCAAGCCTAAAGCTAAACTTTTTCTTTGCGGATCAATGCCTTTGCCCTGATAAACGTCAAAGAGCGTGAGGTTGCGGAGATAGTCCCCGGCCGCCGCGCGCGCGGTGGCCAGCACGGCCTCGGCCGCCAGCTCGCGGTCGACCAGCAGTGCCAAGTCGCGCCGCACCTCGGGAAATCGGGATAACTCGCTGAACTTCGGCAGTTCGCCCTCAAGCACATTCGCGAGCGCGATCTCCAATACATAGACCGGCTGATCGATACCCAGTTGCCGCTGCAGTTCAGGGTGCAATGCACCCAGATGGCCAAAGACTTGACCGCCGCGAACAATATCGGCGCTCTGCCCCGGATGCAACGCAGGATGCGATCCAGCTCGATAAGTGACCTCGGCCGGCACTCGCGCCAACGCGAATAACGCCTCGAGATCGCCCTTCAAGTCATAGAAATCTACGGGTTCCGCACCGCTGCTCCAGGACTCGGGATAGCGGCGCCCCGTGGCGACCATCGCCAGCATCTTTTCCTGCTGCGGCAGGCCTTCCGAGGCCGGCAAAAAGCGTAGGCCGGTCTCGAACAGACGAACGCGCTGCTGTTGCCGGTTCAAGTTGTAGCTCAGCGTGTTGAGCAAACCGGCCCATAGCGTGGTGCGCATAACCGACATATCGGCGGAAATAGGGTTGCGCAATTCGACCACCGGCTGCTGCGGTGCCAATAGCGCCTGCAATTTAGGATCGACGAAGCTGTAAGTGATGGCTTCTTGATAACCGCGCGCGGTCAAAACGCGGCGCAGCGCGGCCAGATTCAATTGTCGCTCGGGTTTGGCGGCGAGCGGCAAATCGGCGCGAATTGAGCGTACCGGTAGATGATCGTAGCCGTGCACGCGCGCCAGCTCTTCGATCAGATCGACCTCGATGCCGATATCGAAACGCCAACTCGGCGGCAGCACCGACCAGCCCTCTGCACTCGACGTTACCGCCAGCCCCAGGCCGCGCAATATTTGCTCGACTCGGTCATCGGCAATCGCAACGCCCAGCAAGCGGGCAATACTGGATCGACGCAACGTAATCGCTGTAGGCGCCGGCAAACTGGCCGAACTAGTATCGCGAACCGGCCCCGGCTCACCGCCGACACTGGCCAAAATCAACTGCGTGGCGCGCTCGATAGCTTTGATCTGCAATGCGTAGTCGACACCGCGCTCGAAGCGATGCGAGGATTCGGTATGCAAGCCATAGGAGCGCGCCTTGCCGGCGATGTGGCCCGGTGCAAAAAAGGCGGATTCCAGGAAAATATGTTTCGTCTCGGCGCCAACGGCGGAGGGTCTGCCACCCATCACGCCGGCCAGCGCCAACGGACCGCGATGATCGGCGATCACCAGCGAATCGGCGCGCAGCGTCAGTTGCTGGCCATCCAGCGTTTCCAGCGTTTCGCCCTGAACGGCTTTACGCACGCGAATCCCGCCCTGCAACCGTTCGAGATCGAACGCATGCATGGGCTGGCCAAGCTCGAGCATTACATAATTGGTTACGTCGACCACCGGGTCGATACTGCGAATTCCACAGCGCCGCAAGCGCTCGCGCAACCACTCGGGAGCAGGGCGCGTTAAATCCACGCCGCGGATAACGCGACCGACGTAGCGCGGGCAATCCTCGCCGGCGATGACTTCGACCGGGAATACTTCGCCGCTGGTTGCTGCTACCGCTTCGACCGAAACGGCCTGCACGGCAATACTGTTCAATACGCCCACTTCGCGGGCCAAACCGGCAATGCTCAAACAATCGGCGCGATTCGGTGTGAGGCCGACCTCGATTACGCGATCATCCAACTGCAGATAAGCGCGGATATCCGTGCCGACCGGAGCATCGGCGGGCAGTTCCAACAAGCCATCCGATTGCTCGGCCAATCCCAATTCGGCTGCCGCGCACAACATGCCGAACGATTCGACACCACGCAATTTGGCCTGCTTGATTTTCAGATCGCCGGGCAACAAGGCGCCCAGCGTGGCGAACGGTACTTTTAAGCCCGGCCGCGCGTTGGCGGCACCGCAGACCACCTGCACGGTTTCGGCACCAGCCACTTGGCAAACGCGCAACTTATCGGCATCGGGATGCGGCGCTACGGCGACAATTTCACCGACTACCACACCGGAAAAAATACCGGCGACAGGCGTAATCGCATCCACTTCGAGACCAGCCATCGTCAGCTGCGCGGACAGCGTTTCCGTATCGAGCTGGGGGTCGACCCAGGTGCGCAGCCATAACTCATTGAACTTCATTTTTGCGATCCACTTTTTATATAGGGCCAAACTAAAGGTTAAAGTAATACCTTAACTAAACTGCCCGAGAAAGCGCAGATCATTCTCATAAAACAGACGTAAGTCATTGACGCCATAGCGCAACATGGCCAGCCGCTCGACCCCCATACCAAATGCGAAACCGGTGAACTTCTCGGTGTCGATTTGCGCGTAGCCAAATACTTTCGGATGCACCATGCCACAGCCCATTACCTCCAGCCAGCCGGTTTGCTTGCAGACCCGGCAACCGCCGCCACCGCACATCACGCATTGAATGTCGACTTCCGCGGACGGCTCGGTAAAAGGAAAGTAAGAAGGCCGGAAGCGCACCTTAGAATCGCGCTCGAAAAAGACCTGCAGGAATTCCTGAATAATACCTTTCAGCTCGGCAAAACTGCTGCTCTCGCTGATCAACAAGCCCTCGACCTGATGAAACATCGGCGTATGGGTCAAGTCCGAATCGCAGCGATAAACTCGCCCGGGACAAATGATCTTTAATGGTGGTTCGCGACTCTCCATGACCCGCACTTGCACGGGCGAGGTATGCGTGCGTAAAACCTGCGAATCGCTGACATAAAACGTATCGTGCATCGCCCGGGCCGGATGATGGGCCGGGATATTCAGCGCTTCAAAATTGTAGTAATCGCCCTCGATCTCGGGACCCTCAACGGTTTCGAAGCCAATGTTTTCAAAAAAAGCACTGATGCGCTGAATAGTTTGCGTAACCGGATGTAAGCCGCCTAATTGCTGGCCCCGCCCCGGCAACGTGATATCGATGGTTTCGCCGGCCAATTTAGCCGTCATCGCCGATGCTTCCAGCGCTTGTCGACGCTCCCCGATCGCAGCCTGTACAACCTCTTTGACGCGATTGATTTCGGCGCCGGCTGCCGGCCGCTGTTCCGCCGGCAACTGCCCCAAACTTTTCAGCAAATCAGTCATGCTGCCTTTCTTGCCGAGATAGGCGACCCGCAGCTCTTCTAGAGTAGCGATATCGCCTGCAGCCGCTATCGCAGCGCTTGCTTCGGCAGCTAGTTTTTCCAAACTTTCCATCGAGCCGACCTCTGGCCAGTTACTTCAATAAAGAAACGTTCAATAAAAATTACATTCAAACAAAAAAGGGAAAGAGCATCAGCCCTTTCCCCTCTCCTGCCGGCGATGTATTTCCCTGTTACAGGAAACGCATCACTATGGCTAGGCGCCTTGCGGCACCATCGTAACTGAACCTAGGCCAAGGCTGCTTTTGCCTGCTCGACGATCGCAGCAAAAGCGGGCTTGTCGTGCACCGCCAGATCGGCCAATACACGGCGATCCAAACCGATCTTAGCCTTGCGCAAACCGGCGATCAGACGGCTATAAGCCAGACCGCTAGCGCGCGAAGCCGCATTGATACGCACGATCCACAGTGCGCGGAACTGACGCTTGCGCTGACGGCGATCGCGGTAGGCGTATTGACCTGCCTTGATAACAGCCTGCTTGGCGACACGGAAGGTACGCGAACGGGCACCGTAGTAACCTTTCGCTAATTTCAGAATCTTTTTGTGACGGCGACGAGCGGTCACACCACGTTTAACACGAGCCATTTAAATTTCTCCTCGAGGACCTCAGCGGACCTGTTTGATTGACGACCAAATCGAGACCGCTTACTGTCCCGCCAACATCTTGGTAACGCGACCGGCGTCGGTCGGATGCACGATGTCGGTACCACGCAGTTGACGCTTGCGCTTGGTAGTCATCTTGGTGAGGATGTGGCTCTTGTTAGCGTGTTTGTGCTTGAAGCCAGCTCCGGTCTTCTGGAAGCGCTTCTTCGCCCCGCTATGGGATTTCATCTTTGGCATGGTTGGTACTCCGCATTTGGATAATAAAAATAATAAAAGCGACCGTTGCCGACGATCACTTTTTCTTTTTCGGGGCTAACACCATCGTCAGTTGACGACCTTCCATTTTGGGAAATTGCTCCACGATGCTCATCTCCGCGAGATCGGCTTCGACCCGCTTCAAAAGCTCCATGCCAATTTCCTGGTGGGCTAACTCACGACCGCGGAATCGCAATGTGACCTTCGCCTTATCCCCGTGCTCTAGGAAACGTATCAGGTTGCGTAGCTTTACCTGATAATCCCCTTCTTCCGTCCCTGGTCGAAACTTCATCTCTTTAACTTGCGTACGAACTTGCTTCTTCTTGGCCTCGTTCTGCTGCTTTTTGGCCTCGTAGATAAACTTGTTGTAATCCATCACCTTACAAACGACGGGATCGGCATCCGCGATCTGTACTAAGTCGACACCGGCCGCTTCCGCCGCAGCGAGAGCCTCGGCGAGAGGAACGATACCCGCCTGAGAGCCGTCAAAACCGATTAACCGAACTTCGCGGGCGCGAATGTCTTCATTCATCACCACCCGGTTTTTGTCTTTATCTTTGCCGCCGTTGGCCTTGATCTCGCGTTTGATTGTCACTTCTCCACATTAGTTTCTGAAACCAAAAGCACGCGACCGCGCGAAGACACATCCTTGGCGAGGAGTTCCAGATAAGCCTCTAAGCTCATGGAACCAAGATCCTCGCCACTGCGTGTACGCACGGCCAGTGTTTGCGTTTCGACTTCCCGATCGCCCACTACGAGCAGATACGGAACCTTCTGAATTGTGTGCTCGCGGATTTTAAAGCCGATCTTCTCATTTCTCAAGTCCGCTTCCACTCGAAAACCATTGTTTTTCAAGGTTTCCGCCAATTTCTGCGCATATTGTGCCTGATTGTCCGTAATATTCAGCACCGCGGCCTGCAGCGGCGCCAGCCAGGTCGGGAATGCGCCTTCGTAATGCTCGATCAAAATGCCGATAAAACGCTCGAACGATCCCAATATGGCGCGGTGCAACATGACCGGAATTTGGCGCGAACCGTCCTCGGCGACATATTGCGCGTCGAGACGGCCCGGCATCGAGAAATCGACCTGAATCGTCCCCAACTGCCAGACCCTGCCGATGCAATCCTTCAACGAAAACTCGATCTTCGGCCCATAGAAGGCGCCCTCGCCGGGCAGTTCCTCCCAAGGTAAACCCTTGCCATCCAGAGCATCGGCCAGCGCCTTTTCGGCCTTGTCCCAATCCGCATCGCTGCCGACTCGATTTTCCGGTCGCGTAGAGAGCCGATAGATGACCTCGCTGAAACCAAAGTCGGCGTAGACGTTATGCAGGAAATCGATAAAACGTGCGACCTCCGGTTGAATTTGCTGCTCGGTACAAAAAATATGCGCATCGTCCTGAGTGAAACCGCGCACCCGCATGATGCCGTGCAGCGAGCCCGACGGCTCGTAGCGATGGCACGAACCGAACTCGGACAGACGCAACGGCAAATCGCGATAGCTTTTCAAACCCTGATTGAACACCTGAATATGGCAGGGGCAGTTCATCGGCTTGACGGCGTAATCGCGCTCTTCGAAATTCAGCACGAACATATTGCTGCTGTATTTATCCGCGTGGCCCGAGCGCTGCCACAAATCGATATCGACCACCTGCGGCGTGCGAATCTCCAGATAATTTTCGCGCGTCTGCTGCTCGCGCATGTATTGCTCGATGGTTTTATAAATCGTCCAGCCAGGCGGATGCCAGAACACCATGCCCGGTGCTTCTTCCTGCATATGGAAGAGCCCCATCTTTTTGCCGACCTTGCGATGGTCGCGCTTCTCCGCCTCCTCGAGGCGGAACAAATACGCTTTTAAATCCTTCGGATTGGCCCACGCAGTGCCGTAAATGCGTTGCAGCATGGCGTTTTTGGAATCGCCGCGCCAATATGCCCCGGCCACTTTAGTCAGCTTAAACGCTTTTAATTTGCCGGTGCTCGGCACGTGTGGACCGCGGCACAAATCCATCCACTCGCCTTGCTTATAGGCAGAGATTTCCTCGTTGCCGGGCAGATCTTCGATAATTTGTACTTTGTATTGCTCGCCGAGCGCAGCAAAGGCGGCGATCGCATCGGTACGACTCATCACGACCCGCTGCACCGGCAAATCGCTCTGCGATATTTCGGTCATGCGCTGCTCGATTTTTGCCAAATCGTCGAGCGAAAAAGTCCGCTCGTAGGCGAAGTCGTAATAGAAGCCGTCCTCGATCACCGGACCGATCGTCACCTGCGCGCCGGGAAATAAATCCTGCACCGCCATCGCCAACAAGTGGGCGGTGGAATGGCGAATGATTTCGAGGCCATCGGCATCGCGCTCGGTAACGATCCCCAGCGGCGCATCGTGATCGATGATAAAACTGGTATCGACCAACTTGCCATCGACGCGTCCGGCGAGCGCGGCCTTGGCTAAACCGGGGCCGATATCCGCAGCGACACCGGCCACAGAAATCGGTTGTGCATACTGGCGTTGACTACCATCGGGCAGAGTAATGACTGGCATGTAACTTCCTTATATCAGTGGTGACCCCTACCAAAGGCCACATGCAGAAGATTTTTCTATGTGAGTCCGTGGAGCAACGCAGCATCAGAGTAGTCGTTCGGCACCAACTCGCCGCGCCCACTCTATCGAAATGGCAGATCTAATTAAGAGCGCGCTATTGGAACATACCTTAAAAAAGCTGTAAACCGCCGGACGATTGCCCTTCAATAAGCGCTGCTCATCGTGCCCACTCGCTCTCTGTGTACGGTAACGAACAGACTCCTCATTAGGTTCGACTTAATAATTATTCTAATGGCATAGGAAAAAGGCGCCGCCGCATCGGCACTTTGACCTGCCCTTCAAATGCATATTTCATGTGGGGGATTTTTCATGCGTTCAGAACACCGTATAAATTCACGTAAGCCGGCAGCAATGATCCTCGGACCAAAATGCACGCTGCTTTCGCTAGCGATATTGGCAGCCACCGCTGCTCTAAACTCAGAAGCGCAGCCCAGCGCAGGCATGATTTTCATCAATCCTGCCGCGCAATACATTCATTACGCTGGTGACCGGGCTGTCGACACTTACGATCTGACCGACAAATTGGGCTGGCAATTCGGCGTCGAATATTTAATCACCGACCATTTCGGCCTAGAAGCCGTCTATTCGGAACAGAAACCCAATATCGATTCCGATCCCGCCAGCCACTTCATCGATGTCAAAGATAGACGCTGGCGCTTGGATGGCTTGTACTACTTTTCGGTGCCTGGCAAATTGGTACCCTACGTTGCCGGCGGTGCTGGCGAAGGTCGGCTAGAATACGGCGTCGACACCTCGTATGTCGGCACGGCGGGCTTCAGCGATCACCACGATCGCGAAACTCAAATAAACCTCGGCGGTGGTGTACGTTATTTTTTAACCGAGCATGTTTCGCTGCGCGCAGATATTCGCGCGGTACATAGCCTCGACGAAAATGTCACCGATGCGGTCGGCTCCCTCGGCATCTCGTACAATTTCGGCGGCAGAAAGCCGGCCCCCGAACCGGTTGCCTATCAAGCGCCGCCGGAACCTGTCGCCCCACCGCCGGAGCCCGCGCCGGTTTATGAGAAGATGAAACTGTCGAGCGAAGCGCTGTTCGATTTCGATAAGGCAACCGTGCGTCCCGGCGCTCGCCAAGCACTCGATGAGATGGCGAACAAACTGACACATTATCCCAAGCAGATCGAAAGTATCAAAGTATATGGCCATACCGATCGGCTAGGCGCAGCCGACTACAACCAGCGGCTCTCGACCGAACGCGCCGAAGCCGTAAAAGACTATCTAGTCGCCCATGGTGTGCCGGAGCGTCAGATTCAGGCCGAAGGTAAAGGCAGCACCCAGCCAGAGACCAATCCGGATGACTGTAAGGGTACCAAGCGCAGCAAGGCGCTAATCGAATGCCTACAGCCGGATCGTCGCGTTGAGGTCGATGTCACGATCGAGCGCCAAGTCAATAAATAGAGGCCCCTGCTAAAGCCGTCATGGATGGCGGCTGAAGCTGCCAGCAGCAAACCATCTCCTTGCTCAAAGTGTTACCAATCTTTTTTTGCCAGCGGCGCATACTCGGTGCGCCAACGCTTATCCCGCTATAATTAATCTTTCTCGAACGCGAATTAAATAACATGTCGCAATGGAGCGGTTATCTCCACATCTTTACGGCGCTGTTCGTGATTGTAAATCCGATCGGAGCGATTCCTCTTTTTATCAGTTATACGCGCAGCCAAACGCCGTTAGAGCGCCGGCTCACCGCGCGCACCACCGCGACGGCGGTTGCGGTTGTATTAATCGTAAGTATTTTTCTCGGCGACTATTTATTGCAGTTTTTCGGTATCGGTCTGGCGTCGTTTCGCGTCGGCGGCGGCATTTTAATTTTATTAATGGCGATCTCCATGTTGAATGCGCAACAAGGCGGCGCGCGCTATACCATCGAGGAGGGACGCGAGGGCGAACAAAAAGACAATATTGCCGTAGTACCGTTGGCGATACCGATATTAGCCGGACCCGGCGCTATCAGCACGACGATTATTTATGCGCACACGGCACATAGCTTACTGGATATGACCGTTTTGGCGATCGCCGCGTTACTGGTGGCGACGGCCGTCGCGACAGCGCTCCACCTTGCCGACCCGATCGCTGAACGACTCGGCCGCACCGGGATCAATATCGCAACGCGAATTATGGGCCTGATACTCGCCGCCGTCGCCATCGAATTTATTGCCGCAGGAATACTGCAATTATTTCCAAAACTAGGCGCCTGAATTTACGCCGGCAATAGAGCGTCTATTGCGCGACGAAATCGACACACTGCACAATTAACGGCGATTTAACAGCAGCCCTAACAATATACCTGCACCGCCAACGAGCCCTATAGTTTGCCAAGGATGCTGCTGCACATAACTATCCGTAGCCTGTACCGCCACCTTGGTTTTCTCCGTCAGCGCTTCTTCGAGTTCGAGCAGACGTTCTTTCGCCAAGCTCAAGCTGGTTTGTACTTTTTCGCGGAAAATTTTCGCTTGTTCACCGCCCTCATCGCCGACCGATTTCAACAGATGCTCGGCATCGACAATAATTTTATTGATATCCGCTATTAAAGTTTCGCGAGTTGTTATGACCTTCGCCCTTGCCATATTATTTCTCTCCGCCAATCAACCGTTAAATCGACCTATGTTGAAAGCGGAGTTTCGTCTTTTTGCCGGAATTGATCTGTACGCTGGCATACCAATCCCATGCCCTAGCATGAGCTTAACGCATGCGGTGCGTACGGCGATGGCAGCGCATTACGCCGCCATTGACGCCACTCCTCGCCCGTTACCGTACGCTGCAGTCAACGTACATTTTCGGTTCGCGTTCGGCGCACAGTCAAGCGTTGTTGCTGCATAATAATTCGCTCCAGCATACGTTGCTGTAGCCGCGGAAAATTTTGAAATGCCACGCCTACAACAGTTTCTCCAGAGCGCTCGTTATAAACGTGCCGCACCTTCGCCTGGCATTGAAAGCGCTGCTGCTCGAATTCGAACTCTAATTCGGTCAAGGTGTCTCCCGGCACGATCTCTATCGAATTTTGTAGCTCCAGACGTATACCGCTGGCGGATAGATCGCGCACGATGGCTGCGCAAAACTGTCGATCGCCAGTCTGGAACTCCGATAGCGTTGCGGCATTGCGCGGCAAATCCAACCGAAATACTTCGCGGCGCTGCTGATACCCGACACTGCCGGGTAGCATCAACTGATAATTATCGACACCGCCCACATTCCGGCGCTCGATGATGTGGGTCGTAAAGCCGGCGCGACCGCCGTCCTGTCTACGCACGGTGATCGTCACCCGCTGACCCGCCAGGCCCGTAAAACCGGCGGGAAATAACTCATCGATAAGAATCGAACCGGCGGCGGGATCGACTCGCAAAATAACGCTTTGGTAGCTGTGCTTTTGCCCGTCTATATCGACATCGATTATCGCGCGCGAACGCTGGGCTTCGATCAGATTTAGATCGGCGGAAAATTCGACGCGCGGCCGCTGCAGATTCGCAGCGGCGGGCTGGCGATTCGGTAACTGACGCATGCAATCACTCTCGTTCGTTATGGATCGGAACCGGCTAACTATTGGCAACCGGCAACTCATTGCCGGGAGTCCGGCGAGAACCGGCAATTGTTCACCGAGCGGAAAGCCGCAGGTGCTTGAAAGACAGGGCGACAAACTGGCCGGTTGGCACGCACAGGTGCTTTTCAGCAGGTTTCGGGCCAGCTTGTCGCAACCGCGAAGGATCGGCTCATCGAAGTTAAATTGCGCAGCATGAGCAACTATCTTCTGCGACATCCGGTGCGGCGGTGCACATAAATCGCCGTTACACTTGCATTAACATATGACCTAAAGCGCTACGCCTCTACGCCTAAGAATGCCCAACAATAGACTCGGGCGCCGCGCGAGTAAGGAGAAATAGACATGAACACTACTGTTTACTGGGTACTGGGGATAACGGCATTGCTGGTACTGACTTATGTATTCGCTATCCGCGATCTGATACGCAAAAGCCGCGCAATCGATAAGAAAATCGATTACAGCAAATTGCGCCCCCAATCGCCCGATGAGGATGACTATTAGATATTGAATTGTCGCTTGGCGACAATGAGCGGCGCAAGCAAGCGCGCAGGGATTATTCCTGCTTCACTTGATGACCGCCGAACTGGTGGCGCAACGCCGCCAGTAATTTATCGGCAAACGAATCCTGCTCGCGCGAGCGCAGCCGCTGCATCAGCGCCGCAGTGATCACCGGCGCGGCGACATCGAGGTCGATCGCCTCGAATACGGTCCAGCGCCCCTCGCCCGAATCGGCCACGTACGGCGCAATGCCATCGAGTGCGGGATTCTCGCGCAAGGCGGCAGCGGTAAGGTCCAGCAGCCAAGAGCGCACCACGCTACCGGAGCGCCAAATCTCGGCGATTTGCGCCAAATCCAAATCGAACTCGGTCTTGTGACGCAATAACGCAAACCCCTCGGCGTAGGCTGCCATCAAACCGTACTCGATACCGTTATGCACCATCTTGCTGAAATGGCCCGAGCCGCTCGGGCCGACGCGCCCCCAACCGCTATCGGGCGTCGGCGCGAGACTGGCAAATATCGGCTGCAATCGCGTTATCGTCGCGGCATCGCCGCCCAGCATCATGCTGTAGCCATTTTCCAGTCCCCACACACCGCCGCTCGTGCCTACATCGACAAACGTAATTCGCTGCGCGGCCAGCGCCTCCGCACGGCGCAATGTATCTTTATAATTCGAATTGCCGCCATCAATAACGACGTCGCCGGGCGCCAGATACGGCAACAATAAATCGATAGTTTGATCGACAACGGCGCCGGCCGGCACCATTAACCAGATCGTGCGCGGCGCAGCTAAGCGACCGACCAGAGCCTCGATCGAAGTCGCGGCTGCAATACCTTTTTGCGCGGCGCGCTGCAACGCATCGGCGCTCGGGTCGAAACCGACGACAGCGTGACCGGCGCGCACCAGTCGCTCCGCCATATTGGCGCCCATGCGCCCCAAACCGATCATGCCGAGTTCCATGCCACACCTCTGCGCCAGTTGTCAGTTGTCAGTTGTCAGTTGTCAGTTGTCAGTTGTCAAAAAAATAAACTGCACAATCAATCGGCGATCGCCGCATCGACGATAGCTTGTGCCTCGTCGATGATGCTCTGCAGATGGGCTTCGCCGCGAAAACTTTCCGCGTAGATTTTGTAAATACTTTCAGTGCCGGAAGGCCGCGCCGCAAACCAGCCGTTTGCGCTGGTAATTTTGAGGCCGCCGATAGCCGCGCCATTGCCGGGCGCATGACTGAGTATCTGTTGAATTTTTTCGCCCGCCAGCTCGGTACTGGCGATTTGTTCCGGCGCCAACTTCGACAATTTCTTTTTTTGCGCAGGCGTCGCCGCCGCCTCGACGCGGTCGGCATGCGGCTCACCCAGCAGGCCAGTAAGCGCGCCGTACAGCTCGCCGGGATCGCGGCCGTGACGCGCGGTCATTTCAGCCGCCAATAGCGCCGGCGCAAAACCATCCTTATCGGTGGTCCAAACCGTGCCATCGCGACGCAGGAAAGATGCACCGGCACTTTCTTCGCCGCCGAACCCCAGACCGCCATCGAGGAGACCGTCGACAAACCATTTGAAGCCAACCGGCACTTCGTACAACGTGCGCCCGAGCTTCGCGGCAACCCGATCGATAATTTGACTGCTGACCACGGTTTTGCCGATTGCACTGGACGCGCGCCACAGCGGCCGGTGTTGAAATAAATAATCGATCGCCACCGCCAGGTAATGATTGGAAGGCATTAACCCGACGCTCGGCGCCACGATACCGTGACGATCGTGATCGGTGTCGCAAGCCACCGAAATATCGAAACGGTCTTTCATTGCAATCAACTTTTGCATCGCGTAGCTGGATGATGGGTCCATACGAATGCGACCGTCCCAATCCGCCGTCATAAAACCGAAGGTCGGATCGACAATCGTATTGACGACACTTAAATTCAAGCCATAACGGCTGGCGATTGCGCCCCAGTAATGTACGCCGGCGCCGCCCAATGGATCGACACCGATGCGAACATTTGCGTCGCGAATCACCGTCATATCGATGACATTGCCGAGATCGTCGACATAGCTATGCAAATAATCGTGGCGATGCGTAGTCGCCGCTGTCAACGCACGCTCGAACGGTATGCGCTTGACGCCGCGCAGCTCGCTCCGCAGCAACTCATTGGCACGCCCCTCTATCCAACCGGTAATAGTTTGATCGGCCGGCCCGCCGTTCGGTGGATTATATTTATAGCCGCCATCGGCGGGCGGGTTATGCGACGGCGTAATCACGATGCCGTCGGCAAAACCATTTGAACGCCCGCGGTTATAGGTCAATATCGCATGCGAAACGGCCGGAGTCGGCGTGAACTCATCGCCTTCTGCAATCATCGCCTCGACTTCATTAGCCGCGAACACTTCGAGCGCGCTAGCGAATGCCGGCGCGGACAATGCATGCGTATCGATACCGATAAACAGCGGTCCAGCGATTTTTTGCTGACGCCGGTAATCGCAAATCGCCTGGCTGATGGCGAGCACATGCCACTCGTTGAAAGTTCCGGTAAACGCCGAGCCACGATGCCCGGAAGTACCAAACGCCACGCGCTGCTCGGGCTGCTCGACATCCGGTCGCTCGAAATAAGCTGCGTTTAATTTTGCGATATCGAGCAACTGCGTCGGGGGAATGAGTTTACCCGCCAAGGCACTGACGGTCGGAGACGAAGACATTTGATCACCTATCAAAAAGTTTATTTTTACTAGAACCTATCTCAAAATTAGCGAGCCCAGCTGAGAGTCCAACAGTAGGTGCCTCTAGGCAAGGCAAAAATGGCCGAAAAAGCGGAGTTTACACGGCAGTAAGTGAGCATTTTGAGGCCATTTCTAACGAACTATCAGCAAGCACAGCAATTTTGAGATAGGTTCTAATTTGATTGCGGTCGAATAGCTGCACGCAGTAACGCGTCTTTATCGTACCGCAGTAAGTCGCCGATGTCGTCCAGCGTCACATCCGCTGGAGGATAGAGCGCGTTGTTGCGCGGATCGAGCGCGTAGTGACCCTGGCGCGGCAAGACTGTGGTCACGCGATCGCCCAGCAATTGTTTCAACGCAGTCAGAATATTCAGCTTGTCGTCGACCATCACATAGTGGCGCGCAGGATAGCGAAGCTCCACCTGATCAAACATCAACTCCTTGTGGACATAGATCAGAACTCGATTTTCCACGGCCGCCGCTAAACCGGCACGCCGAATTTTCAAGGGTTGAAATACCGCATCGCCATCCGACAGAATGACGGTCTCTCCCCAACGCCGACAGTGCGGTAAAGCTGCCCCTACGCCCGTATAGACGCGCTCTGCAAAGGGATAATCGAACAGAAATGTCGATATCCTTAATACACGCGGATCGTTAATGTATTCGAGCCGCAATTCCTGCAGCGTCCCCAGATAGTCCACATAACCTAAGCGCTCTCGACGACCTGTAGAAATTTCCCAATAGCGCGCGGCCTGCACGCTACCGAGTTCCTCTTCTAGACAGGCGTTGAAGTCGCGCAAAAAACCATCATTATCGAGTAACGTATTATCGACATCGAATAAAAGCAGGATATCTTGTTGATTTCTCGAGTGCATGGCAACTCCAGTCAAAATTGCGGATACCAGACTGAATATAATCGTGCCGAGAACATATCACACCGGCCCGCTGCCCGCTTTACGCAATTTTTCCTTTTTGTACGTTAGGGCACGGATGAAATTATTCGCTTAGTTTATGGTCAGACTTATTGATCGAGCCGAATCTGTAACTATCAAAGACATTTCAGCACGTACTATCCAGCACAATACGCAACGCCTTTTGGCTTACGTGCAGACAAACATCAAATACGAGTATAACAAGGAGCCCTCTATGTTAGTTTTAAGCCGTAGGACTAACGAAACTCTAGTCATAGCTGACAACATTCGCTTCACTGTCCTGAGCATACATGGAAATCAAGTGCGCATCGGTATTGAAGCGCCGGACGATATCATCATTTTACGCGAGGAGATTATCGATAATACGCGACGTGCAGCCACCCATGCGCCATATGCAACCGCTGCGCTCAATACGCAAGATAACGCGGTCTCTAGCATTAAAACGGAAGACCTAACCACTTCATCGACGCAGGCCCCTCAACACACTCGTGGGAATCAACATGGCAGCGAACAGGGCAAAAGGCGCGGGGTATTGGGATTACGCAGACGTAGACCTTGACCATCTAACCCTCAAACTGGTCAATGTCTTCAAAAAGCCGCTCAACGCCAGTTTCGGTATGAGCCGATAGCAGGCGAAACATCGAGCACATAATTTTAATGGGCGCACTATTAACTAACGCTCATTGCGCAAGTAAAGCCCATTACGTAAGAAAAGGCAGAAGCCCGCTAGATTACTTTCTTGCGCGCCTGTATATTTGCCACGGCCGAACGCAACACTAGTTGCAGTCTATTTTTAAAGCCGGCATTGACCCTTTTAAGCATCTCATTCTCGGACTGCAAATCCAGTATTTTCCGCTGCTTGTCCGCCAATACTCTATTCAGCTCGACCAACTCCAAGATGTCACTGGCTGCCGTCAACCTATTATCGATTGCCATGATTTAGCTCCTATTACCGATTTACAAACGTTAATCCCCACCACCAGGGCTTGAGAATTAAAACATCGTGGCCATCTCATTTCGGTGCGCTATCGAACAGATCATCCACGGAGGCTTTTCCGAAACGTTTATAGGAGCTTTCGTACAAATACCACTCTGTGTGCCCGTCCTTGAAGACGTTTAACAAAATTAGCTGTAGCGTCATGGTCGTCATGGTTGGCGCGATGTCGCAGGTCTTTTGTGGAACGCCTACGACCTATTTATCATTTTACAAAGGGTCTTGGGTTCGGTAGCGACTCACGTGCGCAGAATAACCCACAGCATCCGCCTTGTTCCCAGCAGTGCAAAACTCGCATTGTTAGGCGCCATGAATTCATCGGTACGTTACAGCACAGATTAATTTATGTTTTTGACGCATTCTTCTACTTAATAATCGCGAATATTATTTAGCAAACGCGCCGTAAAATCATAAAGACTGCGCATTCAATCCTCGAACCAACGCTTCACTCGATCGACGAAATCAATGGAGAGAAGGATGCCCTTAAACGATACCTTCCGACCAGCCAATAATTTGTTAGCCGCGCTGCCTTATGAAGACAGCAAGTTAGTATTGCGCTACTGCGAAGAAGTCGAGCTGATCTTTTCCGAGGAGCTATGCGAACAGGGACAACCGGTTAAATATGCCTACTTCCCTCTCGATAGCTTTGTCTCGCTGGCAATGTCCGTACCGGGTCACGCGAGCATCGAAATCGGTCTAGTCGGCAATGAAGGCATGCTGGGAATTCAACTGATTCTCGGGATCGCCACGTCTCCGCTGCAGGCGCAGGTACAGGGCGAGGGCATCGCATTACGCATTGAAGCAGAACGACTGGAATATGCGTTGCGTCAAAGCCAAAGCTTGCAGCACGGACTGAATCGCTACGTCTATGTGTTCATGTGCCAATTAACACAGACGGCCGTATGCAGCCGCTTGCATAAAATCGAAGCGCGCCTCGCACGCTGGTTGTTGATCACCCAGGATAGAGCTCACTCCGATCAATTTCATCTCACGCATGAGTTTCTGGCTTACATGCTAGGAGTGCGGCGTGCTGGCGTCAGCACCGCAGCCGGTCTGCTGCAGCAACAGAAGCTCATTCGCTATCGTCGCGGTGATATTACTATTCTGGACAGACACGGACTGGAAAAGGTCGCCTGCAGCTGCTATGCCACGGTAAAGGAATTATACGAGCAAATGTTTAATGCTCAAACCACAGAGACTGCTGGACAAGATCGCTCCTCTTAACCGTTGATCCGCAGAAAAATCCTCAAAAAAATACTGGATTTCCCCTAGACCGGTGTAAAAAACACATTGCATGCAAAAAAAATTTTCGAAAAATTGCACCGAGAAAACCAATCCCGGTGCAGTTGAAAGATCGATCTAACGTTTGATATGTGAAATTTTACTGCCTTCCAGGCTTAAGCTCAGCATGAGGCCCTGCTGATCAAAAATAAAGGCATAGGCATCGTCCTGTAATGTAGAGGACGAGAGATTTTTGGCCACACCTTCAGTCACCACCACCACGGTCGGTCCCACCCCCACTTCCCAACCATGGGAATCGGCGAGATACTTGATTGCCTTGCCCGTCATCAGAAATAACGCATAACCATAGGACTCAGCACCGGCTTGCAGTCCCCAGGAGGCGCTTACCGAATTGTAGTAATCGGTGTATTTATTACCTTTTAGCAGCACACCTTCGCCGTAGCTGCCGCCAAACACCAATCCCGCTTTAACAATATTTGGAAACACTAAAACGGCTTTGGCCTTTTTTGAGATATCCGCTGCCACCGGATTCGTTTTATATAATTTATCCAACGCCTGCGCGGCATCTTTATTTAAATCTTCCGCAGTAGCCGCATAAGCGCTATTCAATGCACTAACCGAGAATAAAGTCGCAATGGCCAATATAAAAAATTTAATGTTACGACGTATAGTTAACATTTTGTGTTCCTCTTCTTGCTTTGGTTGATTATTTATTTACCGATAGCCTGGATGCATAGCGGCCAAACTCTCAACAAGCGATTTCGCCCCGCTCCTGCAGCTACCTTTCGCTTTGGCATTCAAAATAATAATTTTCAACCAGCCGGTCTGTACGGTGTCGAACATAGTCAGCGTATTAAGATGGCGGGGGCCCTTCTCCGCTATGTTCGCCCGAAAGCGGTAAACTCCGTCGCCGCCGACGAAACCAAGTTGAGAAAATTTTTAAAAAAGCGGATAGTGGCGCCCTTCTAAATTCATATGAAGTTGAAATCGTATGGCAGCATCTTTTAAAGTTGGCGATGTAGTACGTTTGGTAAGCGGTGGCCTGTGGATGACAATAGAAGGCTTCGACGATGAAACCGGCGATATCGTGCGCTGCAAATGGTTCGAGGGGAAGGCCCGCCACGAACAGGCATTTGCCAAGGAATTGATCATGCAACACCCCGCCACCGATCGACCCGCTCTCGCTTAAGGCGCATCGCAACGGGTCAGGGCTTACCAGGGCTTAAGGACTGTAGCCATGCGAGCATGGCTGCCAGCAACCCGCGTAACAATTTCGGCGACTCGCCGCATATAACAAGAGCAGCCGCTGCCAATACTGCCGGCAGCCCTATCGACAAGCGTTTCGCGCCCCCATTTGCAAAAGTAGGATGGCTGCCGTTATGTATCGTTACCGACGGCATCTATCGGCAATCGAAGCGCCTATCAACGGTCGAAGCACCTATCAAGCATCAAGGTGTAAGGATTGCGCATTATTATTGCCGCGCCGAAGCGCAACGGTCGGTAAAATGGTAAATACAGTCCGTAATTCCTTTAGAAAAAATTTTGCAAACCCGCCCCGCTGGTCGATGGGCAGCCATAAGCTATTGATGTCAGTAGAGTTATCAAATTCACCGAAATGGTACAGCGATTGCTAAAGCTCTTCTGGAGCAGTTTCGGCAATTACCGCTGACTTTTATTGGCGCTCTGCGCTCTCAAATTAACCGCCGAAAACAGGGTGCATAAACGCAGTGAATTATGGAGAGGAACTATGGCAACCGAACTTAATCAGCGATCGAATACCAGTAAACGGGGCTTTGCATCGATGGATCAGGCAAAGCAGCGAGAAATAGCCGCTAAAGGAGGACGCGCCGCCCATCAACAGGGGAAAGCGCATGAATTCACGTCGGAGGAGGCCCGCGCCGCCGGCCGTAAAGGTGGCGAGGCTGCGCACGCACGCGGTACGGCGCACCAATTCACCTCGGAAGAAGCTCGCCAAGCCGGTCAAAAAGGCGGGCAACATAACCGCGGCCAAAGCAATCGCGGCGAAAATCAGCGCGATTTAAAGAGCCACGCATCCGCAACCTACGCTGAGGTCGAAACGCAAGGCGACGTCCATTGATAGCCTGACCGCAGCAAGAAGCGATCTCTTTGGGCAGTAACCCCGCCGTATCGAGATCGTCATTTTTGCACGATTGAGCCCTGCACTATCGAGTACTCCGAAAGTAAGAGCCCTGCTTTTTTTGAGCAATAATTTGCTCCGGCTGTTGCAATAACAATTTTTATTGCATTTGCCGATCGCCGCAATGCCGCTTTTACGTTAGCCCCGCGCTCATTTCATGGAGCCGATCAGCGTAACCCATTTACGAGCGGTCGCTGTCGATCGGAAAATCTCGCGCGCAAAAGCAAGCTGGCTGAATGGCGCCGACGCCTGGAAATAGGAGACTCATTTATGCAACTAGCATGAACACTAATGTAATGGTATGTGACGAGTTATGTAATTCTCGACTTCTCTACTGCTGGTTATGATTTTGCCACTTCAATAATATGCAAGGGCAAGTCATGAAACTCTTGAGAAATCGACAGCAGCAAATTAATAAAGGGGTGAAAAATAGCAACATTGCAATGGCGATCGCCTATAACACGCTGGTATTGATTGCCGCGCCGGTCGAAGCCGCGCAAGCGCGCCTGGAAGAAGTTATCGTCACTGCGCAGAAGCAAGAGGAAAATATTCAAACCGTCCCGCTCGCCATCACCGCAATTACCGGCGACGAACTACAGCGCCAAGGCATCAACTCAGTCGCCGGGATAGCACAGGCAACGCCCAGCATATCGTTCTCGCCATTTCCCAGCTCATCGAATACCTTGATTTTATACATGCGCGGCATGGGTAACAGCAACCCGGTATTGCTGACCAGCGAAAGCGCGGTCGGCATGTACGGCGACGGCTTCATTATCGCCCGCCCGAATGCGGCGACGCTCGATCTCGCCGATATCGAACGCGTCGAAGTTTTACGCGGACCACAGGGCACACTTTACGGGCGCAACACCACCGGTGGCGCAATCAACCTGATCAGCAAGCAACCGACCGGCGAGTTCGGCTTCAAACAACAATTCAGTTTTGGCACGCGCGATCTGTTTCGCAGCCTAACAGCCATCGATCTGCCGAAATGGGCCGATCTATCGACGAAAATCACCTATGTGCGTAGCTCGATCGACGGTTATGTAAAAAACTTGGGCAACTCGCACGATTACGGCGAACAAGCACAGCGCGCGGGCCGCTTTAGCGCGCATTGGCTCGCAACGGAAGATATTGCGGTCGACTATTTTTTTGAAACTGGAAACTTAGACTCGACACCGATGTATTATCAGAACGCCGCGCTAGATGGCACCACAATAGTTCCGGGCTATCCGTATACCGGCAACGACAAACCGCGACACCACACTTATCGCCCCATCGATCTCGATCTCAGCACCGCCAACTTCGAAGGGCACGGCTTAACCCTGAGTTGGGATATCGGCGCGGACCTCACGGTGAAATCGCTAACCGGTTACCGCCGTCTGCGAACAGACGATTCGCAGGATTACGCCGAAGCCTTCGGCTACTCCTACATCTCGCTCGGCGAATTGAATACCCACCATTTTTCGCAGGAATTTACCGCCGTCGGCAACCTGCTCGAAGATCGTATCAACTATACGGCGGGCCTCTATTATTTTGAAGAGAGCGGTTCCGGCGCCGGTGCTGCCGATATTCCTTCGTATAGTTTTACCAGCAGTAGCTATTTAAGAGGCTCGGCAAAATCGCGGGCCGCTTACGGTCAAATTATCTGGACACCCGATATTTTGGAGGACCGCCTCAACTTCACGATAGGCGCGCGCTACACCAGGGATCGACGCCAGGCCCAAAGATTTCAAACTATCGGCGGATTGCCTTCAGCCGATAGCGGCGCCGACGGCACCGTCGATTTCAGCCGCTTCAATCCCTCCTTTACCGCAAGTTATCAGTGGAACGAAGACCTGAACACCTACGCCAAAATTGCCACGGGCTATCGCGCAGGAGGTTTTTATGAGGCAGCGCCGGTCAATCAATTCGAACAAAAATTCGCACCCGAAGACTTAACCAGCTATGAGTTAGGCTTGAAGTCCTATTGGCTCGATCATCGCATTCGGCTCAACATCGCCGCATTCGAAGCAAAGTATAAAGATATGCAGTTGACGCTGCAGACCGACCCAATCAACGTCGGTACTACACAAATCTATAATGCCGGCCGCTCGAGCATCAAAGGTATAGAAACCGAACTGTTGGTGACGCCAATCGAGGATATCAATCTCAGCGTCAATTACAGCTATCTGAATACCACCTTCAACAAGGTCGATGTTATTCCTCAGACCATTTTTGATCCAGCCGCCAACCCTCTATCGCCGTATACGATCGGCGACAATATTAAAGATTTATTCGCACTACCGCATGCGCCCAAGCATTCGGTCAATGCCGGTGCCGATTATACATTCCTACATTTCGTCAACGGCTCGCTCAACGCCCATCTCGATTACCGTTGGCAGGCGCGCGCCTATCAAACACCGGCCGCCGGTCGCGGCGTACCGGGACGCGATCTCGACTCGCAGGCACCGTATGGAGTCTTCGATGGCCGCTTAAGTTTAATGCTCGATCTACCGCGTGGCGACCACGCCACCATCGCCCTGTGGGGGAAAAATTTAACTCACAAAGAATACCAACAGCAGGTAATTGCGGCTGGCACGCCCGTGGATACGATAGTTCAACCAGCCGGTTACACCAGCAACGCCGTGGCATGGTCGGAGCCTGCGAGCTGGGGCATCGATTTACAGTATCAATACTAAATTCATCCTCGTTTTAGGGCGCGTAGTTTTAGAGCTTGCAGTTTTAGAGCAAGTAGTTTTAGAACAGGTAGTTTTAAAACATGTGTTTCGCGCCCTCTTTTTTCTGAACTGTTAACACACTATGGATTTTAAAAATCTACAAACAGTTATTACCATCAACAACTTTTTTTAAGCCAAACCCCTTAGTCGCGCGGACACCGCTATTTCAGTACAGATATTCCATAACCCTGTGCTATCAGTTTTCTTTCAGTGGTTCTATTTCAGTAAAACTCGATCAGTAACTGCCCTTTAGTAAAGTCCAGCGCAACCATTTCGAGTACAAATATGACCTCCAATTTCAGCGATGACATAACCAATCAATTTCCAGATTTTGAAAAAATCGATGAAGTGGGCACCGTGCATGTCCCTGCATTCCTACTGCCGCTATCGAATTTTATGAGTGCTGCCGCGCGACAGGCCTTTATCGCACAGAACTTCAACTCGCCCGGCGTGCGCTCCGCGATGAAATCGGCGGATATAGCAACGATCCGATCAGGCATGGATAAGTTTTTATTTGCACCGATGTTGGAGCGCGCACGAGCGCGCTATGCGGTGCAAATCAACGAAGAAAAAATTGCCGGGATACCGGTTTCTATCGTATCGCCTACGGCTGGCATTGCCGAACACAATCGCAAGCGCGTACTGATCAATCTGCACGGCGGTTATTTTACCGTTGGCGCCGGGCTCGGCGGACTGGTGGAGTCGGTACCGATGGCGGCGCTCGGCAATATAAAGGTTGTCAGTATCGATTACCGTCAGGGACCTGAGCATCGATTTCCGGCCGCGAGCGAGGATGTAGCGATCGTTTATCGCCAGTTACTGCAACAATACACGCCGGAAAATATTGGTATTTATGGTGCATCTGCGGGTGGCATACTTAGCGCCATGGCGGTCGCCTGGTTTCAAAAAGAACAGTTGCCGATGCCGGGCGCGATCGCCTTATTGTCGGCTGGTGCGCTTCCCGGCATGGCTGGCGACTCCGGCTTTTACGCGCCCGCAATGATGGGCGAACCACCACCGCCATCGCAGCCTAATCAACCGGCGATGCCGGTCGCTTATCTATTGAATGCCAACCCGCTGGACCCGTTGGTAGCTCCGACCGCTGCCCTCGATGTACTTGCAAAATTTCCGCCCACCCTGCTATTGACCGGCACGCGCGCCTTTGACTTGAGCGCAACGATACATACGCAACGACGCCTCGCACTGGCAAATGCAACCGTCGAATTACAATTGTGGGACGGTATGTGGCATTGCTTCTTCTACGATGCGGAGCTGCCGGAGGCACAGGAAGCGTTTAAATTGGCCGCAAATTTTTTTGCAAGACATCTCGGAGCTATTCGACCCTTATCACTCAACCCTGAGCATATCGACCGCGAGTATTGAGTATGTGCACATCGGCCACCAGCAAAAAAGTAAGAACCGCTTAATTTTCATAAAATTCCGGCGGCACCGAATGGCCATCGCCATACCGAAACTTGAAGCGCTCGATTTCGGCGCGCGGCAGCTGCATATCGATGGAGAGCGCGCCGTCTTGCTGCGTTGTTGCATTGATGGCACAAACTCTACGCGTACTAGTGGAGCGTTCGTTTTTGAAAAACTGATTATTGAAACACTGACTGCCGGAACATTCATTGTCGACCGATAGCCAACCGCCATAGCGAGGATCGATTCGCTGCAGCGCGGGCAGTGACAGGGTCGTGCAAATAAGCCCTTCAGGGTAGTCGACCGCAGCAGAGTTCGATTGCGGCAAGCTATCTACCAGCCATCCCTCGTAAGGCGATCCTAAAGTGCCCGAACAGATATGATTGCGAATATGCTGCGCGATGCCAACCGGCGACTGCTTCGATAACACCTCGGCCTCGCACACGAATATATTTCTCTCGACACCCGCATTGCCCGGAGGCGGCGACTCATTAACCTGCCAGCCCGAATCAATGGTCATCGATTCGACAATCGTCGGTTCAATAGCTGCCGGTTCAATGATCGTCAGCACCGCGAGAGAGTTACATGTCTGTAGCATCGATACGCGCTTCCATAGTACGGCATATAAAAGATCGACCACCGTAATAGCTGGATTCAGCGGAAATAAGCCATTTACCGTCTGTTGCAAGTGTCGTAGCCGATTGACCTGATAAGGCTGAAAATAAAAGAAATAATGACTGGCTCTCAATATCGACCTGTTGGCTGGATGTTTAACGGGTAAAATCGACATAATTGGCAAGCCTCCTCGCCACTGCGGCAACGTATTACCAAAGCTTTATTTCTCGGCACAGCCGATTAAACTCCATATCGAAGTTATCGACGCCATAGGAAATTCGCGGATTCTCGAAATCGGGTAAAAGCAGCGACAAATGTTGCAAGCCGGCAGCTTTGAATTGCCAGAACTCATCAAGCAACTCTTGCAGATTTCCAAGAAATAAAATATCGGCGATCATTTCCGCCGGTACATCGAGTAAGGCGCGATAAACGCGCTCGGTCGGGATGGCGCTCAGCACTACATCGTAAAGTCCTTTCGAATCGGCGCCGGCGGGATGCTCAAGGCCCCAGCGCCGCCACAACTCGGCCGAAGCCATCAGCGCAACCGCGCGCGCCAGTGGCGAGCTGCGAAAATGCTCGAGTAGTGCCGCTTTCGAATGGCCAATGATGGGCATGGCAAATAAGCCCAGCGTCGGATAGGCCCCAAAATCCGCAGCCGCACATTCGCGTAGCGTGGCCACGGCGATGCCGTATTCCTGCGGTGTCATCTTCCACGCTGGCAACCAACCCGCAGCGTAACGGGCGGTGATGTGCAACATACGATTGCGTTGCCCGCCGATCCATATATTGCTCGGAAACGAGTTATAACCCAGCGCGACAGCTCGTCCCTCGCCATTAACATAGCAACCCGTATCATTAATTTGCTTGAATTGCTTCAGACTATTTTCCAGATGAGTAACCGGCCTCGGGCCATGCCGGTAATCGAGTGCCGTCAGATTAATCGCTTCGCCGGCGCCGAACCCCAGATTGAGCGGCATCTGTAATTGCTGATTCAAGGTATACGCGGCGCGCGCTAAATCCGGCGCCGCGCGGCGAATAAAATCGGTTACCGCAATGCCGAAACGAGGTTGCTGCGGCAAGCGGCGCGCGAGCGCAGCCACGGTTAGAAAAGGATCGAGAAACTCCGCCGGTAACCCACTGGCGCTACTGTCTTCACTGCGACAGGTATCTCCACTGTTATAGATATCTCCACCGCAATATGCTGCCAGCGGTCCATAGTCGTCGATCAACATGCGATCGGAAAGCCACACGCAATCCGGCTCGATCTGTAACATACAGCGAGCGTAACGCTCGATCGCGGCGCTTAAATTACTCGCCGCGGCCAGGTGGATACCTAACTCCATAATTGTTTCACTCCCTATCTACTGCTTCCCATGCGGTCGCGCAACCAGTGCGACTTCATCGATACGCAATGCGCCCATAGGGCAAGCCGCTACAGCCATACGTGCGATCTCACTGCATTGCGTATCGAGCGTATCGGTAACCACTAGCGGACTACCATCGGCGGCCGGTCGGATAAGGTCTTGCGCAATCCGCATGCAATAACCATTATTTTCGCATTTATCGCGATCGACAAAAATTCTGAACGTCATAGTTACCTCCGTGTAGGCGTAATTTATCCTGCCTCAAGCAAACTCGATCACCTGCAAGGGCAGACTGGTAAAACCATGCACCGTGCTCGTATGGACCCGCGTCGCCTTATCGAGATCCAAACGATAGGTGCGTACGCGTTCGAAAAACTGTTGTAGGCATAATCTCACCTCCATTTCGCCTAAATGCCGTCCCAGGCAATAATGCGTTCCCCAGCCAAACGTAAGAATGTCGTTGGCTAACGCGCGCCCCATTTTGAACTCGCCGGCATCGACGCCGAAGGCTCGCTCATCGACCCCGGCGGAACCCAGCAGCAATGCCACGCGCGCACCTTTTTTCAATAACGCGCCGTGCCAATAATCGTCCTCCAGCGCAGTGCGATAGATAATTTGCGCCGGGGAGTCGAAACGCAGCGCCTCCAGCAAAAAATCGTCCAGTAACTGCGGCGATTTATGCAGGAGATAATCCAGATTATGGCGACTCGCCTGATAGATAGCGTTGCCGAACATCTTTGCCGTTGCCTCCTGGCCGGCAAAACACAATGCCCATAAAAACGATATCCCGTGCTGCTTCGATAAGCGGCCGCTGGCGACGACGCGAATCATGTGATCGGTAATCGTTGCCGGCCGATCGACGCCGCGCTCGCGTTCCGCCCAAAATGCATATAGGTAAGCCAGCAATTGTTCCGACGCTGCCAATGCGGCGGGCTGCACAACAGCGCTGCCGTTATCGCGCGCCACGGTGAGATCGATCCAGCGTCGAATAGGTTCGCGCTGCTCGGCGGGAAAGCCAATAAAATCCGCGATGACCGCCATCGATATCGGTCCGGCGATATCGTTCATAAAATCCACGCGGCCGTTGTTGCGCCTGGCCTTGTCCAAGGCGCTATCGAGATAGTGTTCGCCGAGCCGCGCGACCAGCGCCGCCGCGGCCTGCGCCTTGCGCGGCGTAAACGGCCGCCCACTCAGTTGGCGCTGCTTATTGTGCTGCGGCGCATCGTTGCAAAAAAAGCCAACCAAATCTTGAATATATTCTGGATGCAGCACTTCATAAGTGTCGCTGTGACAAAACGAATAGACACTGTCATTTCTCAGCGCCTCGGCCACATCGTCGTAACGCGATAGAGCGTAGAGATTGAGCTGCTCGTTATAGTTCAGCGGCGATCGATCGCGCAGGTGTCGATACACGGCCTTTGGGTCGGCATGAAACTCATAATCGAATGGATTGAACTGAAAATCCGCCGGCAATTGCGCTTGCTGCATGGTCATCCTCCCGCCCCTTAAAATCCATGCGCAAAAGTAGGCCCTATCGACTTATTGCAGCAATGACCCGCATCGGCAATGCCGCGACGTCGATATATAACCAACCAATGGGCTTGCAAATATCGTGCGCTGAATCGGCGCGGGAAATGATTTTTCCGTAGCCGTCGAGATGACCGTTTATGTTATGCAACATGAATTTTTTAGGAATTCTCAGCGGCTGATCCACTCATTAAGGTAACCGTCATCGAAGTGTCAGTACCGCCGCGTAATTGTCGGTGCAGATAGCTGCACGTATTGCATTTCATCGTAACGATTTTGAGTGGTGGCACATCACCTTGCGCGGCCAACTATGCACCAGTAACGGGAACAGCGATCATGCAGCAATACGTTTATGCGAACACCACCGGTGGCAAGCTGCGTGGCGCTGTACAAGATGAGATTTGTATATTCAAAGGCATTCCCTACGGCGCAACGACGGCGGGGGCGGCACGCTTCATGGCGCCGCGCAAAAGAGCCCCATGGATCGGCGTACGCGATGCATTGCGGTTCGGGCCCGCCTGCGCGCAGTTGGATATCCTGCCGATACGCTTGAATAGTGAAATCGGACAATTAATGCAAGGCGGCCTCGATGAGCGCACCGATACATACAGCGAGGATTGCCTGGTATTAAATCTATGGACTATGGGCATGCGCGACAATGCCAAACGCCCGGTCATGGTGTGGTGTCATAGCGGGCGTTTCGCCGAGGGCTCCGGCGCCGGCGCGTGGTGCAACGGTGCCGCCTTGGCGCGCGGCGACGCCGTCGTAGTCTCGGTGAACCACCGCCTCAATGTGCTCGGCTATCTGCATCTAGGCGATCTCGGTGGAGAAAGCTTCGGTGAAGGAAATAGCGGAGGATCCAGTACCGGTAAATTAAATTTCGCCGCATCCGGCAACGCCGGCATGCTCGACATTGTCGCCGCACTGGAATGGATACGCGATAACATCGCCGAATTCGGCGGCGATCCAAACAACGTTACGCTGTTCGGCAACTCCGGCGGCGGCTGTAAAGTCAGCGTACTCATGGCGATGCCTGCGGCGCAGGGTTTGTTTCATAAAGCGATCGTACAGAGCGGCACCCTGCGCCACCTAGCGGGGAGCCGATTGCAACGCACGCGTCTGGCGCAGGCGCTGCTGGAAGATCTCGGACTATCTGCAGCGCGGCTCGCTGAATTGCAGCATATTCCGCTCGCAAATCTGCATCCGGCCATAGCAGCCATGGAGGGCAAGTTCGGCGATCCATTTAGCATGGGTATTTTTACGCCGACCTTGGATGGCCATTTTTTATCTGAGGAGCCGTTCGATCCGCATGCGCCGGCCCTAAGCAATAACATACCGCTACTGATCGGCAGCACTCGCGACGAAATGCGAGTGCTGTTAGGCGAAGCCGCATTTGCGATAACCGTCGACCAATTGCTGCCGACTTTGCAGCAACTGACGGGAGTCGACACGCGCACCGCGACACTATGGATCGAGCTCTATCGAGAAATCGATCACCGCGCAACACCTAGCGATATTCTGTTTGCCCTGGCGAGCGATTTTTTTATACGCAGCGACGCCATTGCGCAAGCACAGCGCAAATCGCTGCAGCCAGCGCCAGTCTATATGTATCAGTTCACGTGGCATGCCCCCGCCTTCGACGGCAAATACCGCGCTGCGCACGGCCTCGAAGTGCCATTCGTTTTTGGCAATGTCGATAAGGCCCCGGGGCTGTGCGCCGCGCCCGCGCAATATCGCACGCTGGAGGCAAAAATCAGCGCTGCCTGGCTCGCATTTGCCCGCACCGGCAATCCCAGCCACGACGCATTGCCCGCTTGGCCGCGCTATCAAATCGACTCGCGCCAGACAATGTTGTTGGGAGATGCCTGCGAAGCTGTCGACGATCCGGCGGGCGAATTGCGGCAGGCGATATGCGCGGCGAAGTTTCAATGAATATCGGTTTATTCGCAATGTGCGCGATGATCCGAAAAATAAGGGCGCCGAACACGGCGTCCAAAAATATTTAAATTATCTTGGAGTACTCGATATGGGCAGAGTCGACAACAAGGTGGCATTGGTGACCGGCGCCGCCAGCGGTTTAGGCGAGGCAATTGCATTGCTATTGGCGCGCGAGGGTGCGCGCGTGGTCGTCGCCGATATCGACGCGGGCGGCAGCGCCGTGGCTGCCGCAATTCGCGCTGCGGGCGGCGACGCATTTTTCGCGCAGCTCGACGTCGCCGATGAAGACGCATGGCGCGTCACTTTGCAAACCGTGATCGATCGCTACGGCCGCTTGCACATTCTCGTAAACAACGCGGGCATCGCGCCGTCCGGCTCGATGGAGATGAGCTTCGAATTATGGCGCAAAGTGATGAGTATCAATCTGGACGGCACTTTTTTAGGCATGAAGCACGCGATTAAGACGATGCGCGACGGCGGCGAGCCGGGATCGATTATAAATATTTCGTCGGTGATGGCCATGGTGGGACAACCGACCACCGCAGCTTATAGTGCAAGCAAAGGCGGAGTGCGCAGTTTGACGAAAGCGGCGGCGATGTATTGCGCCAGCGAGCGTTTGCCGATTCGAGTCAACTCGATACACCCCGGTACGTGTTCGACGCCGCTGGTGAAGAGTTATTACGCGGCGCAACCCGCCGAGGAATTGCAGGAGCAGATTGCCCGGCACCCCATCGGCCACTTGGGCGAGCCAAACGATATTGCCTATGGTGTGCTGTATTTGGCTTCCGACGAAGCCAAGTTCGTACTCGGCAGCGAATTGGTCATCGACGGCGGGCTGCTGGCGAGCGATTAAACAACGGGATCGCCGTATGCCATACCTGCGGCTATAGATACCGAATACGCGGCGGCCACAGACTATTCACAATAGCAGTCGCAGTCGCAGTCGCAGTCGCAGTCGCAGTCGCAACAGGATTTTGGCCATAACAAATAAATCAGAACCTATCGCAAAATTAGCGAGCGTAGCAATTTTGAGATAGGTTCTAGCCACAACGGATTATTGCAATACATTTATTGTTCGAGAAAATAGCAAATGGATTCAGCAACACGTATCGACGCCGGCATTGGGAAGGTCGGAGCGATTGGAGCAATCGCTGCTTGAAGTTGGAACGAATGGAGGTTAGAACGAATGGAGGCTACAACGAACGATGGACCAACTGGAACTATCGATTGTAAAAGCGTGGGAGCCGCGCAACGAATATATACCGCTCTCTCCGCTCGATATTTATCTGGGGCATTATGCGACCGGCGGCGTGCATTTTTTTACCGAAGTGCCCGACACCGAACGCATGAAACAGGCCCTGGCGGTGGCGCTTGGTCGGCACCCGAGTTTTGGCGCTTGCATGGTGCGCGAATCGAATAATATTGCGCTGTACTGCGGCGAGCCCGGCACTAAATTTTCAGTCTATCGCAGCGCCGCTAATTGCCCGGACTTTTGGTCGTCGCACTCACTGATCGAGCCTGAATTATTAGCCGAGACCAACAGCGCTTCGTATACGTTTAACTGTGGCGAGCCGATCAGCCATTTTCGCCTGGTGATCTTTAAGGACCGGGGCTGCGCGCTGGTCATCCAGCACGTGCACAGCCAGGCGGATGGCGCTGCGGTCATTCATTTTTTACAGACCTGGTCAAAAGCCTACCGGGGACAATTGCTGGCACCGCACACCGCGTACTCGCGCGCCCAGATTCTGCGCTTAGCGACGGCTTCCGGCCTCAAGCCCAGCGCTAAATTAAATATCGTGTCGATGGATCGCGACACTCCCGTTCGCGATAGCCGCCGAGATAGCGGCGAGCCGCGCGACGGCGGCGCTATCAGAATCGACGTGGCGCAGGCTACATTGGACGCGGCGCTGCGAAACTGTCGCCTCGCTTCGCGAGCGCGACTCACCGTGTCCGATATGCTGCACGCGCTAATCTGGAAATGCTTTGGCCTGAGTCAAAACTGTGCCGCCGAACAAAGCAATCAACTGTATACCCTATTCGATCTGCGCGGCATCAAGGCCCTGGGCATTCCCCAGGATTACGAGGGCAGCGCCGTATTAGGCAGATTCGCCGCGGCGACCTATGGCGATATCCGTGCCTTGGAGCTGCCGCTGCTGGCCGCATTATTCCGTCAACAAGTTAAGCCGTTGACGGCTGCAGAAGCCTGCGAGGACATCAGCTACCTGGCGAGCGAATACGCCAGCGGCAGGATTAATGAAAATGGCAATTACAGTAATTTTGTCATCGGCGCATGGCGCGACTGCCGCGACGAGCGCGGCTTGGTTGTTAACGATTTATGCACGCTGGCGAATGCCGATATTGCTTTCGAGGACCGCTCGGCGCGGATCGAAACATTGGTCAGCAATGAAGTGAACATGGTGTCGATTTATCGAAACGACGATGGCACGATTACTTTTCACTATGTCGGCGAGCGTTCCACACTACCGATCTTCGCCCATCATCTGAAACTGCTGTTACGGGAAAAATCCTGTTTACCAAAACTCCCGTAACTGCGGAAATTCAGGCCACAAGAAAGATCGATCGTCGCTCGCGCGCGCGCTCGCTCGCTCAGCCGATGCAACTAGCTTAGAACTATCGCCTAGAAGCATCACCTAGAACTGTTGCCTAAAACTGTCGCCTAGAACCATCACCTAGAACTGTCGCCTAGAACTATCGACCGCGAGACTGCATGAGCATCGTCAGACGATATTTCGAAGGTGGATAACCCGTCCAACCTTTGAATGCACGCGAAAATACACTCGGCGCGCTAAATCCTAAAATGTCCGCAATATCATCTATCGTTAATTCGGTTTCGCTTAATAGTTCCATCGAGCGCTGCATTCTCAGCCGATCCATAACCGCCTGAAAAGAGGTTTCCTCCCGCAGCAGGTTGCGGCGTAAAGTCGAAACGCTCTGATTCAATAACTGAGCAACCGCTTCCAGACCGGGAAGCTCGGCGTGTTCACTCAGTGCGCGCTGGAAAATCATTTCGACCTGCGCTCTGACGGAGGTCGTGCGCGGCAGCGGCATCAAAGCAATGGGCAGCGATTGCAACACGTCGACCAACTCGCGGTAGGTGCGCACGATAGGCTTTTTCAACGCCGAAGAATCGAATGCCAGCGCGGTTGGCTCGCTGCCAAAAACCACCGGACAACCAAAAATACCCTGAATACTCGGAGCATCGATACAACGCGGATGGGCGAGCGACACCTGCAGCAGAGGTAACGGCTCGGCGATCAACCAACTGAACAGTTTATAAAAATAGCTAAGGCTGAACACATCGATAACGGCCGGCGCCAAAGTATCGCCATGCCGCCGCGAATCGATAAAGAAAAAATGCCGGCCATTTTTCTCATACAATCCCAACTCGCCCCAACGATCGTTGGAGATCTTGGTAAAACGTATCGCCCTGTCGATCGCCGCCGCTAAATTATCGCAATTGATAAGGCAGTAACAAAACAAATCGACATCGTCCCGGCTCGGCGCTCCCTGTGCATCGCGCTGCGGGGAGCGTGCGCAGAGCTCTGCGATTAATGCCTGGAATGTCGCGGCCAATTGCACCGGAGAAAGCGGCGCGGCGAGCGGGCGCGCACCGCGCTTTTGTGGAAAAACCGCGATATCGCCAAGCGCGGTTTGCAAATCGACACCAACCATATCCGCGGTTTTCAACATCAGATTGATCGCGGCGCTCGATATCCTATCGGCTGTTTCTCCATGCGCGAGATTGTTCTGCACGAGATTGTTCATTGCCATATTCTCTAGAACAGCCGAAGCTGAAGTCCGGTTCTTATAAAGCGCAAGATAAACTCCTGTATGCTCGTTAAATTAGTGACTCGCCCCGCGGATGTCAACACACTTTAGACACGGCAAATACGCACACCAAACAGCGCTTGTTATCGGTATCGCCGTTAGCCCCACCAGGTTAGCGCCCGCGTTTTATTATCACTTCGTCGCGGTATTTTTTTGTGGCATCGATGCTGATTAAATCCGTTCGATAATCATTCCAATCAGTCTCGAATCTTTCGACCAGGAGCGCATCGCGATGGAATCTTTTCACAAGATCGTCACGGTAACTAACTCACAGCATCACTGCCCCATACAACCCGTCACCGGCTTTGACATTGGCTATCCGGCTGGCGGCGCCGGCCTGGCACTGATCTACAAGGAAGTATTAAATCGGGAGCAGCTGATCGCCGGCCTGCAAAAAGCGCTGGATCGCGCGCCGTATTTCGCCGGTCGAGTAGCGGGACTGGAATCGAACCAGCCGCTGGTCGTACCCAACGATGAAGGCGCGCTATTCAGTTATGTTCACTACCGCGAACGCATGCCTCGGTACGGCATCGACCGGCCATTAAAGCCACAAATTCACGATTTTGTACCTCATATCGACTCCAGCGGTTTCGATCGGCATACGCCGCTGCTGCAAATCAAACTGTCGACGTTTTTGCACGGCAGCATCCTCGGTATCGCTGTCTCGCATATCTTCTGCGACGGTATAGCGACGCTCGACTTTCTTAACGGCTGGGCAGCATACGCGCGCAATGCAATCGCAGCGGCACCGCCCGCCTGGCAACGACACACGTTTAAACCCCTTGCCGGGGATAGCAACAAATCCTACTTGCCGGCCACAATGATCGAGCTCAAACAGCCGCTGCAATTTTATGCCGGGCCAGTCGCTTGCGAAGTATTTCATCTACCCGCGGCACTGCTGGAGCGGCTGCACAAAAACTACGGCGCTGCCGATGCCTCGCACGCAAATATTGTTACGGCTTATATTTTTTTGACGATCGCGCATTGCCGCTTGGATGTCGACGAGTTCTGCTCGTTAACGTTGGTATATAACGTCCGCAAAATACTCGGTCTCGCGCCGGATTATTTGGGTAATGCCGTTGCCCTGCGCTGCCTGCAGTGGACATGCAAACAAATTATTGAACTCGGGGGCGCCGCGCTGGCGCGCGCGCTACAGCCGTTATATCCGGCCATCAGCGCGGACGATCTGTGGCGCGAGCAACGCTTCCTGGAGCAAAAAATGACCGAAGGCCCTACTGCACAATTTTTGCCCGAGGCCAGTTACCGCATGCTGACGGGCGGCGTATTAATCAATAATGTTGCGAAATTTCCTCTGTACGATTTGGATTTCGGCAGCGGCCGCCCCATCTGGTACGAAGCGCCGCCACAGCCAGTGCCGACACCGGTATGCCGCGGCGTATTGATCTGCCCAACGCCACCGGAGCGCGACGGCGTCGATATCCACGTCACGCTACCAAGCGCGGAAATGCTTATCTTCCGCGAACTGATCGGCCGGCTGGACGACTAGCCCGTTGGATGGCGAGCCCGTGGGATAACGAGATAGGCGCGTTGAATCGTCTTAGCGCCACCCGATCGACAAATAATCGCCGCTGACTTCTCCCCCCGCAGATAGCACCCCCGGTGCGTAGTGCGACCATTTGTCACATTTTCTCGCCGCCCGCTGACCGCGATAATGCCGGCGCATTTCAACTAGCCGATCCGCGCGTATTGTTGCGCGCGATCCGCTAACCACGTTCGCATCAATTCAATTCGCAATGGGAGATCATCATGCAGCAGGCGGTCTATCGGCGCGCGCTTTACACATTGGTCTGTGGTTTAGTGCTGCCCGCGACGGCTGCCTCTACGATGGCCGCCTCCCCGATGGCTGTCTCCCCGATAGATAGCACCGATACGAAATTGGACACCGTGCTAGTACAAGCACAGCGCGTCAAAGAAGCGCTCGTCGCCGAGCAGGCCATGACGCCCGGCGGCGTCTCCGTGGTCGATGGCGACGACCTCTTGCAACGCAACGTGACCAATCTTGCCGATATGTTGCGCTATGTACCGGGCCTATGGGCCGAGAGCAGCAGCGGCTCGGATGAAATGTTTTTCTCCAGCCGAGGTTCCAATCTCGACGCCACCGATTACGACATGAACGGCATCAAACTGCTACAGGATGGCCTGCCAGTCACCACCGCCGACGGCAACAATCACAACCGCATGCTCGATCCGCTGAGCATGCGTTACGCGACCATCGCGCGCGGCGCCAATGCGCTTACCTACGGCGCCAGCAACCTCGGCGGCGCTATCGATTTCATTGCGCCAACCGCGCGCAACAGCGCACCGCTGGAGTTATCGGCCAACGCCGGTAGCCACGGTCAACGCAACGCGCGCGTCACCGCCGGCACCGTGGCGGGCGACTTCGATGGTCTATTGACGCTGGAAGCAAAAAACTGGGATGGCTATCGCGATCATAGCGAGCAACAGCGGCAGGGCATTTACGCCAATGCCGGCTGGCAATTTTCCGATGCGCTCAGCACGCGTTTTTACGCCACTTACGTAAACAACGATCAACAATTGCCCGGCGCCCTGACCAAGGCGGAAGTGCGCGCCGATCCCGATCAGGCCAACCCCAGCGCGCTCGGCGGCGACTATCAAAAAAATGTCGAGAGCTGGCGCCTAGCCAATAAAACCCAATGGGACATCGATGAGCGCAGCTCGCTCGAGCTCGGTCTGTCGTTCGAAAAACAAGCGCTGTACCACCCCATCGTCGACAAAGTCATGGTCGACTTCGATGGTGCCGGTCCCAATCCGCCGCAGGAAGTTTATAGCCTGCTGGTCGATACCGATCATCGCGATATCGGCGCGATGCTGCGTTACAACCTGCAACTCGGCGCGCACAATTTATTGGCCGGCGCCAATTATGGCGACAATAGCGTCGACGGCGGCAACTACCGCAACGACGGTGGCCGTCGCAACGGCCTCAGCGAGCGCGTCGACAATAGCGCCACCAGTCTCGAAACTTTTTTGGTCGATCGCTGGCATATCGCGCGCGACTGGACGGTGATCTATGGCGCGCAATGGGAATCTGCCTATCGCGACGTGCGCACCACCGAGGTCGCCAGCGGCGATGTGCGCAATCCGCATAACAATTATTCCAGTCTCAATCCGCGTCTCGGCGCGATCTATAACGTCGCTGCAAACGCCGAGCTATTCGCCAGCATCAGCCGCCTGTTCGAAGCGCCGACCAATTTCGAATTGGACGACGACGTGCGCGGCAACAATGCCACGCTCGATCCGATGCAGGGCACTGTCTATGAAGTAGGATCGCGCGGCCACGCCCCATTGGGCGCCGCCAGCCGCTGGAATTGGGAAGTATCGGTGTACTACGCGCGGATTCGCGACGAAATACTTTCGGTGGACGATCCCGCCGCGCCCGGCACCAGTTTGAGCACCAATATCGGCAATACCACGCACGCCGGAGTCGAAACATTGCTCGGCGCCAGTTTCGCACTCGACGATGCCGGCACGCAGCGCATCGAACCGTTGCTGAGTCTCACGCTGAACGATTTTTCGTTCGACAACGATGTGAATTACCGCAACAACGATTTACCGGCGGCACCCAATTATATTGCGCGCGGCGAGCTGCTCTATAGACATACCAATGGCTTTTTTGCCGGACCGACGTTCGATTTCATTGGTCGGCGCTACACCGATTTCAGCAATACCGAAAAATTAGGTTCATATGCACTGTTCGGCCTGCGCAGCGGCTACGCCAAAGAGAATTGGGAAGTGTTCGCCGAACTGAAAAATTTATTCGATCGCGATTACATCGCCACCATCAGTGTGCTCAATCGCGCCGCAGCGGATTCCGCCAATCTCAACCCCGGTGCGCCGCGTTCGATTTATGTCGGGGGGCGCGTGAAGTTTTGATATTGACTGTGTGACATTGCGCAGAATTCAACGCTCATCGGCGACGTCGTAGTTGGTAACTTCGTAGTTGGTAATGTCGCAGTTGGTAATGTCGCAGTTGGCGACGTGTAACTGGCTTCTCTATTCACTACCCCGATATAAAATCACCAATTATCGTCGCCGCCACCGCCAACGCCATCATCCCAGGACGAGCTATCGCTTACGCCAAAGTCGTCACCACCCATATCATCCGGCGCATTGGCATAGTTTTCAGGAACATGGTTTTCAGGAACATAGTTTTCCGGCGGTAGCATAGAAGATCCTACACTGCGATTGCCGTCCATCAGATGATGGACGAGAGCCTCCCCAGCCACCATTCCCGCACCCACCGCAGCCCCGGTAGCCAGGCCCCCAAGAATGCCCGAACCGATCCCGGAGCCAGCGGTACCGGCGGGCTGCATAGGGGTCGGCTGCATGGAGCCATTGCCCGCTCCGGACATCGCGCCCGGATAACCCGCAGCGCCAGTACCGGCAGCAAATACAGGGGCACCGCGCCGACTCATCACGGCTCGCGCAAAATAAATAATCGCCGCAATGAGTCCAATACCCAGCAACAATGCAGTCCACGAAACGTCGTTACTCGGAGCTGCGGTTGCCGCATGCATCATGGGCGCGTCGGCAACAGCACCGCTTTCACCCGCAATACGCTGCCGTAATTTTTGAACAGCCTCGGGCTTAGCGAACGGCAACCCCGGAGCTAGGCTCTCGGCAGTTCTGAGCTCTGTGGTCGCATTGGCGGTGCGCCCTTGTTTTGCGAGTAGTTCCGCCTCGACGAAATGAGCCTTGGCACTATCGGGGTGATCCTGCAGAACCTTCTCCATCATGCGTTGCGCGTCATTAACCCGGCCCGCTTCCGCCGCGGCATAAACCTCATGCAGCGTCGGATCGGCCGCCTGAGCGCTGGCTGCAAAAATCAGCGAGGTCGACAACAGGACGCCGCAGAATACCTTTTTAAAAGAGCAGAATTTCTTAACCATGGATTCACTCCTGTGCAACGCTTAAACAAATGCCGGCACGCGTCGAGGCCAGGCAATCGAACTATTCGACTGATACTTTCTCTTTCCGTTCAGTGCGCGCGAAACATTGAAAGGATCTGCCTCTATACTTGCTACCCACCTCAGCCTGCGATGGATGTATTTCGAATGCGCTTGCAAGGTTAAACAGATTAATGCTCTTCCGAATATTTCAAGACCGACACAAATCGAAGCCTACGAAAAATTAAAAATCCTTATTAACAAAACCAGTTAACCGATATATAAAAATATTTTCGACAATGTTTTAACATCCATTGCAACTGACTTTTATTCTGCGATAATTAAAACGTCGAGGCAAACTTCCCCAAGTCCATGCCATGAATGGTTATGCACAACGCCTACTTCTGTGCTAACTCAATCAATCGACATATTGAGGAGGCCATTTGGCCTCCTTTTTTTGAGTCCTATTCGTACAAATCTTTAAAAACCCGAAAAAAACACCTAAGTATTTATAAATCCTTAAATTTGTAGACCTCTCCGACACTCGTTAACCGCACACCACTCCACCACAAATTCAGAAAAAATTAGCTCGACCATTTTTACCTGACAATTCTGACTTGAAACTGACTAATAGTCGGACATAAAACCTATTGCACAATTCTTCCTTAAATCATTAAAGCCATCCGAAAATATCCGAAAATTCATAACTCATATCGCTGACGTTTTAATCGCAAAACGTCCGCCTAGCCATCGAAATCTTGTCACATCCGATTTGCATACTTGCAGTGCGTGGATTGCTTCGCGAGCGCGAATTAATCGACGGGTTCAACTATCCCCACCATTGCAAAGGTAATCGCGATGAAAAATCTCATTAAAGGTGCCGCACTGCTAGCGGCGTTTGCGTCTTGCGCCGCGAACGCAGCTAATTTCGAGTTCTCATATACGTTCAGCGATGGCCCAACCATCGCTGGCTCTTTATCGGGCGATCTGATCGGCTCGTACGTGGAAAATATCAGCGATGTCCACGTAACTTTTAACGGCCAGGAGTTTACCGGTGCGCCGCTATTTGCAGCCGCTTGGAATACCACTACCGGCAGTTGGGATAACACTATCGCCGCGCGCATATCGACCGATGCCGAGCAAAATAATTTTATCTTCGCCGACACCAACGTACCCACTGACTTTGGGGCTTCGAATTACTTCTATTTTGTCAACGATCCCAGCACCGGCCGCGATGTACTGGCCAACAATTTGAACAACTTCGATATTGCCGAAGACACCGCGGTCAATACCAGTTGGTCGCTGCACGAAGTACAAGCCGTACCGCTACCCGGCGCTTTCGCGCTAATGATGTCGAGTCTGGGACTGCTCGGCACACTTGGCCGCCGTCGTAAAAGTTAATAGGCGTTAATCGCCATTCTCACAATTCAAATTCTCGGGAGACCATTATGCGATCCATTAAACCAATATCGTTTCGCGCCTCGCTGCTGTCAGTCGCTGTCGCCGGTGCGCTTTTAACCATTAACTCCGCCGCGCAGGCCGGCGCCGCGCCGATTGTTGTCAAAGGTACTGTGGCAGGCAGCCGCTTCACGCCGCCAGTGAATTCCAACAACCCGGCGCTATCGACGCTATCGAGCACTGCCGCCTCGGTATACCAAGGTGCGAAGGTCTGCTTCGACGTCAATAACAACGGCATCTGCGATACCGGCGAGCCTAGCGCCACCACCAAAAGCGACGGTACATTTTTACTGAGCAGCGCCACCGCCGCGCCGCTCGTCGCCGAAGTTCCAACTACCGCCACCAACGGCGGTGCCGCCATTGCGCAACGCACCGTATTCCGCCTCGCCGCCGAACAGATCGCCGAGGCGACCACCAGTCCGCTGATGCCTGCCGCCGTGGCGGTTACGCCGTTATCGACCGAAGTATTGCGCACGATGGAAGCCGACGGCATCAACTATACGAGCGCCAAAGCAAACCTGGCGGCGCGTCTCGGGGTGCCGGCGAATCAATTGCTGAGCGATCCCAATAAAGTGCTCGACACTACCGTTAAAACCGCATTGCTCAACGAATCGGTAGTGCTGACCAATCGTTTTGGCTTCGCCGCTAAGATGGTAGACCGTCACGACGTATCGCCGGCCGCGTTGGCGCTCGATCCGAACGCAACCGGCCCCGCGATTACTATTAAGGAAGCGCAACAAGCGGCGATGGCCGTCGAAGGTATTCCGCGCTACGATCACATTTTTATCGTGATGCTGGAAAATAAAGCGACGTCGTCCATTAAAGGCTCGGCGTATGCGCCGAAAATCAACGCCTACCTGAACGCCGGCAATCAATTCACCAGTTATTTCGCCACCGGCAACCCCAGCGAGCCCAACTACACCGCACTCGGCGGCGCCGACGATTTCGGTATCACCGACGATAGCCAATGGAACTGCGATGCAACCAACGCGAATGCCGTGCAGGATTTACCGGTGCCCGATAAAAACCAACCGGGTTTAGCGAAGTCGCCGTTCACCACCACGTGCACGCAAGCCGCCGCGGTCAACCACAACATCGTCGGCAAGCCTAATTTGTTCAATGCACTGACCAGCAATGGTTTGACGTGGCGCACCTACAGCGAATCGATGAACCCCGGTCAGGATTTCCGCATCGACAGCGTGGCGGATAGTGCCGTGGTTGCCGCCGATCATGTGTATGCTCCCGGTACATTGGCCGGCAACGCCACCGCTATCGGCAATCCCAACCTGCAACTGCCGCTTCCGGCCGGCTTGTATAAAACCAAACACCACCCCGGCATGGCCTATCAAAACGTCCGCAGCGCGGCTGAGTTTAAATCCAGCAACCGCACGCTCGGCGGCGGCCAGTGGGATGCCGTACTCCTGCATGGTTCGGATTATGCGATTCCGGCCGGCTATAACATCGACCAGTTCGGCAGCGATTTAGCGAGCGGCGATATCGGCAACCTGAACTTCGTGATTCCGGATCAGTGCGACGATATGCACGGCATCAGCGTGACCGGCACCGATAGCTCGACCAACAAATCGGCTACCGCCAGCGATTGCAGCAGCGTCGCCAACAACGTACCGGTGGCGACCGGCGGCAATATCATCGCGCGCGGCGATTATTACGTCGATGCACTAGTGAAGAAAATTCAAGCATCGCCGGTATGGCAAAATCAAAACAAACACGTCGCCATTGTCTTGATGTTCGACGAAGGTAACGATGCCTCCGGCGTATTGAACTCCTGTTGCGGCTGGAATCCCGGCAACGGCACCAAGGCTCGGCCGCTGACGCAAAATGCCGATGGCACGTTCTCGATCGACAGCTCGGTGAATAACTACACCAAGGGCAACCGCGGTCACGGTCAAAGTATATTCGGCGTCTTGACCAACCAATCCGCCGCGCCGAAAGGCATTGCCGACAGCGACGTGTATAGCCACTTCTCGTTTGTACGCACGCTGCAGGACATGTTCCAACTCGCGGATCCGGCCGTCGACGGTTCGTATATGAATCGCTCCAAGTACACGGAGAAATTCATCACTGCGAATATCCTCAACCTGCAAGAGTACGCGGGTAGCGCGGATACTCACTTCGACTCGGTGCGCCCGATGAATCATGCGTATGTAATTCCCACCAATTACACGCAGAAACAATCGGCCGACCGCACGACTCCCGCTCAGGTAGGCCCGGATGCCAACCAGACCAATGTGTGGGCGTTGCACTAAGTATGTAGAAGTTGCACTTAAAAATTAACAATCGCTAAAAAATCGGCACACCGCTGGCTCGCTCCGCCGGTGTGCCGAGATATTTGAAGAGATCGCTATGTTTAATTATTTTCGCGGTGCGTTGAATTCAACCTATTCATGCGTATTGCTTTCGATAGCATTTGGCACGCTGAGCGGTGCAGTGCCTTCCGCATTCGCCGATTCGGCATCGTTGAGTGTCGCCGCACAAGTCGGCCAACAGATGTTTTTCGATACGCATTTATCGGGCTCGGGAAAAATGGCGTGCGCCACCTGCCACGACCCGCAACACGCCTACGGCCCGCCGAATGATTTCGCGGTGCAACCGGGCGGCACGACTTTAACGGCAGCCGGCACGCGCGCGGTGCCATCGCTGCGCTACAAGGATGCCACGCCCGCTTATGCGGATTTATTCGACAATCCCGATGGCATCAGCGCGCCCGGGCCGGGCGGCGGCTTTACGCAGGACGGTCGCGCACCGACCTTGGCCGAGCAGGCGCAGATTCCGCTACTCGCCGCCAACGAAATGGCGAACGGCAGCGCCGCCGAGGTGGTCGCCAAAATTCAAAACTCCAGCTATGCCGATTTATTTAAACAAGCATTCGGCGCAACGGTTTTCGACGACACCCAGCTTGCCTTTTCGAAAGCGCTCGGCGCTTTACAGGCCTTTCAACTGGAAGATGTCAGCTTTCATCCCTACAGCAGCAAATACGATTTATTCGCCAGCAATAAAATCGGCGGCACACTCACGCCGGCTGAGCTGCGCGGTTTAGCCGTATACGCGAACCCCAACAAAGGTAACTGCTTTGCGTGCCACTATAACGGCGCCGGACTGAATGGCAGCGTGGCGTTATTCACCGACTTCTCCTACGCCGCGATCGGCGTACCGCGCAATAACAAGGACATCCCTGCCAATCGACTGGCCCGCGGTTTGCCGCTCTCCTACGATCTGGGCATTTGCAGCCGCCCCGATCATCCGCTGCCGACCAACGCGCAATACTGCGGTATGTTCAAAACGCCGACGCTGCGCAATGTAGCAACGCGCAAAGTATTTTTTCACAATGGGCAGATCAAATCGCTGCGCGAAGCATTGCGTTTTTACAATACGCGCGACACCAATCCCGAGCTGTGGTACCCCGTGGTCAACGGTGTGGTGCAGAAATTCGACGATCTACCGACTAAATATCGCGGCAATATCGATAATCAAGGGCCGCTCGACAGTCGCGCAGCCGGCAGTACACCGCCAATGACAGAACAGGAGTTAGCCGATCTGGAGGCTTTCTTAAATACCTTGACCGACGATTATCAGCCGCCGCAAAAAAATCCATAGCCGGATAGACGATCGTCAGTTTTAGCTTTACGCCATTATCGCAATTAAATGTTGGGAGCAATTTAGGAAAATGAATACCAGAACACGTTTAGCCGCTCTGTACTGCTTATTGGCCATCGAGGCCTCGACAACCGGAACTTCTGCAAGAGCAGAAACGCCGCAAAAAAATGCCGAGCTCAACAACGCTGCGCTGAGTAGCGCATTACAGACTTATCTGGTGCAGCAGGGCGATTTCTGTCTCGGCAAATTCGACTGGCCGATCGATGTCAGTGCGCACGACATTACCATTCACACCAATAATGCCATTCAAATGCCGGTTCTGGAGAAGATCGGCCTGGTCAGTTCGTCGGATAGCACCGCGATACGAAAAATCGATGAGACCGATACCACCGTACCGGTAAGACGCTATGTGCTGACCGCGGAAGGCCAGAAGTTTTATCTGCAAAAGCCGATAAATAGCGTCAGCCCCAGCGGCGAAAAAATCAGCCATCGCGGCGATTTTTGCGCCGGCAAGCTGAGCCTCGATAAAGTCATTAGTTGGAGCGCGCCGCATGACGTCGGCGATAGTCAGGAGACGACGATAAATTACACCTACAAAATTGCCGCCGCCGATTGGACGCACAACCCGCAAATTCGCAAAGCATTCCCAATGTTGGATCGCATCGTTACCGGCGCCGGCACCTTGCAATTGCAGCAGCGCGCGCGGCTGACACCGAGCGGCTGGACCGCTATTAATTTGTGGGAGTAAGCGCATTGGCGATGCAGGTAAATTTTTCCGACGAACTGCGCGGATGGTTGCTACACAATATCGAGCGCGGCTGCGCGCCCGCAACGATTATCGCCAGCATGATAGAGCAGCGCTTCGATCCCGAGATTGCGCAGGCGCTAGTGCAAACATTTATGCTGGCGCGCGCAGCCGGCAGCGAGCCGCCGCGCGCATCGATAACCGTCGAAGCGACCGCGGATACAACCCCCTACCTTTATGAAACACCGCGCATCGCGGCCGGACCACTGCTGCGCACGACCGATCGCGATATCCGCATCGTCGCGCGCATCGCGCAGCCGGTGGTAGCCGTATTGGAAAATGTGCTGAGCAGCGCGGAGTGCGCCGAGTTGATCGAATTGGCGCGCGACCGCTTGCGGCCATCGACCATAGTCGATCCGACCACCGGCGCGACCATAGCCGCCGATTATCGCGACAGCCACAGTATGTTTTTTCGACCGTCGGAAACACCATTTATCGACAGCATCGATCGCCGCTTTGCGGAAATTATGAACTGTCCATTGGAGCATGGCGAAGGCCTGCAGGTTCTGTATTACGGCCCCGGCTGCAAAAGCGCGCCGCATGTCGATTTTCTAGCGGCAACCAATCCGACCAACGTCGAATCGCTCGCCCGCAGCGGACAGCGGGGCAGCAGCCTGGTGGCCTATCTAAACGCGGTGGACGGCGGCGGCGAAACGTATTTTCCCGAAATTGGACTCGCGGTTTTTCCGCGCCCGGGCAACGCCGTTTATTTTGAATATGCCAACAGCCTGCAGCAGGTCGATCATAAATCGCTGCACGCCAGCGCCGCCGTTACGCACGGCGAGAAATGGGCAGTGACCAAATGGATGCGCGACCGGCGCTATATTCACCCGGCGTGATAAGTGGCGGAAATCAATTGATCGCTTTATTGTTCTGCGCACGAACGCCAGTCAGACTGGTCTACTGTTGCTTACACTGACTTTTAAAAGATCGCCCTAATCGAGAAATCAGCTTTAAGGAACCTCTGATTAAGTAGTTGCGCTCGGCATCTTGCACGCGGGCGGTGCTCGGAATCCTCACATATTGTATATATGCTCCGGTTCCTCCGCTCCGGCCGCGTGCAACCGGCCTTCGCTCGCGACACTTAATCAGAGGTTCCTTAATTAACTTATCTCTCGTTCAAAATAAATCTGTCGCTGATCCCCTATTGCCGTATTAAGCTCAGTGTTTGCTTGAGGTTATCTAACGACATGACTGAAATACGAACGGACGTACCTACCCCTCCTCTAAGCAAATGCACGATGTCATTTAAGGGAAGATTCTTTGTTGATGTATCATCCACCGAAGTTAGGAAAAGTCCAACGGTAAGTCCGCCACGATCTGCTGGGCCTCCGGCGACAATGTTAGCAATTCGAGGAAATGGTATGCCTGGATCAGTTGTAAGTGCCACCCCAATAAGGCCCGTGGCATTTGAAATACAATCAAAACTTTTCTCGCTCGCTTGAATTCTCTTATAGCCCTGCGCACATAGCCAACTGCCTTCCTGCGCACCCCGAACAAAAGCCGGGCTAAACGGTGCTTCAAAACCTGGGCGCCATTGCTGAGGAGAAAGACCAATCATATTTTCTTGGACCTGAAACTCGTAGACGGCAACATCTGCGCATTTAGTCGGCTTGACGCTTATCTCTGACCCTGTCAACCGAATAGTTCTCGGTGTATAGGCCGCCGAAAAACTATCGTTAAACGTAAGTAGAAAGTCTGTAGAACTATCTCCCAAGTACAACTTGGCAGTCCCGGACTCCAATGTCGCGACATCGCGCCTTCCAGACCAGTCCAAAATATAGGGGAGTTTGCCATTTGTCGGATTGCTTACGCAGATTGCCGACAAAATGACAGGAGACTGTTCGCTAGCAGCATAATTTCCTGAATTGCTTTCAGCGTACTGCTTATTTAGCTCTACAAGCAACTTGCCAAACGCGGCAACACTCTCACCCGGCTTGAATAAAATTGCATTATTTTCTCCCCACCGAATATTACTGATTTTCCCATCTCGCGCTTCAAGCACCAGCTTAGTCCAAAGATCGCCGCCATCAATTGCGCTTGTGCCATGAAGCGTGATGCTTGCATCAAATCCACCAGGCTCGCGCGAAAAATCGTTGAAATTAACACTCTGGTAAGTAGCGCTTGGCCACGCAAAGAAATAGAGCATCTCGCCAGCTCCATTAACGAATTTCCGGATACGACTTTCGTCATCCACGGTCTGCGAAAAACCTGATGTTGTAGCAGTGATGAACACTGAAGCCATCAATATAAAAACCAGATTTTTCCAGGCTAGCTTGCAACAATATCGAACTTGATTCACACCGAAATAACTATTTTTGGTGCGCAATTTTGGAAATTTCCATCCCCCCCTTTTACTCAAGGAAGATTTCAAGCTCCTTTGCGGAAGTAGACTCTCTTTCATAACTTGCCCTCCATGCATGACTAAACTTATAAACTCCGCCCTAGCTCAATGTTTATTTTTAAAGCACAGCCAAAGACATACGAAATATATATCCCGTACCGGCGGCCATGCAGGCAGCCAGTGATCGACATGACCTCGCTTCGCAAATATCGATACTGCCGCAATCGAATAGACCAATTGATTTGCCAAAGCGCCAACCCACGACGTCGATCTTACGGAGTTGATATAGCCTCCAGAGTACAACCAGCATTGCTTGATGTATAGGTATCTCAAAAAGTAACTTGTGTGCTGGTAGTTTCAGCAGCGAGCAACTTGGAGGACATAGTAACTGGGGTCAGAGTGAGGTAACCCGGCTTCTCCGGACACTCTTGAAGGTAGACAATACTACTGGAGGTGTCCCATGGGCAAACCACGAGCAAAGAGTAATCCTGAACGTACGCGAATGCAGTACAGCCGCGAATTTAAGTTAGAGGCTATCCCGCTGCTGGAGTCAGGGCAAATGCCAACGGCTCAATTGGCTTTGCAGCTCGGTGTTGCACGCAACAAGTTGTACCAGTGGCGCGACCAACTGAGGAAGTCGGGGGAGACTGAAGCCTTTATTGGCAGTGGCCGCAAGCCATTGCAGGATCGCAGCGAAGTAGATCGTCTACGCGAAGAGCTAAAGCGCGTTACCGAAGAGCGCGATATTTTAAAGAAGGCGGCAGCGTACTTTGCGCGCGAGCTACCGTGAAGTACGCCTTTATTGCCGACTATAAGGTCCAGTTTTCGATTGGCGGTATGTGTCGAGCGTTGAGCGTTTCGCGCAGTGGCTTTTACGAGTGGCAGCAGCGCGGTATTTCTGCGCG